>Ga0207707_10000773_pt1 | contig 31482 bp, 28 predicted proteins | sample KBSC83BmetaG_FD_184336 | JGI IMG/M metagenome (GOLD analysis project Ga0207707, IMG submission 184336) | Corn rhizosphere microbial communities from Kellogg Biological Station, Michigan, USA - KBS C8-3B metaG (SPAdes) (version 2) | ecosystem: Host-associated > Plants > Roots > Rhizosphere ... | reverse complement strand
GTTCGATGTCACGGTCGATGAACGGCACGAGCGATGCATCGAGTTCCTTGCAGTGTGCTTCGACCCCGCGCAGCAGGTCCTCGAAATATTCGAGATCGGCGATCTGCATGTCCTGCTCGCCGCGAAAATCGTCGATCACGTTGCGCATGGCATTGCCACCGAGTTCCCATGCGTACAAGGCCTGCACCGCGCGCCGGCGTGCACGGCTACGCGCAGCCGGATCGATGCCATCGTTGCGGCCCGAGCCGGTCATGCGGAAAACTCCTTGAGCAGTGCCGCCATTTCGATCGCGGACAACGCCACGTCCGCACCCTTGTTGCCGCGCGCGCCACCGGCGCGCGCCCATGCGTCGGCTTCGTCTTCCACCGCGAGCACGCCGTTCAACACCGGCACGCCGGAATCGAGCGCCACCCGCATCAAGCCGCGCGCGCATTCGTCGGCGACGTGTTCGTAGTGGCGGGTTTCGCCGCGCACCACGCAACCCAGCGCGACGATCACGGCATGCCCGCCGGCCGCCGCGAGGTGCTGCGCCAGCATCGGAAGTTCCCACGCGCCGGGGACGCGCAGCACGTCCACTGCGTCACCCGCAGCACCATGCGCGGTCAACGCCGTACGCGCGCCTTCCACCAATATATCGACGATCTCACCATTCCAGCGGCTGGCGATGATGGCGTAACGCGCGCCGGGTGGCGAACGAAGGTTGGCGTGGGTTTGGGCAGATTGATCGGACATCGTTCGAGACAGCGATTGGAGAGCCCGGAAAGCGTAGCAGCGCCGCGCGGAACCCCCTATTTCACATCCGCAGCAGCGGGTGCATCCACGTATTCGATGACCTCGAGATCGAACCCGGAAAGCCCGACCAGCTTGCGAGGCGTGCCCAGCACGCGCAGCCGGCGCACGCCAAGGTCGGCAAGGATCTGCGCGCCAAGCCCCAACTGACGCCACTCGCGCTGGACGGCGGCGTTGCGGCCGTTGGCGGGCACCGCCACGGCTTCACGGTTGAGTCGCGCCAGCATTGCGTCCGGATCTTCAGAGGCGGCCAGTACCACCACCACGCCGCGGCCTTCGCCGGCGATCCGGCGCAGCGCGGCGGTCATCGTCATGCCGAGGTCGTCGCGTTCGAGGTGCAGCACGTCGGACAAAGTGTTGCGCACATGCACGCGGGCCAGCACCGGCGCCCCGTCATCGATCGCGCCGCGCACCAGCGCGAAATGCACCTCGCCGCGCAGGCGGTCGCGCCAGGCCACCAGCCGGAACGCGCCAAACTCGGTCTGCACCTCGGATTGATGCACGCGCTCGATGGTTTTTTCGGTGGCGAGGCGATGCCGGATCAGGTCGGCAATGCTGCCGACCTTGAGACCGTGTTTCGCGGCGAACGTTTCGAGGTCGGGGCGCCGCGCCATCGAACCGTCTTCGCGCAGGATTTCGACCAGCACGCCCGCGGGTTCGCAGCCGGCCAGCGCCGCCAAGTCCACCGCGGCTTCGGTGTGACCCGCGCGCGTCAGCACGCCGCCCGGTTGCGCCAGCAACGGGAACACGTGGCCGGGTTGCACGAGGTCGGAGGCTTTTGCGTCGGCGGCTACCGCGACCTGTATCGTGCGCGCGCGGTCGTGCGCGGAAATCCCCGTGGTGACGCCGCTCGCGGCCTCAATGGAGACGGTGAAGTTGGTTTGGTAGGCCGAACCGTTGTCGCGCACCATCGGTTGCAGACCGAGGCGATCGCAGCGCGCCCGATCGAGCGCCAGACAGATCAGCCCGCGCCCTTCGCGTGCCATGAAATTGATGTCTTCCGCGTGGACCTTGTCGGCGGCCATGATCAGGTCGCCTTCGTTCTCGCGGTCCTCGTCATCCAGCATCACGACCATGCGGCCGGCGGCGATCTCTTCCAGCAATTCGGGAATGCTTGCGAAGGCCATCGCTCAATGCTCCTTTGCAACCAGCAGGCGTTCGACGTAACGCGCCAGCATGTCGATTTCGAGGTTCACGCGATCACCCGCGTGGCGGTCGCCGAACGTGGTATGTACCACCGTATGCGGAATAAGGTTGGCTTCGAACGCGTTACCGTCAACGGCGTTGACGGTCAGGCTGACGCCATCCATGCATACCGAACCCTTGGCCGCGATGTAGCGCATGAGTTCATGCGGCGCTGCGATACGCCAGCGCTGCGAGCGCGCGTCGGGTTCGATCGAAACGATGCTGCCGATGCCATCGACATGCCCGGAAACCAGATGTCCGCCCAGGCGATCGGACAAGCGCAACGCCTTTTCGAGATTCACGCGATCACCCATGCCGAGGCCGCCGAGCGTGGTCAAGGCAAGGCTCTCGTTCGAAACATCGAACGCCAGCGTGTCGCCCTCGCGCTCGACCACCGTCAGGCAACAGCCCGACACCGCGATGCTGTCGCCCAGCGCAACGTCGGTTGCATCGAAATCGGGCGCGATGAGCGTAAACCGCAAGTCGCCGCCGCGCCGCTCGCTGCGCGTGACGCGGCCGGTGGACTGGATGATGCCGGTAAACATCAGCACGCCTCCCGAAACGAGGCGGCGATGACGCAAGCAATGGACATGAACGTTCTCCGCGTGACGAATGGCGAGAACGCCCCAAGGCATGAGGCCGGCGCGTGCGGCGCGCCGAACCGTCTTCGCTTTATCCGGACTTTCCGGCAGTGATCACTTGCTGCCGACCGTCGGCTCCGGCATTCGACCGGATCTGCTGACCTTTCGCGACTGCGAAAGCGCTCGCGGGCTTGTTCTTGCGAACCTACCGCCGGTGGGGAATTGCGCCCCGCCCTGAAGACGTCTGCCGCCCAAGCTCCTGGGCCGACGAGCGCATTATAGCGCCGCAGGGCGCAGCAGCAGGCGCTGATCCCGACCGAACATGCGATGGTCGATCACGAGCCAGTCGGCTCGGTCCGTCATCGATTCCAGTTGTGGCAGCTGCAGCAGCGACCGCGCGCGGTCGCCCAGCAATGTCGGCGCGACGTACAACAGCAACTCGTCGACCAGACCTTGCTCGAACAAGGCGCCACACAATGTCGGACCGGCTTCGATCTGCAGTTCGTTGACGCCGCGATCCGAAAGCAACCGCAAAGCTGCCGCAAGATCGGTCCGGTTTTTCGAATCGACCGCCACGCCGGCAAGTTCGACATGACGGTAACGATCGTCTTCGGGCTGCGCACCATGCGCATGCAGCACCAATGTTGGCGCGCTGCCATCCAGCAGATGCGCGTCCGCGGGCAATGCGTCGAGGCGTGCGTCCAGCACCACGCGCAGCGGTTGAAAGCCCTCCCCTTCAAGGGGAGGGTTGGGGTGGGGATGGGGTTCGCTGTCACGCAACCGCACCGTCAGCCGAGGATCATCCGCGCGCGCGGTGCCTGCGCCGGTCAGGATCGCCGAACTGCGCGCGCGCCAGCGCTGCACGTCGGTGCGCGCCGCCTCGCCGGTGATCCATTTCGATTCACCGTTCGCCAATGCAGTACGACCGTCCAGACTCATCGCCAGCTTCACCCTCACCCACGGACGACCACGTTCGAAGCGCGAGAAAAATCCGCGGTTCAGTTCGCGCGCGGCGTCGCGCAGCAACCCTTGCTCCACCGAAATCCCGGCTTTACGCAAACGCCCCAGTCCCGCGCCGACGACTTTCGGATTCGGGTCTTCCGAAGCGGTCACCACGCGCGCGACATCCGCATCGATCAACGCATCGGCGCAGGGCGGCGTGCGGCCCTGATGCGAGCACGGTTCCAGTGTGACGTAGGCCGTTGCGCCACGCGCGCGTTCACCGGCTACGCGCAACGCGAACACTTCCGCGTGCGACTCCCCGGCGCGCTGGTGCCAGCCTTCGCCGAGGATTTCATCACCGCATGCAATCACGCAACCCACGCGCGGGTTGGGCTGCGTGGTGAACAGGCCGCGTTCGGCCAGACGCAGCGCGCGCGCCATCATTGCGTGATCGATGGCCGAGAAAACGGGACTCGGGACTCTGGACTCGGGACTCGGCAAATCAGTCATCAAAATACTGCCCGAATTCGAAATAAGAATCCGTTCGCGTTGAGCGTAGCTCGCGCAGCGAGCGAAGTCGAAACGCCCTTCGACTTCGGCGCTCCGCGCCTACGCTCAGGGTGAACGGGCGTACGACGATGCGTGCTTCAGCGCTTCTTGTTCTTGTCGATCGGCACCACCGCGCCGCCGATCAGTGGCAACTGGCTGTCGCTGGCGGGCAGCTCGTGTTCCAGCCGATCCAGTTCCTCGCGGAAATCAGCCACGTCCTCGAACGAGCGATACACCGATGCATAGCGCACGTAACCGACGTGATCGAGCTTGCGGAGTTCAACCATCACCAGTTCGCCGATCCGACGCGACGGCAGCTCGCGTTCCGTGCTGACGCGCAACTGCCGCACCACCGCGCGCACCGCCGCTTCGATGCGTTCTTCCGTCACCGGACGCTTGTGCAGCGCGCGATCGAAACCTGTGCGCAGCTTGCGCGCATCGAACGCCTCGCGCCGACCATCGCCCTTGATGATCGCCGGCAGTTTCAGCTCCACCGTCTCCATCGTGGAAAACCGCTCGCCGCACGACGGACACTCGCGGCGCCGGCGGATGGTCGAGCCTTCCTCCGAAACGCGCGAGTCGATCACGCGGGTGTCGATGTTCTGGCAGAACGGACAATGCATGCGTCAGCCGTAAACCGGAAACTTCGCGCACTGCGCGTTCACCAGCGCGCGCACGTTTTCGATCACCTTGTCGTCCTTGGGCGCATCCAGCACGTCAGCGACCCAGCCGGCGAGTTCAATGCAATCGGCTTCCTTGTAACCGCGCGTGGTCACGGCCGGGGTGCCGATGCGCAGGCCCGAAGTCACGAACGGTTTCTGCGGATCATTCGGAACCGCGTTCTTGTTGACCGTGATGTGGGCTTTCCCGAGCGCAGCTTCCGCATCCTTGCCGGTGATCGGCTTGCCGATCAGGTCGACCAGGAACAGGTGATCTTCGGTACCGCCGGAAACGATCTTGTAGCCGCGCCCGATCAGGGTTTTCGCCATCGCCTTGGCGTTCTTGACGACCTGCTGCTGGTACGCCTTGAACGACGGTTCCAGTGCTTCCTTGAACGCCACGGCCTTGGCCGCGATCACGTGCATCAGTGGGCCGCCCTGCAGGCCGGGAAATACGATGGATTGCAGCTTCTTGACGATGTCCTCGGCGTGTTCGCCCATCGCAGCGTTCTTTGCAACGATCAAGCCGCCACGCGGACCGCGCAGCGTCTTGTGCGTGGTGGACGTGACGATATGCGCGTGCGGCAGCGGCGACGGATATACGCCCGCGGCGACGAGCCCGGCGACGTGCGCCATGTCCACGAACAGGTAGGCGCCGACCTTGTCGGCGATCGCGCGGAAGCGCGCCCAGTCCATGATCTGCGAGTACGCGCTGAAACCGGCCACGACCATCTTCGGTTTGTGTTCGACGGCGAGCTTTTCGATCGCGTCGTAATCGACCAGGCCTTCGTCGTTCACGCCGTACTGCACCGCGTTGAACAGCTTGCCTGACAGGTTCGGCTTGGCGCCGTGGGTGAGATGGCCGCCGTGGGCCAGCGACATGCCGAGGATGGTGTCGCCCGGTTGCAGCAGCGCAAAATAAACCGCCTGGTTGGCCTGCGACCCGGAATGCGGCTGCACGTTGGCATAGTCGCAATCGAACAGTTTTTTCAATCGCTCGATCGCGAGCGCCTCGGCCACGTCCACGTATTGGCAGCCGCCGTAATAGCGCTTGCCCGGATAGCCTTCCGCGTACTTGTTGGTCAGCACACTACCCTGCGCTTCCATCACCCGCGGGCTGGCGTAGTTTTCCGACGCGATCAGCTCGACGTGGTCTTCCTGGCGCTGCTTCTCCTCCATGATCGCGCTGGCAAGGGCGTCGTCATAACCGGCAATCCGCATTTCGTGGCTGTACATCGCGATCCTCGGGTGGCGTGGGGCATCCGCGAGATTCTAGCCCCTTTGGCCGTTCCCCGCGTCCGGCAACGCGCGTCGATACAGCGCCGACACCATCACGTAGCTGATGATCATCAGCAGCAGCCAGGAACCGATCTTCTCGGGCGGCACCATATGCCACACGCGGTGCTGCGAGGGGTACATCCACGCGCGCGTGAACGTGCCGAGATTCTCCGCGAACCAGATGAACAACGCGACAAGCATGAAACCGAGCAGCAACGGCATGCGCCGATAGCGACGACGCACGCGGTAATGCACCCAGCAGGGCCCGAACATCCACGCGACCGCGACGAACAGCAACCAGCGCAGGTCGAGCTTGTAGTGATCGGCGAAAAAATTCAGGTAAATCGCCGCCGCCAGCATTGCGGTATGGCTCCAGCGCGGATGCCCGGTGAAACGAAACTCGAACAGCCGCCACGCGCGTGCGATGTAGCTGCCGACCGACGCGTACATGAAACCGGTGAACAGCGGCACGCCGCCGATGTGCAGGACCGAAGCACCCGGATACACCCATGAGCCGGTCGCGGTCTTGAACAGTTCCATCAGCGTGCCGGTGACGTGGAACAGCACGATCACCGCAGCCTCGCGGCGGGTTTCGAGACCGGTCGCGAACAGAGCGATCTGGATCGCCACGGCCATCAGGGTCACGAAGTCGTAGCGGCCCAACGGCGCATCGGCGGGCCAGAACATCCAGGTCGCGATCAGCAGCGCCAGCATCAGCGCGCCGAACAGGCACGCCCAAGCCTGCTTCACCCCGAACCAGAACAGTTCGTGCAGGAACACGGTGAACCTGCCGCCGCGCGAAGCACGCGCCGCAATGCGGCGGTCGAAGCCGTGCCAGCCCAGCCGCGCAGCGCGCAAGGCGGCGATCATCGCATGCTCCCACCTGGCTCGATCCCGCCCACGAGCATCCTCGAATTACGAGGCGATATTACCGATCACCGACGTCTTGCGCTTGGCGCAAATGGCCTCGACACGGCATAATGTGCGGTTCCGCTTGATTGCAGGTCCCGCCTCGCGGACTTGCCCGGAACGAGAGCAGAGAGAGCCGCCAATGCAGTACATCTACACCATGATCAACGTGTCCAAGATCGTCCCGCCCAAGCGCGAGATCATCAAGGACATTTCGCTTTCGTTTTTCCCGGGCGCCAAGATCGGCTTGCTGGGCGTGAACGGCGCGGGCAAATCGACCGTACTGCGCATCATGGCCGGGGTCGACACCGACTATCAGGGCGAGTCGCGACCAGCGGCCGGCATCAACATCGGCTACCTCGCGCAGGAACCGCAGCTCGACCCCGACAAGACCGTACGCGAATCGGTCGAGGAAGGCATGGCACATATCCTCGACGCGCAAAAACGCCTCGATGAAATCTACGCGGCCTACGGCGAGGAAGGCGCGGATTTCGATGCGCTGGCCGCCGAGCAACAGAAGCTCGAGAACATCCTCGCCGCGGGCGACGCGCACACCATGGAAATGCAACTGGAAGTCGCGGCCGACGCACTGCGCCTGCCGCCGTGGGATGCAAGGATTGGACCGTTGTCGGGCGGCGAAAAGCGCCGCGTCGCACTGTGCCGGTTGCTGCTGAGCAAGCCCGACATGCTGCTGCTGGACGAGCCCACCAACCACCTCGACGCCGAATCAGTCGACTGGCTGGAGCAGTTCCTGCACGACTACCCCGGCACCGTGGTCGCGGTGACCCACGATCGCTATTTTCTCGACAACGCAGCGGAGTGGATCCTGGAACTCGACCGCGGCCGCGGCATTCCGTGGAAGGGCAATTATTCGTCGTGGCTGGAGCAGAAGGACGAGCGCCTGAAACAGGAATCCTCGACCGAAAAGGCCCGCCAAAGGGCGATCCAGAAAGAACTGGAATGGGTGCGTTCGGCCGCCAAGGGCCGCCAGTCCAAGGGCAAGGCGCGCTTGAACCGCTTCGAGGAACTGAGCTCGGTCGATTACCAGCGCCGCAATGAAACCAACGAAATTTTCATCCCGCCGGGCGAACGTCTCGGCAATGAAGTGATCGAGTTCAAGCACGTTTCGAAATCATTCGGAGACCGCTGCCTGATCGATGACCTGTCGTTCAAGATGCCGCCCGGCGCGATCGTCGGCGTGATCGGCCCCAACGGTGCGGGCAAGTCCACTTTCATGAAGATGGTGATGGGCAAGGAGCAGCCGGATTCCGGAGAAATCAATCTGGGCAAGACCGTGCAGCTCGCCTACGTCGACCAGTCACGCGGCATGCTCAACGACAAGCACAACGTGTGGCAGGAAGTCTCGGGCGGCCTCGATATCCTGAAGATCGGCAACTTCGAAATCCAGTCGCGCGCCTACATCGGCCGCTTCAACTTCAAGGGCAGCGACCAGCAGAAGATCGTCGGCCAGCTCTCGGGAGGCGAGCGCGGCCGCTTGCATCTGGCCAAAACCTTGCTGGAAGGCGGCAACGTGCTGCTGCTCGACGAACCGTCCAACGACCTCGATGTCGAAACCCTTCGTGCGCTGGAAGAAGCGCTGCTGGAATTCCCCGGCTGCGCGATCGTGATTTCGCACGACCGCTGGTTCCTCGATCGCATCGCGACCCACATCATCGCCTTCGAAGGCGACTCGCACGTCGAATTCTTCCCCGGCAACTACAACGAGTACGAAGCCGACAAGAAGCGCCGCCTCGGCGAGGAAGCCGCGAAGCCGCATCGGGTCAAATACAAGAAACTGGCCTGAATAGCCGGGACTCGGGGGCAGCGTAACAACTCTTGTCGTCATTCCGGGGCCGCGCGAAGCGCGGAACCCGGAATCCATTTTGATTCTTCTCAAAAATCCGATGGATTACAAAGTCCATCCATGGACTTTGCCCTTCGGGCCAACCTTCGGTTGTTCAAATTCGTTCCAGACGAATTTGTCCGGTCTGCGCCGGAATGGCGAGCGTGGAATATCTTCGCTCATCGAGGGTACAGTTACGGCATCCTTGTGCGGAGCGATGTCATGCGTTCCGATTTTCCTTCCAACCCCAACCTCGATCGCCGCCACTTCCTGCAAGGCGCAAGCCTTTCCCTGCTCACGCTAGCCACCGGCGCGACACGCATGACTTCCGCGGCGCCGACGGACACAAGCTCAAAATCCGGATCGCGGCTAATCCTGCTCGGCACCGCCGGCGGTCCAACACCGAAGGTCGATCGCTCGGCGCCTGCCAACGCGATCGCCATCGGCAACGACATCTACGTGATCGACTGCGGCAATGGCGTGGCGCGGCAGATGGTGAAAGCCGGGCTGGACCTCGGTCAGATTCGCGACGTATTCATCACGCATCAGCATTCCGACCACAACGCCGATTACGGCAACCTTTTGTTGCTGGCGTGGGAAACCGACCTGCACACGCGAGTCAATACATACGGGCCGCCGCCGCTGAAGCGGATGACGGACTTGTTCCTGGAAATGGACGCCTACGACATCGGTACCCGGGAAAAAGATGAAGGACGACCGCCGCTGGCGCCATTGATCGCGCCGCATGAAATCACCCACGGCGGGCCCGTGATGCACGACGACAACGTGAAGGTCACCGCGGCGCTGGTGCAGCACCCACCGGTGACGCCCGCGTTTGCGTATCGCTTCGATTGCCCGGACCGTTCGATTGTGTTTTCGGGCGACACGCGACCATCGGAAAACCTGATCGAACTCGCGCGCGGCGCCGACATTCTGGTGCACGAGGTGATCGACCTGCAGGCGATCGACAAGGTCGTGAAGGACGAAGCGATGGCGACGCGTCTGCGTGCGCACCTCGAAGCCGCGCATACGCCCATGTCGCAGGTCGGGCAGATTGCGACCAAGGCAGGCGTCAAGACACTGGTGTTGAATCACTTCGTGCCGGGCACGCCGCCGATTCCGGATTCCGTCTGGTACGACGCGGTGAAGCCGCACTTCAAGGGTCGCGTGATTGTCGGCCACGATTTGATGGTGTTGTGAGCCAGCATGACTTTCAGCCCGTGCCATTCGGCTGATGGCGCCATTGCGTCACGATGCTAACGTCCGCCGAAAGATTACACATCACTTTGGAGGGCAACGTCATGGCCGCACATATTCAAGACAACAGAGCGACGCTACAGCGTCTGCAGCGCCAGATTGTCTGGTCTTGGTGTGTGGCGATCCTTGCATTGCTGGGAGTGGCCGCAATTGCTGTTGCGTGGTTCGCGTCTGCCCACACCACCAGTGACGACATACTGCGTACAAAGGGAATCATCGTCACTGATGCACAAGGTCACGACCAAATCCTGATTGGCGCACCTGCTATTGCTGCAGTCAAATCGACGAGCGAGTACGGCCATACAAATTCCATCGTTTTCCTGAACCAAGACGGTGCTTACCATCTGGCGTTGGGGCAGACACCCGCACCCGTCGTGAATGGAAAAGCGCCAGTCGTGAATGGGAAAACCATGAAACGCATCGGCAACGGCGATGACTACGGCATGACGCTTTACGACACGCACGGCAACGAACGCGGCGGCATGGGATTCCTTGGCGGCGCGGGCCGCGCGGTCATCGCACTGGATCGGGCATGGCCAGCGCAAGACGCCATTGGCTTGATGGTTGATGACAAGACAGGATTCGCAGGCATGGTTGTCAATTATGCCAATGGTAATTCCGGCTTCGAGGTGGGCGCCCAAGGTGATACCACGTCGATGACGTTGAACGATCCACAGGGTCATGAGCGCGCGAGTTTGCGAATCAAGGGGTCGGGCGAACCCGCATGGCAATTCAACGGCGCTCCAGCGAATTCACCGACTGGCAAGCCTTGAATAACGCCTTTCAAACCGCGTCTGGTGGCAATAACTCCATCGCCATCACGATCGCATCCTCCCGCCCACGCCGTGCCGGGTAATAACCTGGCCTGCGGCCGATCTCGTTGAAGCCGGCGCGCTCGTACATCGCATGCGCCAGTTGATTGGACGGTCGCACCTCCAGGAATACGCGTTCGGCGTGATGCCAACGCGCCAGATCAAGCACGCGCTTCAGCAGATGCGCGCCGTGTCCGCGGCCCTGGTGCAAAGGCGCGACGCAGACATTGAGGATGTGCGCTTCGCCCGCGCCCACCGAAAGGATGCCGTAGCCGATGGTGGCGCCACCCTCCTCCAGCACCCAGCAATGATGGCCGTTTTCGAGGCAACTGCGGAAGATGCCACGCGACCACGGGAAATCGTAAGCGGCCGCTTCGATGTTGGCGACCGCCGAAATGTCCTCGTGCGTCATCGGACGCAGCTTCGCTTCCAGCGGCGCGACCGCGGCCATGTCAGGACCTGTCGCCGCCCAGCGCCTGCATCTGTTCCCACAGCAGGCGTTTGCGTTCGCGGTCCGCGTGCAACATCGCCAGCGCATCGACGCGCAGCACACGAAAAATCGGCACGCCTTCCGGCAGCGGTGCGGCGCCGAACACCATCACCGCCGCACTTGAATCATTCGCCACGTCGCACACGCGTACGCGTTGCAGCCCGGCTTTTCCAACCGCTTCGGTCAGCGCCACGTACAGGTTTCTGATGGCCGGATCATCCAGTTCCGCCGGATCGGGTTGCAGCGCCAATCGACGGATCGCGGTTTTCGTCGCCACGACAGGCGCGGGCGGAGCAACGCTTGCGACGGCTTCGTCCGGAGTCAGAAGTCCCGCCGGCTCGCCGCGGGCAGCAGGCGGCGCCGACGCAGTGACATCCACGGACGACAGCCGGCGCAACCGCAGCGGCTGCACGCCCAACGCGCACAGTCGTCGTTCACGCAGCGCGGGCATCGCGTCACTCATGCGGATGTGCTTCCGCCTGGGCCTGCCGACGCGCCATGCGCACGCGCCGACGCGACGCGCGGCTGCGCAAGCCCCACAGGGTGATCACGATGCCGGACAACGCATAAGCCGTGGCGAGGGCGAGCAGTACCAGCGCGGTGTTGAGCGTCAGCGCCACGATGATCAACACCGCCAGGATGATCCACACGAACGGCACGCGATCATTGACCGGCAGCGTCTTGAAACTGAAATAGCGCACCCGGCTGACCATCAACAGCCCCGCAATCACGACGAGGATCGGCGTGAAGAAGCACAACCACTGTCCTTCGATGCCGAAGTTCTGCATGGTCCACACGAACGACATGCAAAGCCCCGCCGCCGCCGGACTCGCGAGACCCTGGAAGTAGCGTTTGTCGGCGACGCCGACCTGGGTGTTGAAGCGCGCGAGGCGCAGCGCCGCGCAGGCCGCGTACAGGAATGCCGCGCACCAGCCGACCTTGCTCCACACCGGGCCGTAGTCGCGCAGGTATTGCAGCGACCACGTATACATCACCAGTGATGGCGCCAACCCGAAACTCACCAGGTCGGAAAGCGAGTCGTACTGCACCCCGAACTCGCTCTGGGTGTTGGTCAGACGCGCGACGCGGCCATCCATGCCGTCCAGCAACGCGGCAATGAACACCGCAATCGCGGCATGCGTGTAGAAGCCGAGGAAGGCGGCCACGATCGCATAGAACCCGGCGAACATCGCGCCGGTCGTGAACAGGTTTGGCAGCAGGTAAATGCCGCGTCGCAGGGGTTTGCGGGGAAGCATGTCTGTCATGCGGATGGCCAACTCAAGCCTGCCGGCAGTTTAGCCCATGCCCCAAGCGACCGGCGCGGAACAACCGTGACACCCGTCCGGATGCCGCAGGGTGGCTGTGGCATACTCGCGCCACCGTTCCAGGCGCTTCAGGGGACCTTCCATGCACATGCGCAGCTTTGTCGTCGCGTCAGCCATCGGTCTTTCACTGGCATGCATTGCCGGTTTCGCGAGCGCACAACAGATCTACAGATGGAAGGACGCCGGCGGCGTCACCCATTTCTCGCAGACGCCGCCTTCGACGGGCACCCCTTTCACCAAGATGCACCTGACGAACGCGCCGGACGTATCGTCCAACCCGCCGCCCGCGTCCGGTGCGGCGGACAATACCGAGCCCGACACCAGCGCCCCGCGACAAACTGCGCCCGCAAGCAGCACCCAACCCGATACGGCGTCCAACCGCGCCGAACTGTGCAAGCAGTTGAGCTCGAACATTGGCCTGCTGCAGAGCAAGCAACCCGTGGTCACCGGCGGCGGCAACGGCAAGCAGGAAGTGATGAGCGACAATGCCCGCGAAGCGCAGCTCGCCACCGCACGCGCGCAGCAGGCACAGTATTGCTCGTCCAAGGGCAGCTGATCGCTCGCTGCGGCGCGGCGTTTCGATTTGCGTAGGTTGGCGCTGAGCGCAGCGAAGCCCAACATGAACGTTGCACGTCTCCGCCAAGCGCGAGTCCGGCGCGCGGAATCAGGACCGAAGTCGGTTTATTCCACGCTGAGCGCCCCCCCTTTCACCGTTACAATTCCGCGTTTTGACGCCGGACTGAAGCGATGCGCTTGTCGAAGTTCCACCTCGCCACCACCCGCGAGGCGCCCGCCGATGCGGAGATCGTCAGCCACAAACTGATGTTGCGCGCGGGCATGGTCCGCAAGCTCGCGTCGGGTATCTATACATGGTCGCCGCTGGGTCTGCGCGTGCTGCGCAAGGTCGAAGCCGTGGTGCGCGAGGAAATGAATCGCGCAGGTGCAATCGAACTGTTGATGCCCACTATCCAGCCGAAGGAACTGTGGGAAGAAACAGGCCGCTGGCAGAAATTCGGCGGCCAGTTGTTGAAAATCAAGGACCGCAAGGAAGCCGAGTATTGCTACGGGCCGACCGCCGAAGAAGTGGTGACGGACTTCGCGCGCAACGAGCTGCGCAGCTACAGGCAGCTGCCGCTGAACCTGTACCAGATCCAGACCAAATTCCGCGATGAAATCCGCCCGCGTTTCGGGGTGATGCGCGCGCGCGAATTCCTGATGAAGGATGCCTATTCGTTCGACCTGATCCCCGAGGGTCTGGCCGAGTCGTACCGCATCATGCACGACGCCTACACGCGCATCTTCACGCGTCTGGGCCTGAAGTTCCGCGCGGTGCAGGCCGACACCGGCGCGATCGGTGGCAGCGCCTCGCAGGAATTCCACGTGCTGGCCGACTCCGGCGAGGACGCGCTGGCGTTCTCCGATCAGTCCGATTACGCGGCCAATGTGGAGCGTGCCGAAGCATTGGCGCCCGCGACGCCCCGCCCCGCACCCGCACAACCGCTCAAGCGCGTGGATACGCCGACGCAAAAAACCATTGAAGACGTCAGCGCGTTCCTCGGCGTGGCGCCCGCGCAATGCATCAAGACCCTGATCGTGCGTGGCAACGACGGTCTGGTCGCGTTGTGCCTGCGTGGCGACCATGAAGTCAACGAAATCAAGGCCGCGAAACTTGCGGAACTGCCCGGCGAATCGGTGCTGGCCGATGAAGCCGAGATCGTGAAGCAGATCGGTTGCGTACCGGGCTTCCTGGGCCCGGTCGGCCTGCCCGCCGACATTCCCGTGATCGTGGATCGCGCCGCCGCGGCGGTGGCGGATTTCGTGTGCGGAGGCAATGCCGCGGGCACGCATTGCACCGGCGCCAACTGGGATCGCGACGCGCGCATTAGCCGTGTCGAAGATCTGCGCAAGGTGGTCGCGGGCGACCCTTCGCCTGACGGCAACGGCACGCTGGGCATCGCGCGCGGCATCGAGGTCGGCCACGTGTTCCAGCTCGGCACCAAGTATTCGGAAGCCCTGCATGCCACCGTGCTGGACGACGCGGGCCGGAACCGCCTGCTGCACATGGGCTGCTACGGCATCGGCATCACGCGCATTGTCGCGGCGGCGATCGAACAAAACCACGACGATGCCGGCATCATCTGGCCGGAACCGATGGCGCCGTGGCAAGCCGTGGTGTGCCTGATCAACCCCAAGCACAATCCGGACGTCAATGCGGCAGCCGAATCGCTGTATCAGGATTTGAATGCGCGCGGCATTGAAACCTGCCTCGATGATCGCGGACTGCGGCCCGGCGCGATGTTCGCCGACCTCGAACTGATCGGAATCCCGCACCGTATCGTGGTCAGCGAACGCGGACTCGCGGCGGGAACATTCGAATATCGCGGGCGCCGCGACAGCGAAAGCCGCATTCTGGATCGGGCGGCTTTATTGGAGCTTTTTCCCGGGAATTAACTGCCGACAGCCCCCGATTTTGCAACCGGAATGAATTTGGGCGAAAATGCGCCCGTCATCGGGTCAATCCCGCGGATTTCTCCGATCGACACGATTTTGCACTCAACCCGATCATCGGAGTCAACATGGCCATCGACGTCACCACGCTCAACAAGAAACAACTGAGGGACCTCATCCGCAAGGCAAGCGGACGCATGAAGAACATCGACAAGGAGAAAATCGCCAAGGTCAAGACCAAGATTGACGCAGTGCTCAAGGCCGAAGGCGTCACCTTCGGGCAGGTTTACGGCAAAAGGCGCGGTGGCAAAACCGGCAAGGTCGCGCCGAAATACCGCAACCCGGCGGGCAGCGAAACCTGGTCCGGTCGTGGCAAGCGTCCGCGCTGGTTCCTGGCTGCGCTGAAAAGCGGAAAGAAAGAAAAGGATTTGCTGATTAAATAATGATCCGCGACCGGGCTATCCTGCCCGGCACCGATACGGCGAGTCCGGTACACGCCCGGACTCGCCTTCGCCGGAATCGCTGCGCGATTCCGCGTGCGATCCATCCATGGATCGCGATTACCCCGCTCGGCCATACGCGCTGCCGAACAAGCTTTCACAAACTCCGCCGCGGCGTCACCAATAAATCCCCGAACAACAGCCCCGCCACCAGCGAAATCAGCATGGTCACCAGCAGAATGGCGACATGGGTGCCGCTGGCAATCTGGTTGTTCAACAGATCCGAGACACTGCGAAAGCCCACGCTGCCCGGCACCAGCAGCAGCACGCCGGGTTCGCGCACCAGTGCGCCGGGTCGGTGCATGATCCGCGCGTAGAGATTGCTGCCCGCACTCAGTACCAGCCCGCCGATGAATACACCGAACGGTGTGCCCAGCGCGCTGCCACCCCAATACGTCACCAGATAGCCGACGATCACCGCAACCAGCACCAGCGGATAATCGCGCAGCGCGGTCTGAAACAGCATCGCGAAGGCCACGGCGGCGACCAGCAACGCAGGCCACTGCGTCCACAACGGCAGCGACGGCAACGAATGCGCGGCAGGAACGATGTGCGCGACTGCGCAAATCTGCGCCGCCGCGATGGTGCCGAAGGTCAGCTTGAGGATCGTCGCCGCCGCGCCCGCGAAACGCGCGACGCCCGAAGCCAGATGCTGGCTGGTCAACTCGCGCACCGCGTTGGTCAGCGACATGCCCGGCACCAGCACGATCAGCGCCGACAGCACCACGAGTTTCAGGGACAACGGCAACAGCCATGCGCTGACCATGGTCGCGATGAAGGTTGCCACCAGCGCCGCGATCGCGTCGCTGGCCGCCGACAGCCGCGGGCGACCGTAACCCGCCACCACGATGCCGCCGATCAGCACCCCGATCACGCCGGCGACCAGCGCGTCCGGTCCGGAGGTGCGGAACAACACCGCGACGCTCGCCGCCGACAATCCGTAGCCAAGGATCGTCGCCCGCAACGCAGCGCGCGACAGCGGCCGGCCGAGTGCACGCAACTGCGCCATGCCGCGGCGCGGATCGAGGCTGCCATCGGCGACCCGGTCGGCGATTTCATCGGCACGGCAAAGCCGCGCGAGGTTGACGTCGCCCGGCGCAATCCGCACCACCTGGGTGAGGTCAGCCAAGCCGTCACCGTCCGGCGCACTGAACGAAAGCACGATCGAAGTCGGCGTGGACAACACGTCGCAACCGAGCCCGAGTTGCTGGGCCACGTTGCCGATGGCCTGCTCCAGGCGCGGCGCGGCCGCGCCGTATTGATGCAGCCGCCGCGCCAGCTCGATCACGAACGCGATGCGCGCACGCGTGTGCTCGTCGCGCTGCCCTTCGGCCAGCGAGGCCGTCATGCGCCCGTTCTCGCCGGACGCTGGCTCATGGCATCGCCGCGCGCACCTTCAGCAGCGCCCCATCGACACCGACCACTTCGACTTTCGCGCCGACCGGCAGGTCCGGCCCTGCGACCAGCCATTGCCCGTCACCTACCCGCGCCTTGCCGCGGCCGTTCACGATGGCTTCGATCAATACATAGCGCTGACCGATCATCTGTTCGCCACGCCGGCTGAGCGTACGCGCGGCCGGGTCATCGTTGCGCGCCAGGCGCGCGCGGATGAATCGCCAATAGAACACGCAGGATGCGAACGCGAGGATCACGAACAGCACCGCCTGCGCGATCACGCCGAGTCCCGGCAGTACCCACGTGACGATGCCCATCACTGCCGCGGCGACGCCGATCCACAACAGGAAGAATCCCGGCGCGAGTACCTCGCCCGCAATCAGTATCAGCGCCAGCACCCACCACCAGTAATGCAACGGTACGCCCCACATGGATCCAGTGCTCCCAAGTAGCTTCAATGCTCAACCATGGATTCCCTCTCCCTCCGGGAGAGGGTCCCCGAAGGGGCGGGTGAGGGTTCGCAACTCGCGCCATACAACCCCATGCACCGATTGGATGCACATGGAAACGGACCCTCATCCGGCGCTGCGCGCCACCTTCTCCCGGAGGGAGAAGGGAGACGCCGATCGTTCGTCGCGATCATCCTCTTCATGATTTAACGCACGGCCGGCGCAGACGAATTCTTCGCCAGCACTTCCTTGCCGATTTCCGCGATGCCGGCCATCGACGACAGGATGCCCGAAGCCTCGAACGGCAGCATCAACATCTTCTGGTTGGGCGAATTGGCCATCGCCTTCAGCGCCTCGACGTACTTGGTCGCGACGAAATAATTGATGGCATTCAAGTTGCCGGCGGAAATTGCATCGGACACCAGTTGCGTGGCTTTGGCTTCCGCCGCCGCCAGCCGCTCGCGCGCCTCGGCTTCGCGGAACGCGGCCTCTTTGTGGCCCTCGGCGGCCAGGATGGTGGATTGCTTCTCGCCGTCGGCTTTCAGGATCGCCGCCTGCTTGAAGCCTTCCGCCTCCAGGATGTTCGCGCGCTTCTCGCGCTCGGCCTTCATCTGGCGCGCCATCGCATCGACCAGATCCTTGGGCGGTGCGATGTCTTTGATCTCGATGCGGTTGACCTTGACGCCCCACGGATGGGTGGCTTCGTCCACAACTTTCAGCAGGCGCGCATTGATTTCGTCGCGCTTGCTCAAGCTTTCGTCGAGATCCATCGAACCCAGCACCGTGCGGATGTTGGTCATCACCAGCGCCAGCGACGCCTGTTCCAGGTTGGAGACTTCGTATGCGGCCCTCGACGCTTCCAGCACCTGGTAGAACACCACGCCATCGACGCGCACCACCGCGTTGTCCTTGGTGATCACGTCCTGCGAGGGCACCGCCAGCACTTGCTCCATCATGTTCATCTTGCGACCGACCGCGTAAATGAAGGGCATCAGGAAATGCAACCCGGGCGGCAGCGTTCGTGTGTATTTGCCGAAGCGCTCGACCGTCCATTCGTAACCCTGCGGCACGATCCGCACCCACTTCGCCAACACGATGATGGCGACGACAACGACGATGATTGCAATGATGACGGACGGCCCCATGGCTCGCTTCCCTTTGTGAGTTGAAGCAGTATAGCCAGCGACGCACGACAACAAGCCCCCTGTTCCCTTCGTTCCGAAGTGGGATGTTTTCATCCCCTTCCACGGGAAAGGTGAAGCGAAGGCGCGCGAAGCGTGGGCGACGAGGTCGCGGGGGGATGCCGCCGCGTTCGCAGGTCAGACCCGAGTTGCCGGCAGCGAAACCGTCACCCGCAAACCGCCGCCTTCGCGATTGGCCAGTCCGATGCGGCCGCCGTGGGCTTCGACAATTTCGCGCGCCAGCGCCAAGCCCAGGCCGGTGCCGGAACGTTTGGTGGAATAGAACGGCAGCAACGCCTGCGCGAGTACGGTTTCGCTCATGCCGGGGCCGCGATCAGCCACCTCGATGCGCCAGTTCTGCACGGTGTGCGCGATGGCCAGCGTGACCTCGTTGGGGTCGCCGCCCGCCTCCACCGCATTCTTGACGAGGTTGATCAGCACCTGCTCGACCTGCGCCGCGTCGAATTGCGCCGGCTCGGGCGGCACTTCGCCCGCGAGGCGGAATTCGCAATGCATCTTCAATGAATCCAGAAACGCCGCCCATTGCACCGGCACCGGGTTCGGTTGCGGCAGCTTGGCGAAACTCGCGTAGCCCGCCGTGAACGAATGCAGGTGCTTCACGCGCTCGCCGATGCCTTCGAACACCCGCGGCAGCCGCTCCAAGTCATTGCGGCGTGCCAACTCGGCACCGGAATGCGCCAGCGAGGAAATCGGCGCGAGCGAATTGTTGAGTTCGTGGCTGATCACGCGGATCACGCGTTTCCACACCGCCACTTCCTGACGCGACAATTCGCGCGTCATGCGTTGCACCAGGTACAACTGATGCGGCCGCCCCTGCAGCCGGAAATCGCGCCGCGAAAGGTGGAAGTATTCTTCATCGTTGCCCATCTCGACGCCGAACAGGCTGTCCTCGCTGGCGGTCAGCGCCTGCCGCATCGCCTCGGGGCACGCCGCGAGCAGATCTTCGAAGCGCAGCCCGCCCGGGTTCTTGCCGTCGTTGAACAAGTGCCGCGCGGCGAGGTTCGCGTACACGACGCGATCGCTGGCATCGGTGAGGATCAACGCCGTGGGCGAATGCTGCACCACCGTGTCCAGCAGCAATTCGCGCTGCACGAGATTCTGTCGTTGCTCGCGCAGGGCATGTCCGAGTTCGTTGTGCGCTTCGATCAACTGGCCGAGCTCATCGCGGCGGCGCGTGCGCAGCGAAATGCTGAAATCACCGTCGCGATAACTCGCCACGCTGCCCGACAGCGCGCGCAACAAGCGCCGCACGGGCTGCATCGCCGAGTGCGCCAGCCAGGCCACCGGCACCATGCACGCGGCGATCGCGATCACCCCACCCAGCCATGCGCTGTGCATCCATTCGGTCAGCGCCGCCGCCAATCCGGCGCCGACGACGGAAGCGCCGATCAGCAGCAGTGCGAGTTTGCCTTCGAGGGATGAGAAGCGCATGGGGTTCGCGGGATTCTTGAGTCGAGAATTGAGAATTGAGAATCGTAACCAACCCTCGTCATTCCGGAGCCATCGCCGGCTTCATCGGCGATGGAATCCGGAACCCAGCGACTTTCACGACAAAGCAAGACGCTGGGTTCCGGATCGCGGCTACGCCGCGTCCGGAATGACGACACTTTTTGTTGCGGCGCGCAAACTACCCAACCAGCTAACTTTCTGTCGGAATGCCATAACGCTGCATGCGCCTGTACAGCGCCTGCCGCGACAACCCGAGCGTGCGCGCGGCGCGACTGATCACGCCACCCGCCTTTTTCAACGCATCTTCCACGGCCTCGCGCGGCGGATCATCGAGGCTGCGTGATGCCGCCGGCGCGGCGGCCGGCAATCCAAGGTGCTCCGCCGTGATCTCGTCGCGTCCGCACAACAGCTTCGCGCGGTCGATGGTGTTCTTCAGTTCGCGCACGTTGCCGGGCCACGCGTAGGCCAGCATGGCGTCGCGCGCCTCATCCGACAGCACCGCATCGTCATCGAGAAAATGCTCGGCCAGCGGCAGGATGTCGTCCGGGCGCTCGATCAGCGGCGGCAACGGGATCTCGATCGTATTCAGGCGGTAGAACAAATCTTCGCGGAACCTGCCCTCACGAATCATCACGGAAAGGTCGGCATTGGTCGCGCTGATCACACGCACCTTCACCTTGCGCGTGCGCGTGGAACCCAACCGTTCGAACTCGCCGGTTTCCAAAACGCGCAGCAGCTTCATCTGCCCGGCGGGTGGCAGGTTGCCGATCTCGTCGAGGAACAAGGTGCCGCCATCGGCAGCCTCGAAGCGGCCCTCGCGCGCACGAACCGCACTGGTGAACGCGCCCGCTTCCGCGCCGAACAGCTCGGCCTCGATCAATTCGCTGGGCAGCGCACCACAGTTGACCGTCAGCAACGGCTTCTCGCGCACCGCCGAATTCGCGTGCAGGATTTCGGCGATGCGTTCCTTGCCCGCACCGTTCGGGCCGGTGACAAGGACGGGCACTTCCGCGCGTGCCACGCGGCAGGCCAGTTCCAGCACCCGCAGCATTTCATCGGATGCGAACACGATGCCGCGCAGGTCGTGGCTACGCTCCAACTCCTCGCGCCGGCGCCGGCGCGTCATGCGCGTGGTGGCGGCAGCTCGCGCGTTTTCCGAAAGTTCCAGCAGGTTCTCGACCGTCGCCAGCAGCTTGGCGTCGTCCCACGGCTTGGACATGTAATCCGCCGCACCGGCCTTCACCAGTTGCACCGCGGTTTCCAGATGCGACCAGCCGGTCAGCAGGATCACCGGCAAATCCGGATGGCGCGCGCGGATCGCGTGGAACAGCGCCACGCCTTCCTCGCCCGAAGTGGTGTCGGCGCTGAAGTTCATGTCCGCGATCACCACGTCCACGCGTTCGCGTTCCAGCAGCGCCATGCCCTCTTCGGGCGATGTCGCGGTCAGCGGACGAATTTCGTGCAAGGACAGCAATAGCGACAACGCATCGCGCACGGCGCCCTGGTCGTCGACGATCAATACGGTACGCATGGTTCTTTACGGAAATCGATCTTCATCATTCGAGGCTATCACGCTTTTTTGTCCTCCCCTTCCTCAGGAAGCGACGCCTTTCTTCCCCCTTCGGCACGAAGGGGGATTGAGAGGGATGACTCTTTGCTTCCTTCGAAGCAGCATCCCCCCGCGCCTGCGGCGCGACCCCCTTCGTACCGAAGGGGGTGGAGCTACACAGAACGCGTCGCCACCACCGGCGGCACGTTGGAGGCGCGCAGCGCGGGTGCCAAGACGGACAGTTGTCCCAGCAACCACAGCGCCGCCGCGCCGATAGGCAAATACCACAGCGGCAGGCGCGGCAATTCGTAGTGTTTCATCAGCAGCAGGTTCAGGCCGATCGCGAGGATTACGCCCAGCACCACTCCGAACGTCACGATCAGGAAATTCTCGGTCTGGAAGTAACGCAGGATGTCGCCACGCGTGGCGCCGATCGCGCGACGGATGCCGATGCTGCGGGTGCGCTGGCCCACCCAGAAATTCGCCAGGCCAGTGATGCCGAGTGCAGTGACGAACAGCAAACCCAGCGCGGAAGCGATCAGCAGCCCGATCATGGTAGTGTCGCGCTGAAAATACTGCGCGCGAATCTGGGTATATGTTTGCATGTACTTCGGATCGATGATGCGACTGGGGTTGACCTTGAGCAGCGCCGTTTTCGCAGCCTGCAGGATTCCCTGGCGATCCTGCGGCGCACTGCGCAACACGTAATCGCTACCGGGGCTATCAGGCTTCTGTGGCCAAATCATGCTGTCGTAATTGGTGCCAGGCCCGTGCAGGTTGGGGCGGAGCAACGTGCCCACGACGCCGACCACGCGGATGATGCGATGACCCACGTACAGTTCCTTACCGAGCGCGTTTTGTCCCGGAAACAGGTGCTGCGCCAGCCCGCTGCTGATGATCGCAACCGGCGGCGTTTTCTGTCCCAACACGTATTCGTCGGCACGAAAATCGCGACCCGCGACAAGGTTTAGCCCCAAGGCCGCGATCAGGCCCGGCGAGCCGTTGTACACACTGGGTTCAATGCAGTCCGTGCCATGGATTGACATGACCTGCATCGCTCGATCCAGGGCTTGCTTGCTGGGGCAGGTACCGTAGGACGATTCGTTCTTGTTCAACGGCAGCGCATAACTCACCGCGACGACCGATTCGACTCCGGGGATGGCCCGCAGCGCCGCGAGATCGGCTTCATGCTGTGCCCACGGATTCTTCTCAGCGTCTTGACCAATGTCTGTACTGTGAATCACGGACAACTCGCTTTCATCGAGGCCGCTGGGCAACGACACCTGTCGCATGCGGTTGGCAACCATGAACGCAACGTTGCACACGATCGCGCACGTAAGCGCTACCTGCATTGTCAACAGAACTGCCGTCAGCTTGTGGCGGCGCAGGGTGGAGAGGATAGGTCGGATTTCCATGGTCGCCTTCTCCAACGGTCAAAGTAGGGCGGGTCTTGACCCGCCGTTGGACACAACACAGCAGTGGCGGGTCAAGACCCGCCCTACAAGGTCTTCAGTTGCAACGCCGGTGGTACCCGGCACGCGCGCCACGCGGGCAGCATGCCGGCCAGCACGCTCACGGCGATCGCCAGCAGCACGGTACCGACCAGCATCGACGGATCCATCTTTGCCAGACGCGCATAATCGTCGGGACGATGGCGAATGCTCCACAAACCAAACTGCGCGATGCCCAGCCCCAGCAGGCCACCCGCAACGCCGACCAGCGCCGACTCGATGCCGAACTGTACGAAGACGTCTCGCTTGCGCGCACCCATCGCACGTCGCACGCTGATCTCGCCGCTGCGGCGCATGAATTTGGCCAGCAGCAGCGCCACGATGTTGAGCATGGCAACACCAAGGAAGCCGAGCGCCAGCCACATCTGCAGCTTTACGTCGTCGGGGACCAGGTTTTCATGCCGCAACCGGCCCATCAGGCTGTACAGCTCGGCGTTCGTCGATGGCCGTTGATAACGGCCCAAGGACTTTTGCTCGGCGGAATAGTCAACCAGGAAGCGCTGGTATGCCGTGACCTGCGGGGGCGTGTCCAGTTTCGCCCAGAATTGAATCCAGGTCGTACTCGGATCGCGCAGATCGTCACCGTTGGAAGTGGACCAACCGGAAATATTGCCAGAAATCCGAAGGTCACCGTCCAGGCGTTTGCTATCTAGTACATCCGACAACGGAAGAAAGAACTGGTCGGCATCGCTGTAAAACTTGGCCGAAGCATCGGCGTAGAACAGCGGCTTCGGCGCCCAATCGGTCGTCACGCCGATCACCCGGTAATCGAGTGTGCCAAGCCGGACAGTTCTTCCCACCGCGTCCACGGTACCGAACAATTTGCGCGCCAATGTTTCCGCCAAAACAACAACGTGCGCGCTCGCCTGATCGTCCGCATCTGTCCAGCCGCTGCCCTTGATGAACGATACGCCAAACATCGCGAAGAACGCATGCGTCGTGTAGCGTCCATCCACATAGAACGGTTGCAAATCGATGCGTTGCGGCCACACCAGCACGCTGCCACCCGCCATCGCGGCCTGTCGCACCGCGCGATGCGCCTGCAACAGCGCCATCGCATCCGGCCACGTCAGATTCTGATTCGGGTTGGTGCCCAGCGGGTCGGTTTTGAAATTGATCGGTAGCGGGTCGAGATGCGGCGTATACAAATGCGCGCTGCGACCCGGCAACGGGTCTTCGGTCATCACGTGCAACACCGTGAGCATGGTCATGCTGGCTCCGATGCCGAGGCCGATCGCCAGCACCATCAGCGCGGTGAGCACAGGCGTACGCTTCAGGCTGCGCAGGGCGAGGTCGAGGTAGTAGCCGAACATGTCTCCCTCCTTCCTTTTACGCGTCGTCATTCCGGACGCGGCACAGCCGCGATCCGGAACCCAGCGCCTTTGCTCTTTTTGACGAAAGACCCTGGGTTCCGGGTTCCATCGCCGATGAAGCCGGCGACGGCCCCGGAATGACGACGAATGTTGCTTCTTGGCCCACATCTCTTCATTGCATTGCGTCCATCACGCGTCCCTTGTCGCCACCACCGGTGGCACGTTCGCGGCGCGCAGCGCCGGCCCCAGCACCGCAAGCTGGCCCAGCACCCACAATGCAATCGCGCTGACCGGCAGGTAGTACCAAGGCAAGCGCGTGGTCTGGTAGTGCTGCATCAGGTACAGGTTGATGCCGAACGCAAGGATCATCCCGATCACCACGCCGGCACTGCTCAGCAGGAAATTTTCCGTCTGGAAGTACTGCATGATGTGCGCACGGGTCGCGCCGACTGCGCGGCGGATGCCGATCTGCCGCCGCCGCTGCCCGACCCAGAAGCTGGTCAGGCCGACGATGCCGAACGCCGTCACGGCCAGCATCACCACGCACACCAGTATCAGCATCCAGACCATGCTGCGGGTATTGGCAAAATACTTGCCACGAATATCGCTGAAGGTTTGCCCCTTCACAACCACCGACGGCGACAGTGCTTCAAGCTTCTGCACGCCGTCGCGCACGATTCGATCGCGATCCTGCGGCGCGCTGCGCACCACGAACTCCTGGATGGCCAGTTCCGGACTGATCGGAAAAAACATGGACCAATGGAAATGCGCAGCGCCGCCGCCGCTGGCATCGGGACGCAGCACGTTCGCGACGACGCCCACCACGGTAAACGTGTTGGTCTTGCCGACCCAGATCTGCTTGCCGAGCGGGTTCTGGTCCGGCCACAAGCGTGCGGCAACGCTTTTCGTCACAACCACCACATGCCCGGTCGGCAGGTAACTGTCACTCAGCTTGCTGTCGGCATATTCATCACCATTGAAGAACCGCCCCTGCAGCAGACGCAGGCCAAGCGCTTCGGGACCACCTTGTGTCAGCAGATACTCCGCGACGTTCGGGGTGTCCTTCGTCGACACGTCACTCGGCGACGTCGCAACACTCGTGTTCCAACTGTTGTTGGCGAGCGGCAGGCTGTTGACCGCCGCCACCGCGGTGACGCCCGGCATCTGCCGCAGTGTGACGAGATAGCGCAGGATGTCGGCATTCGCAGTTTTGGGGTCGATGCCTTGGACCCCGATGTCCACGATGCCGTTCTCGTCGATCGCGTTCGACACGTGGATTTCGCCGATGCGCTGGCCGATCATGAACACCGCGTTGCACAGCACCGCGCAGGCCAGCGCGATTTCCAGCACGATCAGCGCGGCCGGAATCTTGTGCTTGCGCAATGCGGCGAAGATGGGTTGGATGTCCATTTGCATTGTTCTCCGGCGGTAACGTAGGGCGGGTTTCGACCCGCCATTGCTTGTGCGTATGCCCACGGCGGGTCAAGACCCGCCCTACACCGATTTCAACTGTGGCGCCGGCGCGACCACGCAGGCGCGCCATGCGGGCAAGAGCCCCGCGACCAGGCTGGCGATCAGCGCGATCACGAAGGTGGCGACGAACATCGACACGTCGAGATGCGCGAGGCTGGCGTACTCCGCGGGTTGATGTCGGATGGCCCACAGGCCCAGCTCCGCGAAGATCAGTCCAAGCACGCCGCCGGCGATACCGACCATGCCGGATTCCACCATGAATTGCGCGAACACCGCCGCACGCGTCGCACCCAGTGCGCGCCGCACGCCGATCTCGCGCGAGCGGCGCAGGCACTTGGCCAGCAGCAAGCCCACGGTGTTGACCACGCAGATCAGCAGGAATCCGAACGCGAGTCCCGTCTGCATGCGCACATCGTCGGGCACCACCTGTTGCTGGGCGAGATAGCCCATCAAGTCCAGCAATTCGACTTCGGGATGATGCAAACGGCCCAGTTCGATCTGCTGGTGCACGTAATTGGCGAGGAACGTCTTGTACGCCGGAGCGTCGGACGCGTGCGCCAACTCCACCCACAGTGACACCCATGCGCAAGGCGCGGTTTCCAGGTGATTGATGTCGACATCGGCATCGAAACAATTGACGGTCTGCGTGTTCACCTTGTCCGCGAGCGCGGACTGCAGCGGCAGGAACACGGCGTCACCATTGCCGTAACCGTGCCCGCCCAAACTGACCGCGTAGAAGCGCGGCTGCGGCGCCCAAGACTTCAGCACGCCGGCGATACGGTAGTCGTGGTCGTTGACGCGCAGGATCCTGCCGACGCTGTTGGCGCCGCCGAACAATTTGTCATTGAGGAACCCGGCGATCACGACGACGTGCGCGCGGTTCTCGTCGTCTTCCGCGCTCCAGCCACTGCCATACTGGAACGACGCATCGAACATCGAAAAGAAATCCGACGTGGTGACCACGCCGTCACTGAAGAACGGATGCCGGCCTGGCACCTGCGGCGTGACCTTGCTGGACGCCAGCGCCATCACCGCCTGCCGCTCGCCCTTGTGGGCGTGCAGCAGGCTCATGGCATCCGTATACGTCATCAAATTGCCCCATCTCTGGAACAACTTTTCCGCCGGCGTGGTGCTCGCAGCGGTCAAAGGATCCAGTTCAGGCGCAAAAATGCGCGCACTCTTCTGCGGCAGCGGGTCGCCCGAAAGCAGCTTCAACACCGTGAGCGTGGTGATGGATGCACCGATGCCGAGACCGAGCGCCAGCACCATCAGCGCGGTGAGCACGCGGTTGCGTTTGAAGCTGCGTAATGCGAGGTCGAGGTAGTAGCCGAACATCATCATTTACTCCGATTCATTTCTTCCCCCTTCCAAAGGAAGGGGATCGAGGGGGATGGCTCTCCGCTCCGTGCGTTCGCATCCCCCCGCGCCTGCGGCGCGACCCCCTTCGTCCCGAAGGGGGTGTTCCCGTCGCGCTCACACGCTCCTTGTCGCCACCACCGGCGGCACGGCAGCCGCGCGCAGCGCCGGCACCAGCACCGCAAGCTGTCCAAGCAGCCACAACACCACCACGCCGATCGGCAGGTACCACAGCGGCAAGCGCGGCACCTCGAAGAACTTCATCAGCAGCAGGTTGATGCCGATCGCCAGCACGACACCCACGACGATGCCGAACGTGACGATCAGGAAGTTCTCGGTCTGGAAATAGCGCAGGATGTCCGCGCGCGTCGCGCCCAGCGCGCGGCGAATGCCGATCTGCTTGCGCCGCTGCGCGACCCAGAAACTCGCGAGTCCGACAATGCCGAATGCGGTGACGCCGAGCAGTGCGGCGATCACGCCGACCAGCAGACCGGCCATGGCACGGTCATTCTTGAAGAAGTACTCACGCAAATGACCGATGGTGCGGCTGTTGGCATAATCGAGCACCACGTCCGGCGCGATCTTTGCAACCGCGGCGCGCGCCTCGGTCATCGCGCGTTCCAGATCTTGTGGTTTGGCGCGGATCAGATAGGTGCCCACGAGTTGACCACTTGCCTGTACCGGCACGAACACGCACCATTCCGCGCCATGTTCACCGTTCTCGGTGTACTGCGACACCGACAGGTTCGCGACCACGCCGATCACGCGGAACTGCCACTTGGCGGCCCAGAACTGCTTGCCCAATGGGTTTTCGCCCGGCCACAATTTCTCGGCCAGTGCGCGCGTGATCAGCACACGCGACGATGCCGGAAAATAATCCTGGCCCTGCAAGGGTTGGTAGTCATCGGCCGACGGCAAATGGCCGGCCACCAGCTTCAGCCCCAGCGCTTCGGGGGTACCCGGATTACCATCGTAAAACTCGACCACGGCTCCCGGTTGCTTGCCAGCTTGATCGAGCGTCATGCCGGATACGCCCCACTGCGGTCCGAATGGTACCGAGCTGATCGCGTGCACCGATTCCACCCCGGGAATCGCCCCGAGGCCCGCGATCATGCGCGCATTCAGATCGGTCGCTTGCTTCGGGTCGAAACCCGTGACCACGATTGCACCGAGCGAGGCTTCGTCCACGCCGCTGTTGATGTGCATCGCCGAAAGACGACTGCTGATCAGGAATACGGCGTTCACCAGCACCGCACAGGCCAGCGCGATTTCCATCGCGATGAGGAAAGTCGCGAGCTTGTGTTTTTTCAGCGCGGCGAGGATGGGACGGATTTGCATGTCGGTACCCCGTTTCAAATCATGCGTTGCAGGAGCCTGCGTGCAGGCGACCAGTCGCGCTCACGAGCGCTCCTACAGGGTTTTCAATTGAAGCGCCGGGGCGATGCGGCTGGCGCGCAATGCGGGCAATGCGCCCGCGAACAGGCTCACTGCGACGGCCAGCGCGAAAGTGACGACGAACATAGACGTGTCCATGTGCACAAGGTCCGAATACGGCGTCTGCTGGCGGCGCACCAGCCACAATCCGACCAGCGTCAACAGCCAGCCGCCGACACCACCGATGAAACCGATCAAACCGGCCTCGGTCAGGCACTGTGCGAACACCGAGCGCCGCGAGGCCCCCAGCGCGCGACGCACACCGATCTCACCCGCGCGGCGCAGGAACTTCGCCAGCAGCAAGCCGACCGTGTTGAACAGGCAGATCGCCAGGAACGCGAACGCCAGCCAGGTTTGCAGCCGCACGTTCTTCGGAATCACCTGCTCGTAATCCAGCCGCTGCATGAGATCCAGCATGCGCGTATCGGTATTGGCGAAACGCCCGAGCTTTTTTTGCTGCTGCGCATAGTTCTGCAGAAACGCGCGGTAGTCCGCCACTTTGGCCGCACTGTCCAGCTCCACCCACAGCGCGACCCACAGGCAAGGCGATCCTTCCAGATGGCCCGGCACGGCCGCGCCATTGCCCCAGCAGGTGAACTGGAAGAAATTGCCGTCATTGACTTCGAGCGCGCTCTGGTACGGCATGAACACGTCCTCCGGCTTGGCGTAATAGCTGGTGTCGTAACCGTTGCCGGTGAAGCCGCCTTCCGCGTCATAGAACAGCGGCGTGGGCCGCCACCGCTTCAGCACGCCCACGATCCGTACGTCGCTGTCCCTCAGGCGAATCGTCTTGCCCACGCTGTTCTTGCCACCGAACAACTTGTCGTTGAGGTCGGACGAGATCACCACGACGCGCGCGCGGCCCGTTTCATCCGAAGGCGTCCACGCGCTGCCGTACTCGAACGGCACCTCGAACATCGGGAAGAAATCCGAGGTGGTGGCCAGCAGGGTCAGCATCAGCGGCGGACGGTCCACGCCAGGCGCACTGACTTTCACGGGACTTTGCACGATCAGTGCCTGGCGATCGGCGCGGTGCGCATTCCACAGGTCCAACGCCGAGCGGTCATCCATCACTTCGAGCGGGTGCGACTTGTTGTACCAATCGGCCGGCGTGGGATCCACCTGCGGATAAAAAATGTGCGCGCTCTTGCCCGGCAGCGGATCGCCCGACAACAAATGCATCACCGTCAGAGTGGTCATGCTGGCGCCGATGCCGATGGCGATCGCCAGCACCATCAGCGCCGTCAGCAGCTTGTTGCGCTTCAGGCTGCGGAGCGCAAGGTCGAGGTAGTAGGCGAACACTCAATCACTCCATTTTTCTCCCTCCCCTTCAAGGGGAGGGCTGGGGTGGGGATGGGTTTCTCGACACATCGAAAGCTACCCCGTCCCCACCTAAATCCTCCCTTGAAGGGGAGGACTTCAAAGCTCACACGCTCCGCGTCGCCTCCACCGGCGATACGCGCGAGGCACGCCGCGCCGGCGCGAATACCGCGCCCTGCCCCAGCAGCATCAACACAACGATGCCTACCAGCACGTACAACAGCGACATCCGGTCCATTGAAAACTGTTTCATCATCCAGAGGTTCAGGCCCACCGCCAGGATCGCGCCCAGCACCACGCCGGCGCCTGCGATCAGCAGGTTTTCGGTCTGGAAGTAACGCAGGATGTCGTTGCGGGTTGCGCCCAGCGCACGGCGGATGCCGATCTGCTTGCGCCGCTGGCCCACCCAGAAACTGGTGAGGCCCACGATTCCCGCGGCGGTGACGCACAACAGGATCAGGCAGATCACGCCCATCAGGATGGCCATGCCGATGTCGGCGCGGTACGCGCGCGCACGAACTTCGGAGAACGGCATGATGCCAATGCCGATGTCCGGCTGGTTCTCGAGCACGCGCATCGGGTTGTCGTTGAACAGCGCCTCGCGCGCCTCGCGCATCGCAGCGTCCAGGCGCCTTGGCCTCGCGCGCACCGCTGTGCGCGTGTAGTTGGCATCCAGGCGTATCGGTTGCAGCACCGAATTCCACGCGAAGCTATCGCCCCAGCCGCCAGCGGCCGGTATCTGCATCCGCGCCACCACGCCGATGATCGTGCTCGGTATCGCCTGTCCGTCTAGATAAACAGTTTTGCCCAGCGCATCGCCCTTCGGGAACAGCTTGTCCGCAAGCGCCTTGGTGACGATCACCATCGGTGGCTCACCGACACCGCGGAAGCCGCGATTGGTGATTTCGCTGGATGTGAAGTTGCGGCCCGCGACCAGTTGCAGACCCAGCGTCTTCAGCATCTGGTCGTCGCCGAAATAGTAGGCGGCGTGCTCGGTGCTGTGCTGCTGGTCCGGCTTCAACCCGACGCCGCCCGTCCATGACGATTGCAGCAGCGGCAGCGAGTTGATGGCCGTGACCGCCTCCACGTCGGGCAAGCCGCGCAGGGTGGCGAGGTCGCTGCGTTGCATCGCGTCGAGTTTCTGGATCGACGCCGCATCGTCGCCCGTTGGCGCCCCGACATACGCCTGCTGGATCAGGAACAGGTTCTGCTCGTCGATGCCGGTCGGCCGGTGCACCCGCTCGACGCGCTGGCCGATGATGAATACCGCGTTGCACACGATCGCGAGCGTCAGTGCGATCTGCAGCGTGATCAGGGTGACGCCGGCCTTGTGCTTTTTCAGCGCCGCGAGAATGGGATGGAGTGTCATGGCGCGATCCTCAATTCGACTTCAACTGCCACGCCGGCTGCACGGCCGCCGCACGCATCGTGGGATAAAGCCCCGCCAGCATCGTCGCCACGATC
>Ga0207707_10000772_pt1 | contig 31487 bp, 31 predicted proteins | sample KBSC83BmetaG_FD_184336 | JGI IMG/M metagenome (GOLD analysis project Ga0207707, IMG submission 184336) | Corn rhizosphere microbial communities from Kellogg Biological Station, Michigan, USA - KBS C8-3B metaG (SPAdes) (version 2) | ecosystem: Host-associated > Plants > Roots > Rhizosphere ... | reverse complement strand
ACGATGTCGAATTGCACGCTGCGGCACAGCGGATGCCGCTCCAGCGCGCAGGCGACCCGGGCCCTGATCTCGTCGAGGGTTGCGGGCGTTTTTGCAAGAAGTGTCTCCATATCGCATCCCTTCAACGGCGGTTTCCGGCACGACCCGCCGCGCAGCGGGGAATGGCCTTCGGAGACGATTGTTGAGGCGGAATTGGTTAATGGCGCGTTAAGCCGGAACCAGGCCTGCCGGCCTGAAGATTCGCGTCAAACGCGCTGTTCCGGCCGCGAGGACGCAAATCAGCCCTGTTTGACGGCTTGCAATGTGCAAACCGCGCGCGCGGTGGCAATCGGTGCGGGGAGATCCCTTGATGCGGACGCGTATGCCCGTCCTTGCGATGATAGCGCTCGTCGGATTTTGCAGTCAGGCCACCGCGCAGGCGCGGTGCCCGGAATTGACCCGGCTGCGCAGCGAGGTTGCAGGGGCCTTAAAGCAGACCAGGGGCCTCGTCCCGACATTGGACCGCTGCGAAGCATACAATCGTTTTTCTAGGGCGTGGGCTACAATAGTCCAATATGCCAATGACAATCGAGAGGCGTGCGATATTTCTACCCGTTCGCTGGACGAGTTCGAGAAATATCACCGCGAGGCCGTACAGGCGCGCGATAATGTCTGCGCGGGCCGCCCTGCTCGCCCATTTCCACCGGACGTCATTCGACGTTGAGACGCTCGGACAGTCGCACGAGCCGCGCGACATCCGGACTTATCGAATGCGCGCGCGGGCTGTGCGGTACTCCGCGATGGTGCGCGCAACGAGATCATCGACCGAAAGCACTTCGGTCACGCCGGACGTGGAATGCCCCGCGCTCCAGATATCGCGCCATCGCGCCGGACGTTTCTCGCGCGCCGATGTCGATATCGTCGGCGATGTCGCTCGCGCCGCGATGCGGCAGGTCGTCGGGGTCGAGGCCGGCGGCGGCGATGGAGGCCCGCAGCATAGTGGTCTGCAGGCCGGTAAAAGCGGTCGTCAACAGGATATCGTCGGCACTGCCCTGACCAGCATCTCCTTGTATTTGGCGTCGGCCATGCTCTCGCGGGTGCCGATGTCGCGATGGTCGCCTGAAGGCAAGCTTCTGGATCAGGCGCGAGCGGATGGTCGGATAGCTGTTTCAGCCGAGCAATTGATCGAGCCGGTCGCGCATCCGCTCCCGCGGCATTCGGCGCGGCCGCAGGCAAAAATGATTGCGCTGCTTCGCTCATCTTTCCATGCAGGCGCGTGCGCTCTATCGCTTCTCGATGACGAGGCTTTGGATAGCGCGGCCGAAATAACCGCTGGTGTCCGCAAGCCGCGCCGTGGCGAGGCCCGCGCCATCGGGACCAACCCAGGATTCGGCATCGAGCAAAATCCACTCCCCGACCGGCTGCCGCGCAAAACTGACGGTGAGGTCGGCATTGATGAACGTCCATTTCCGGAAGTCCAGCACGGCTGAGGTGCCGTTGCAGAAATCCGCGGCGACCACGGCCCGCATGGTTTGCGAAGCCTTTGAGCCTTCGATCAGCGGCCGGTCAACCCGATACCAGATCGCACCGGGACCGGGCACGCCGAACCGGCCGCGGGCGGCGCGCATCGAAATGCCCGCTACAAAGGGACTGCCGGAATAGTCCGGTTGTTCCTCGCGCGCCTGATCGGGACCGGGATGTTCAACCGGCAGATCCGCGAACTCCGATGGCAAATTCAGTGCCCGCGTCTTGATCTTGAGGACTGTCGCGCCGACCACGACGACATCTTCGGCGAGCAGCCTGACGGCGCAAAGCTGGATTTTGCGTCCCTCGCGCAGGATTTCGGTCTCAAGCGTCAGCGGCGCCACCGGCACCGGACGCATCAGATCGATGGTCACGCGCGCGATTTGCATCGGCTGTGGCGTCGGGATCGCCTCGGCGGCCCATACCACCAACGCCGCCGGCGCGGAGCCGTGTTGCATGCTGGCATCCCAGGGGCCGGCGGCGTCGGGACTTGTGACGACGCGATTGCCGTCGACGCGATAGATGGCGTCCATCAAATGACTCGTCGCTGCGACCGGCGTCTGGATGATCTTCATGTTCCGGGGATCACAGTGGCGGATCGACGGCTTCGGCGTATTCTTGTCTGAACCGCGCGATCAATTCGGCGGCGGGCAGAATCTTGCCGACGCTGCCGACGCCCTGGCCGCTGCCCCAGATTTCCTTCCAGGCTTTCGGCTTGGCGCGCTCACCCGAGGCGTCGGTACCGAAACTCATCTTCGACGCATCGGACTCCGGAAGATTGTCGGGATCCATGCCGGCGGCGACGATCGAGGGTTTGAGGTAATTGCCGTGCACGCCGGTGAATAAATTGGAATAGACGATATCTTCCGCGGTCGAGGCGGTGATCATCTGCTTGTAGCCCTCCACCGCATTGGCCTCCAGCGTGGCGATAAAGGCGGAACCGATATAGGCAAAATCGGCGCCGAGCATCCGCACCGCGCGGATCGCGCGGCCGTTGGCGATCGCGCCCGACAGCGCGATCGGCCCGTCGAACCATTGCCGGGTCTCCGCCACGAATGCGAATGGCGATATTTCGCCGGCATGGCCGCCCGCGCCGGCGGATACCAGGATCAGGCCGTCGGCGCCCTTCTCGATCGCCTTGTGCGCGAATTTCTGGTTGATCACGTCGTGAAAGACGATGCCGCCCCAGCGATGTGCGGCCTGATTGAGCTCCTCGCGCGCGCCGAGCGAGGTGATGATGACAGGCACCTTGTGCTTCTCGCAAAGCGCGAGATCCTGCTCGAGCCGGTTGTTCGACCGATGTACGATCTGGTTCACCGCGAACGGCGCCGACGGCGCCTCGGGATGCGCCTTGTCGTGCGCGGCGAGTTCTTCCCTGATCCGCACCAGCCACTCGTCGAGCAGCGCCGGCGGACGCGCGTTCAGTGCCGGAAACGATCCGACAATACCCGCCTTGCATTGCGCGATCACGAGATCGGGTACGGAAATGATGAACAGCGGCGCACCGATCACCGGAATCGACAGACGGCCCCTAAACAAGGCAGGCATGGACATTCGAAGAAATCCTCTTGGTTGTTCAGCGGAGGCGCGATGCATTGGCCTGAAAGATGCCAGACATCATACCAACAAGGCAATCGCGCTTGGCACGGGCTACCCTGCATCAGCCCGATTCCGGCGCTACTGGCACAGCGCGCGGGTGACGTAATTGTCGGTCCGGCAGTCGTCCGGTTTTCGTACCCGGCCCGGGATCAACACTTTGGCGGAGCAGGCTTCCGCGGAATCGGTGTTCAGGCTCTTGCCCTCTTTGAAACCTTTGGCCTGGCAGAGCTTATCGGCGCCGAGCTTGCAGTCCGGCGCGCCGTTTGTCGAAACGGGACATATCATGCGCCCCGCGACCATGGAGGACGGCTTGGCCAGGCGCGACAGCGTCTCGCCCGCATCCTTTGCGCGCGCGTTAAAGTCGTCGATGGTCTCGCCCGGGCTTTTCAGGGGCGGAAGGATCGACAAGGAGTTCTGGAACATCTTTCCGAGTTCATTGAACAGGCCCGGATTGTCGCGCGCCGGCGGAACCGACGGCGGCTCGCTCTGCTGAGGCGCGGGCCGATCCGGCGCCGCTTGCTGGGCCGGTTCCTGGACGCCAGACGAGGAGGGCGCCGCCGCTTGCGGCCAGCCGGCGCCTGCGGCCATCATCCACATCAGCAACGCCGCGCCCGCGGTCGCGACTTGCGTCCTGGACTGCGCGATAAGGTTGCCGGGTCGATCAAGCATGATTTCCAAAGCGTAACCTGAAGCCGCGAACCGGCCAAGCACTTCGCGGCCCGTACTTTCAGATCATCCGAAATGCGATGAAAAAACCAAGCAGCAGGACGGCGGCGCCGAGTGCAACCCACAGCCCCAGATGTTTCTCGATTCGCACCCGGATCCATTCGCCGTAGCGGTTCAGCAACATGGCGACCACAAAGAAGCGCCCGCCGCGAGCAATGATCGAGCACACGACGAATAGCCAGATGTTGTAGCCGGCAAAGCCCGAGGTGATGGTCACGAGCTTGTAGGGGATCGGTGTCAGGCCTTTGCCGATGATGATCAAGGCACCCCATTCGGCATAGGATGCGCGGAAGGCTTCGACCTTGCCTCCAAGACCATAAAATTCGATCAGCCAGTGTCCGATGGAATCGTAGAGCAGCGCGCCGATGGCATAGCCGAGCATACCGCCCAGCACTGACGTCGCCGTGCAAACCGCGGCATAGAGCCATGCCCGCTTCGGCCGCGCCAGCGACATCGGGATCAGCATCACATCCGGCGGCACTGGAAAGAACGAGCTTTCCGCGAACGACACCGCTCCCATGATCCACAGCGCGTATGGTTTATGGGCGGCGTCGATACACCAGTCGTAGATCCGTTTCAGCATGGCGCGATGAACCACCATGGGCCGGATTTGTCCATGCCGGGAATTGGCGGGATTTTCAGGAATTCTTAGTGGCGCTTGCGCAGGTGGCGGCTCTCAAGCGCGACAATTGGTCGCCGTGCCGCCCGGGACGGCGAGACCTTGGCCATTTTGACGGCGGATTTCGGCAGCTTCTCGGCGATTCCGAGCAGATGTTCGCGCCGCGCCATTTCGCGCCACACGTCCTCGGGCCGGACCCCTGCCGAAGCCCACAACACAGTAAGATTATAGAGAAGATCGGCGCTTTCCCGGACCACCGCGTCGGACTTGCCGTTAACGGCGTCGATCACGACCTCGATGGCCTCTTCGGCCAGCTTCTTGGCCATTTTGGCTGGGCCGCGCTGAAACAGCCGGGCGGTTCGCGAAATTGCCGGATCGAGATCCTTGGCCGCGATCACCGCCAGATAAAGCCGCTCGAGCGAATCACTCATACCTTGAAACTATTCGAAACCGGTGGCCAGCGTGTTAACGGCCCGCCTGGCCAACAAGAAATCCGCCGGTCAAAGTGGCCGGCGGATTAATTCAGTCTTGAAAATTGCGGTTACCAGCCTTGGTAATACGACCCGCCCGGCCCATAGCCGCCATATCCATAGCCAGAGCCGCCGTAGTAGGCGGGGCCGCCGTAGTAACCCGGGCCGCCGCCGTAATAAACCGGGCCACCGCCATAGTAATCGTCGTAATAGGCCCGCCGGTTCTGGGTCGCCGCAATGGCAAGACCGGTGCCGACAATACCGGCAAAGGCCGCCGCCGCTGCACCTCCGCCACCGCGGTAATAACGGCGCCGGGCGCTAAAGTCAGTGGCGTCGCTAGTCGTCCTTGCCGCCGACAGGCCTTTTCCGGAAGGCGCGGAGCCGGCCAGCGCCAGCGACGGCTCGATTGCGGTCAATGCTACCGCCGCGACTGTCGCCATCACGGCGGCGCGGCCAATGGACGAGAACACAGCTTTTCGCGCGCACATCTTGGTATCCTCCGTGGTACCCTGGCCTCGTAGGCCTTCGGTCTCTAACCACTCATAGCTAACCACCGGGCCCATGAGAGGGTTCCCCCAATCCGGATGCGAACCGAGCGATGAGTGGCAAAACCACGGCGCTCATCGTCCGTTCAGGTTTAATCCGGAAGAGTGCTGACCACCGCCGCTTCGGGCGTCATGAAACCAACATGCCCCGCGCGGCAACTAGCGTTCGGTCCCGCCATGCGCGTAAATCAGACAATTGCGCTCCGCTACCTTTTGGCTTGCCTGATAGGCCTGCTGGGTCTTGGGTGTTTCGGCGCGGGAGCGAGCCGGGCCGCGGACGAAACCCGGCAACCGATCGCGATCCAGTTTTCCTTCGACCGTCCGATCGATGCGAGCGCAGCGCCTTTCGTGCTGGCCTCGAGCCGCGGTTTGTTCGGCTCGGAGGGTCTCGCGGTCGCGACCAATATCGCCAGCGGATGGCCGGACGCGATTGCGCGCGTCGCCGCCGGCGACAGCGATTTTGCGCTGGTGGACATCAACACGCTTCTCCGCTTTCGCGACAAACCAGGCGCGCCGCCGGTCAAAGCGGTATTCGTACTGTTCAACAAAGCGCCCTATGCCATCATCGCGCGCAAGAGCCGCGGCGTCCGTGCACTCTCCGACATCGAAGGCAAAACCCTCGGCGTCGCGGAGGGCGACTTCTCGATCTGGTTTTGGCCGGCGTTGGCGCATCAAAACGGAATTAAAATCGCCGGCGTGAAACAGGCTAAATTCAGCCCGGCGGTGCGGGAGCCCATGCTGTCGGCAGGCCAGGTCGATGCCGTGAACGGTTTTTCATATTTGGCCGGGGTTAATCTGAGGGACCGCGGGGTGCCCGCTGACGACCTTGCCGTGTTTCGATACGCCGATTACGGCTGCGAGGCCTATGGGTTCGCCCTGATCGTCAACCCGGCGTTCGCAGCCGCCAAGCCCGAGGCGGTAAAGGGTTTCCTGCGCGCGGTGATTGCCGGCACGCATCTGGCGATCAAGGAGCCCGGGCGCGCGGTGGATGAGGTAATCAGCCGGATGGACGGCGGATCGCGCGATCTCGAGCTGGAACGGCTGCACGCCGTGATCAACGACAACATCCTCACCGGCGAAGTAAAACGCAACGGCATCGGCGGTATCGATCCGGCCCGCTTCGACCGCTCGGTCGATCAAATGGCCGAGGATTTCAAATTCCAGAAACGGCCGGCGGTGGCGGATATTTTCGACGGTTCTTTCCTGCCGCCGCTGGGCAGCCGCCTGATCAACTGAGCAAAAATTCAGCGGACACTGTATCTCCCAGGCGATCCCTGATTAGAATGCATATCTGACCGATCGTCCGCCCCGCCGACCCCCGAGTCCTTGAACGGCATGTCCCTGCTACGTCTTTATACGCGCGTACTTCAACTGCTCGGCAAGGAGGCCCGGCTGGGCTGGATTCTCGCGGGCGCCAATCTGCTGCTGGCCGGCGCACAATTCGCCGAACCGGTGTTGTTCGGCCGCATCGTCGACGTTCTCTCCGGCAAGCCTTCCGCCAATCCGCTCGGATCGTCGTCGGCCTGGCCGCTGCTGGCCGCATGGGCGGCTTTCGGCCTGTTCACGATCGGATGCAGTGCGACGGTCGCGCTGCACGCCGATCGACTGGCACATCGCCAGCGCCAGGCGGTGCTGACCAATTATTTCGAGCACATCATGCAGTTGCCGCTGACCTTCCACACCGGCACCCATTCCGGCCGCCTGATGAAGGTGATGTTGAACGGTACCGACTCGTTGTGGCGGCTGTGGCTGGCGTTTTTCCGCGAGCATTTTTCCGCGATCCTGTCGCTGGTGGTGCTGCTGCCGCTGGCGCTTTACATCAACTGGCGGCTGGCGATCCTGCTGTTCGCTCTCTGCGTGGTGTTCACGGTGCTGACCACGCTTGTGGTCCGCAAGACCTACGGCATGCAGAGCGAGGTCGAGGCGCATTACAGCGATCTCTCCGCGCGCGCCTCCGACGCCCTCGGCAATGTCGCGCTGGTGCAAAGCTTCGTGCGCATTGATGCCGAGGTGCAGGGGCTGCGCTTCGTCGCCGACAAGCTATTGGCAGTGCAGATGCCGGTGCTGTCGTGGTGGGCGCTGGTCACCGTCATCACCCGGGCCTCGACCACCATCACGGTGCTGGCGATCTTCGCGGTCGGAATCGCGCTGCATGAACAGGGCCTCACCACCGTCGGCGAGATCGTGATGTTCGTGAGCTTCGCCACCATGCTGATCCAGAAGCTCGAACAGGTCGTCAGCTTCATCAACAGCGTGTTCATGGAGGCGCCGCGGCTGCAGGAATTCTTCCACGTGCTGGACGCGGTGCCCGCGGTGCGCGACCGGTCCGACGCGATCGATACCGGGCGGCTCTCGGGCCTGGTCGAATTCAACGACGTCTCGTTTTCGTACGACGGCAAGCGGCCCGCGGTCGAAGACCTGTCCTTCACCGCGCTGCCCGGCCAGACCATCGCGCTGGTCGGCCCGACCGGCGCCGGCAAATCGACCGCGATTGCATTGCTGCATCGGGCGTTCGATCCGCAATCCGGCTTCATCAGGATCGACGGCATGGATGTCCGCGGCCTGACGCTGACGGCGCTGCGCCGGAATATCGGCGTGGTGTTTCAGGAGGCGCTGCTGTTCAATCGGTCGATCGCGGACAATTTGCGCATCGGCAAACCGGACGCCACCGTTGAGGAAATGCGGATCGCGGCGGCCCGCGCCCAGGCGCTGGAATTCATCGAACGCAGCGAGCGGGGATTCGAGACCGATGCCGGCGAACGCGGGCGCATGCTGTCCGGCGGCGAACGGCAGCGGCTGTCGATCGCGCGGGCACTGTTGAAGGATCCGCCAATCCTGATCCTCGACGAGGCGACCAGCGCGCTCGACGCCGTCACCGAAGCCAAGGTTAACGCCGCTCTCGACGAAGTGATGAAGGGACGCACGACTTTCGTGATCGCCCACCGGCTCTCCACCATTCGCAACGCCACGCGCATCCTGGTGTTCGACGGCGGGCACGTGATCGAAAGCGGAACTTTCGATGAACTGGTGGCGAAGGGCGGCCGTTTTGCGGAACTCGCAAGGGCCCAGTTCATGGTTCAGGAGAATGCGCGGGCGAGCGTTCATGCACCCGCGATCGGCAGCGCCGCGGTCAAGATTTAAGTATCGCCGAAATTCGGCCTATTTCGTCCACGATTTAGGCGCACAACCTCTGTTCTCGACCGGCAAGCCAGTATAGGTTTGCACCGCCGTAAGCGACGGCGCCGGACACGCTTGAAACCCGTATGTCACATGTCAGGACCTCCTTTTCAAAGGCGGGTCTCAAAGGACCGGAATCGCAAAGTGCATTTTCTTCGCCCGTTGCTTCGCAAGTCATCGTTGAGCTGGATCGTTGTTGTCGCAGCGCTCGCCATCGTTGTGCCGCGCGTGGTGCAAGCGGAAGCGCTGCTGGTCGTCGAAGCCGATACGGGAAAGGTGCTGCAGGCGGATAACGCGACCTATCCCTGGTATCCCGCATCGGTGACCAAGCTGATGACGGCCTATGTCACACTCAAGGCTGTCAAGGATGGCCGCATCTCGCTCGATACCCTGCTGACGGTATCGCCGGTCGCGGCCGCGCAGTCGCCGTCCAAGATGGGTTTCCGGCCCGGGACTCAAGTCACCGTCGATAACGCGCTCAAGATGATGCTGGTGAAGTCGGCCAACGACATGGCCGTGGTGCTCGCCGAAGGCATCGGAGGTTCGATCGATGGTTTTTCGGCGCAGATGAACCAGACCGCGCAGCGGCTTGGCATGACGCAGTCGAGCTACGTCAATCCAAACGGCCTGCCCGCGGATGGCCAGATCACCTCGGCGCGCGATCTCGCGATTCTCGCCCGCGCCATCATTCGCGATCTGCCGGAATACGAATATTTCGTCCACATTCCCTCGATCCGTTACGGCCGCAAGGTCACGCAGAATTTCAACAAGCTGATCGGACGCTACCCCGGCGCCGACGGCTTCAAGACCGGTTTCATCTGTGCCTCCGGTTACAATCTGGTCGCGTCGGCCACGCGCAATGGCAAACGGCTGATCGCGGTGGTGCTCGGCGCTTCATCCGGCCAGATGCGCGCGGTGAGAGCCGCCCAATTGCTCGAGCGCGGCTTTGCCAACAACACGCTGTCTTGGCTGCGCCCCTCGCTCGGCACCGTCGACAATCTGGTGCCGATCGACGCCTCGCCGCCGAACCTGCGCGACGAGATGTGCGGGGGAAAACATAAACGCCCCGCCAGCGACGAGGATGAGGACACCGTTGCCAGCAACGCCGGCGCCGCCAGCGGCTCAAGCAGCGGCGAAAGCGCCGTTACCTTTTTCACCGCCGGCCTGCAGCCGCCGATGGCGAAGCCGTCGGAACTGCTGGCCGGGGCGCCCGCGCCGTCGGAGCCAATTCCGGTTTACACCGGTCCGACCAAGACCGGCGCCGCCTTGATTGCCGCCGTCGCCGCCGACGCCGAAAAGCAGACGCCGCGACCGCACGGAAAGAAATCGCGGGTTGCGGCAAAAAAGCCCGGTGCCGAAGCCAAGGATACCGGCAAGGACACCAAGAAGGACGCCAAGTCCGATACGAAGTCCGATACGAAATCCGAACCGAAATCCGCCGCCAAACCGGCCGCCGTCAGACACGCCAGTGCCAAGCCGGAGTCCGCGCCAAAAGCTGCCGAAAAGCCCGCGAAGCCGGCAAAACCCAAGGCTGCAGCAAAGCCCCCGACCAGGCCCGCGCCCAAAAGCACGACCGGTGAGGTCAAGCCGGCGGATCAAAAGACCGCCGCCGCGCCGCGTACTTAAAGCCGGTCGCGCCGGTCAGCCCGGCGGCCCTTTCTCCGTCAACGCTACGTCCAACATGCGCTGCCGCTTGCCATCGGCCGCCGCATTGCTCAATACTGCCCAAAACAAGGCGTCCCGCGCCAATCAACGGGGAAGTAAACCAGAGGGGAAATACCATGGAGCGCATCTGGCTCAAGCAATATCCAGCCGGCGTGCCCGCCGACATCGATGTGACCCAGTACACATCGCTCGTCGAGTTGCTGGAAGAAAGCTTTGCGAAATTCAGCGACCGCAAGGCCTTCATCTGCATGGACAAGTCGATCAGCTATCGCGATCTCGACGAGATGTCGCTGGCGCTCGCGGCCTATTTGCAGAGCAAGGGCCTGCAGAAGGGCGCCCGCGTCGCGCTGATGATGCCGAACGTGTTGCAGTATCCGGTATCGACCGCCGCCGTGCTACGCGCCGGCTACGCGGTGGTGAACGTCAATCCGCTCTACACGCCGCGCGAACTCGAACACCAACTCAAGGATTCCGGCGCCGAAGCGGTCATCGTTCTCGAAAACTTCGCGACCACCGTGCAACAGGTGATCGCCAGAACCGCGGTCAAGCACGTCATCGTCGGCAGCATGGGCGATCTGCTCGGCTTCAAGGGCGTGATCATCAATTTGGTGGTACGCCGCGTCAAGAAGATGGTGCCGGCCTATTCGATCCCGGGCGCCGTTACCTTCAACGACGCGCTCGCGGCCGGCCGAAGCATGAAGCTCAACAAGCCCAAGCTCTCGCCCGACGATGTCGCCTTCCTGCAATATACCGGCGGCACCACCGGCGTTTCCAAGGGCGCGACGCTGCTTCATCGCAACATTCTCGCCAACGTGCTGCAGAACGATGCCTGGCTGCAGCCGGCGCTGAAGAAGCCGCCGCATGTCGACCAGCTGTTCATCGTCTGCGCGCTGCCGCTCTATCACATCTTCGCGCTGACGGCGTGTTTCCTGCTGGCGATGCGCGCCGGCGGCGTCAATCTGTTGATTCCCAACCCGCGCGACATGCCCGGCTTCATCAAGGAATTGATGAAATACCAGGTCAACAGTTTCCCGGCGGTCAACACGCTCTACAACGGGCTGCTGCATTCGCCCGGTTTCGACAAGGTCGACTTCTCCAAGCTGAAGACGTCGTTCGGCGGCGGCATGGCCACCCAGAAAGCGGTCGCGGAAGCCTGGCTGAAGACGACCGGCTGCGCGCTGTCCGAGGGCTATGGCCTGTCGGAGACCTCGCCGACGTTGACCTGCAATCCTGCCGATACCGACAAGTTCTCCGGCTCGATCGGCATTCCCGTCCCATCGACATATCTCTCGATCCGCGACGATGACGGCAACGAAGTGCCGCTCGGCCAGCCCGGCGAAATCTGCGCCAAGGGCCCGCAGGTGATGGCAGGTTACTGGAACAGGCCGGACGAAACCGCGAAGGTAATGACCGCGGACGGCTACTTCCGCACCGGCGACATCGGCGTGATGACAGCGGACGGCTACACCAAGATCGTCGATCGCAAGAAGGATATGATCCTGGTGTCGGGCTTCAACGTGTATCCCAACGAGATCGAGGAAGTGATCGCGAGCCATCCCGGCGTGCTGGAATGCGCCGTGATCGGCGTCGAGGACGCGCGTTCCGGCGAGGCCGTCAAGGCGTTTGTCGTCAAGAAGGATCCCAACGTGTCAGCCGAAGACATCATCAAGTTCTGCGGCACGCAATTGACCAATTACAAGGTGCCGAAGCAGATCGAGTTTCGGACCGACCTGCCGAAGACCAATGTCGGAAAAATCCTGCGCCGCGAATTGCGCGATGAAAAGAAGGCGGCGGCGTGATTCTTCCGTCATTGCGAGCCAAGGGGTCGCGCGAATGCGCGCCCGATGACAGGCTCCGCGAAGCAATCCATAGGGCAGCAAGGCTGGGCTGGATTGCTTCGTCGCTTCCGCTCCTCGCAATGACGTAGTGACTATTCGCCATCAAACGATGGTGAGGTGGTTTCCCTCCCGCCGAAAAATGCTCTAAGAAACATCCGCACAGTCAAGGAGAATTGACGATGACGATCCAAATTGGCGACAAGTTGCCCGAGGCCAAATTTCGCGTGATGACGGCGGAAGGGCCGCAGGTCAAGACCACCGACGATATCTTCAAGGGCAAGAAGGTCGCGCTGTTCGCGGTGCCCGGCGCCTACACCGGCACCTGCCACAAGATGCATCTGCCGAGTATTTTTCTCAACGCCTACGCCATCAAGGACAAGGGCGTGAACACCATCGCGATCGTCTCCGTCAATGACGCCTTCGTCATGAACGCCTGGAAGCGCGACACCGACCAGCGCGACGAAGCCGTGTTCCTTGCCGACGGCAATGCGGAATTCGCCAAGGCGATCGGGATGGAGCTCGACGCTTCCGGCAACGGGCTCGGCATCCGCTCCAAGCGCTACTCGATGCTGGTGGATGACGGCGTGGTCAAGAAGCTCAATCTCGAGCCGGCGCCCGGCAAGGTCGAGGTCTCCGGCGGCGACACGCTGCTGGCACAATTGTAAGAGCCGTCATTGCGAGCGCAGCGAAGCAATCCATAGCACCGCAGCGCGGAAAAGCTGGATTGCTTCGTCGCTTCGCTCCTCGCAATGACGAACCAAACAATCAATCCTCCAGCGCCGTCTTCAACCGCGCCATCGCGATGCCGTCGCGCGCCAGTTGATCGGCGCGCTCGTTCTCGTCGTGGCCGGCGTGACCCTTGACCCAATGCCAGCGCACGTCATGCGTCTTCAGCGCTGCATCCAGCCGCTGCCACAGATCGACGTTCTTGACCGGCTTTTTGTCCGCGGTGCGCCAGCCGTTCTTCTTCCAGCCGTTGATCCAGCCGGTGATGCCCTGACGCACATACTGGCTGTCGGTGTAGAGATCGACCGTGCAGGGCTTCTTGAGAGCTTCCAGCGCTGAGATCGCCGCCATCAGCTCCATGCGGTTGTTGGTGGTGTGGGCCTCCCCGCCCTTCAATTCCTTTTCGACGTCGCCGAACTTCAGGATCGCACCCCAGCCGCCGGGGCCGGGATTGCCCGAGCATGCGCCATCGGTGTGAATGGTGACCGACGGGGGCGAACTCACGCCACCAGCCCCGAGGCCGCGACGCCGTAATCGCGCATGCTGGCGACGCTTTGCTGAAACCGCAGCTTGCGGAAATATTCTAGCGGATCCTTCGGCCGCACCAGGGCGCCCGGTGGAACGTTGAGAAAATCGACCAGGCGCGTCAGCAGGAAGCGCAATGCCGCGCCGCGCGCCAGCAGCGGCAGCGCGCGCTGCTCGGCCTCGGACAATTTGCGCTCGCGGCCATAGGCGTTGAGAAATGCGCGCGCCTTGGTGACGTTGAAGGAATAATCGCTCTCGAAACACCAGGCGTTGAGGCAGATCGCCACGTCATAGGCCAGCATATCATTGCAGGCGAAGGTGAAATCGATGATGCCGGACACCCGCTCGCCTAGAAAAAAGACGTTGTCGGGAAACAGATCGGCGTGAATCACGCCATCAGGCAAATTCTTCGGCCAGACGTTGCCTTCGAGATGATCGAGTTCGGCGCCGATGAAATCGCGCAATCCGTGCTGCAGTTCATCGGCGCGCGACGCGGCCTGATCAAACAACGGACGCCAGCCCGACACTGACAGCGCGTTGGCGCGTGACATGGGAAAATCGCGCCCCGCCAGATGCATTTTCGCCAGCGCCTGACCGACGCCGGCACAGTGCGCGGCGTTCGGCTTGCGCGGCCAGATGCCTTCCAGAAAATTGATGATCGCCGCGGGCCGCCCGGCCAGCGCGCTGAGTGCTTCGCCGCTTTTGTTCTTCACCGGCTGCGGGCAACTGACGCCGCGCGAGGCCAGATGCGTCATCAGGCCGAGGAAGAACGGCAGGTCGCTCCTGGCGACGCGCTTTTCATACAGTGTCAGGATGAAATATCCCGCCGTGGTATGCAGCAGGAAGTTGGAATTCTCGACGCCCTCGGCGATGCCCTTGTAGGACAGCAATTCGCCTATGTCGTAAGCGATGAGAAATTCCGCAAGCTCGTCGGCGGCGACGTCGGTGTAAACCGCCATGGGATCTACGCTGCGTCGGGCCGCAGCGAGCGCGGCAACGGAAAGAATTCGTTCTCTTCCGCGGCCGAGACCGTCTCCACATGCAATTCGTAGCGCTCGGCGAACGCACCCATGATCTCTTCGACGATCACTTCCGGCGCCGACGCGCCCGCCGTGATGCCGAGCGTCTTGATGCCCTCGAACTTCGACCAGTCGAGATCGCCGGCGCGTTGCGCCAGCACCGCGATCGGGCAACCCTCGCGTTCGGCGACCTCGCGCAGCCGCTGCGAATTCGACGAGTTCGGCGCGCCGACCACGATCAGGGCGTCGACCACCGGCGCCACCTTCTTCACCGCGAGCTGGCGGTTGGTGGTGGCGTAGCAGATGTCTTCCTTGTGCGGGCCGGAGATATTGGGAAACCGCTCCTTCAGCATCGCGACGATCTCGGCGGTGTCGTCGATCGACAGCGTCGTCTGCGTCACGAAGGCGAGATTGTTGGGATCCTTCGGCGTGAAGGTCGCGGCATCGCTCGCGGTCTCGATCAGCGTCACCGCGCCCGGCGGCAACTGCCCGAGGGTACCGACCACTTCCGGATGATGGGAATGCCCGATCAGCAGGATTTCGCGGCCGCGCTTGAAATGGATCGCAGCCTCCCGGTGCACCTTGGTGACCAGGGGGCAAGTGGCGTCGAGGGAGAAGAAGTTGCGGGCGCGGGCGTCGGCCGGCACCGATTTGGGAACCCCGTGGGCCGAAAACACCACCGGCGCATTGGTATTGTCGGGAATCTCGGCCAGTTCCTCGACGAAAATCGCGCCCTTGGTCTTGAGGCTGTCGACGACATAGCGGTTGTGGACGATCTCGTGGCGGACATAGACCGGGGCGCCATAGATGGTGAGCGCCCGCTCCACGGTGTCGATCGCCCGCACCACGCCGGCGCAGAACCCCCGCGGCGAGCAAAGCACGATTTTTAGGGCTGGTTTGGCCTGCATGGGAGCGATCTCGGACCGAATCACCCCTCGCCGCCGGGCAGGGAACGGTCAATTCGGGTAAGGACTTGGGACTGCTTTCGGGCGCTGTCAAGGCCGTTTAGCAGGCCATTGCGCGGTTAGCCCCGGACGGCTTATATAGGCCGTAATTCCCGTCATCGCTGATGACCACGGCTTCGCCTCCCAAAAAGAGGTGGGCGAAGCGCAAAGGAGATTTGCCATGAGCAATGCACCGCTGATGCCAAAGGCGACTGCCGTGTGGCTGGTCGACAATACCGCGCTGACCTTCGATCAAGTGGCGGATTTCACCAAGATGCACCCGCTCGAGGTCCGCGCCATCGCCGACGGCGACGCCGCCCAGGGCATCAAGGGCATGGACCCGATTTCGACCGGCCAGCTCACCCGCGACGAGATCGAAAAAGGCGAGCAGGACCCGAACTACCGCCTCAAGCTCGGCGAGAGCAAGGTGGCGCTGCCGCCGCAGGCCAAGAAGAAGGGCCCGCGCTATACGCCGGTGTCGCGCCGCCACGAGCGCCCGAGCGCGATCCTGTGGCTGGTGCGCAACCATCCCGAGCTGAAGGACGCCCAGATCATGCGGCTGGTCGGCACCACCAAGACCACCATCGCCAGCGTGCGCGACCGCACCCACTGGAACGCCTCGACGCTGACGCCGATGGACCCGGTGACATTAGGCCTGTGTTCGCAGATCGAGCTCGACTTCGAGGTGCAGCGCGCGGCCAAGGAAAAGCCCGCCGACACCGCCTACGGCGGCGCCACCTTGCTGCCGGCCTCCGAGACCACCCGCAAGGAGCCGGAATTCGAGCCGACCGAAAAGCAGCGCGACGATCTCAACGTCGATGCCGTGTTCGCCAAGCTGAAGACGATTGGCGGCAAGAAGGCAGAGGAGGAGTAAGTGCTCGGGTTTGCGCTTCTTGTTTAACCTCGCCCCGCTCTTTACGGGGAGAGGTCGGATCGCACTTGCGATCCGGGTGAGGGGCGGGGCACGGTATTTGGCCGTAATAAAACTTTGGGATCGTTCAGCTCTCTTTACGCAACCGGCGATCTTTCGAGTGTGATTGGCGTAGTGCCTCGCCCCTCACTCGGAGTCGTCGCTTCGCGCCGACTCCGACCTCTCCCCGCAAAGAGCGGGGAGAGGTGAAAGGGACGCGGTGCTCGCTGCGCTCGTATCCACCTACCCCAGTTCGATCTGGTCGGTGATCTCGTGCGTCAGGTTGATGCCGCCGAGGGTGAGAACGATTTTGGCCGGCAGCTTTTCGTTGCCCTTGAGGCGGCCGCTCGCGACCGCGTCGCGCACCGCCTTCTCGATTTCGCGCTGCGAGGTGATGCCGACCTTCTTGAGGAATCCACGCAGGCTGGTGTTGAAAACGTCTTCGTTCATGAGCGCCTCCTGATGTTACGGGTGGTCCGGATGGTTCAACATATATTCGCCGAGATCGCGCTGGCGGCGGTCGGTGCGGGCGTTGGCGTTGCTGCGCTGAACGTCGCGGTCCTTGCGGCAGGCGACATATTGCGGCGAGCCGACCGCGTTGCTGGCGCGGCAGAACGCATCATCGTCATCACCACCTGCGTTGACCATCGTCGGCTGCCCGCGCTCAAGGCACCCCGCGAGCAGCGGTACGACGAGCAACAGTGCAATGCAGAGTCGTACGGAGTTACGTCGCATTTATAAATTCCATCCGTATTCCAGTTTCGTCATTGCCGGGCGCCTGTCCCCGACTTGATCGGGGATGACCCGGCAATCCATCAAAAAGATGGCGGTTGTCCGATACCTGAAGCGAATATAGGCCTCTTTCGTCATTGCGAGGAGCGCCAGCGACGAAGCAATCCATTTTTTCTTTGTGTGGTGATATGGATTGCTTCGCGGAGCCTGTCATCGGGCGCGCGTTCGCGCGACCCGTTGGCTCGCAATGACGGCACTCGCCCTCACACCCTTCCCTTCAGCGCGTCGCCGATTTCGTCCAGCACCTTGGGATCCTCGATAGTCGCAGGCATGGTCCAGGCGTCGCCGTCGGCGATCTTCTTGATGGTGCCACGCAGGATTTTCCCCGAGCGCGTCTTGGGCAGCCGCGCCACCGTGATCGCGAGCTTGAACGCCGCCACGGGCCCGAGCTTTTCGCGCACCAGCGCCACGATCTCCTTTTCGATCTCGGCATGGCTTCTGCTAACGCCGGCCTTCAGCACCAGGAAGCCGCAGGGCGCCTCGCCCTTGATCGCGTCCTTGATGCCGAGCACCGCGCATTCGGCAACGTCGGGATGAGAGGCGAGAATCTCCTCCATGCCGCCGGTGGAGAGCCGGTGGCCGGCGACGTTGATGATGTCGTCGGTGCGGCCCATCACATAGACGTAACCGTCCTCGTCCTTGTAGCCGGCGTCGGAGGTTTTGTAGTAGCCGGGAAATTCGTTGAAATAGGCTTCCTTGCAGCGCTCGTCCTGCTCCCACAGGGTCGGCAGGCAGCCCGGCGGCAGCGGCAGTTTTATGACGATCGAGCCCATGGTGCCAGCGGGCAGCGGCTTGGTCGCTTCATCGACCACGTCGACCTGATAACCCGGCATCGGCACCGTCGGCGAGCCGTGCTTCACCGGTAGCTGGCCCAGCCCCACCGGATTGCCGGCTATGCACCAGCCGGTTTCGGTCTGCCACCAGTGATCGATCACCGGCACCTGCAATTGCAGCTCCGCCCATTCCACCGTCGGCGGATCGGCGCGCTCGCCGGCGAGAAACAGCGTGCGGAATTTTGTGAGATCGTATTGACGGATGAATTTGCCGTCGGGATCTTCCTTGCGGATGGCGCGGAAGGCGGTCGGCGCGGTGAACAGCGCCACCGCCTTGTGTTCGGAAATCAGCCGCCAGAACGCGCCGGCGTCGGGGGTGCCGATCGGCTTGCCCTCGTACATGATCGAGGTCGCGCCATGAAACAGCGGCCCGTAGATGATGTAGCTGTGGCCGACCACCCAGCCGATGTCGGAGCCGCACCACCATACTTCGCCGGGCCTGACGCCGTAGAGATTGAACATCGACCATTTCAGCGCGACCAGATGCCCGCCATTGTCGCGCACCACACCCTTGGGCTTCCCCGTGGTGCCTGACGTGTAGAGGATATAGAGCGGATCGGTCGCTAGAAGCGGCACACAGTCGGCGGATTTTTTCGCGGCAATAGCCTTCGCGCGCAAGCTCGCCCAATCGTGATCGCGCCCGGCGCTGAGGTCGCAGGATTGCTGCGGCCGCTGCAAGATGATGCAGGCGTCAGGCTTGACGCTTGAAAGTTTGATGGCCTCGTCGAGCAGCGGCTTGTACTGCACGATGCGGCCGGGCTCGAGCCCGCAGCTTGCCGAGAAGATCAGCTTCGGTTTTGCATCTTCGATCCGCGTTGCAAGTTCCTTTGCGGCAAAACCGCCGAACACCACGGAGTGCACCGCGCCGATCCGCGCGCAGGCCAGCATCGCGATCATGGCCTCCGGCACCATCGGCATATAAAGGATGACGCGGTCGCCCTTGGCGACGCCGAAATCTTGCATAATGGCGGCGAGCGTCTTCACCTCAATCAGCATCTCGGCGTAGGTCAGTTTGGTGACGCGGCCGGCCAGCGGCGAATCGTGGATCAGCGCCACCTGGTCGGCGCGGCCACCGGCGACGTGACGGTCGAGCGCGTTGTAGCAGGTGTTGACCGCGGCGCCGGCAAACCAACGGCCGTAGAGACCCATCGCGGGATCGAAGATCTTTTTCGCCGGCTCGATCCAGTCGATCTCGCGCGCCGCCTCGCCCCAAAAGCCCTCGGGGTCGGCGAGCGAGCGGGCATGAGCCTGATGATACCTGCTGTTGTCCTGGATGTTCATGGCGTCTCGCTCCTCGACGCGGGCGACAATCGCGATTTATTTACCTGCCATTGTCACCGGAAGCAGCATCATTTCAAGGGCGGACTTGATTTCAGGGGAGCAATTGGCTTGTTCTTGATGGCCATCTGCGCCCCGAGCCGCTCCAGCTCGTGGGCCAGCGACTTGTAGTTGGCGCGCGCCGCCTCGTGCTGCGGATTGAGCTTGATGGCCGCGCCGAAATCGGCGAGCGCGCGGGGCTGGTCGCCCTTCCTGCGCCAGAGCTCGCCTCTGATGTTGAAGATGTCGGCGAGAGTCGGGTCGAGCCGCAGCGCCGTGTCGTAGTCGCCGATGGCGCGGTCGATCATCTCCTTGCGATCATAGGCGCCGGCGCGCGCGATCAGCGCCTTGATGCGATCGGCCTTCAAGGTCTTGTTGTTGTCGGCCAGCGCGCCGCAAATGGCGATGATGTTGTCGGCGTCATTGGTAGCTGCCGCCGCGATGCAAGGCGCAGGGTCGATCTGCGGGTCTGTGACGGGCTCAGTACTTGTCGCGAACGCGCCGTGCGGCAGTGCGGCCCACAGCAGAGAGGCGGCAGCGGCGTTCCGGATCAGCGCTGTAAGAGCAAGTCGCATCGATTGGTCTATAGCACGGTGATAATTTTACGTCGTCCCGGCGAACGCCGGGACCCATAACCACCGGCTTTCGTGGCCGCAGGCAGATCGTGCTCCAGCGTCTCTCAAAACGAGAGGACACGGAGTAGAGGTCCCTGCGTTCGCAGGGACGACTAGAAAGGCTAACTCACCTTCAGCGTCACACCGCCATCGACCACCAGTTCGATGCCGGTGATGTATGTCGACTCGTCCGACGCCAGAAACAGCGCCGCGTTGGCAACGTCCCAGGCATCCCCCATATGCCCCATCGGCACCTGCGCGTCGCGCGCGCGCCACATCGCCTCGACGTCGCCCTTGGCGTAACTCGCCGCCAGCCCGGCGGAGTGCTCGACCATCGGGGTCTTCATCAGGCCCGGCAGGATCGCGTTGACCCGGATATGTTGCGGCGCGAACTCGACCGCCGTGGTCCGCGTCATCTGGTTCATCGCGGCCTTGGTCGTGGCATAGCTGACATAGGACAGGCCGAGATGGCGGATCGAGGCGATCGACGAAATATTGATGATCGAGCCGCCGCCCTGTCGCGCCATGACCGGAATGACATGCTTCATGGCGAGGAAGGCGCTCTTGAGATTGACCGCAAACACGCGGTCCCAATCCGCCTCCGACACTTCGACCACGCCGCCCATCTCGGCGATGCCAACATTGTTGTCGAGCACGTCGATGCGGCCATAGGTTTTGAGGCATGCCGCGACCATGGCCTCAACGTCCGCCGCGCGCGACACGTCTGATGTGAATGCGGCCGCCTTGCCGCCTTCGGAGGTGATGATCTTGACGGTCTCTTCCGCGGCGGCGGCGTTGCGATCGACGCAAAACACCTGCGCGCCCTCGCGCGCGAACGTCACCGCGGTCGCCTTGCCGTTGCCCCAGCCCGGCCCGATCGAGCCGGCGCCGACCACCAGCGCTGTCTTCCCCTTCAGCCGTTCCATCGACTTCCCCCGTCTTATGATTCAGTCATCGCAGCAAGCGTAGCCCGGATGAAGCCCTTGCGAAATCCGGGTCCGGACTACGGACTACACGCGCTCATTGTTGTGGTGTTCACGCCGACCGGATGCCCCAATATCTCCGACAGTGTTTTGCATTGTCCCTCGCTGCACAGCCGCCATTCGCCGGCGGCGCCGGAATTGCCCAGCACCACTTGCGGCATCGGCGCGCGCGCAGGTCGCCATTGAAACCAGCCGTCGACCAGGCGCGCCTCCGCCGGCGGCTCCATGCCGGCGCCGGAACCCTTGACGCGGGCCTGCACCAGTTCCAGCCCTTTTGGGGTGATGCGCCAGTCTTCCTGCCAGTCGACTTTTTCAATGGAGTGCGTCCACACCAGCGTGAAGGCCGCAATCGACAGCGTCTTGACCACGCCAGCGGAGGCGAGACAAAGGCTCAAGCCGCCGCCACCGCGGTGCGCGGGCGCTGCCGCCACTGCCAGAGCACGATCGCCGCCGTCAGCGCGAAGCCCGCCGTGTCGCTGAAGGGAAAATCGCCGAGCAGGCAGAGTGCCGCGATAAAGGCAACGGCGCGTTCAGGCAGCGTCAACCGCGCAAACAGGAAGCCGATGGCGACGATGCCGAACAGGCCGATGGCGACCAGCGCCTTGAAGGTCGCCAGCGCCACCGCACCGTAGAATCCGAGTTGGACGGCCATCGGGTCCCCGGCCTGCAGCATCAGCGCCGGCGAATAAACGAAAATAAAGGGAATGACGTAGCCCGCCAGCGCGATCCGCATCGCCTCCCAGCCGATCTTGTCGGGGTTTTCCCTGGCGATCGGGGCTGCCGCCAGCGCCGCCAACGCCACCGGCGGCGACAGATCAGCCATGATGCCGTAGTAGAACGCGAACATATGGCTGACGATCAAAGGCACGCCGAGCTTGGCGAGCGCGGGAGCAGCCAGCGCGGCGGTGATGATGTAGGTCGGGATGGTCGGGATGCCGGTGCCGAGCAGGATCGACAGCAACATCGTCATGACCAGCGCCAGGAACAGGCTCTTCTCGCCGAGGCCAATGACCCAGCCGCCAAAAATGGTGCCGACGCCGGTCTGCGTCATCATGCCGATGATAGAGCCGACGATGGCGCAGGCCATGCCGACGGTGAGCGCCGACTTGGCGCTGTCAGCGAGCGAATCGCGGCAGGCCCTCAGCGTCACACGGCCGCCGCGCGTGATCGCTGATATCAGCACCAGCACGCCGACCACGCTGGCCACCGGAACGATCTCGAGGCCGTTGCGCGACAGCGCGGCGACCACCAGCGCGAGCCCGATCCAGAAAATGTAGCGCAACACGGCGTTGGAAAAGCCGAGTGTGATGCTGGCGCCGAGGATCAGCGCCACGGTCAGCGCCAGCCCCATGCTGCCGGCATAAAGCGGGGTAAAGCCCTCGAACAGCATGTAGACCAGCGCCGCCAGCGGCAACACCAGATACCAGCGCGTCACCAGCGCCTTCCAGGCGCTCGGAATTTCCGAGCGCTTCATGCCGACGAGGCCGTGCTTGCCGGCTTCGAGATGCACCATCCAGAACGCGGAGGCGAAATACAGCACCGCGGGGATCACCGCGGCCTTGACGATCACCGAATAATCGACCCCCAGCGTCTCCGCCATGATGAAGGCGACTGCACCCATCACCGGTGGCATGATCTGTCCGCCCATCGACGCGGTGGCCTCGACGCCGGCGGCGAACGCACGGCGATAGCCGAACTTGATCATCAGCGGAATCGTGAACTGGCCGACGGTGACGACATTGGCGACGCCGGAGCCCGAGATCGTTCCCATCATGCCCGACGCGAACACCGCGACCTTGGCCGGTCCGCCACGGGTGCCGCCGAACAGGCCGAGCGAGACATCGGTGAACAGCTGGATCATGCCGGCGCGCTCGAGGAACGAGCCGAACAGGATGAACAGGAAGATGTAGGTCGCGGAGACATAGATCGGCACGCCGTAAAACCCTTCGGTGCCGTAGGACAAATGGGTGATGACCTGATCGAAGTCATAGCCGCGATGATTGAGCGGGGCGGGCAAATACTGGCCGAAGAACCAGTAGAGAATGCAGGCGCCGCACATCAGCGGCAGCGCCAGACCCATCAGTCGCCGCGTGCCTTCGAAGATCAGCACGGCGAGCAAGGTGCCGACCACCAGATCGAGCCGCGTCGGATCGCCGTCGCGCGCGATCAGGTCGGCGTAAAATATCCACTGATAAAGCCCGCACAGAAGCCCGACGCTGCCGATCAGCCAGCCGGCGGCGCGACCTGCATTGTTCTTGGCGGTAAAATTGCCGATCAGGCCGAAGGTCATCAGGATCAGGAAGCCGACATGAACGCCGCGCACCACCTGGCTCGGCAGCACGTTCCATGCCGCGACCACAAGCTGAAAGGCCGCGAATGCGATGCCGATGGCATAGGCGAGATGCCCCCAGCCGGCGGGGCCGAAGCCCTCCGGGAACCCGTGCTCGAAATTATCGAATTCGACTTTGACGGGCACTTCAGTGCCCTCCGCCTGCAGCATTTTTTTCGTTTCCCCCGCCCGCAATCGAGCGACGCTTATATCACCGGCGCCCTTCCAGCATACGTCATGGCCGGGCTTGTCCCGGCCATTCACGTCTTAAATGCGGTGCTCGCCTGAAGACGTGGATGCCCGCGACATCTGGCGCGAAGACGCGCTTCGCGCTTTAGCGCTGGCATGACGGCGGATACGGAGCGCCCTACTTGAGCAAACCCTTTTCCTTGTAATAGCGGATCGCGCCGGGGTGCAGCGGTACCGGACTGCCCATTGCCGCGGACTCCAGTTTGATCTCCTTGCCGGCCGCGTGCGAATTCGCCAGTTCCGGCAGCGATTCGAAAATCAGTTTGGTCATTTGATAGGCCAGATCGTCCGACACCGCAGAACTGGTCACCAGATAATTGATCACCGCCGCGGTCGGGACATCCTTGTCCTGGCCGGTATAGGTATTGGCAGGGATCATGACCGATACGAATGGCGGGCCGATCTTGTCGACCACCTCCTTGGGGACCGACACCACGGTGATCTCGGTCGACGTGCTCAGATCCTTCAGCGAGGCCACCCCGAGACCGGCCGATTGCAGTGTCGCGTTCAACTGCCGGTTCTTCATCAGATCGACGGATTCGGCGAACGGCAGATATTCGACCTTGCCGATATCCTTGTAGCTCAGTCCCGCTGCGGCAAGGATGGCGCGCGAGTTGAGTTCGGTGCCGGATTTCGGCGCGCCGACCGAGAGGCTCTTGCCCTTGAGATCGGCCAGCGTCTTGATGCCGCTGTCGGCGGTGGCCACGATCTGGATATAGTTCGGATAGATCGCGCCGATGGTGCGCAGCTTGTCCAGCTTGGACTTGAAGCCCGCCTCCTCGTCGCCCTCCCAGGCCGCCTTGAGCGAATCGCCCAGCGTAAACGCAAGCTCGCCGCGGCCCTGCTGCAGCAGGATCAGATTCTCGACCGACGCCTTGGTGGCCTGCACCTGGGTCTTCACACCAGGAATCTTGTCGCTGTAGATTTTTCCGATGGCGACGCCGAGCGGATAATACACGCCAGATGTGCCACCGGTCAGCACGTTGATGAATGCTTGCGCCCGCGCGGCCGGGGCCGACAGAACCGCCACCACAGCCGCGGCAGCGGCAATCACCTTCGAATCCATGAGCAAATTCTCTCCTGATTTGGGCCGGGAAATTGGACGGACGAACGCCCCGGGTCAACCCATTCCGTCGGCCAAGCTCGAGGTTGCGGCAAATAGCCTTCGATCGGCGGCGGCGCCCCGCTTCGCACTGGCAACATGCCGGTTCCCCGCGTACTCTAGGTTGCGAAACCGGCCCATCAGAGGCCGGTTCTATCCGGGAGAACACCACAATGCCTGTCAATCGCACCGTTGGATTATGCTTGGGAGCGGCCATTCTGCTCTGCAGCTCCAGCCTCAATTTCGCTCATGCAAAACCGTTCATGATCGTCGGCAACGACGAGAAAGTCTCATGGGACGACGATGGAAAGACGGTCCTGTCCCCAAGCGGCAAGGATTCGGTCCTGATCGTCGATCTCGCCAATCCTGAAAGCCCCAAGATCGTCGCCACGCTGCCGCTGAAGAATTCGATCATCGGCCCGCCGGTCAATCTCGACATCGACCCGACCGGCTCGGTCGCGCTGGTGGCGGATTCGGTCGATGTCACCAAGGAAGGCGACACGCTGAAACAGGTGCCGGACAACAAGATCTACGTCATCGATCTCAAGGCCAACCCGCCGAAGCTGGCAGCGACCATCACCGGCGGCAAGCAGCCGTCGGGCTTGAGCATCAGTCCGTCCGGAAAGATGGCGCTGGTTGCCAATCGCGGCGACAACTCGATCAGCGTGCTGTCGCTAAACGGCACCGACGTCAAGGTCACCGATACCATTGCGATGCCCGACAGCGTCGCGCATGTGGTGTTCACGCCGGACGGCAAGCGCGCGCTGGCGGTGCGATTCCCCGCGCACAAGGTCTCGGTGCTCGATATCGCCGGCGACAAGGTGACCTACAACAAGGTCGATCTGCCGACCGGCCAGTGGCCCTACAACGTCGTGGTGACGCCCAACAGCAGACTCGCGCTCACCTCCGACAATGGCGGCGCCGGCTCGTCCGACGGCAGCGTCGACACCACAAGCGTGATCGATCTCGAAGCCAACCCGCCGCGCATCATCGATCGGGTGGTGGTCGGCGACGGCCCCGAGGGGCTCGCAATGTCTCCGAAGGGCGATCTCGCGGTCGCCGCCATCCTGCGTGGCTCCAACATGAAGAAGGCCTTCTTCTACAACAAGAACGGCAGCCTCTCGATCTTGAAGATCGACGGCAAGAAGGTGACCAAGACCCAGGATATCGAGGTCGGCGGATTGCCGGAGGCCGTCATGTTCACGCCGGACGGAAAATACATTCTGGCCGGAAACTACATGACCCAGGATTTCTCGATCCTGAAAGTCAACGGCACCAAGGTCACCGATACCGGCAAGCGCTTCAAGGTGCCGGGGCATCCGGCTTCGGCGCGCATGAGTCACTAAAGCTTTCGCGCACCCGTATTGCAGCACCGGGTGCCGAGCGAAGATCGCGCGAAGACGCTGACCGGCGCTATAGAGGCGCGCGGTCAGCGTTTTGCTGTCGCGCCCCTCACTGAAACGTCATGTCGAGGCATTTCGAGATGTCGGAGCCGAGGCCGGATGAAATGGTGATGCAGCCGCGGACTTTTCGCGTGGTGGTGTCGCTCGCCCACACCGCGTAGCCGCCGGGTCCGAAAAACGAATTGGTGTTGGGCGGCTCGGTTTCGGTGGCGTCGAAGGCGTAATTGGAATCGGTTTCGAAGATGCGGGGTCTCCTGGTGCAGCCGCCGTCGGTCTGGACGTTGATCACTTCCTTGTTGTCGCGCGTCAGCGCCAGGCTGACCTGGCACCTGAAATATTCCGAGGTCTTGACGTTGAAGATGTAGGCGTAGGATCTGCAGGTCGCGGTATTGAGCTTTCCGGGAGCCAAGCCCCGGCTGCAGGAGATTCTCTGGTTGTTGCTGAGCTTGAATTCGTCGGCATGGGCAGCAGGAACCAGCGTCACCACCAACAACGCGACGCCCAGCCAAATTTTCGTGACCTGGTTCATCCGAATCATTCCCATGACGTATTTGCAAATACCGGTTCTAGACCGAAGCCGGAAGATAGTCGCGAAGTCGGCAGCGGGTAATCACAAAGTCTTAAACGACACGGCTCGCGTCGAATAGACGCGCCGTATTGACGGGGCAATGGCGTTCGTGATTTGTTCAAACTACTGGCGGGTTGCCAAACTTTTTCTGATGGTTGCTGGGAGCATGCAGGATGATGAGACTTTCGACCAATGCCCTTTTGATGGCAGCCGCGCTGACCGCGCTGACGACATCCGCGTTTGCGCAAAGTGCTGCGCCGACGCCCTGGGTGCTGACGCCGGACATGGGCTATGGGTACGACAAGGAAGGCAAGACGTTTTCCTACAAGATGGGCACCAACAATGCCGGCCTGCTGCTGAAGGGCGCCAAGAAGGTGCCCAAGGGCACGTTGTTTTTCATCGGCCACAACGGACAGCTCTACATGCGGACCGGCCCGTACCTCGAAGGCGACGGCAAGTTCATGTTCGGGCCGGGTTGAGATGCGAGCTTAGTCTCACCGCGAGTCGTCCCGGCGAACGCCGGGACCCATAACCACCGGCGTTCGTTGCTAAACGGGATAGCCGCTCCAGCTTTTTTCAGAATCGAAGCCGGTGGCCATGGGTCCCGGCTCGCGCGGAGCCTGTCATCGAGTGCGCATTCGCGCGACCCGTTGGCTTGGCCGGGACGGGATGAGCTAAAACGCCGCCGCCAGCTCCTTGGCGCCCGGCAGATTGCTGTTGCTGTCCATCCGCGAGTCCGTGACATCAAGCAGTTTCGCCACCGTGTTGTTGCGGATCGCCACCGGATTGCGCTCGTAACCTGAGCGCTGAAAGAAATTCGAGGTCGGCACCTGCTCGCGCATCGCCTGCGGCATCGTCACCATGTCGAGCCCGGTGCTGTCGCCGGTTAAATTCATCATCTCAAGTTCGGCGGCGGTCAGCGGGCGCATAAAACCCTTGGCGCGGGCAAAGATCACCGAGGTCAGCAGCTTGTGGGTCTGCAGCAGCGGGCCGACGTCGATATCCAGCACCATGGCATGGATGGCCCAGCCCTGCGGCGTATCCCCGAGCTTCTCGTGCTGCGCCCACTCGTCCGGCACCGAGCGCGCCAATGCCACCATCCGCTTCAGCACCGCGATCTTGTGGTCCATCGCCGTGCGCGGCGCCCCGGACAATCGCGCGGCCTTTTCCGTCAGCGCCTTGACGATCTCGTGGCCCTGCTCGGCGACCAATTCAACGCTGTTGGTGGTGAGCAGCTGATTGTAGCCGATTGCGGTCGAGATCGCGCGCGAACCCCGCCGCGAGGCGCTCAACCCCGATTGCATGTCGTGATTGCCGTTGCCGCCGGTCTCGAACGAGTAGACCCGCACCGCCTGCTCGCGCGTCAGCCCCGCCGCCGCTGCGACACGGGCGTAGGCGCGCTTGAATTCGACCTCGCTCGTGGGCCGCTGCGGGGTAAACTGGAAATGCTCCGCGGCCGCTTTCAAGAGATCGGCGACCACCGGAATATGTTTGCGGACGCGCGGCTCAGCCGGTTCGGACGGCGTCGGCGACGGATTCACCGGCCGCTTCGGTCCGGTATAAACCGGCGGCTGCGTCAGCACATAATCATCGAGCGTGATGGCCTGGCGTTCGCGCCGCTTGGCGTTGCGGCCGCGCCGCTTCTCGGCAATCGAGTTCCAATAGGCGCTCGCCTCCTGCTCGAACGCCGCGCGGGCTTCCTGATATTCCCCGAGCTTGCGGCGATATTCGGCGAGCGCCTGGGGCGACGCTCCCTGCGCCATCGCGTCGGCCGTCGCCGCAGGCAAAGCGGCGGCATCCATGGCCAGCGCCTGCTGCGGCGCCATCAGCAGCAGCGCGAGCGCGAGACATCCGGGAGTGCGAATCGGTTGAGAGCGCATCGGTTCGTTGTAGCAAGGGAAACGTGCAAGTCAGCCCCCCAAGCCACGCCGGCGCAGGGACTACTTCCAGGCAAATACCGGCTGCTCCAGATCGGCAACGCGGGTATCGCGGCCCCCCAGCACCTCGCGGAACTGGTAGATCAGGGCTGCCGTCGGCGCGTGGATGAACCGGCCGGCGTGACGAAACCGGATCACGCGCCGCGTGCTTTCGGGAATAGTGGCGAAGCTGAAGGCATCTTCGCTCTCGATATCATCAAGCGCGATGCGATGCACGGAGGCGACCTCTTGGGGATTGGGCGAGATGACCGCACTCCTCGCCGCCCACACCACAACCGGCGTGATGAGATAGCCGGAGCGGGTCGGATAATCGTCAAGCAGGCCCAGGACGTCGACGGGCGTAAGCTCAAGGCCGAGTTCCTCGTGCAGCTCGCGCAGCGCCGCCATCACAGGCGTCTCGCCCTCGTCGCAGCGGCCGCCCGGCAGCGCCCACTGACCGCGATGGGCGCGCAAGCCCGCCGCGCGCAAGGTCAACAGCAACGCCGTTCCATCAGAGCCATCGCCGGCTTCGACGAGCGCGATCGCGACAGCGGCCCGCTTCAGCGCCGGCGCCGGCCCGCTGGCCGGCAGGCGCGCGAATGCCGCGCAGCGCTCTGCGATATTCCGCCGGGTGGTATCATCAAATGGCTGAACCATCCCGCTTGACTACAACACGTCAGCACTCGATGAAATGCCGATGACCGTCGTCCCGGCCAAGCGGGCGTTCGCCGGGACGACCCGGAGTGCGCAACCGAAAGAAAACGATATGACCGACAAGGCCACGGAGAAACTCAAAGCCTCCGGCTGGACCATCGTTGAAACCTCCGGCTTCATCAGCCTTGTCGGACCGCTGTGGCAACGGGTCGTCAACGGCGAGCACGAATATGCGCTGCTAGCCCAGGACAAGCATCATAACCGCCGCGGCCTGGTGCAGGGCGGGCTGTTGATGACGTTCGCGGACCGCACCTGCGGCATGACCGCGCGATACGTGTCGGGCCGGCCGACGCTGGCGACGGTCCAGATGGACACCCACTTTGTCGATAGCGCCAAGATCGGCGAGATTTTGGTGTCGAAGCCACACGTGGTCCGCTCGACCCGCAGTCTGATTTTCACGACCACCGAGGTGACGGCGGGCGAGCGCTGTATCGCCATGGCCAGCGGCGTGTTTAAGGTGCTGAAGAATGAGTGAGGACACTGGGATTATCGTCATTGCGAGCGCAGCAAAGATTCCATGGGGAGTGGATAGCGACCAAGTCTGAAGCCAGACTGAGGTTGCAAAACCACTCAACCTGGAGACAACGATGTTGCTCGATCATCCTTCCGACGGACCGACCGCTATCCGCACGCAGTTTGGCGCAATTTTTGTGTCGTTGGAACTGAGTCGTTCGAATTGGCTGATAACGTCGCTTTCGCCTGGCAAAGGCGAGAAGATGTCCAAGCATAGCGTCACGGCCGGCGATGTTGCCGGCTTGATGCGGCTGTTCGCAGACCTCAGGCGCAAGGCGGAGGCCAGAACCGGCGAGAGCTATCCGATCATCACGATCCAGGAAGCTGGGCTGGACGGGTTCTGGCTGCACCGTGTTCTGCAACAGAACGGCATTGAGAGCCATGTGGTCGATCCCGCCTCGATCGCGACGCCGCGGCGTCGCAGGCACGCCAAGACGGACCGGCTTGACGGGGAGACGCTGCTGCGGGCGCTGCTCGCCTACAAGCGCGGCGAACCACGGGTCTGTGCGATGGTCGTTGCGCCCTCGCCTGAAGAGGAGGATCGGCGGCGGATTTGTCGCGAACGACGGAGCTTGATCGCCGAGCGCATCACGCATGTGAACCGGATCAAGGGTCTTCTGTTCGCGCAGGGGATATCCGGTTACGAGCCGCTGCGGCGCGATCGGCGGGCGCGGCTTGAGGCCTTGCGCACGGGCGACCGGCGGGAGCTGCCGTCGCATTTGAAGGCGCAGATCGGCCGCGAACTCGATCGGATCGAACTGCTTCTGGAACAGATCGAAGCGGTCGAGACCGAGCGGGATGCCCTGCTGGCGGCGGCGAGAAAGCCTGCAAGCGAAGAGGCCGCGCCGGACGTGGTCACGATGCTGCTCGCCTTGAAGGGAATGGGCGCCAACTTCGCTGCCGTGCTCTGGTCGGAGGCGTTCTACCGGCAGTTCTCCAACCGCCGCCAGGTCGCCGCCTATGCGGGCCTTGCGGCGACACCCTGGCAAAGCGGAGGCATCCGGCACGAGCAAGGCGTGTCGAAGGCCGGCAATCCAAGGCTGCGGACCACGATGATCCAGTTCGCCTGGCTCTGGATACGTCACCAGCCGCAGTCGACCCTGACGCGCTGGTTCAAGGAGCGAAGCCCACGAGGCCGCAAGCGCGCGATCGTGGCGCTGGCGCGCAAGCTTCTCGTGGCATTGTGGAAGTATGTCACCCAGGGCGTCGTCATCGAGGGGGCCGTGATGAAGCCCGCCGCCTGATCCTCGACCGCACCGAGCGGCGTGCTTCGCCGCCCGCGCGCGACGAAAGAACCATAACCCATCTGCCGAGGCCCGATCAGCCTCGGAAGATCCGGGTGGACGAACCGATGGATTGCATGGCTTCAAACGCCGCAACGAAGAATGGCCTCGTCCTCTCGAGCCTGCCCGCCGCAAGCGGAATCTTGGTGCAGTCGCCTCGCGCGACGACCGAATGTGAGTTTGATCTGGCAAGCAACCCAGATCGCCGAACCGGCTCGAACCTTGGATCGCAAATGCGAGGATTGCAGATGCCCTGACCGAACCACCAACACGAGGAGCCCCCATCGAGCCCGACCGACCAAGCATGATGGCGTGCTCGCTCAACTCAAGGCCAAGCCGCTGCGCGGCGGCCCCAATGGGGCCGGCCTTGACTTGATCTGCGCGCGCCATCCTGCACAGCACGCGGTCGGGACGAAGAGCTGGCAGCAGTCAAACAAAAAGGTGACTGCCAATCCTTGACACACACATTCCCCATGTGAGCAACCCAGATCGCCGAACCGGCTCGAACCTTGGATCGCAAATGCGAGGATTGCAGATGCCCTGACCGAACCACCAACACGAGGAGCCCCCATCGAGCCCGACCGACCAAGCATGATGGCGTGCTC
>Ga0207707_10000770_pt1 | contig 31517 bp, 37 predicted proteins | sample KBSC83BmetaG_FD_184336 | JGI IMG/M metagenome (GOLD analysis project Ga0207707, IMG submission 184336) | Corn rhizosphere microbial communities from Kellogg Biological Station, Michigan, USA - KBS C8-3B metaG (SPAdes) (version 2) | ecosystem: Host-associated > Plants > Roots > Rhizosphere ... | reverse complement strand
GAGGACGGCGGCGCCGCCGGGTCCGTAGCCCTCGTAGCGCGCTTCCTCGTAGGACACGCCCTCGAGCGTACCCGTGCCGCGCTTGATGGCGTTCTGCACGCTGTCCTTCGTCATGTTCGCCTCGCGCGCCTTGTCGAGCGCGAGGCGTAGGCGCGGATTCGAGTTCGGATCACCGCCGCCGAGCTTCGCCGCGACCGTGATTTCCTTGATGAGGCGGGTGAACACCTTTCCCTTCTTCGCATCCGCCGCCGCCTTGCGGTGCTTGATGTTCGCCCATTTGCTGTGACCTGCCATAGTAAGATTTTAGCGTCATGGCCTCGCCCCTCCTCGTAGCGAAGAACGAAAAGACCTCGCTCGAGCTCCTGCCCGCGCTCGCCAACCGCCACGGCCTGATCACCGGCGCAACCGGCACCGGCAAGAGCGTTACGCTGCAGGCGCTGGCGCAGCGGTTCTCGTCGATCGGCGTGCCGGTCTTCATGGCCGACGTGAAGGGCGACCTCTCCGGCCTGGCGAAGCCCGGCGGCGGGAATGCGAAGGTCGCCGAGCGGATGAAGGCGCTCAAGCTTCCGCTGGCCGCGGAAGCCTGCCCGGTCGTCTTCTGGGACGTCTTCGGCACGAGCGGGCACCCGGTGCGCGCCACCGTCTCCGACATGGGCCCGCTTCTTCTCGGGCGCATGCTGAACCTGAACGAGACGCAGGAAGGCGTGCTCGCCCTCGTTTTCAAGATCGCCGACGACAGCGGCCTGCTGCTCCTCGACCTCAAGGACCTGCGCGCGATGCTCACGCACGTCGGCGACAACGCGGCGCAGTTCAAGACGAGCTACGGCAACATCGCCACCGCTTCGATCGGCACCATCCAGCGCGGGCTCCTCAACCTCGAGAACCAGGGCGGCGCCCGGTTCTTCGGCGAGCCGATGCTCGACATCGCCGACCTCATGCAGGTCAGGGACGGCAAAGGCGTGGTCAGCATCCTCGCCGCCGACAAGCTGATGGGCACGCCGAAGCTGTACTCGACGTTCCTGCTATGGACGCTGTCGGAGCTCTTCGAGCATCTCCCCGAGGTGGGCGACCCGGAGAAGCCCAAGCTGGTGTTCTTCTTCGACGAGGCGCATCTCCTCTTTGACGAAGCGCCCAAGCCGCTGCTCGAGAAGATCGAGCAAGTGGTGCGCCTCATCCGCTCGAAGGGCGTCGGGGTGTATTTCGTGACGCAGAACCCGCTCGACCTGCCGGAGAGCGTGCTCGGCCAGCTCGGCAACCGCGTACAGCACGCGTTGCGAGCGTTCACGCCGAAGGACCAGAGAGCGGTCAAGACCGCCGCCGACACTTTGCGCCCGAACCCCCAGCTGAAGGCCGAGCGCGTCATCACCGAGCTGGAGGTCGGCGAAGCGCTCGTCTCGTTGCTCGACGAGAAAGGCCGGCCGAACATCGTCGAGCGCGCATTCGTGGTGCCGCCGTCGAGCCAGATCGGCCCGGTGACCGACAGCGAGCGGGCTCAGTTCGTGCGGAGCTCGCCGGTGGCCGGCAAGTACGAGACGGCGATCGATCGCGAGTCGGCGTACGAGAAGCTCACCCAGCGCACCGAAGCGAAGCCGGCCGCGCCGCAGGAGAGCCACAACCCCGTCTCCGACATTCTCTTCGGCAAGACCGGCCCGCGCGGCGGCCGGCAGTCGCAGGGCGTCCTCGAAGCACTCACCAAGAGCGCGGCGCGCTCGATCGGCTCCGAGCTGGGCCGGCAGGTGCTGCGCGGCATACTGGGCTCCGTTCTCGGCGGCACCAAGCGCCGTTGACCACGGCGACGTACCGTGCGTGGGGCATCGCGTTTGCCGTCGCCGGCACGCTCGCCTTCTCGCTGCGCCCGATCCTCATCAAGCTGTCCTACGCGGCGGCGCCGGTATCGCCGATCACGCTTCTTTTTCTGCGCATGGTCCTCTCCCTGCCATTCTTCGTGGCGGTCGGCTGGTGGCTGCGTAACGAGCAGCCGCGCCTCACGCCGCGCGACTGGGCGGCGGTCGCCGGCCTGGGCTTCATCGGCTACTACGGCGCGAGCTTCCTCGATTTCATCGGCCTGCAGTACGTCGGCGCCGGCGTCGGCCGGCTGATCCTGTTTCTCTATCCGACGCTGGTGCTGCTCATCTCGCTCTTCTTCCTGCACAAGAAGCCGACGCGCCGCCAGATCGGCGCCCTTTTCCTCACCTACGCCGGCATGGCGCTCGTCGTCTCGCGGCAGGTGCACGGCGGCGCGGAAGGGCGCCTCTTCGCCTTCGGCGCGGCGCTCGTCTTCGCCTCGGCGCTGCTCTATGCGATCTACCTCGTCGCGGGCGGCGAGCTGATCAAGCGCGTCGGCTCGATGCGCTTCACCGCCTACTCCATGATGGTCGCCACGGTACCCGCCGTGGTCCAGTTCTTCATCCTGGAGCCGACCTCCGCGCTGCGGCTGCCGACGAGCATCTGGATCTATTCCATCGTGCTCGCCACGTTCAGCACCGTGCTGCCGCTCTTCCTGCAGGCGGAGGCGCTGCGCCGCATCGGCGCCACCGAGTTCGGCCTGATCGGCGCCCTCGGACCGGTCAGCGTTGCGGTCACGAGCGCCGTGGGTCTCGACGAGCCCTTTACCTGGGTGCAGGCCGTCGGCGGCGCGCTGGTCATCGTCGGGGTATTGCTGGTTTCGCTTAAAAGGAGCTGACATGGATCTGGGTATTCGCGGGCGTAAAGCGCTGGTCTGCGCCGCATCGAAAGGACTGGGTCGCGCCTGCGCTTTTTCGCTGGCGCGCGAGGGAGTCGATCTGGTCATTACCGCGCGCGGTCGTGAGGCGCTCGAAGCGACCGCGGCCGAGATTCGCCAGGCCTGCGGCGTGAACGTCACCGCCATCGCCGGCGACATCACCACCGAGGACGGCCGCCGCGCGGCGCTCGCCGCCTGCCCGCAGCCGGACATCCTCGTCAACAACGCCGGCGGGCCGCCGACCGGCAACTTCCGCGACTGGGACCGAGAGGCTTGGATCAAGGCGCTCGACGCCAACATGCTGACGCCGATCGAGCTGATCAAGGCGACCGTCGACGGCATGATCGCCCGGCGCTTCGGCCGCGTGGTGAACATCACCTCGAGCTCCGTGAAGGCGCCGCTGCCCCCGCTCGTGCTCTCGAACGGCGCGCGCTCGGGCCTCACCGGCTTCGTTGCCGGCGTGGCGCGCGAGACGGCGAAGCACAACGTGACGATCAACAACCTGCTGCCGGGCTCGTTCCTCACCGACCGCACGCGCCAGACGCTCGCCGGCTTCGCGAAGACGGCCGGCATCACGGAGGCGCAAGCCGCGGAGCAGCGGCTGAAATCGATTCCCGCCGGACGACTCGGCGACCCGGCCGAGTTCGGCGATGCGTGCGCGTACCTCTGCAGCGCGCAAGCGAGCTACGTCACCGGCATGAACTTCCTGATCGACGGTGGCGCGTTCCCGGGCACGTTCTAGAATCGGCCGCAGGAGGATTCCCCACATGAGAACGATCGTCGCCATCCTGGGCTCGCTCGCCTGTTCGCTCGCGTCCGCCCAGGGCTATCCGAACCGTCCCGTCAGAGTCGTCGTGCCGTGGCCGCCGGGGCAGGCCACCGACATCGCTGCGCGCGTGGTCGCGGAGCGGCTGCAGCACTCGCTCGGCCAGCCGTTCGTCGTCGAGAACAAGCCCGGCGCCGGCGGCTCGATCGGCACCGACGCCGTCGTGAAGAGCGCGCCGGACGGCTATACGCTGCTGGCGGCGTCGAGCGGGCCGATCTCGATCATGCCGAACCTGCAGAAGATTCCGTACGACCCGCTGAAGGATCTCACGCCGGTCAGCCTGATCGCGCTCGCGCCCTTCGCGCTCGTCGTCAATCCGAACTTTCCCGCCAGCAATGCGCGGGAGTTCGTCGCGCTCGTCAAGGCGAATCCCGGCAAGTACACCTTCTCGTCCTCGGGTACCGGCGCGACGGCGCACCTCGTCTCGGAGCTGTTCAACTCGATGGCCGGACTGCAGGCGCGCCATGTGCCGTACAAAGGCAGCGCGCCCGCGCTCACCGACCTGATGAGCGGGCAGATCGACTACGCGCTCGAGACCGTCGCCTCGCTCTCCGGGCACATCAAGGCCGGCCGGCTGAAGGCGCTCGGCGTGACCAGCGCGAAGCGCACCGCCGCGTTGCCCGACGTGCCGCCGCTAGCCGAAGCGGCCAATATCCCCGGCTACGACATCGGCGCGTGGATCGGCTATGCCGCGCCGCCGGGAACGCCGCACGACATCCGCGCGAAGCTCGCGGCGGAGATCCAGAAGGCGGTGCAGGCGCCGGAGCTGAAGGAGAAGTACCTGACGCTCGGCATGGATCCGGCGTCGAACACACCCGACGAGATGGGCCCGTTCCTGAAGAAGGAGCAGGAGCGCTACGGCAGCATCATCCGCAACGCAGGAATCAAGATCGAGCAGTAAACGGCAGGTCGCGCGCGCGCTTGCCGGTCAGCTTGTAGACCGCGTTCGCCACCGCCGGAGCGATGCTGCACACGTTCGCCGGCTGCAGGCACGAAGCGACCGCACGCGCCGCACCTCACCGTCGTAGGTCGAGGAGTAAAATTTTTCTTTTGGAGGTCGCATGAACGCTCCTGTCCAGGGCCTCTCGGCCCTCTCCCTGAAAGACACGAAACTCTTCCGCGAGCAGTGCTACATCGACGGCGCGTGGGTCTCCGGCTCGAAGACCGTGCCGGTGCACAACCCCGCCAACGGCGCGGTGCTCGGCTCGGTTCCGGATCTGGGCACCGATGAGACGAAGCGCGCCATCGACGCCGCCGAGCGCGCCTGGCCGGCGTGGCGCGCGAAGACAGCCAAGGAGCGCGCGGCGCTCCTGCGCAAATGGTTCGACCTCATGATGGCGAGCCAGGAGGACCTGGCGCAGCTGATGACCGCCGAGCAGGGCAAGCCGCTCACCGAGTCGCGCGGCGAGATCGTGTACGGCGCCTCCTTCATCGAGTGGTTCGCCGAGGAAGGCAAGCGCGCCTACGGCGACATGATTCCTTCGCCCTGGGCCGACAAGCGCGCGCTCGTCATGAAGCAGCCGATCGGCGTGTGCGCCATGATCACGCCGTGGAATTTCCCGAACGCGATGATCACGCGCAAGGCCGGACCGGCGCTCGCCGCCGGCTGCACGGTGGTGATCAAGCCGGCCGAGCAGACGCCGTTCTCCGCCCTCGCGATGGCCGAGCTCGCCGAGCGCGCCGGCATCCCGAAGGGCGTCTTCAATGTGATCACCGGCGACGCCGCCACGATCGGCAAGGAGCTGTGCGCGAACCCGAAGGTACGCAAGCTCTCGTTCACCGGATCGACGGAGGTCGGCCGCATCCTCATGCGCCAGTCCGCCGACACGATCAAGAAGCTCTCGCTCGAGCTCGGCGGCAACGCACCCTTCATCGTCTTCGATGACGCCGATCTCGACGCAGCGGTGGAAGGCGCCCTCGCCTCGAAGTACCGCAACGCCGGCCAGACCTGCGTCTGCGCGAACCGCATTTATGTGCAGGACGCGGTCTACGACAAGTTCGCCGCCCAGCTCACGGAGAAGGTGAAGGGCTTCAAGGTCGGCGCGGGCGTCGAGCCCGGCGTCGTCATCGGCCCGCTGATCGACGAGCAGGGCGTGAAGAAGGTCGAATCGCACGTCGCCGACGCGGTGAAGAAGGGCGCGAAGATCGTGCTCGGCGGCAAACGTCACGAGCGTGGCGGCCTCTTCTTCCAGCCGACGGTGATCGCGGACGTCACGCCCGACATGATCGTGTCGTTCGAGGAGACGTTCGGCCCGGTCGCGCCGCTCATCCGCTTCAAGACCGAGGACGAGGTGATCAGGCTCGCCAACAACACCGAGTTCGGCCTCGCCGGCTACTTCTACAGCCGCGACGTCGGCCGCATCTTCCGCGTCGCCGAGCAGATGGAGACCGGCATCGTCGGCGCCAACGTCGGCATCATCTCCACCGAGGTGGCGCCTTTCGGCGGCGTGAAGCAATCGGGCCTCGGCCGCGAGGGCTCCAAGTACGGCATCGAGGAATACCTCGAAGTGAAGTACGTGCTCATCGGCGGGATGTGAGAGGCGAAGAGTTCAAGGATGATTTCCGCCGGGCGCTGCCGAAAGCGCTCGTCCTTGAGCTCACGCGCCGCTCGGCGTGGCGGGCGACGCTCGCCGTAGCCGAGGATTTCGCCATCCTCGCGCTCGCCATCGGCGCGGCACTCTACTGGTGGCCCAACCCGCTCGCGCTGGCGCCGGCGATCCTGATCATCGGCTCGCGCCAGCACGCGCTCTTCATCATCGCGCACGACTCGGCGCACTACCTGCTGTTTGCGAGCAGGACCTTGAACGATGCAGTCGGCCGCCTCTGCGCCACGATCCAGGGCCTGTCGATGTGCAGCTACCGAGTGATCCACCGCATGCATCACAACAATCTCTATGGCGAGCTGGATCCGGATACCGCGCTGCATGGCGGCTATCCGCGCGGGCGCATGTACCTCGTCCGGAAGCTGCTGAAGGACCTGACGGGCCAGACGGCGTGGAAGACTTACGCCTATTTCCTCTTCGCGGCGCCGGCGCTGAACACGGCCACCCACAAGGCGATCCGCCCGCTCGACGACACGTCCGAGCGCCTTCGTGCCGAAGCGCGCAGCGATCGCAATTGGGTCATCGCCTTCCATTTGCTGGCGCTGGTCGCTGCTGCAGCGAGTGGCTATCTGCTCCAGTACCTAGTGCTGTGGGTCCTGCCGCTCGTGACGGTCGTGCAGGCGATCCTGCGGCTGCGCGCCATCGCCGAGCACGGCGCCACCACGGATTTCTCGTCGCCGCTCACCGCCGCACGCACTAACCTCGGGCCGGCATGGCTGCGCTGGCTTCTCTTCCCGCACGACGTGAATTACCACATCGAGCACCATCTTTATGCGTCGGTGCCGATGTACAACCTGCCGCGACTGCACGAGGAGATGCGCCGGCAGGGCGTGCTGGACGGCGCCGAAGTGGTTGCGTTCCCGGCGACGCTGGGAAAAATTTTCGCGGATCGCCCTACCGCGGCTTGATCTTCAGCCGCATCGGCTTCATGGGCGAGCCGACGAAGCCCACGCGCCGGTACATCGCCTGGGCGCGCTCGTTCTGCATGTCGGTGAGAAGCGTGATGCGCAGAATCCCCTCGGCACGCGCCTGCTCGATGACGTACTTGAGGAGCGCCTCGCCGATGCCGCGCTTGCGCTCGTCCGGATGGACGACGAGGTCCTCGAAGAGCGCCGCCTTGCCGCCTTCCGCGGTGCTGATGGTGTAGAGGAGGCTCGCCATCGCGACGACGCGCCTGCCTTCGCGCGCGACGAACAGCTTGCCGGTCGCCGGGCTCGACAGGATCGCCTCGAGCGCCTGTTTCTGCTTGGCGGCATCGGGATGGAACTCGGCTTCCTGCGCGAAGAGGTGGCCCAGCAGGTCGACGAGCTGCTGCAGCTCCTTCGTCGTCGCGGTGCCGAACTCGATCGCCATCAGACGTTGAAGCGGAAGTGGATCACGTCGCCGTCGCGCACCACGTAGTCCTTGCCCTCGAGGCGCAGCTTGCCCGCCTCCTTCGCGCCCTGCTCGCCCTTGTGCGCGACGAAGTCGTCGTACGCCGCCACCTCGGCGCGGATGAAGCCGCGCTCGAAGTCGGTGTGGATCACGCCCGCTGCCTGCGGCGCCGTGGCGCCGGCCGGGATGGTCCAGGCGCGCACCTCCTTAGGGCCGGCGGTGAAGTAGGTCTGCAGTCCGAGCAGCTTGTACGCCGCGCGGATCACGCGATTCAGGCCCGGTTCGTCCATGCCCATGTCGGCGAGGAAGAGCTGCTTGTCCTCGTCCGACAGGTCGGCGATCTGCGCTTCGATGGCCGCGGAAATCGGCACGACGGGTGCGCCTTCCTTCGCCGCGTAGTCCTGCACGCGCTCCAGCAGCGCCTCGGAGCCTTTCTCGGCGACGTTGGCGACGTACATCGTGGGCTTCATCGTCAGGAGAAAGAGCGGCCGCAGCACGGCGTGCTCTTCCTTCGAGAGATCGGTGCTGCGCGCGGGGCGTCCGGCGTCGAGCACCGCTTCCACCTTCTTCAGCGCGGCGACGAGGCGCTGCGCCTCCTTGTCGCCGCCGGTCTGCGCGAGCTTCTGGTGCTTGGAGAGCTGCTTCTGCACGGCATCGAGGTCGGCGAGCGCGAGCTCGGTGTTGATGGTCTCGATATCCGAGATCGGGTCGACCTTGCCCGCGACGTGCACGACGTTCGGGTCGTCGAAGCAGCGCACCACGTGCGCGATGGCGTCGGTCTCGCGGATGTTGGCGAGGAACTTGTTGCCGAGCCCTTCGCCTTTCGAAGCGCCGGCGACCAGGCCGGCAATGTCGACGAACTCGACCACCGCCGGGACGAGCTTGTGCGGCTGCGCGATCGTGACGAGCGCCTGCAGGCGCGGATCCGGCACCTCGACGATGCCGACGTTCGGGTCGATGGTGCAGAACGGATAGTTCTCGGCCGCGATGCCGGCTTTGGTCAGCGCGTTGAAAAGGGTCGACTTGCCGACGTTCGGCAGCCCGACGATGCCGCACTTCATGGTCTATTTCTTCCCGAAGAGACCGCCTAGCAGGCCCGCCTTCTTCTCCGGCGCAGGCTTCGGCGGTTCCTTCACGGGCGGCGCCTTCTTCTCCGGCTCTTTCTTCGCCGGCGGCTTGTCTTCGGTGTGCAGCTTGTTCATCGCCGACTGCATGTCGCCGGCGAGCATCTGCGGCAGGAGCGCGAGCGCCTTGTCGATGGCCGCTTCGATGGCGGACTTCTCCTCCGCCGGCGGCTTCTCGAGCACATAGTCCGCGCCTTCGCGGCCTGGCTGCGGCCGGCCGACGCCGAGCCGCAGGCGCCAGTAGTCATGCGAGCCGATGCGCTGCGAGATGTCGCGCAGGCCGTTGTGTCCGGCGATGCCGCCGCCCTGCTTGAGGCGCGCGACGCCCGGCGCGAAATCGAGCTCGTCATGAACGACCAGGATTTCCTCCGGCTTGATCTTGAAGAACCCGGCGAGCATCTGCACCGCGGAGCCGCTGCGGTTCATGAAGCTCTGCGGCAGGAGAAGCCAGGCACCGGCCGGATCCACACGACCCACCAGCGCCTGGAACTTCGCGTCCTTGCGCAGCGCGATGCCTTTCGACGTCGCGAAGCGCTCCACCAGCCAGAAGCCGGCGTTGTGCCGCGTGCGCTCGTACTCCTTGCCCGGGTTGCCGAGCCCGACAACCAGCCGGATGGCCACTGGTTACTTCTTCTCTTTTTTCTCGGCGGCAGGTTTCTCGGCAGCCTTCGGTGCGGCAGCGCCCTTGTCGCCACCCTTGCCCGCGGCGGCACCGGCCTCGCCCTCGCCTTCCTTCGGCGCGGCGGCCTGCTCGGTGGTCGGGACCTCGGCGGCGGAAACGGCCGGGGCGGCTTCTTCTTCCTCGGCGACGAGCGCGGGCACGACGACCGTGGCGACTACCGGGTTCTCGTCCTTGTGCAGCGCAAGCTCAACCCCCTTCGGCATCGACACCTCGCGGATGTGCAGCGAGTGGCCCACCGAGAGGCTGCCAAGGTCTACCTCGATGAACTCGGGCAGGTCGCCCGGGAAGCAGACGATGTCGAGCTCGTTCATCACGTGGTTGACCACGCCGGCCTGCTCCTTCACGCCCGGGGATTTTTCCGCGTTGACGAAGTGCAGCGGCACCTTCATGTGGATCTTCTTGTCCTTGGAGACGCGCTGGAAGTCGATGTGCTGCACCTGCATCTTGAACGGATGCATGTTCACCGCGCGCAGCAGCACCTGCTCCTTGGAGCCGTCGAGGGCGAGCGTGAGGATCGACGCATGGAACTTCTCGTTGCGCAGATTGAGAAACAGATCCTGGTGCTCGAGCTCGATGTTGATCGGGCCCTTGTCGCCGCCGTAGATGATGCCCGGGACCTTGCCCAGGCGGCGCAGACGGCGGCTCGCACCCGTTCCTTGCGCCTCGCGCTTGCGCGCGCTGATTTCGATTGCCATGAGATGTACTCCGTTTCGTTTCGCTTAAGTGAACCCGGGGCCCGCGACCAGGCTTCCGGGGGTTAGAAAACCTATTCGATAAAGAGCGACGACACCGATTCCTCGGTATAGATGCGCAGGATGGTCTCGGCGATCAGGCCGGCGACGGAGAGGCTGCGGATCTTCTTGCAGGCGCGAGCTTCCTCGCGCAGCGGAATCGTATCGGTGACGACGAGCTCGTCGAGGTCCGACTGCTGGATGCGGTCCACGGCAGGGCCGGACAGCACCGCGTGCGTGCAATAGGCGACAACTTTCTTGGCGCCTTCCTCCTTCAGCACCTGCGCCGCCTTGACCAGCGTGCCGGCCGTGTCGACCATGTCGTCCATGATCACGCACGTGCGGCCCTTCACTTCGCCGATCACGTTCATGACTTCACTGACGTTGGCCTTCGGGCGCCGCTTGTCGATGATGGCGAGGTCGGACTCGAGGCGCTTGGCGAGCGCCCGGGCGCGCACCACGCCGCCCACGTCGGGCGAGACGACGATCAGGTTGTCGTAGCGCTGCTTCCACACGTCGCCGAGCAGCACGGGCGCCGCGTAGATGTTGTCCACCGGAATGTCGAAGAAGCCCTGGATCTGGTCGGCGTGCAGGTCCATGGTCAGCAGCCGCGCCACGCCGACGGAGGTCAGCATGTTCGCCACCACCTTCGCGCTGATCGCGACGCGCGCCGAGCGCGGCCGCCGGTCCTGCCGCGCGTAGCCGAAGTACGGGATCGCCGCCGTGACGCGCGCCGCCGAGGAGCGCCTCAACGCGTCGATCATGACGCAGAGCTCCATCAGGTTGTCGTTGGTCGGCGCGCAGGTCGACTGCAGGACGAACACATCCTTGCCGCGCACGTTCTCGAGCAGCTCCACCATCACCTCGCCGTCGGAGAACTTGCCGACGATGGCGCGGCCGAGCGAGAGGTTGAGGTGCTTCGCGACTTCCTGCGCGAGGCGCTGGTTCGCGTTCCCGGTGAAGACCATCAACCGGTCGAGCGCGGCGCTGTGCATTCCGGTGTGGTTCATGGCGGTCATAGGATATGGCTGGGGAGGAAGGATTCGAACCCTCGTATGGCGGAATCAAAATCCGCTGCCTTAACCAGCTTGGCGACTCCCCAGTTGTGATCGTTCCTAACGGGTCAAGAAATCCAATCATGGAGCGGATGACGGTCCAGCCCCCGCGCCACGAATCCGCTCATCCCATGCGGCAACCGGGAGTGGACCGCGACCGCTTCGGCCTGCGTTGCGAACTCGGCGAAGAGACACGCCCCGGAGCCCGTCATGCGCGCCTGCGGGCTCTCTTTCCTCAGCCACGCGAGCTGCGCCCCAACCTCGGGGTACCGGGCGCTCACGACCGCTTCGAGATCGTTCCTTCCCTGCCCCGCGAAAAAGGGCGGTATTTTGAGTGCTTTGGACTGCCCTGTCAACGCGTGAGCGAAGATTTCCCTCGTGGAAACACTAACTTGCGGCGTGAGCAAGAGGTACCAGGCGGGCGGCAGGTCGAGCGCCGTGAGTCGCTCGCCGATGCCCTCGCCGAGAGCGTTCTCGCCGAACACGAAGAAGGCCACGTCCGCCCCCAGCCTGGGCGCGATTTGCAGAAGCTCCGCCCGGTCGAGGCCGAGGTGCCACTCGCGGTTGAGCACCATGAGGACGGTAGCGGCGTCCGAGGAGCCGCCGCCGAGCCCGCCGCCGGCCGGCAGGTGCTTTTCAAGCTCGATGTCCGCGCCGAGGCGCGTGCTGGTGTGCTGCTTGAGGAGCCGCGCGGCGCGTACGCAGAGATTGTCCTCGGCGAAAGGCCCCGAGAAGCGGATCTCGCCGTCCTGGCGCCGCTCGATGCGCACCCGGTCGGCCCGATCGATCAGGCGAAACACCGTCTGCAGCTCGTGGTAGCCATCGGCCCGCTTGGAAAGGACATGGAGGAAGAGATTCAGCTTCCCGGGGGCGGCGTACCAGCTCATCGCCCGTAACTACCGCCACTCCGTTACGGCGAACCTAACCTCCACGCCCTGGTAGGTCATGCGCATCAGACGAGGCCGATTCTGCTCGTCCCGCTGCAGGTACTCCACCTTCCATCCGCGGCCCTCGAGCGTCGGTGAGGGCTTGCCCAGCACCCAGTCGGCCAGGCCCTCGATCGGCAGACGGAAGCCGAGCACGCGCTCGGTCAGCGACTCGCTGTCCGGCGCGCGGAACTCCTTGCCTTCGGCGGTGGTGAGCTGCACGGCGTCGCCCTGCCGCACGATGCGCGCCACCCCCTGGCCGAGCGGCGTGGTGATCAGCATCTCGTCGCCGGCCGCCGCATGGCGCCAGTTCACGTTGCCGGTGAAGCCGTCGTCGCGGTAGCGCGCCGAAATGCGCCCGAGCAAGTCGAACTGCGCCATTTCCGGCGGCTTGAGCTCGACCTGAGCGCAGGCGCACAGCAAAAGGACAAGCCAGACCGCCCGCTTCACTTGCGCAGGCGTTTGATGGTCTTCAGGAGCGTTTCATTGTCCGGCGCGGTTTTCAGCGACTCGTTCCAGACGCGGTTCGCTTCGTTGCGGTCGCCCATCGCCCACAGCACTTCGCCGAGGTGCGCGCCGATCTCGGCGTCGGGCCGGCCGTCGTAGGCGCGGCGCAGCGTCTCGACGGCGCCCTTGAGGTTGCCCTCGCGATACTGCACCCAGCCGAGGCTGTCCATGATGAAGTAGTCCTCCGGCGCGAGCTGCAGCGCCTTCTCGATCAGCTCGCGCGCTTCGGGCAGGCGCAGGTTGCGGTCGGCGAAGGAGTAGCCGAGCGCGTTGTAGGCGTGCGCATGCTCGGGCCGCACCTCGATCAGCTTGCGCAGATTCGCCTCCAGGACGTCGTACTTCTCGAGCTTTTCCGCCGTCAGCGCGTAGTCGTAGAGGAGCTCGGGCTGCTCCGGGTCCGCCTTGAGCGCCTTGTCGAGGATATCGAACGCTTCATTGCTGCGGTTGGCGTCGCGCAGGAGCTGGGCCTCGGCCACCGTGAACTGCACTTCCTGGCCGGGATTCTCGTCGGCGGCCTTGTGCAGGAACTCGCGCGCGGCGTCGAGCTTGCCCTGCTTGGCGATCGCGTTCGCGGTGCGCAGTCGCGCCGGTACGACCTGCTCGCCGTCCTGGATGTCGCTGTACCACTTGATCGCCTCGCTCCAGTCCTTCTTCTCCTCGGCGATCTGGCCGAGGATGAAGCGCGCGCCATCCTGGTCGCGATACTGCGGATTGTTCACCAGGCGCTTCATGGTGTCTTCGGCGACCGGGTAATCCTTCAGCTGCAGCGCCGTCACGCCCACCATGTACGTGAGCTGCGTGTCGTTCGGGTTCGCCGCGAGCAGCGCCTCGAACTGTTTGCGCGCTTCGGCGACTTTCTGGTCGAGGATGAGGGCGCGCGCGTAATTGAGGCGGCCTTCGCGCGAGCCCGGATTCTTCTCGACGAACTGGCCGAGGCGCTTCGCCGCGTCGCCGGTCGAGCGCTTCTGCAGCACCTGCGCTTCGAGCAGCGCCGGCAATTCCCATTCGGGACGCATCTCGGCGGCGCGCCGGGCGGCCGAGATGGCCGCCTTGTCGTCGTTCGCGAGGGCGGCCGCCTGGGCGAGCGCGATCTGCGCTTCGGGCAGGTTGGGATGCTTGCCGGTGAGGCTGCGCACCACGCGCAGGTTCGCCGCCTTGTCGGGGTTGCCGGCGAGCAGCCGGTTCAGTTGCAGGAAGCCGCGCTCCATGCTGACGCCTTCGGCGGAGAGCAGCTTGTCGATGACCGGCTCGGCCTCGTCGATCTTCTTCGCCGAGATGAGGAGCGCGGCAAGCACCTGCAGCGCGGCCGGCGACTGCGGCTCGATGCTCTGCCAGGTGCGCGCGGCGTCGATGGCGAGGTCGGTGAGCTTGCCCTGGTTCGCGATCTCGACCGCGCGGCGCGCCACGCGCGGGTCGCGCGTCTGCTTGGCGAGCTCGAGATAGGTCTTCGCCGCGAGCGCGTAGTCGCCGCGCTGGAGCGCGATTTCGCCGAGCAGCAGGTCATAGACCGCGGGCTCGTCGACCTGCTCGGGCACCTGCTTGTCGGCCTGCGCGAATGCCGCGCGGGCGAATAAAACACTGACTGCGAGGGAAAGTAGCAGACGGATCAGCATGGGGATTCGACCGATCTTAGGTATATTTGGTGCCCCGCACAAGCCGCATCTCCCTCCTAAATTTTCGCCATGCCCGAGCTCCCCGAAGTCGAAGTCACGCGCCGCGGCCTCGCGCCGCATCTCGCGGGACGCGTCATCTCGGCTGTCGAAGTCCGTCAGCCGCGGCTCCGCTGGCCGGTGCCGGAGGCGGTGCTTTCGCTCGCCGGGCGCACGGTGCGCGGCGTGCGACGCCGCGGCAAGTACCTGCTCGTCGACTGCGGCGACGGCCACCTGATACTCCATCTCGGCATGTCGGGAAGCCTGCGCGTCATTCCGCCCGGCACGCCGGCGGAGAAGCACGACCACTTCGACCTCGTGCTCGGCGACCGCGTCCTGCGGCTGCGCGACCCGCGCCGCTTCGGCGCGGTCCTCTGGACGAGCGAAGACGTGGAGGCGCACCCGCTCATCTCCGGGCTCGGCGTCGAGCCTCTGTCGCAATCGCTGAACGCCGCGCGTCTCCATCAGCTCGCGCGCGGACACCGCACCGCGATCAAGCTCTTCCTGATGGACGGCCGCCGCATCGTCGGCGTGGGCAACATCTACGCAAGCGAGAGCCTGTTCCGCGCCGGCATCGATCCGCGCAGGCCGGCCAAGCGCCTCACGCCGGAAAAAGCGACCCGGCTCGCCAAGGCGATCAAGGACACGCTGCGCGCCGCGATCAAGGCCGGCGGCTCGACGCTGCGCGATTTCGTCGGCGCGGAAGGCGCGGCCGGCTATATGCAGAACCGGTTCTCGGTCTACGACCGCGAGGGAAAACCGTGCCGGCGCTGCCGCACGCCGATCAAGCGCATCGTGCAGGGGCAGCGCTCGACCTTCTACTGCCCGAGCTGCCAGAAATAGCGAGCCGAGTTTACTTTCGGGCTTTTTGCTTGAACCGGGCGACCACGCTCGGGTGCACGAACTTGGAGACATCACCACCGAGGGTCGCGATCTCGCGCACCAGGGTCGCCGAGACGAACATGTTCTGCTCGGAGGGCGTGAGGAACACCGTCTCCATGTCGGGATAGAGATCGCGGTTCATGCCGGCGAGCTGGAACTCGTACTCGAAGTCCGACACGGCGCGCAGGCCGCGCAGCACCACGCGCGCGCCGTGCTTGCGCACGAAATCGATCAGCAGTCCTTCGAAGCCCACCACCTGCACGTTCTTCACGTCGACGAGCACGTCGCGCGCGATGTCGATGCGCTCGTCTAGCGAGAAGTAGGTGCGCTTGGCGCGGCTTTCGGCGATACCGAGGATGATCGTGTCGAAGAGCCGGCTCGCGCGCCGCACGAGGTCCTCGTGGCCGCGGGTGAGCGGATCAAACGTTCCCGGATAGACCGCCTTGATCATCGCCTCTCCACTCGAAGAGTTGGTAGCTCACCTGGCCGGCACGGGCCCGCTTGAGCTCCGTGCAGCCGCCCGGCGCCGTCGGCTCACCCGATTCGACGTAGATGCGGGCGCCATCGTTCAACCGTTTCGTCAGCCGCTGGAACACCGCGGGCAGCGCATTCTGCCTGAAGGGGGGGTCGAGGAAAACCACGTCGAAGCGCTCGCCGTCGCCCGCGAGATACGCGAACGCATCGCCGAACACGAGCTCCACCGAAGCGGCCCCGATGATCTGGCGTGTCGCTTGCAAGGCGTCGAACGCCGTGCGATCGCTCTCCACCATCACCACCCGCGGCGCGCCACGCGACGCCGCCTCGAAGCCGAGCGCCCCGGTGCCGGCGAACAAATCGAGGCAGCTCATGCCGTCCAGCCACTGGCCGAGCCAGTTGAAGAGCGTCTCGCGCACGCGGTCGGGCGTCGGCCGCAGCCCCGGGCGATCGCTCACCTTGATGCGCCGGCCGCGGTATTCGCCCGCAATGATGCGCACGACTCCTTTAGAATGCACCGACCCATGGTAGCCACTTCCTGGGCCGCGCGCCTCAAGGCTGGTCTCGCGCGCACGCGCGAAGTCCTCAACACCCCGGTCTCCGAGCTCTTCGTGCGCCGGCGCGTGGACGAGTCGCTCTTCGAGGAGCTCGAGACGGCGCTGCTGCAGGCGGACTGCGGCGTGAGCGCGACGCAGTGGCTGCTCGACTCGCTGCGCGAGAAAGCGCGCAGGCAGAAGATCGAGGACGGCGAGACGCTGAAGAAGGCGCTCAAGGATTCGCTCACCGAATTGCTCGAGCCGCTCGAGCGCCCGCTCGACACGTCGCGCGCGCGGCCGTTCACGATCATGATTGCCGGCGTCAACGGCTCGGGCAAGACCACCTCCATTGGCAAGCTCGCCAGATGGCTGCAGGCGCAGGGCCGCACGGTGCTGCTCGCCGCGGGCGACACGTTTCGCGCCGCGGCGCGCGAGCAGCTCGTCGTATGGGGGGAGCGCAACAGCGTGCCGGTCGTCGCGCAGGCGGGCGATCCCGGCGCGGTCGTGTTCGATGCACTCTCGGCCGCCAAGGCACGCAATATCGACGTGGTGATCGCCGATACCGCGGGGCGGCTGCCGACGCAGCTCCATCTCATGGAGGAGATCCGCAAGGTGAAGCGCGTGGCCGCGAAGGCGCAGGCCGGTGCGCCGCACGAGGTGGTGCTCGTTCTCGACGCGAACACGGGGCAGAACGCCCTCGCGCAGGTGCGCGCCTTCGACCAGGCGCTGGGCCTCACCGGGCTGGTCATGACCAAGCTCGACGGCACCGCGAAAGGCGGCGTGGTGTGCGCGATCGCGCGGGAAAAGCCGGTGCCGCTTCTCTTCATCGGCGTCGGCGAAGGCATCGACGACCTGAGGCCTTTCGTCGCCCGCGACTTCGCCGAGGCGCTGGTTGGTTAGCTTTTCCGCCGTCGCGAAGCGCTATCCGGGAGGAGACGAAGCGCTGCGAGGCGTGACGTTCAGCGTCGAAGCGGCGGAGCTGGTGTTCATCACCGGCCGCTCGGGCGCAGGCAAGTCCACGCTGCTGAAGCTCATCCCCGCCATCGAGCGCCCGAGCGCCGGCACCGTGCTCGTCAACGGGCAGAACGTGGCGGCGCTGAAGCGCGCGGCCATTCCATACCTGCGGCGTAACGTCGGGCTGATCTTCCAGGACCAGAAGCTCCTGTACGACCGCTCGGTCTACGACAACGTGATGCTGCCGCTGTCGTTCTCCGCGCACCCGCCGAAGGAAGCCGCGCGGCGCGCACGGGCGGCGCTCGACAAGGTGGGGCTCCTCGCGCGCGAGAAGGCGAATCCGATCCAGCTCTCGGGGGGCGAGCAGCAGCGCGTGGCCATCGCCCGCGCCGTGGTGAACCGGCCGTCGATCCTGCTCGCCGACGAGCCGACCGCCAACCTCGACGCCGAATCGGCGCGGCGCATCCTCGACATCTTCGTCGAATTCAACCAGGTCGGCGTCACGGTGCTCATCGCCACGCACGACCTCGAGCTCGTGCTCCAGTACGGCAAGCGCGTCGTCACGCTCGACGCCGGGCGGCTGCAATGAACGCCTGGCTTCGTCATCATGCTCACGCCCTGGGACGCGCCTGGCGGCGCGTCGGGCTGCTCAATGTGCTCGTGATCGGCGTCGCGCTCGCCCTGCCCGCCGGCGGCTATGCCTTGATCGAAAGCCTGCGGGCGGTGTCCGGGCGCCTCGCGCTCGATCCGCAAATCTCGGTGTTCCTCGACCCGAAGCGCGCCGATACGGAGTCCATCGCCTCGGCGCTCAAGCGCGATGGCCGGATCTCGCGCGTGCGCTTCGTGCCGCGCGACCAGGCGCTCAAGGAGCTCGGCTCGGTGCAGGGCCTGTCCGATCTCATCGTCGCGCTCGGCCGCAATCCGCTGCCCGACGTGTTCGTCGTCACGGCGCGTGAGGAGACGATCGAGCCGCTGGCGGCCGATCTTGCCAAGCTGCCGGGCGTGGCGCGCGTCCAGGCCGACTCGCTGTGGGCGCGGCGGCTCGCCTCGATCGCGCGCGTCGGGCGAGTGGGGCTCTGGCTGCTCGCCGGCCTTCTGGGCGTCGCCCTGGTCGCCGTGACCTTCAACACCATCCGCCTGCAGATCCTCACGCAGCGCGATGAGATCGAGGTGTCCAAGCTCATCGGCGCCACGGACGCCTTCATCGGCCGGCCCTTCTACTATGCGGGTCTCCTGCAGGGCCTGGCGGGCGGCGTCGTCGCGCTGCTGGTGGTGGCGGGTTCGCTTGTCCTGTTAAACCGAGAGGTGCGAGCGTTGTCTGAGTCCTATGGGTCGGACTTCCGCTTCGGCTTCCTCGCTCCCGGGGACGCCTTGGCGGTGGTCCTTTTCGCCGGCCTGCTGGGTTGGCTGGGCGCTCACCTCTCGGTCCGGCGGCACCTTCGCGCCATCGAACCAAGTTAGCGTTTACTCCCGTTAACCCCAATACCCGGGAACGTTTAGGGACATTGGCACTCTAAATACCTGAGTGCTAAACTTGGCCTCTCTAGGAGGAAATCAGATGACTGCTGCTGCGATGCCGCTCCCCGTATCGGTCTCGATGCCGATGCCCACGGGCAGCCTCGAGGCTTACATCCAGACGGTCAACCGCTTCCCGCTCCTGAGCGCGGACGAAGAGCAGCGCCTTGCGCGCCGCTTCCGCGAGCAGAACGACCTCGAGGCGGCGCGCCAGCTCGTCCTGTCGCACCTGCGGCTGGTAGTGGCGCTGGCGCGCGGCTACCTAGGCTACGGGCTGCCGCATGCGGACCTGATCCAGGAAGGCAACATCGGTCTCATGAAGGCGGTGAAGCGGTTCGACCCGGACCGCGGCGTGCGCCTGGTCTCGTTCGCCATGCACTGGATCAAGGCCGAGATGCACGAATACATCCTGCGCAACTGGCGCCTCGTAAAGGTGGCGACCACCAAGGCGCAGCGCAAGCTCTTCTTCAATCTGCGCTCCATGAAAAAGGATCTCGGGCCGATGAGCGCCGCCGACGTCGAGCGCGTGGCGGACGAGCTGCGCGTGAAGCCCGAGGAAGTGGTGGAGATGGAGACCCGGCTCTCGGGCCAGGAGCTCGCCTTCGAAGGCGACCGCGAGGACGAGGAGTCCTACGCCCCGGTGCATTACCTCGCCGACGACGAAGCGGAGCCGTTCCGCGTGCTGGAGGCCGAGGAAAGCGAGCGGGTGCGGAGCGCGGGCCTGCAGAAGGCGCTCGACGCGCTCGATGCGCGCAGCCGCCGGATCGTCGAGGCGCGCTGGCTGCGCGAGAAGGACGCCGCCACGCTGCACGAGCTCGCCGCGGAGTTCAACGTGTCCGCGGAGCGTATCCGCCAGATCGAGGCCAAGGCGCTCGACAAGATGCGCAAGCAGCTGCCCGCGCCCGCCTAGCCTTTCTCTTTCAACAACGTCCGCAAATCGTCCGGCAGGTCGGCCGCCAGCCGCTCCGGCCGGACGAGCAGCCGCAGCCGCCCCTGCGGATCGATCACGTAGCTCTGCGAGCTGTGGTCGACCGTGTAGGTGTCGCCCTGCTTGCGCTTCTCGTAGTAGATCTTGAAGTCCTTCGCCACGCGCTGCGTCGCGGCCGGATCCCCCCGCAACGCAATGAAGCGCGGGTCGAACGCCCTCACGTAGCGCTCGAGGTCCGCCGGCGTATCCCGCTCCGGATCGACGGTCACGAAGACCACCTGCACCCGGTCGGCGTCCGCGCCGAGCGTCTTCAGCGCGCCGGCGATGTCGGCGAGCGTGGTCGGGCAGACGTCCGGGCAATGCGTGAAGCCGAAGAACAGCACCACGGCCTTGCCGCGGAAATCGTCGAGGTGGCGCACGCGACCGGTCGTGTCGGCAAGGTCGAGCGTTTTGCCATAGTCGACCCCCGTGATGTCGGTGCTCTTGAACTTCGGAGCGCCGTCGCAGCCCGCGATGCAGATCGCGAGGCTACAGGTAATGATCGACCAGCAGCGCCGCGAAAAGAAAGGCGAGATACGCAATCGAGTAGCGGAAGGCCTTTTGCGCGGCCGCATCGCTGTACGCGACGTAGATGCGCACGGCATAGGCGATGAAGAGCCCGCCAAGGACCAGCGCGGAGACCAGATACACCATTCCGCTCATGCGGATGACGTAAGGCAGCAGCGTGGTGGCGAAGAGGATCAGCGTGTAGAGCAGGACCTGCAGCGCGGTGTACTGGCGGCCGTGCGTGACGGGCAGCATCGGCACGCCCGCGCGCGCGTAGTCGTTCGTGCGGTAGAGCGCGAGCGACCAGAAGTGCGGCGGCGTCCAGACGAAGATGATGAGGAAGAGCAGCAGCGCCTCGGTGCTCACCTCGCCGGTGACGGCAGCCCAGCCGAGGACCGGCGGCATCGCGCCGGAAGCGCCGCCGATCACGATGTTCTGCGGCGTGGCCGGCTTGAGGAGCAGGGTGTAGACCACCGCGTAGCCGACGAACGTGCCGAGCGTCAGCCACATGGTGAGCGTGTTGACGAACTGCGCCAGGATCCAGAGGCCGAGGCCGCCGATCGCGCCGGCGAAGACCAGCGTCTGCAGCGTGGTGAGCTCGCCGCGCGGCAGCGGCCGCCAGCGCGTGCGCTGCATGAGCGCGTCGATGTTCTGCTCGACCAGGCAGTTGATCGCCGCCGCGGCGCCGGCGACGAGCGCGATGCCGAGGGTGCCGGCGAAGAGGATTTGCGGCGGCACCATGTCCGGCGTGGCGAGGAACATGCCGATCACTGCCGTGAACACGATCAGCGACACGACGCGTGGCTTGGTGAGCGCATAGAAAGCGCGCACCCGCTGCGCAAAACCGGAAGTCAGTGCCTGGGTCGTCACCGGGAAGGACGTAAGCCGCGGAAGGAGAAGAAGTTTATCACGACGAGGGTGACGATCAGCAGCGCGGCGCCGGCGTTGTGCGCGGCCGCCACGGGCAGCGGGAGGCTGAACACCACGTTCGACACGCCAAGCGTGAACTGCGCGACCACGATGACGGCGAGGGCGACGCCCAGCCGCGGCAGCAGCCGATACGATCTCCACGACATGAGCAACACCGTCGCGAGCGCCACCAGCGCGAACACGCGGTGCGTCCAGTGGATCGCGGTCAGCGCCTCGTTCGAAAGGAGGCTGCCTTCCGCCGTCTGGCCGAGCTCGCGGACCACATGGAAGGCGTTGGCGAAATCCATGCTGGGCACGAGGCTTCCGCGGCACAGCGGCAGGTCGGGGCAGGCGAGCGCAGCGTAATTCGCGCTCACCCAGCCGCCCAGGATCACCTGCACCACCACCACGCCGAGGGTCACGGCCGCCAGCGGCCGCAGCGCGCGCAACCGTTCATCGGTAGCGAACGAAGATTCGCTCAGTGCGAGCCACAGGAGGAGCGACAGCGTCGTGAGGCCGCCGATGAGGTGTCCAGTCACGATCGCCGGCTTGAGCAGCAGCGTCACCGTCCACATGCCAAGCGCGCCCTGGAAGAGGACGACGAGCACGAGCGCTGTCGCCAGGCCGCGCGCGCGGCGCTTGCGCCATGCCAGCACGCAAAGCGAGAGGATGAGAATGCCGAGTGTAGTCGCGAGGTAACGGTGCCCCATCTCCTTCCACGCCTTGGCGAGCGCGTCGGGGTGCGCGATATCCGCCGGCACCGGCTTGCCATAGCACAACGGCCAGTCCGGGCAGCCGAGACCGGCGTCGGAGAGTCGAACATAGGCGCCGACGACGACGACGACGAGCGCTAACACGGCGGCGGCAATGGCAAGGGTTCTCATCCCAGGTCGAGCGTTCTCATCCGAACCCGGAATACTTCATCAGACGGCGCAGGTCCTTGATGATGAGCGAGGGATCGGGGTCCGGCGGAAACCGCATCATCAGGTTTCCCAGCGGATCGACGAGGTAGATGCGATCGCCTTGGAAGTCGAGCCGGGCGGTGCTGACATGAGTGCCTTCGATCGCGGCAAGGAGCTCCGGCTTCGGCCTGGCGGCGTCGGTGACGACCCACAGGCGCTCGATACGCTCGGCGTCCTGCCCGAGCGCCCTGCGCACTTGTCGCACGATGTAGAGCTTCTTCTCGCAGGCCGCGTCGCACGCGGCCGGGTCGAACGTCACGAGCACCCACTTGCCCTTCAGCGCCGACAAAGGGCCGTCGGCGGGTCGCGGCGGGATGAGCTCCCCGTAGTTGCCGCCGCGGCCACCGCCGCCCCAGCCTAATTCGTAGGCCATCCAGCCGAGCGGGAACGGCGCCGCGCAGGCGAGGAAGATGAGCGCGAGCTTAGTCTTTGGCGACACGGCGAAAGGAAAGAGAGACGACGAGGACGATCGCCAGCGCGGCGAACGAGTACCACTGCAGCGAATAGCTCTCGTGCTTCTCGATGCCGAGGTCGGGTCGCGGCCAGTCGCGCACGAGGCCGTCGCCCGTGTCGGAATGCTGCTCGATGACAATCGACTGCAATTGCAGTCCGGTTTCGGCCCCGTAGGCGGCGATGTCCAGGTTCTGGCGCACGCGACCGGTCGAGACGCCCGCGGCGAGCGCATGCGGGATGCGCTCGAGCGCGATGCCATCCACGCGCACCTCGCCGGCCGGCGTGCGCACCTCGGGCAGCGTGTCGCGCGTCGCGGGCGCCGCGACCCAGCCGCGATTCACGAGCACGTGCCACGTCGAGCGACCAATGCGTAGCGGCGTCACGACTTCGAAGCCCGGCCGCCCATTACGCAGCTTGTTGTCGAGGAGCACGGTGTGGTCGGGCATGAACTGGCCCTGCGCCGCGACGTGCCGGCGCACCAGCCTCGCCGCGTCCACCGGCGCCGCGGGGAGCGCGATGGGCGCGCTGCTCATGGCGCGATCGAACGTGGCCGCGAGATCGCGTTTCTCCGCCGCGCGGCGCGATTGCCAGTTTCCGAGACTGACGAAGAGCGCGCAGGCAATCGCGGCCGCCGCCAGCGACCAGAGGCGTGGCCGGAAAGAGTATCCTCGCAGCATGCGCTATCTGGTGATCGCAGTCTTCGCCGCGATCGTGGTGAGCCTCTTCTCGGCCCTGGTGTTCGTGTACCGCGACCGCAGCGGCTCGACTCGCGCGCTCAAGGCGCTCGCCATCCGCGTCGGGCTCTCGGTCGGCCTGTTCGCCTTCCTGATGCTCGGCTACTACTTCGGCTGGTTCCGCGAGCGTTTATAGCCAGTAGACGAAGATAAAGAGGCCGAGCCACACCACGTCGACGAAGTGCCAGTACCAGGCCACGCCTTCGAAACCGAAGTGGTGGTCGGGCTTGAAGTGGCCGGCGATGCAGCGGAAGAGGATCACGGTCAGCATGATCGCGCCGCAGGTGACGTGGAAGCCGTGGAAGCCGGTCAGCATGAAGAACGTCGAGCCGTACGCGCCGGTCGAGAGCTTGAGGTTGAGCTCGCTGTAGGCGTGCGTGTACTCGAAGGCCTGCAGGCAGAGGAAGAGCACGCCGAGCGCGATGGTCGCGGCCAGCCAGCCGATCAGCATGCCGCGCCTGTTCTCCTTGAGCGCCCAGTGCGCGATCGTCACGGTGACGCCGGAAGAGAGCAGGAGCAGCGTATTGATCGCCGGGATGCCCCACGCGCCCATCGGCGAGAACTCCTCGATGAAGCCCGGGCCGGCGGAGGGCCAGTGCGCGCCGAAGCCCGGCCAGAGGAGCGCATTCGACTCGATCGTGGCGAGGTCCGGTATCGAGTACTGCCGCACCCACCAGAGCGCGCCGAAGAAGCCGCCGAAGAACATCACCTCCGACAGGATGAAAAAGCTCATGCCCCAGCGGAACGAGAGGTCCTCCCAGCGGCCGTACTTGCCCGCCTCCGACTCGCGGATCACGTCGCCGAACCAGCGCACCATCATGTAGAGGAGCAGCATGAAGCCGGCCGCGATCGACACCCAGCCGCCCATGCGCCCGTTGAAGACGAAGATCGCGCCGAGCGCCATCAGGAAGAGCGACAGCGAGCCGAGGATCGGCCACGGCATCGGCGCCGGGACGGAGTAGTGCAGCTGGCGGTCGGTACTTGCGCTGTGCGCCATGTTTTTCTCCCTAGCCTTTCTAGCTCACCACCACGCGCACGATCGTGCGGAGGGTGAAGATGAAGAGCACCACGCCGATGACGGCGAGGATGATCACGTGCAGCGGATTCAGCTTCGCCTGCTCGGCGTCCGCGCGCCGTCGAATGCCGACCAAGCCGGACAGCACGGCCTTGACGGTGTCCATCAACCCTTGCCTCCGCGCCCAGCGACCTCGAAGAAGGTATAGGACAGCGCAATGCTGTTCACGTCCTTCGGCAGCTTCGGATCCACGACGAAGGTGACCGGCATGCGCCGGGTCTCGCCGGGTGCGAGCGTCTGCTGCGTGAAGCAGAAGCATTCGATTTTCTTGAAGTACTCGCCCGCCAGCTGCGGGCCATAGCTCGCCACAGCCTGCGCCGTAATCGCCACCGGCCGCTCGTTCACCACCTCGTACTCGACAGTAGTGAGCTGGCCCGGATGAACCTCGATATGGTTGACCAGCGGCTTGAAGCGCCACGGCAGCTGCCCGTGCGCATTCGAGTCGAACTCGACGGTGATGGTGCGGCTCGTGTCGACCTGCGTGTTCACCGGCTTCTCGTCCACCTGGCCGAGCGCGTTCACGTTCCACGCGGCGCAGATCTGGTAGTAGAACGGCACGAGCAGGTAGCCGAAGCCGAACATCCCGACCGCGACCAGCGCGAGGCGGATGAAAAGCCGGCTGTTGTTGCGCCTCACTTCCAATTTGTGCTGCGCGACGTTCATCTGCCCAGCAACCAGTACTTGGCGATGATGCCGAAGAAGAAGGCGAGCGCGATCGTTGCCAGGATGAGTCCCGTTTTCGCGTTCTTGGTCACTTCAGGACGGGCGGCGTCTCGAACGTGTGGTACGGCGCCGGCGTCGGCAGGTGCGTCCAGTCGAGCGAGTCGGCGCCCTCCCACTGCTTCTGCGCCGCCGGGGCGCCGCTCTTCAGCGTGGTGAACAGGTTGTAGAGGAAGATGAACTGCGTGAGCGCGAAGCCCAAGGCGCCGAGCGACGAGATCTCGTTCCACGTCTGGAACATGAGCGGGTAGTCCGGGATGCGCCGCGGCATGCCCGCCATGCCGAGGAAGTGCTGGACGAAGAAGATCATGTTGAAGAAGATCAGCGTCAGCCAGAAGTGCCACTGGCCGAGCGTCTCGTTGTACATCTTGCCGGTCCACTTCGGCAGCCAGAAATAGATGCCGGCGAAGGCGCCGAACATCGCGCCGGCCACCATCACGTAGTGGAAGTGGGCCACCACGTAGTACGTGTCGTGCAGCTGGATGTCGATCGGCACCAGCGACAAGACCAGGCCGGTGAAGCCGCCGAGCGTGAACATGAACAGGAAGCCGCAGGCCCACAGCATCGGCGTCTCGAAGGTGAGCGAGCCCTTCCACATCGTCGCCACCCAGTTGAACACCTTCACCCCGGTCGGCACCGCGATGAGCGTCGTCGCGTACATGAAGAACAGCTGGCCGGTCACCGGCATGCCCACCGTATACATATGGTGCGCCCAGACGATGAACGACAGGATGGCGATCGCCGCCACCGCGTAGACCATCGAGGCGTAGCCGAACAGGGGCTTCCTGGAGAAGGCCGGGATCACCTGCGAGATCACGCCGAACGCCGGCAGCGCGATGATGTACACCTCGGGGTGGCCGAAGAACCAGAAGATGTGCTGGTAGAGCACCGGGTCGCCGCCGCCCGCGGCGTTGAAGAACGTGGTGCCGAAGTGGCGGTCGGTGAGCGTCATCGTCACCGCGCCGGCGAGCACCGGCATCGCGGCGACCAGCAGATACGCGGTGATCAGCCAGGTCCAGACGAAGAGCGGCAGGCGCATCATCGTCATCCCGGGCGCGCGCATGTTGAGGATCGTGGTGATGATGTTGATCGAGCCGAGGATCGAGCTCATGCCGAGGATGTGCACGGCGAAGATGGTGAAGTCCATGCCGATGCCCTGCTGCACGGTCAGGGGCGAGTAGAGCGTCCAGCCGGTGCCGGGCGCGCCGCCCGGCATGAAGTACGCCATGATGAGGAGCGTCGCCGCGAAGGGCAGCAGCCAGAACGACCAGTTGTTCAGCCGCGCGAATGCCATGTCGGGGGCGCCGATCATCATCGGGATCTGCCAGTTCGCGAAGCCGACGAAGGCCGGCATGATCGCGCCGAAGATCATGATCAGGCCGTGCGAGGTGACGAGCTGGTTGTAGAAATCGGGATTCAGGAACTGCAGCCCGGGATGGAACAGCTCCAGGCGGATGAGGAGCGCCATCACCCCGCCGACGAAGAACATGAAGCCGGCGAACCACAGGTACATCGTGCCGATGTCCTTGTGGTTGGTGGTCGTGACCCAGCGCATCAAGCCGCTGTACGGCCCATGGTGCCCGTGGCCGTGATCGTCGTGGTCGTGGCCGTGATCGTGAGTGTCGACAACTGCGCTCATATCGGTTCCTTTATTTGCGACGTGCTTTGACTTCCGCGGGCTGCACGATGCCCGACTTGTTGCCCCAGGAATTGCGCTCGTAGCTGATGACCGCGGCGATGTCGGTGTCCGAGAGCTGCGCGCCGAACGCGGCCATCGCGGTGCCCGGCCTGCCGTTCAGCACGGTGTCGATATGCGCCTGCTTCGCGCCGTTGACGGTCTTCGAGCCGGCGAGCGCGGGCGCCTTGATCGCCGCGGAGCCCTCGCCCTTCGCGCCGTGGCAGGCGACGCACGCCTGGTAGACCTTCTCGCCGCGCGCGACGAGCTCCTGCGGCTGCCACTGCTTGTTCACGTCTTCCGCCTGCGCGCCCTGCTTCTGCTGCGCGACCCACTTGGTGTAGTCGGCGTCGGAGACGACGCGCACCACGATCGGCATGAAGCCGTGCTCCTTGCCGCAGAGCTCGACGCACTGGCTGCGGAAGGTACCGGTGACCTCGGGCCGGAACCACAGGTCGCGCAGGAAGCCGGGGATCGCGTCCTGCTTCGCGCCGAAGGCCGGCACCCACCAGGAATGGATCACGTCGGCGGCGGTGGTGATGACGCGGATCTTCTTGCCGACCGGCACCACCAGCTCGTTGTCGACCTCGAGCAGGTAGTTCTCGCCCTTCGGCGCGGTGCCGTTGATCTGCTCGCGCGGCGTGGCGAGCATGGAGACGAAGCTGATGCCCTCGCCTTCGCCCTTGATGTAGTCGTAGCCCCACTTCCACTGGTAGCCCGTGACCTTGATGGTGAGGTCCGGCGACGAGGTGTCCTTCTGCGCGATCACGACCTTGGTCACCGGCCAGGCGATGATCACCAGGATGATCGCCGGGATGATGGTCCACAGCAGCTCCACCGTGGTGTTCTCGTGGAACTGCTCGGCGGGATGGCCCTTCGACTTGCGGTGCGCGTAGCACGCATAGAACATGAAGCCGAACACGCCGATGAAGATGACGATGATCAGCCACATCACGTACTGGTGCAGGTGATCGATGTCGCGCGCGAGCTGCGAGCCCGGCGACTGGAAGTACCACGCGAGGGCATGCGCGCTCGTCGCCATGGCGAATGCCGCGAGGCCGGCGAATGCCCGCAGTGTCGTCCTCAGGAGCCTGGATCCCCTCATGTCTTCTTCTTCCCGATCTAGATGAGTCTCTTTTTCAGCTCGGCGGCGAAGCGCCTGCGCGCCTCTTCGTCGAGATGCCGTCCTATCCTCAGCGTCTCTCCCGGCCCGCGCAGCAGCACGTCCGGGCCCTGCATCTCGATGCGCGCGCCGTGCGCGTCGAGCTCATACCTCGCGATGCGCTCGGCCTCGCTCACCTCGACGCGCAGCCGTCCCGCGGCCAGCTCGATGCGCTCGTAGTCGGTGGCGTGCCGCGCCTGCAGCACGAACGCCGCGCCGAGCGCGATCACCTCGAGGCCGGCGAACGGCAGGATGAGCCAGGCGCCCGCGATCGCAAAACCGATTCCAATGCCCAGCACCGCAACCGCCATCGCCGCGAACACGCAGGCAAGCGCCCCCGGTGCAATCGAGCAATTCCGCTTGAGGAGCAGGCTGAAGTCGCGGCTTTCGCCCCGGAACGCCAACTCGAGGCTGGGCGTACTCACTGAGCGGCGTAACTTACCACAGCCGCTCGCGCAGTCTCAAGGAATGCGCTTGAAAACATGGACTGTTTTGACCGATGTGTCGCGGACAGCCGGCGCGGGTTTCCATGCATGCCCGTAGACCACCTCGTAGGTGATGCGCGGCGTCGCTGCGAGCGCCGCGCGCAGGCGCTCGCCGAAGCGGCGTCCGGCGAGGCCACGCGGGCGGTCGGCCCGCGCGTTGGTCTGCCCGCTCGCGCGCAGGTCGTCGAGCAGGCGCTCGCCGCCGCCGTAGTCGATCGTCAGGATCTCCATCTCCATCACCGGGCTGGTCAGGCCGCTCGCGACAAGGAGGTCGCCGAGATCGTGCATGTCGGTAAAGGCATGCACGCGCGAATCGCCGCCCGCGGCGCGCAGCTCCTTCAGCGTGTCGGGTCCGAGCGTGCTGAACATGACCAGGCCGTCAGGCTGCAGGACCCGGGAAATTTCCCGGAACGCGGCGAGCGGATCGTTGAGCCAGTGCAGCGCCATGTTCGACCAGACGAGCTGGACGCTCTCGCTTTCCAGTGGCAGCCGTTCCATGTCGGCCGAAAGCGAGAGAACCCCGCGCCGCCGCCAGCGATCCAGCCACCCGGCACGCGGCAGCATAGGCAGCGCGAAATCCAGGGCGATCACCTCGGCGCCGCGATAGCGGGCAGCCAGCGCGCGGGCATCGCGACCGGGGCCGCTGCCGGCGTCGACGATGCGGCGCGGCGCGAGCTTCACGTACTCCAGGCGCTCGCGCAGCCGCTCCGCTACCTCGCTCTCGAGCCGCGCGGCCGCGTCGTACCCGGCGGCCGCGCGCTCGAAGCGGCGGCGCGCCGCGCGCGCGTCAATTGCGCCCGAGCGCTCGCTCAAGCGCGGCGGCCACCGCGAGCGTGTGGCGGTCGGTGCCCGCCGTGCCGCACACCATCAGGCCGACCGGCCCGCTGCCCGGCTCGTGGCACGGCACGCTCGCCGCGCACCCATCGAGGAAATTGATCAGGCCGGGATTGCGCAGGATGTGCATGTTCCAGCGCACGTAGTCGTCCATGCTCGCTTCCGTCTGCGCGATGGTCGGCGCGACGCACGCGACGGTGGGCATCACGATCGCGTCGTAGGGCGCAGCGAGCGCCTCGATCTCGTGCATGAACGCCGCGCGCAGGTCGCCGAGCGCGATGTAGTCGGACGCCGTGAACTCCTTGCCGAGCAGGATGCGCTTGCCGACGCGCTCGTCGTACTCCTCCAGCCGGTCGAGGTAAGGCCGGTGGATGTAGTAGGCCTCGGCGCCGGCATAGCCGCCGCCCTTGAAGTAATCGGCCTGGCGATCGAACGCCGCCACCGCCACTTCCTCGACGCGCGCGCCGAGCTTCGAGAAGCGCGTCAATGCCGCGTGGAACGCCCTGGACACCGCGTCGTCCAGGCCGTCGAGCACCGACGAGCGCGGCACGAGCAGGCGCAGCCCTTTCGCATCGAGGGTCGGCAGCTGGTACGGCTCGCCGGAAAGCACCGCGTCGTACGCGGCACAGCACGCCACCGAATTGGCGAGCGGCCCGATCGAATCGAGCGTCAGCGAAAGCGGGAAGGCGCCTTCGCGCGGCACGCGGCGCGCGGTCGGCTTCCAGCCGGTCACGCCGCAGAGCGCCGACGGGCCGCGGATCGAGCCGCGCGTATCCGAGCCGAGCGCCATCACGCACATGCCGTCGGCCTGCGCCACCGCGCCGCCGGAGGTCGAGCCGCCGGGCACGCGCCCGGTCTTGCGGTCCCAGGGATTCTTCGGCGTGCCGTAGTGCGGGTTGAGGCCGACGCCGCCGAAGGCGAACTCCACCATATTGGTACGGCCGATGAAGACCGCGCCGGCCGCGCGCAGGCGGGCGACCGAGGGCGCGTCCTCTCTTGCTTCCTTCGAAAGAACCTTCGACCCCGCGCGCGTGACGTCGCCCGCCACATCGAAGAGATCCTTCAGGGAGATCGGCAGGCCATCGACGGGCGAGCGGCGCACGCCGGCTTTTCTGAGACGGTCGCAATGGTCGGCCTCGGCACGCGCGGCCTCGGCGTAGACCTTCATGAAGGCGCGCTTTCCCTCTCCGTCCGGCGCGGCGATGCGCGCGAGCGCAACTTCGACCATCTCGCGGCTCGACGTGCGCCCGGCGTCGAGGTCGCGCGTTAGCTGGGCTACAGTCCACATAGAGGGGCGACGATAGCATGAGGGTTCTGTTCGGCGGCAGCTGCTTTCTCTGCCGCGGCCGCGCTGGCGATCTGATCTGCGCCGATTGCGACGCCGACCTGCCGCGCCTCGACTTCCCGCTCTGCCCGCGCTGCGCCCTCGCCTCGCCGGGCGGCGCCGTCTGCGGGCGCTGCCTGTCCGGCGCGCCGCACTACGACGCCACGCGCGCCGCCCTGGCCTACGATTTCCCGGCCGATGCGCTCGTGCACTCGCTCAAGTTCCGCAGCGAGCTGGCTTTGGCGCCTTTGCTCGCTTCTCTACTCCTGCACCGCATTCGCGACGACCACGTGGACCACGTGGTCGCCATCCCCCTGTCGCCGAAACGGCTGCGCGAGCGCGGCTACAACCAGTCGGTCGAGATCGCGCGCCACCTGCGCAGCGACCGGCTCGACTTTGCGCTGTGCGAGCGCACGCGCGACGTGCGTCCGCAGATGGAGCTGCCGTACGACGAGCGCCAGAGCAACGTGCGCGGGGCGTTCCGCTGCACGCGCGCGCTGGTCGGGGCGAGAATCGCCGTCGTGGACGACGTGATGACGACCGGCGCAACCTTGAACGAGGTGGCGCGCACGCTGAAGGCCGCCGGCGCGATCCACGTCGTCAACTGGGTGGTGGCGCGCACGCTGTGATCGACATCGTGCTCGTGCAACCGGGGATCCCGCCCAACACCGGCAACGTGATCCGGCTCGCCGCCAACACCGGCGCACGGCTGCATCTCGTGCGCCCGCTCGGCTTTTCGCTCGACGACCGGCAGCTGAAGCGCGCCGGCCTCGACTATCACGAGTACGCGACGATGCGCGTGCATGGCTCGTGGGGCGAGTTCCGCAAGGCCATGGCCGGGCGGCGCATGTATGCCTTCACCACGGCCGGCGCGCGGCTGTACACCGATGTGCGCTACGCGCCCGAGGACATGCTGGTGTTCGGCACCGAGGCCACCGGCCTGTCGGCGGAGATCGTCGACCAGTTCGCGCCGGACATGCGGCTGCGCCTGCCCATGCGCCCGGGCAATCGCAGCATCAATCTTTCGAACGCGGTCGCCATAGCGGTGTTCGAAGCCTGGCGGCAGCTCGGATTCCAGTGAGCCGCGTTCCCACCCTGCCGCCGAGCATGCCTCGCCGGGGGAATGCCTTCTGGCGCGCGCTCGGCCGCA
>Ga0207707_10000768_pt1 | contig 31550 bp, 20 predicted proteins | sample KBSC83BmetaG_FD_184336 | JGI IMG/M metagenome (GOLD analysis project Ga0207707, IMG submission 184336) | Corn rhizosphere microbial communities from Kellogg Biological Station, Michigan, USA - KBS C8-3B metaG (SPAdes) (version 2) | ecosystem: Host-associated > Plants > Roots > Rhizosphere ... | reverse complement strand
GAGGATGAAGGCGATCGAGGTCATCATGATCGGGCGCAGGCGGATGCGGCAGGCTTCCAGCGTCGCGGCGATCACGCCCTTGCCCTGTTTCTGTTCGTCCACGGCGAACTGCACGATCAGGATCGCATTCTTCACCGACAAGCCGATGATCGCGATCAGGCCGATCTTGAAGTACACGTCGTCCTCGAGCCCGCGGATGCTGGTGAGCACAACCGACCCGAGCACGCCCAGCGGGATCACCAGCATCACCGCGACCGGGATCGACCAGCTTTCATACAGCGCGCACAGGCACAGGAACACCACGAAGATCGAAAGCCCGAACAGCATCGGGGCCTGCGCGCCGGACAGGATTTCCTGCAGCGATTGGCCCGACCATTCGTAACCGAAACTTTGCGGCAGATACTTCGCGACGAGTTCCTGCATGGCCGCAATCGCATCGCCCGAGCTGTAACCCGGTGCAGCGGTGCCCGTGAGGGAGATCGATCCGACGCCGTTGTAGCGGTCGAGCTCCGGCGAAGCCAGCGACCACTTCGTGCTCACCACGCTGGACAGCGGCACCATCGTGCCGCTCGACGCGCGCGTGTAGAACTGGTCGATGTCGCCCGGATTCATGCGGAACGGTGCGTCCGCCTGGACTTCCACGCGCAGCACGCGGCCCTGGTAATAGAAGTCGTTGGCGTACACCTGCGACAGCATCAGCTGGATCGCGTTGTACACATCGGTGACCGACAGTCCCATCGACTGCGCCTGGACGCGGTCGACCTGCATGTCCACCGTCGGTGAATCCGACTGGCCATTGACATGCACATTGGATAACCGCTTGTCCTTCGCGGCTGCCGCGATCAATTTGTCCTTCGCTTCCACCAGCGCCTCGTGGCCGAGGCCACCGCGATCCTCCAGTTCGAAATCGAATCCGGCGAAGCGGCCGAGCCCGCGAATCACAGCCTGGTTCAGTGCATACACCTGGGCATCGCGGATCGTCGAGAACTTGGCATTGAAGTCGTTGATGATTTCGTCCGCGGTACGCGAGCGGTCGCTCCAATCCTTGAGATGGATGAAAGCCATGCCGACGTTTTCACCGTGGCCGCTGAAACTGAAGCCGCCGATGGTGAAGACGTTGGCGACGGCAGGGTCCTTCTGCACGATGCGCTCGACCTGTTCCATCACCTCGCGGGTGCGGCCCGTGGTCGCGCCCGGCGGCAACTGGATGCTCGCGACGACTTCGCCCTGGTCTTCCTGCGGCACGAAACTCGAAGGGAGTTGTGCCAGCAACACCACCGCCACCACGACCGCGAGCGCATAGCCCAGCATCCAGCGCGGGGTGTGGCGCACGGCCTTGTCGAGCCGCGAAAGATAGTGCCGCGCCAGACTCTCGTAGCCGTTGTTGAAAGCGCGCAGGAAGCGGTTGGCGTGTTCATGCTCGGGCCGCAGGATGCTGGCGCACAGCGCGGGCGTGAAGGTCAGCGCCATCAGCGCCGACAGCATCATCGAGATCGCAATGGTCACCGAGAACTGGCGATAGATCGCGCCGACGCTGCCCGACATCAACGCGGCCGGCACGAACACCGAAGCCAGCACGGTGGTGACCGCGATGATCGCGCTGGTGATCTGGGTCATGCCCTTGCGCGTGGCTTCCTTGGGCGGCAGGCCTTCTTCGCGCATGATGCGTTCGACGTTTTCGACCACCACGATGGCATCGTCGACCACGATGCCGATCGCCAGCACCATGCCGAACAAGGTCAGGACGTTGATCGAGAACCCGAAGATGTAAAGACCCAGGAAGGTGCCGGTCAGCGCCACCGGTACGACCAGCGTCGGGATCAGCGTGGCGCGCAGGTTCTGCAGGAACAGCAGCATCACGAGGAACACCAGCACGATCGCTTCGGCCAGCGTCTTCACCACTTCGACGATCGACACCCTGACGAAGGTGTAGCTTTCGAAGGGCACGCTCCATGACACGCCCGCCGGCAGGTTCTTGGCCAGTTCCTTCATTTTTGCCAGCACTGCGTTGGACACCGACAACGCGTTCGCGCCCGGCAGCAGCGCGACGCCGAACGAAGCGACGGGGTGTCCGTTCAGACGCGAGAAGTTGCCATAACTGTCCGAACCCAGTTGCACGCGGGCGACGTCGCCCAGCGTCACCGTGGTGCCATCCGGATTGGTGCGCAAGATGATCTGCTTGAACTGCGCCGGCGTCGTGAAACTCGATTCGGCCGACACGGTCGCGGTGATGCCCTGGCCGTTGACCGCGGGCTGCGCGCCCACCGAGCCCGCCGCGAACATGACGTTTTGCGCGCGTACCGCGTCCAGCACGTCGCTGGCGGTGAGTTCGTAGCCTTTCAGTTTCAGCGGGTTCAACCAGATACGCATGGCGTAGGGCGCACCGAACTGGTCGACGCTGCCGACGCCCTCGATGCGCGAGATCGGATCGATCAGGCGCGCGGCGATCAGGTTGTTGAGCGCCGCGGGATCAAGATGACCACTCTTGTCCTGCAACGAAATGCCCATGAGGTGTCCGCCGGTGGACTTGCGCACCCGCACGCCGAGGTTGTTCACGGTCGACGGCAGGCGCGGCTCGGCGGCGTTCACCGCGTTCTGGGTTTGCACCGCGGCGGTGTCGAGGTCGGTGCCGGGGTCGAAGTACAGCGTGATGTTGGACGAACCGGTCGAATCCGACGACGAGCTGAAATACAGCAGGTGATCGATGCCCGACAGGTTCTGCTCGATCACCTGCGTCACGGTGCTCTGCACGACTTGCGCATTCGCACCTGGATAGTTCGCGTTGACCTGCACGCTGGGCGGGGCGATCGTCGGATACGCTTCGATCGGCAGATTGAGGATCGCGATGGTGCCGCCCAGCGTGATCAGGATCGCGAGCACCCACGCGAAAATCGGACGGTCGATGAAGAATTGCGGCATGCGTCGAGGCCCAGGAAATCAGTTCGCGGTTGCCGCTGGGGATGCGTCGTTGTCGGCCGCGTCGGCTGCGTTGTACGGCACCGGCTTGACGGCCTCGCCCGGCTGCGCCTTCTGGACGCCGGACGCCACGATGCGTGCACCCGCGTCGATGCCGCCCTGCACGATCCAGTCCGCGCCATGCTGATTGCCGAGGTTGACGCGCTTCTCCACGATTTTGTCGTCGGCGCCGACCACGTACACGTAGGCGCCATCGTTGTCGCGCTGGATCGTGCTCTGCGGCAGCAGGAACGCGCCGTGCAGGCTGCCCAGGGTCAGGCGCACATTGATGAACATGCCCGGCAACAGCGAGTGGTCTGGATTGGGCACGATCGCGCGCAGGTCCACGGCGCCGGTGGTCGGGTCCACGGCAAGATCGGTGAAATCGAGCGTGCCCTGATTTGCATACTCGCTGCCATTGGGCAGCACGATCTGCACCTCGACCTTGTTGGGTGCGACGAGTTTCAGCTCGCCGGCTTTTTCCGCCGTGCGCAAGCGTTCCACTTCCGCCATGGGTTCGCTGAAGTTGGCGTAGATCGGATCGATCACCTGGACGGTGGTCAGCGGATTGGTATCGGTGGGCGACACCAGCGCGCCCTGGGTAACGTTGGCGCGGCCCGCGCGCCCGCTGATCGGCGCGGTGACCGTGGCGTAGCCCAGGTTGATCCGTGCATTCTCGATGTTCGCCTGGGCCGTCTTCATCGCGGCGTCTGCCTCGGCGGCAGACGCGATCGCGTTGTCCACGTCCTGCTTGGCCAGCACGCCCTTGGCGCCCAATTCCTTGCTGCGCGTAGCGTTCAGATCAGCGTTTCGCGCGGTGGCCTGCGCCTGTGCCAGTTGCCCCTGCGCCTGGCGCAGGCTGGCCTGCAGCGGCGCCGGGTCGATCTTGAACAGCACGCTGCCGGCTTTGACGTCGGTGCCTTCCTTGTAGACGCGCTGCAGCACGATTCCCGTCACACGCGCGCGCACCTGCGCGGTCAGCGTGGCGGCGAGGCGGCCGGGGTAATCGCGGGTAACGGGGACGTTGGTTGGCTTGGCAGTCACCACCCCGACCTCGGGGGGCGTTTGCGCGGGAGGCGCGTAATGGCTGCACGCACCAAGAACAAGCGCCAGTGCGAGGCTTGCGGCGCCCCGCAGCAAAAATTTCATCATCGGGTGGTTTCTCTACCCGCCAGATCAATAATCAAGTATGACGTGATCGGCGCCTTTCGTCCCTAGGCCAAGCGTCATGCACCCGTTGGTGCGGGTTGCGCGCAGGCAAGGTTGTTGGCTGAACCGAGCTGGCCGCATGCGGCTCGTCGGCGTTCGTCGTCAATGCTTTGAAAAGCCTGCGCAATAGGGCCTGATGCCGCGCCGGGCTGGAATGGCCTCCGCGCGCGGCGGTATCCTATTCGTTCCCTTCCCGCACCAAGTCGAACAGACATGAACGCATTGCACGCCTCCGCCGGGGGTGATGAAGTGGCTGCCATCGCGGCCGCCGTCCGTGGCAAGGTTGAACCCGCCGACGCCGCGACGGGAGAAGCTTTTGCCAAGCTGGCGTGCGCGGAGCTCGGGCCCGATGAACTGGCCAAGCGCGGCGTCGATGGCTGGGCCGCGATGTGCGCGGATCTGTTTCGCTGGGTCCGCAACCGCCCGGCCGGGCATCCCGCCGTGCGGGCGTTCAACCCTGATCAGGAACACAACGGCTGGCGCTGCGCGCATTCGGTGATCGAAGTGGCCACCGCCGATGCGCCGTTCCTGGTCGACTCGCTGGAAATGGTCGTCAACGGCGAAGGGCTGCGGCTGCACCGCTTGATCCACCCGGTGATGGACATCCATCGCGATGCCAATGGCAACATCCAATCGATCGCGGCGTGCGGCGCGAGCGGCGCGGCCGAGTCGCTGATGCACGCTGAAATCGACCGCGTCGACGAAGCCACGCTGAAGAAACTGCAAGCCGGTGCCGAAGTGGCGCTCACCGACGTGCACGCCGCGGTCGACGATTGGCAGGCCATGCACGACAAGATGCTGGCGATTGCCGACGCGCTGCCGACGGAGCGGGATTCGCTCAGTGCCGGTGAAATCGCCGAAGGCCAGGCGTTCCTGCGCTGGGCCGCGGACAACCACTTCACCTTTCTCGGTTACCGCGAATACGACGTGGTGGCGGAGAAGGGCGACGAATTGCTGAAGGCGCGCGCGGGTTCCGGGCTCGGCATCCTGCGCAATCCCGATCTCGCCACCGCGCCGCGTTCCACCAAGAGCCTGACCGCGACCCGCCTGCCGCAATCGGGCTCGATGGACGCGATCATCCTGACCAAGACCAATGCGCGTTCGCGCGTGCATCGCCCCGGCTACATGGATTACATCGGCGTGCTGCGCTTCGACGACAAGGGCAAGCCGGTCGGCGAGTCACGCTTCCTGGGCCTGTACACGTCCACCTCGTACATGCGCCGTCCGCAGGACGTGCCGCTGATGCGCAAGAAATTCGAATCGGCGGAAAAGCGTTCGGGCCTGCGCCCGCAGTCGCATTCCGGCAAGGCGTTCCGTTCGATCCTCGAAACGCTGCCGCGCGATGAACTGCTGCAGGCTTCCAGTGACGAGTTGTTCGGCCTCGCCAGCGGCATCTTCGACGTCAACGAACGCCGCCAGGCGCGCCTGTTCGTGCGCCGCGATGCCTACGGCCGCTTCTTCTCGTGCCTGGTATTCATCCCGCGCGATCACTACGGTCCCACCGTAGGCGAGCGTGTGAAGGACATGTTGCGCGAAGAGCTGCATGGCGCTTACGTGGACGCAACCGTGCAGATCGGCGATGCACCCATGGCGCGCATGCACGTGGTGGTGCGTCCGCGCGCGGGCGAGCACGTGGACGTCGACGTGCGAAAACTGGAATCGAAGCTTGCGCCGATCGTGCGCAACTGGCACGACGAGTTGCGCGACGCGCTGGTCAGCGGTCTTGGCGAGGAACGCGGTGCGCATCTCGCCAACCGCTGGGGCAGCACGCTTGCTTCCGGTTATATCGAGGAACAGCTGCCCGGCCGTGCGGCCGAGGACGTGGGCATTCTCGCCGCGATGACGGACGCCGGCGAAGACATACGCCTCGCGTTCCACGATTCGTATCGCAAGCCGGGCGAGCTGCATTTCAAGATTTTCCGTGCGGGCAGCGATATCCCGCTGTCGGACGTCCTGCCGCTGCTGGAACATGCGGGCCTGAAGGCCGACACCGAACAGGTGCACGCGCTGGAACTGCATGGCAAAAAAGCCTGCATCCAGGATTTCGTGGTACGGCCCGCCGTGCCGCTGAAGTTCAAGCTCGAGGACGTGCACGCACGTTTCGAGGCCGCTTTCGCCGCGATCTGGCGCGGCCAAGCCGAGAACGACGGGCTCAACTCGTTGCTGCTGGAAGCCGGACTCGGCTGGCGGCAGATTGCGATGCTGCGCGGTTATTCCAGGTACCAGCAGCAGGTCGGCACGACCTTTTCGCAGAACTACATGGATGAGACGCTGGGCCGCTACCCGATGGTCACGGGCCTGCTGGTGGAGTTGTTCGAAGCCAAGTTCGATCCGCAGCGCGAAGCCGGGGACGCCGCCAGCCGCAAGCGCGCCCGGGAAGCGCTGGAACGCGAGCTGGGCGTGCTGACGCCCAGGTCGGTGCTCGAATCCAATCCGGATTTCGTGGCGCGCGTCGCGGCGCTGCTGGAAAAGCCGCGCGACGAGCAGGTCGACGGCCTCGTCAATGCCATCAAGGCGTTGCTGGTGAATGTCTCCAGCCTCGACGACGACCGCATCCTGCGCGGTTTCATGGGCCAGATTCGCGCCACGCTGCGCACCAATTATTTCCAGACACGCGACGGCAAGCCGGCCGAATACATCAGCTACAAGCTCGATTCGCACCAGGTGCCGGACGTTCCGAAACCGGTGCCGTACCGCGAGATCTGGGTATACGCGCCGCGCGTGGAAGGCGTGCACCTGCGTTTCGGGCCGGTCGCGCGCGGTGGCATCCGCTGGTCGGATCGCCGCGAGGATTTCCGCACCGAAGTGCTGGGCCTCGTGAAGGCGCAGATGGTGAAGAACACCGTGATCGTGCCGGTCGGTTCCAAGGGCGGCTTCTTCGTGAAGCGCCCGCCGTCCGAGCGCGACGCGCTGCTGGAGGAGGGCATCGCCTGCTACAAGATGTTCATCAACGGCCTGCTCGACATCACCGACAACATCGATACGGCCGCGAACAAGGTGCTGCATCCCGCCGGCGTGGTGCGCCACGACGCCGACGATTCGTACCTCGTGGTCGCCGCCGACAAGGGCACGGCGAAGTTTTCCGACATCGCCAATGGCTTGTCGATCGAGCACGGATACTGGCTGGGCGATGCCTTCGCCTCGGGCGGTTCGGCGGGCTTCGATCACAAGGACATGGGCATCACGTCGCGCGGCGGTTGGGAGTCGGTTATGTACCACTTCCGCACGCTGGGTCACGATTGCCAGTCCGAGGACTTCACCTGCGTCGGCATTGGCGACATGTCGGGCGACGTGTTCGGCAACGGCATGCTGCGGTCACGGCATACCCGCTTGCTGGCGGCGTTCGATCATCGCCACATCTTCATCGATCCGGATCCGGATGCGGAAAAGTCGTTCGTCGAACGCGAACGCATGTTCGCGTTGCCGCGCTCGTCGTGGGAAGACTATGACAAGTCGCAAATCTCGAAGGGCGGCGGCGTGTTCGCACGCAACGTCAAGGCCGTGCCGATCAGCCCGGAAATGCGCGAAGTGCTCGGCATCGGCGCCGACGTGGAATCGCTGTCGCCCACCGACCTGATCAGCGCGATCCTCAAGGCGCCGGTCGACCTGTTGTGGAATGGCGGCATCGGCACTTACGTGAAAGCCGCTTCGGAAACCAATGCGGACGTGGGCGACCGCGCCAACAATGCACTACGCATCAATGGCGATGACCTGCGCTGCAAGATCGTGGGCGAGGGCGGCAACCTCGGCTTCACCCAGAAGGGTCGCATCGAGGCGGCGCGCAAGAGCGTCCTGCTCAACACCGACTTCATCGACAACTCGGCGGGCGTGGATACGTCCGACCACGAGGTCAACATCAAGATCCTGCTGAACGATGCAGTGCAGCGCGGCGAAATGGATATCGAAGCGCGCAACAAGCTGTTGCACTCGATGACCGACGAGGTCGCGCGCCTGGTCTTGCGCGACAACTACCGTCAGAACGGCGCACTCGGTGTGATGGAACATATGTCGGTGAGCCGCATCGGCTCGCAGTCACATTTCATCCGCACGCTGGAAGGGCGTGGCCAACTCGATCGCCAGATCGAGTCGCTGCCGTCCGACGCCGAACTGGCCGAGCGCCGCACCCACCGCCAGGGCCTGACGCGGCCGGAACTCGCGGTGCTGCTTTCGTATTCCAAGATCGTGCTGTACCAGCAGTTGCTGGAATCCGACGTGCCGGAAGATCCGTTCCTCTCGCACGAACTGGTGCGCTACTTCCCCGAACCGCTGCACCAGAAATACGCGGCGCACATGCAGCGGCACCGCCTGAAGCGCGAGATCATCGCGACCGCGGTTACCAACTCGATCGTCAACCGGATGGGCGCGACCTTCGTGTTGCGCACGCAGGAAGACACCGGGCAAACCGCCGCGGCGGTGGTGAAGGCCTACAACGCCGCGCGCCAGATCATCCACGCACGCGAACTGTGGTCGGGCATCGATGCGTTGGATGGCAAGGTCAGCCAGGCCGCGCAAATTGACGCCTTGATGAAGGTGTGGTCGCTGCTGCGCAACATGTCGCGCTGGCTGCTCAACCGGCCGGGTTCGACGCTTGGCATCACCGCGCTGGTCGAACGTTACCAGCCGGGCATGGACAGTCTGCGCAAGGCGCTACCCGATGCGTTGAGCGGCACCGGCCGCGCCGCATGGGGTGTGGATCTCGAGAAATGGCAGGGGATGGATTTCTCGGCTGAGCTCGCCCACAAGCTCACGACGGTTCCCGCGCTGGAAGTGGCGATGGACATCATCGAAACCTCGCTGGAATCCGGCCGTCCGGTGGAGCATGTCGCGCGCGTGTTCTTCGATCTCGGTGAAGCACTCGACATCGAGTGGCTGCGCGGGCAGATCGACAAGCTGGCGGTGGAAAGCCGTTGGCACGCGCAGGCACGCGGTGCCTTGCGCGACGAACTCGCCGTGCAGCAACGCGCGATGGTCAGCCAGATTCTCGCGTCCGAGCAGGGCAGGCAAAGCGCGGATGGCGCGGTGACGGCCTGGCTGCAGCGCGACGATCCGCAACTGCAATTCACCCGCGGCATGCTGGACGAAATCCGCGGCGTGGACGTCGATTACCCGATCGCCTCGGTGGCGCTGCGGCGTTTGGCGCAGATCGCGCAGTCGGGTTGAGGCTCGAGGCAGCCGCGTGAGCGGCTGCTTTTGCTGCGGTCAGTTGGACTGAGCGAGCGCGAAGTTCGAAGTTCTGAATCACCTCGACCAATCTGGAGCGATTGGCCGAGGTGCTGGCGCCCGATGCCGCTTTGGCTGGAGGTTGGCGTCAGTGTCGGGCCAGTCCGAGCCGTTGCATCGCCTGGCTCGCGGTTTCGGCGGGCGTGCTGCGGTCCAGGCTCAATGCGCCGCACTGCTTGCCGAAGGGCCCCCATTCGGCAGGATCGGTGACGTTGAACAACCCGACCGTTGGCGTGCCGGTGGCCCATGACAAATGCATCACACCGCAATCGGCGCTCACAAACGCGTCGAGGTTGGCGATCACGGCCGCCATCTTGCGCACGTCGCTCGAGTAGTAGCAGGGGAAGCGGTCCGCCAGCATCGACTTCCCGAAGGCGGGCAGGATTTCCATGATTTGGCAACGGGGCAGGGCCACCTCGAGTGCCTCGATGAACGCCTGCCACCAGTCGCCCGCCAACAACTTGTTGCGTGTGGCGTTGGCGAAAACGCCGATGCGGGGGCCGCCCGCTTCCGATGGAGGATTCCTCGCCGCGAGTCGAGCGAGCGTGCGGCGTCCGCATTCCAGATCCGCATCACTCAGCACCATGCCGGTTTGCGGATAGGGGCGTGCCGCGGGGTCTTCGCCTGTCGCGCTGCGCAGCAGATAGACCGGCGTCATCGCCTTGTGGCGAAGGCCTGCGGGTATCGCCACCCCGTGCGTGGGCGTGCCGCTTTTTTTGGGGCCGACATAACCCAGCGAATGAGTGGCATGCGCGGACAAGGCGAGCAGGCGGCCCGACTGCGATTGCGGATCGGGATCGATGACGAGGTCGTAGTGCTTGCGGCGCATCGCGTGCAAGGTGCGCGCGGTCGCCAGCAGGTGGCCCGCGACATGCCGCGGCATCCGGTGCACGGCGTGCACATTGGGGAAGGTATCGAACAACGCGTCGGCAACCGGGCAACCGCTCACGATGTCCACTTCCGCGCCGGGATAAACGTCGGCAAGTTCCTTCAACAATGGGGTCAGGGTCAGCGAATCGCCCAGGGTATGCACGCTGCGGCAGATCAATATCCGGTGAATGCCGGTGCGCGGCAGGGTTGCGCCGCTCGCGCAGCCTGCACGAAACACGCCGCGCATCATGCGCGCGGTCAGGCTGCGGCGGAGGTCCTCGATTCCGCTGGAAAAGCTCAGTGCGCGCTGTGCAGTCATGTCGTCAATCGGTCAAGTGGTCCCGTATGCGTGGCTACGGGATTGGCTTGCCGTGTCGGTACGGCCACGCATTCAGAAGCGGTGGACGAATCCCACCTGGAAGCCGCCGGGCAGCCAACCGAGGATCAGTGGCGAATCGCGGTGCGCGGCCCAGATGCCGACGCCCGTGCCGATGGCCCAGCCAACCAGCACGTCGCTCTGCCAATGGCCGCGCGTCTTGACGCGTGCGATGGCGTCGTAAAGCGGCAACAGTTCCAGCGCATACACTGCAGGATGGTCGTGACCGTAGGCGACGACGAACGGTGTCACCGCGCCGGCAATGGCGGTGACTTCGCCGCTGGGAAAGCTCTGGTAGCGCGTGCCCTTGAAGAATTCATCCGGATTGGACGTCTGCGAGGGACGCTCGCGCTGGAAGATCCACTTGCCGCCTTCCGCGACCGCCGCCGACACCGCCATCGAATCCAGCGAGCGCCAGAACGTATCGCCCAGCTTGTCCTGGTCGCCGAGTGCGAGCGAGCCACCCACCACGGTCAGGATGGTCGCGCCCATCAGCGCCTTCTGATTGTTGCGCGCCCAGATGCCGCTGTTGTCGTAGGCGATGCGATGGTCGATGCCGAACGGACCGCCGGCCCACGCCATGTGCAGCGGTGCCATCGTGCAGATGCCGATGAACAACAGCGTTGTGAAGCGCCGCATGAGGAGGCCGGATTTCATGCCAGTCGTCGCCAGTGTGCGATTTCGGGTACTCTGCAACCCGACGCTTAGCGCCCGCTTCACCGCAGCTTTCACCAACCTTGCAAGGCTGCCGCAAGCGGCGGCGCCGCTCAGGCGTCCGTCCCGTTCAGCGAGGTCCTGATCTGGCCTCCGTGCATGGACACGTGGTAATGCGCGACGCGCTTGCCATGGTCCTGGATGACGTCGACATCCACGTACGCCTTGTCGCCATGGCCCGTCGCATTCGCTTCCAGCGCGGGACCCTTGCCGACGCGTTCGGCCTGCGCGATGGCTTCGCCAAATGTCAGCTTGTTGCCGTCGAGCGCGTGTGCGCCGTGGGCATCCTCGCCGCGCGCCGGGCTGCTGCCGAGCACTTTGCCGGACGTCGCGTCGATGCGAAGTTCGAGCCTGGCATCGCCGCGCAGTACGTCCACCTCGTACCAATGGCCGTGGTGCGTGGCTTCCATGCCGTAGCCGTAAGCGCGGCCGCCGCCGGCTTCCGCGATCTTCACGGCTTGGGTCGGTGTCACCGGCGACTTGAGCACGGCCGCCATTTCGAGGTGATCGCCGGGTTCGATGCTCCCGGCCAAGGCTGCGGCGGTCATGCCGAGGGCGAGGATGGCGACGAGGGTGCGGGACAATATGCGTGTCATGGAGAATCTCCGCGGGATGGAACGTTGAGTCTGTGGCACGAGTCTTTGCCCGCACTTCGCGGGGGCTTAGCCCTTGCTTAGTGGTGGCCGTGCGCGCGCGGTGTTAGCTTTCCCGCATTGCATGACGGGTGCTGTAGATGAAGCTGCTGCTGGTCGAGGACTCCGAACGTTTGCGTGGCAACCTCGCGCGCGGCCTGCGCGCGGTCGGTTTCACGGTGGACGTCGCGGGAGACGGCGTGGAAGCCAACGGTTACCTGGCCGGCTACGCGTACGATTTCATGGTGCTGGATCTCGGGCTCCCGCGGTTGGACGGTTTCGGCGTGTTGCGCGCGTTGCCCACGGGCGGCGCGCGTCCGCGCGTACTGGTGCTGTCGGCACGCGACCAGGTCGGTGATCGCGTGGACGCATTGAACGCCGGTGCCGACGACTATCTCGTCAAGCCGTTTGCGTTCGAGGAAGTCGTTGCGCGGCTACACGCACTGGCGCGGCGTCCCGCGGAGACGCACGCGGACGTGCTGGAACACGCGGGCGTGCGGCTGGATGCGCAAGCCCACCGCGTTACCGCGAAGGGTGCCGTGCTGCAACTCACGCCGCGCGAATTCGCGCTGCTGGAATTGTTGCTGCGGCATCGCGGCCGGGTTTTTCCGCGCGCGGACATCCTGGAACGCATCGCCGGCAGCGAAAGCGAAGCCTCGGACCGCAGCATCGAAGTCGTCGTGTTCGGGGTGCGCCGCAAGCTGGCCGATGCGGGGTGCGCGAGCCTGATCGAGAACCGGCGCGGCGCCGGGTATCTGATTCCATGAATGCACGTGTCAGGACATTTTCCCTGCGCGCGCGCTTGACGCTATTGCTGGCGTTGGCGGTGCTGGTGGTATTCGGTGCGGCGGCCAAGGTCGTGGACTGGCGCGCCGACACCGAGATGCAGCAGCGTTTCGATGCTTCACTGCTTGCGCGCGCGCAATCGCTGGCGGCACTGACCCAAATCGAAAACGGCCGCATAGCCGTCGACGCCGACAATGCCGAAGCCAACGTCTTTCCCGGCAACGCGGATACCAGCTGGTATGAACTGCGCTGCGGCGACAAGGTCGTCGCGCGAACCTCGGAAGTGCCACCGCCCATGGCCACCGGTGTGCAGCCGGTTTTCGCGGATGCGGAACTTCCAGGGGGACGCCTGTTGCGCGTGGTCGCCTTGCGTTTTGCGCCCGCGGCAGAGGGTCGCCGCGCAGTGGCTGCCGGTGTGCCCGTGTGCCAGCTGCATTACGCGCTCGACCGTGGACCGCTGGAAGACCTTCTGGGTACGCTCGACGCCATCCTGCTGGGCAGCCTGTTGGGTGCCTGCGTGCTGGTGATGCTCGCGACGCCGTGGCTGGTGCGGCGGGGCTTGCGCCCGCTGGCGGTGTTGGATCGCGCGATGGCAGGTATCGGACCCGACGCGCCCGGCGGACGCCTGCCCGCCAGCGACACCACCGAGCTGGCGCCACTGGTCGCACGCACCAACGAGGTGCTGGCCCGCATGGACGATGGGCTTGCACGCGAACGGCAATTCGCATCGGGGCTGGCGCACGAATTCCGCACGAGGCTCGCCGAATTGCGCACGCTGGTGGATGTGGAAACGCGCTATCCGAGCGGGCGCGATGCGCATAGCCTGCTTGGCGAAGTCGGCAGCATCGGCGGCGAACTGGAGGCGACGGTGACCGCGCTATTGCAGCTGACGCGGATCCAGTCCGGGCTGGAGCAGTCCCGATTTGAGAGTGTGCTGCTGTTGCCGTTGCTGGCGCGGGCGTGTGCGCGGCATCAGGACGCAGCGCGTGTGCGCGGCGTGGGCATTGAGTCCGATCCTGCGTGCAGACCGGACTTCGCGATCAAGACGGACCCCGTGCTGCTGGAAATCGTGTTGGACAATCTGCTCGGCAACGCAGTGGCGTACGTGCCTGCCGGCGGCATCGTCAGCCTGCTCGCCAGCAAGGACGGCATCGAAGTACGCAACGCGGCCCCCGCGTTGCACGCGGAAGACCTTGCCAATCTAGGCCGGCGCTTCTGGCGCAAGGACGCGCAGGGCGCGGGCCACGCGGGACTCGGGCTTGCGCTGGCCGCCGCCGCCGCCAAGGCGTTGCGGATGACGCTGACGTACGAGTTGCGCGATGGGGTGTTGCACGCGGCGTTGCGTTGGAACGCCAACGAATCTTCGAGTACGTAGGTTGGGGTGAGCTGCTTTTGCGAACCCCAACATTCATGTTCACCGCGAAGCGTTGGGGCTCGCCCATAAAGCCGTGCTCACCCCAACCTACGCTGTGGGATGCCGCCGCACCACCAGCGAATAAAGGACCGGCATCACCACCAGCACCAGCGGTACCGCCACGAACATGCCGGCGATGATTGCGATCGCCAGCGGCTGCTGCATCTGAGCGCCGCGGCCGAGCGCGAGCGCCAACGGCGACAACGTGAGGATCGCGGCGATGGAGGACATCAGGATTGCGCGCGCGCGGTTGCGGCCCGCCGCCAGCAGCGCTTCGCGCAAGGTCAGCGGTTGCTCGCTGCGCGCGGACTCGGTCTGGATTTCCGACAGTTCGGAGAAGTAGAAGATCGAAAGTTCTGTCACGATGCCGACGATCATCGTCATGCCCATCATCGATGAAATGTCCAACTCGGTGCCGGTGACCCACAGTCCGATGAACACCCCGCAGATCGCGAGCAGCGGCTGGATCATCACCACGATCGCGGCGCGGAAGCTTTCGTAGAGGAACAGCAGCAGCGTGAACACCAGCGCGATAGCCGTCAGCAGCACGATGGTCAAGCCATGGAACGCGATCTGCTGCTGCTGGTACAGGCCGCCAAGCTCGTAATACATCCCCGCCGGCAACTCTCCGCGCGCTTCCAGCAACTTCTTGACGTCGCGCATCGCAGAGCCCATGTCGCGCCCTTCGATACGTGCGGTCACCGCCAGCATGCGCTTCAGGTTCTCATGGTCGATTTCCGGTTGGCCACGTTGTTGGCTCAGCGTTGCGACGCGTGAAAGCGGAAACACGTGTCCGTGGCCATCGCTGATCGGCAGCGCCGCGAGCTGTTCGATTTCGGCGCGATCGCCGGGCGGTACCCACACCCGCACCGCGATCATCTTCGGACCCTGAGGCAATTCGGCGGCGACGGAGCCCGTGACTGCGGCCGAGACCTGGTCGGCGACGCTGCGTGGATCGAGCCCGAGCATGGCGGCTTTGACCGGATCGACGTGCACCTCCAGCGCATCGCCCGCGGGATTGATGCCATTGCGCACGCTGACGATGCCGGGGATCTTGCCGAGCTGTGCCGCGACTTTCTTCGCGGTCGTGTCGAGTTGCGCGATGTTGTCGGAAAACAATTTCACCTCGATCGGCTGTGGCACCGCGGTGAGGTCGCCGATTATGTCCTCCAGCAACTGCGAAACGTCGACGTCCAGCCCCGGCACTTTGGCGGCGACCTGCTCGCGGATGTGCTCCATCACCGTTTCAGTCGGTGGCCGCGGTCCGTTTTTCAGGTGTACGAAAAAGTCACCGCGGTTGGCTTCGGTGAGGCCGCCGCCGAGTTGCAGGCCGGTGCGCAGCGAGTACGTGTCCACGTAGGGGTCCGCGCGCAGGATCGCGCCGACCTTGTCCAGCAACCGGCTGGTTTCAGCCAGCGAGGTGCCGGGCGTCGACAGGTAATCGAGTACGAAGCCGCCTTCGTCCATCTTCGGCATGAAGCCGGTGCCGACCGACTGGTAGGCAAAGAAACCGGCCGCCACCAGCGGGATCAGGCCGATCAGCAACAGCGCCGGCCATTCCAGCACGCGCAGCAGAACGCTTTCGTAGAGATGCATGAATCGCTGCCAAAGTCGCGTCGGCGGACGTTCCTCCGCGTGGCGTTCGTCGATCAGGCGCTCGGCCAGCAACGGCACCACGATGAAGGTGAGCAGGTAGGAGATCACCAGCGCGCTTGCCATCGTCAGCGACAGCGCCTTGAAGAAGGCGCCGGTGACGCCGGTCAGGAACGCCAGCGGCAGGAAGATCACGATGGTGGCGAGCGACGATCCGGTCTGCGGGCGCGCAAATTCGCGCGCGGCGAAGGCGATGCGCTCATGCACGTGGCCGGTCATGCCGCGCAGCCGGCGCATGATGTGCTCCAGCATCACCACCACGTCGTCGATCAACAACCCGACCGCCGCGGCCATGCCGCCCAGCGTCATCATGTTGAAGCTCATGCCGAACAACTTGAGCAGCAGGGTGGTGATCGCGAGTGTCGCCGGCACCACCAGCATTGCGATCAGGATCACCCGCGTGTTGCGCAGGAACAGGAACAGCACCAGTCCCGCGAGCACGATGCCGATCAGGATCGCGTCGCGCACGCTGCCCGCGGAAGCGCGCACCAGCTGGGTCTGGTCGTACCAGGCCGCGATCTTCACGCCCTTCGGCAGCTGCGGCTCGTAGGCCGCGAGGCGCGCCTTCACCCCGTCCACCATCGCGATGCTGTTGGCGGCCGGCTGCTGGAACACCTGGATCAGCACTGCGGGATGACCATCGGCGACGGTACGTGTCCATTGCGGCCGCACGCCGCGCGCAACCGTGGCGATGTCACCCACCCGCACCGCGCCGCCGGGTCCGGCACGCACCACCACGTCGCGCAACTTCTGCACGCTGTCGGGTTGGTTGTCGGCCAGCAGCAGGAACAGTTTGTAGTGATCGGCAAGCCGCCCCAGCGCTTCGATGTCGGCGGCCTGCGAAACCGCGCGCGAAACATCGGCCAGCGTCAGGTCCTGCGCGCGCAGCTTCGCCGGATCAATGTCGATGTGCAGTTCGCCGATGCCGCCGCCTTGAACATCCACCCCCGCGACGCCGGCGATGCCGCTCAATAGCGGGCGCAACTGGTACTGCGCGAGGTCGTACAGCTGGGTCGGGTTCAGGGTATCGCTGCGCAGGCTGTAGGCAATCACCGGTTCGGAAACGGTCGGATCCATGCGCTCCGCGTCGATGCGCGTGCCGGCGGGCAGGTCCGGCAACACCTGGCTCATCGCGGCGTTCACGTCCAGGATTGCGCGGCCCATGTCAGCGCCCCAGTCGAAATCCACGTTGATCTCGGCGCTGCCACGGCTCGTGGTGGAACGTACGTCGCGCACACCGCGCACGCGTCGGACGGCTTCCTCGACCGGTGTCGTGACCGCGACCACCATTTGGGTGGCGGGACGGTCGCCCGCGTTGATGTCCACGCGCACGCGCGGGAACGAAACGTCGGGAAACAGCGCAACCGGCAGGTTGAACACCGAAGCCAGCCCGCCCAGCGCCAGGATCAGGACAAGGAAAAGCAACGAACGGCGGTGCGCCTGGAACCACGTGGCGATATTCATCGCGCCGCGGTTCCCTGCGGCTTGCTCGTTGCCGGCGTCGATGCACGCACAGGGTCGCCGTCGGAAACTTCATAGCTGCCTAGCGTGATCACCGGCGCCCGCGCGTCCAGCGCGCCGTCGACACCGACCGGGCTGCCGTCCGGCGCGAGTACTTTCACGTCCACGCGCTTGGCGTTGCCATGTTCGATTTGCAGGACGAAATCGCCTTGCTCGTCATTCTGCAGGGCGTCGCGCGGAACCGCCCAGGCCGCGATGGGCGTGGTCGCGATGCTTGCCGATAGCGCGGTGCCGGCGGCCACGGGATTCCGCGCGTCGAGCGTGGCGACAACATCGATCAGATGTGTTCGCGGATTCACCGCATTGCCGATCATCGCAATCGTCGCGTGCAGCGGCGGCACGCCGCGTGCGGCGTACACGGGTTTCAATGTCACCGGCATGCCAATGCGGACGTCGGCAGCCGCGCCGGGATCGATGCCGAGTTGCGCGGCCAGCGCCGCATCCGGCGTGAATTGCAACAACGCCATGCCCGCAGCAACGCGCTGGCCGCGTTGCACGTCGAGTGCGGTGACCACGCCATCGGCGGGCGCGCGCAGCAGCGCCGTCACCTGCTCGCCGCCAAGTTTCGCCTGCGCGTCCAGCGCGGCTTGTGCATCCGTCACGGCCTTGCGCGCAGCGTCGAGCTGCGCGTTGGTGGCCAGCTTCTCCGCCTGCAGGCGCGTGGTTCGCGCCAGGTCGTCGCGGGCAACCTTCACTGCGCTTTGAGCCTGCATGTACGTACTGCGGGTGGCGGGATCCGTGGTGAGTTTCAGCAACGCATCGCCGCGTTTCACGCGCTGACCGGCAATCGCTTCGGTAGCGGTGACTTCACCCGCCTGCGGCAGGCTGAGCAACAACGCGCTGCGGCTGTCCGCGGCGAGTTGTCCGAATGCGTGGACTTGCGCATGGAATGTCTGCCGCACCGGCATCGCGGTGCCGACTTCGACCGCAGGTTGCGTGTCGGCACCAGGTTTGCCCGAAGAGCAAGCAGCCAACAACAGGATCAGTCCGCCAATGGACGCGAATGAACGCGAATACGAGCAAAAAAGATGAATGGCTTTTTCTTTCATTGGCGTTTATATGCGTTCATTTGCGGACAATCGTCTTTGCTTCCGGCCAGTTTCCCACCAGTGCGTCCAGTGCGATTGCGGTCGCGTGGGTGTCCTGCTCCAGCGTCAGCAACGCCGTATCGGCGGCCAGTGAGTTGGTCCGGATCGCGAGGTAGGTGGGCCAGTCCAGGCGGCCGGCGGCGTAGTTGGTCTCGGCGGCGTCGCGCGCCTCGCCCAGTTGCGCGGCGTGCGTGGCGAGGTTTGCGTGCAGTGCGCGATCGCTTTGCAGGTCCTGCATCAACTGTTGCACGTCGTTGCGGTCGGTCAACAAGCGCGCCGAATATTCGTCGTGCAGTTGCTGGCGGGTGGCGCGTTCGATCGCGATGTTGCCGCGGTTGCCGTCGAACAGCGGCAGCGACAGCGAGACGGACAAGCCGTTGCTGGAGATGTTGCCGTTGTCGCGCGCCTTCACGAAACCCACGGTGATCGCCGGAAATTGCGCAAGGATCGCCGCGCGCAGTTTTTCATCCTGCGCGCGATAGCCGGCGTCAAGCGCCAGCAAATCGGGGCGGCGCCTGGCCATGCCGGCCAGCGCGCTTTGTACTTCGTCCTCGTTCGGATCGACCGTGAAGGGCGTGCCGGCCAGATGCAGCGGCACCGCGGCATCCAGTCCCAGCAAATTGTGCAGGTCGTGTTCGGCCTGATGAAGTTGCCGTTGCGCGTCGCCGAGTTGGTTGGCGGCGTCCGCCGCGGTGCTCAATCCGGCACCCGCGACTTCGTAGGTGAGGTCGCCCGAATGCAGCGCGCGCGTGATCGCGGCTTGCATCGGCGCCAGCGCTGCGTGCTCGTGTTCCAAGCGTTCGATGCGTTCGCGCAGGAAATACACGCGATCGAACAGCGTGCGTGCCTCGGCGATGGCTTGCCATTCGCTCCATAGCAAGTTGAGGTCGACTTCCTGCACGCCCGCACGCGCGGATTTCACGCGCGCCGAGCGCGTGATCAGATTGCCGAGGTCGAACGTCAGTCCCGCGGTGTAAGCGGTGGTCGTGCCCGACGGACTGTCGGCGGCCGGATGATCGTGCTCGTAATTCAACTGCGGGTCGGGCAACAAACCCGCGGCATAGGCCTGCGCATGTGCCACGCCGGCCTTGTCACGTTCCACCTTCAGTTGTGGATCGTTGGCGACCGCCAGCATCGCGACTTCGGTGACGTCGAGGCCGTTTGCGGGATCGAACGGGTACGCGCGCAGCGCCGCGGTGGGCATCGACGCAACCGGCACCGTGACATCCGCCACACTGTTCGACCCGTGTCCGCTGTCGAGCGGCAAGGGGCGGAACCTGGCGCAGCCGGCCAAACACGCGCAAGTCACCAGCATCAACGCGCACTGCCCGGGCCATCGTCTGGCTTTCATCGCGACGTCCCTGTGGTCAGCACGTCGGTGGCGCGCCATGCAGCGATGCGGTGATCGCTCGACAGGAGATAGGCCGTACCCGGTAGGGCCTCACACCGCGTCGCTCCAGGTGACTGTCGCTGGTCAGCAGGATACTCGAACCGATGACACGACCGGGCCGCCCATGACGTCCATGGAGCAGACGCAGCAGGGGCGTCGGCAGCAGCATGTCGCCGAGCACGCCGAAACGGACAACGAGAGAGACACACGCGAACATTCAACACCGCAAGCTTGGCTGACCGTCGCGAGTGTGCAGAGACAGGCTTACGATTCGCTTAATTGCTGACTGGCGCGCGCCCCTTGATGAACGAGCATTTTGGGGCGCATGCATTTTGATGGCGGGCAGCTGCAACGCGATTTGCGTCGATCGCTACAACTCGAACTGCTCGTCCAGGATCCGCTGCGCGAGGCTGCGCTCGGGATCGAACAGCAGGGTGATGGCGCGCTCGCGGGCTTCGCGGATCTGGATGTCCACGGCGTCGCGCACTTCCAGGAAATCGGCGGTGGCGCTGACCGGCCGGTGGCCGGGTTCCAGCGTGCGCAGGCCGACGCGCGTTGCGACGGGCAGCAGTGCGCCACGCCAGCGGCGCGGGCGGAACGGACTGATGGGTGTCAGCGCCAGCACGTTGGCATCCAGCGGCAGGATGGGTCCGTGCGCGGACAGGTTGTAGGCGGTGGAACCCGCAGGGGTTGCGACCAGCAGGCCATCGCAAATCAGGTTCGGCAGTTTCACTTGGCCGTTCAAGGCCACTGCGATATGCGCGGCCTGGTTGGTTTGCCGCAGCAGCGAAATTTCGTTGAACGCCAGCGCGGAGGCTTCGCTGCCGCCGCGCTGGGTTACGCGCATTTCCAGCGGATGCAGCACGGCCGGATGCGCCGCGGCGATGCGCGCAGGCAGTTCGTCGGGCTGGTAGAGATTCATCAGGAAACCGACGCGGCCGAGTTTCATGCCGTACACCGGAAGCCCGTGGCCGAGTTGCGCGTGCAGCGTGCGCAACATGAAACCATCGCCGCCCAGTGCGACGATCACGTCCGCATCACCGGGCGACACGGCACCGTAACGTTCCTGCAACGCGTCGCAGGCCGCGCGCGCCCTGTCCGACGCGGAAGCGACGAAGGCCAGGCGTGGAATGGCGGAAACGGGGTGTGGTGCAATCACCATGAATCCAGTTTATTCGAAAGCCATGGCATGAATGCTGGTTACGTCAGATAACGCATCTCGGCCGACGGCGATGCAAGGAAGTTGCCCTGCGCGAAGTTGACGCCGGCCGAGAACAGCATCGGCATGCTGGTGGCTTCCTCGATCCACTCGACCATGGTGCGCTTGCCGGCGGCGCGCGCCTGCGAACACAGCTCGCGCACCTTCTGCTCGTTCTCCGAGTGATGGGCGAGGTCGTTGGTGAGCGCGCGATCGATTTTCAGGTAATCGGCGTCGATGTGCTTGAGCGTCTGGAACGAGTTGAGGCCGGAACCGAACTGCTCCAGCTCGAAGCCGCCGCCGCCGCTGCGCCAGCGTTCGACGAATTCGCGCGCGGGTTTCAGGCAGGTCATTACCTTGGCCTCGGGCACTTCGAACACCAGTTGCGAAGCCTTGACGCCGGCCGTCGACAATTTTGCATCCACCCAATCCGCCAGCGTTTCGTCGTGCAGGGTGAGCGTCGAGAGCTTGATGAACAGCGTGGTGTGCCCCGATTTTGCAGAACGCTTGCCGATCTCGTTGATGGCGTGTTCGATCACCCAGCGGTCGATCGCAAGCAGACGATCGTTGCGTTCGGCGATCGGCATGAAATGCGCGGGCAACACTTCTTCGGTCGGGCCGCGCATCCGCAGCAGCACTTCGAAGAACTCGCCTTCCTCGCCTTGCAGGCTGACGATGGGCTGGTAGTAAAGCACGAAGCCATCGTTGGCCAGCGACGCGTCGATCAGTTCCAGCCATTGCTGTTCGCGCGCGACCTCGGCTTTGTCGGCCGCACCGGGGTCGTGGATGTCGATGCGATTGCCGCCTTGCCCGGACGCGGCGCGCAGCGCGTCGTCGGCCTGCGACAAAAGCACTTGCGATTTCGCGTTCTTCTCGCCCAGCAGGCTGCCGCCGATGCTGATGGTGAGGGTGGTGGATTTGCCGCTGGCCTCGATGATCGCGGCCTCGATACTGCTGCGCAGCGACTCCGCGGTTTTCTGCACCTCCGCCTGCGGGCAGTTGGGCAGCAGGATGCCGAAAGCATGGTCGCCGATGCGCCCCGCGGTATCGGTCGCGCGCAGGCGCTGCTTGATGGTTCCAGCCAGCTGGCGCAGCACATCGTCGGCACCGCTGATGCCGACGGTGTTGAGCACGTGCCGATAGTTGTCCGGTTCCAGCAACAACAGGGCCTGGTCGGTGGCGCCACCGATGGCACGCGCCACGGCTTCATCGATCAGTTCGAGGAAGTGCGTGCGGTTGGACAGCCCGGTAAGCGGGTCCTGCGTTTTCAGACGACGGAGTTCTTCTTCCGCTTCGGGGCTGGACGCAGGCTGCCGGAACACGATCTGCTGGCAAGGTTCGCCCTCGTAGGTGGCGGGCGAAAATTCCATCACCGCATCGAAGCCGGTGCCGTCGGCGCGCTGCGCGGTGAGGTCCAGGCGCGGCGGCGGCTTCTCGCCGCGCGCGAAGCGCTTCAGCAGGTCCTTGAAGTCGGCGGTGTGCTGCGGCGCGACGAGGTCGAGGATGGTCAGGCCTTCGACGTCCTCGAAACTTTCGAAGCCGAACATTTCGAGGTAGGCGTTGTTGGCGCGGACGTGCGTGCCCTCGTGGATGTACGCGATCGGATCGCGCGAGGAATCCAGCAGGGAGTCGCAACGGCGCTCCGATTCGCGCAGCGCGGCTTCCAGCTTGCGCACATTGCGGCGCGTATCCAGTGCATCCAGCTCGCGTCGCACCACGGTCTGCAACTGGTCGTGGCGATTGCGCAGGGCGATGCCGCGGATGCTGCCCTGGGTGAGGATTTCGGCGACCAGGTCGTCGGTCAGCCGGTCGGTGAGCGCGAGCAGCGCGACGTCCTTGCCGGTAGCGTCCAGCGCGCGCGCAATCGTGTCCAGCGAAATTCCCTTGCACGCCGGGTTGGCCAGCACCATGTCCGGCGTGAACGATTCCAGCGTCGCGGCCAGTTCTTCCTCGGTCGAGATGCGCTGCGGACGCAACGCGATCCCGCTGTTGCGCAGCACGCTGATGATCTGCTCGGCGTCCTCAGCCTGATCCTCGGCGATGATCAGCTTGGTAATCGGCTCAGGCAACATTGCGGGCCCTGGACTGCACGAACCTCTCGCTTGCATCCCGCGTGGGGCAGTCCGGACGGTGAACCCCTTCTGCCTTGGCGCGTGCCGATCCTGCGGAGGTCCCCGGATAGGCCGTCACTTTCACGGTTCTCATGCCCGCTGTTGTACCCGATCAGGGTTGATGGCGCCAGCCGCCACGTCAAACGGGGAGCTTGGCATTTTCGCCAGGCAGCTCGCGGACCAGGCGCGGGACGAGGTACCCGGGCAGGCGGGCACGCAGGGAGTCCACCAGCGCGCGGGCGCGTGCATCGGATACTTCGAAATGGGCGGTCCCGCGCACGCGGTCGAGTTGATGCAGGTAATAGGGCAGCACCCCGCAGGCGAACAGCCGCTCGGACAGCCCGGTCAGCGCATCGGCATCGTCGTTGACACCGCGCAACAGCACGGATTGATTGAGCAATGTGGCGCCGGCCTGGCGCAGGCGCGCGCAGGCTGCTTCCACGCTGACGTCGAGTTCGTTCGGGTGGTTGGCGTGCAGCACCACCACGCGCTGAACCGCCAATGCGGACAGCCACGCGCAAAAGGCATCGTCGATACGTTCCGGGAGCACCACGGGCAACCGCGAATGGATGCGCAGGCGAATCACCTGGGGCACGCCGCGCAGCGCCTCCGTGAAGTCCGTCAACTTTTGTGTCGAGAGCACCAGCGGGTCGCCGCCCGACAAAATCACTTCCCGGATCGAGTTGCCCTTTGCAAGGCAATCGATGGCTTCGCGCCATGCGTGCGCGGCGGCCAGTTCCTCGGCGTAAGGGAAGTGTCGACGGAAGCAATAGCGGCAGTTCACCGCACAGGAACCGGCCGCGATCAGCAGCGTACGGCCTTCGTATTTGTGCAGCACACCGTGCGCCGCCACGGCGTCGAGATCGCCGACCGCGTCGTCGGTGAAGCCGGGCGCGTCTGCCAGTTCGGCCCGTTGCGGCAACACCTGCAGCAGCAGGGGATCGTGCGGGTCGCCATGGCGCATCCGCGCGATGAAGCCGCGCGGCACTTTCAGCGCAAAGTCGGCGTCATTGGCCGGCAGCCTTTCGGCGAGCTGCGGCAGGCCGACCAGTGCCAGCAGTTCGCGTGGGTCGGTCACGGCGTCGCGCAGTGATTGGCGCCAGTCGGGTAGAGAATCTGGCTGCGTGGTTGTCTGGTTTGCAGTTATCATTGTCGGCCTTGCCGGTGTCTTGTTCCGGCGAACCGCCCATTTTAGGTCAACGCCGGGCCTTGCGCTGCTGGCGGCGACCCGCATCCACGGAGCAAGCAGCATGGCCAGCTATGGTCTGAACGACGTCAAGAACGGCTTGAAAATCATCGTCGACGGCGATCCCTACGTGATCGTCGGCGCCGACTTCATCAAGCCCGGCAAGGGCCAGGCGTTCACGCGCATCAGGATCCGCAACCTCAAGAACGGCCGCACCACCGAGAAGACCATGAAGGCGACCGACTCGGTGGAAGGCGCCGATGTGGTGGATACCGACATGCAGTACCTCTACAACGACGGCGAATTCTGGCATTTCATGGACCCGGCGAGTTACGAGCAGCACACCGCCGACAAGAATGCCGTGGGCGACGCTGCGCAGTGGCTGAAGGGCGAGGAGGAGTGCATCGTCACGTTCTGGAATGGCGTGCCGCTGTCGGTCACGCCGCCCAACTTTGTGGAACTGAAAATCGCCGAAACCGATCCTGGCGTGCGCGGTGACACCTCGGGTGGCGGCGGTAAGCCGGCCAAGCTCGAGACCGGCGCGACCGTGCGCGTGCCGTTGTTCGTGAACCAGGACGAATTGATTCGCGTCGATACCCGCACCGGCGAGTATGTCGGCCGCGTCAAATAAGCGGCGTAGGCGCGAGCGTGCTCGCGACCCGTCTGGCGCGGTGGGATCGGTTTCTGCCCAAGGTTTATGCCGGCCTGCGCGGCAAGTCGCCTGCACGCAGGCTCCTGCGGGATCAATGCGTTGGATGACCAATCTGCAATCGATCTGCTGATCACCGCGTGCTGGATCGTGCCGGTCGAGCCCGATCGCGTGGTGCTGGAAAACCATGCGGTGGCGGTGCGCGACGGTGCGATCATCGAAGTGTTGCCTGCGGCCGACGCCGTGCGGAAATACACGCCGCGCGAGCGCGTGGACCTGCCCGAACACGCGCTGATCCCGGGGCTGGTCAACGCCCACACCCACAACCCGATGACCCTGCTGCGCGGGCTGGCCGATGACCTGCCGTTGATGCAGTGGCTGCGGGAACACATCTGGCCGGTGGAAGCGAAAGTGATCGGCCCCGAGTTCGTGCGCGATGGCGTGGAACTCGCGATCGCGGAGATGCTGCGCGGCGGCACGACCTGCTGCAGCGAGAATTATTTCTTTCCCGACGCGCAAGCCACTGCGTACAGGGCGCATGGCTTCCGCGCGATGGTTGGTTTGCCGATCATCGAATTCCCGAGCGCGTGGGCCAAGGATCGCGACGAATATTTCGAGCGTGCGCTGACGGTGCACGACCACTATCGTGGCGACTCTCTGATCGGCATGACCTTCGCGCCGCACGCGCCTTACACCGTCGCCGATGAATCCTTCGAGCGCATCCGGACGCTGTCGGACCAGCTCGACCTGCCGGTGCACCTGCACCTGATGGAAACCGCGCAGGAAGTCGAGGACAGCAAGCGCGAGCACGGCCTGCGCCCCATGCAGCGCCTGCAGAAGCTCGGCCTGGTCAACGATCGCCTGATCGCGGTGCACATGACGCAGGTGAGCGATGCCGAAATCGCGGTGTGCGCGGAGTCCGGTGTGTCGGTGGTGCATTGTCCCGAATCCAATCTGAAACTCGCGTCGGGTTTCTGTCCCGCGGAAAAGCTGCGCCGCGGCGGCGTCAACGTAGCGCTCGGTACCGACGGTTGTGCGTCCAACAACGACCTCGACATGTTCGGCGAACTGCGCACCGCTGCGCTGCTGGCGAAAGCGGTGGCTTCCGATGCGGCCGCGTTCGACGGTGCGTTCGCGCTGCGCGCGGCCACGTTGAACGGCGCCAAGGCGCTGCAGCTCGATGCGAAGATCGGATCCATCGAAGCCGGCAAGCGTGCCGACCTGGTTGCGCTGAAGATGGACGAAGTGGAGACGCAGCCGCTCTACAATGTGATTTCGCACCTGGCGTACGCGGTGTCGCGCCGGCAGGTCAGCGACGTGTGGATCGATGGCGCGCGCAAATTCGCGGGTGGTGCACTGGTCGATTTCGACGTTGCCGGCGTGCTGGAAAAGACCCGCCGCTGGCGCGAGCGCATCGGGGCGATTCGGTGGAGATGAAAAAGCAACAGTCCGCAAATGAACGCAAAGAACGCAAATGAAAGCCAAACAATTTCTGCTCTTGTGCTGGAAAAGGCTCGCTTGGCGCGAGCGGATTGCGGCTGTTGTTGAGACTTGAGAAGCAAAACAATCCGCAAATGAACGCAAAGAACGCAAATGAAAGCCAAAGAGTTTTTGCTCTATTCGCGTTTATTTGCGTTCATTCGCGGACAGAATGCTTTTTGCTGGTTGCGGATCAACGATGACAACTTCGACACACAATGCTGATCCGGAAGAACTGGCGCGCTTCGGCAAGCTGGCCAGCCGATGGTGGGACCCCGACGGTGAATCCCGCCCGCTGCACGACCTGAATCCTGTGCGGCTTGGCTTCGTGGCCGCGCGCGTGGCCCTGCGCGGCGCGCGCGTGGCGGATGTCGGTTGCGGCGGTGGTCTGCTCAGCGAAGCGCTGGCGAAAGTCGGCGCCCGCGTCACCGCGATCGACCTGGCGCCGGAAGTCATCGAGGTGGCGAAGCTGCATCAGCACGAAACCAACGCCGGTTTGTCGCCGCCGCTCGCGATCGATTACCAGTTGTGCTCGTCGCGTGATCTGGCGGCCGCCGAGCCTGCCGGGTTCGACGCGGTGTGCTGTATGGAACTGATCGAACACGTGCCCGATCCGGCAGCGCTGGTCGGCGATCTGGCAGCGTTGTTGAAACCGGGCGGCAAGTTGTTCCTGTCCACCTTGAACCGCACCCCGATGAGTTTCGCGACCGCCATCATCGGCGCCGAATACGTGGCGCGCCTGCTGCCGCGGGGCACCCACGACTATCGGCAATTCCTGAAGCCTTCGGAGTTGGCTGCGCTGCTGCGCGGGGCGGGGCTGGCACTCGACGAGGTCTCCGGAATCGCCTATAACCCATTGAATCGCAAGGCGTGGCTGACGCGACACACGGCCGTCAATTACCTGGTCGGCGCCAGCAAGCCTGCCGCATGAACTCCCTGCCGCAACCACTTGCCGGGGTGTTCTTCGACCTCGACGGCACGCTCGCGGATTCGGCGCGCGACATGCACGACGCGTTGACCGCGCTGTGCCAAGAGCGCGGCCTTGAGACACCGGCCTTCGAGGCTGTCCGCGAAACCGTTTCGCGCGGCGCACGCGCGGTGTTGCGTTGCGCCGTCGGCAACGACGAGGCCGCGGTTGACGCCGTACTGCCACGATTTCTCGAACTGTACGTCGCCACCGGGATGGCGAACACGCATGCATTCGCCGGTATCGACGATTTGCTGGACGCGCTTGAAGCACGCGGCGTGCGTTGGGGCGTGGTCAGCAACAAGGCGACGGGGTTGGTCGCGCTGGTACTGACGAAGCTTGGCTATGACCGGCGTGCCGCGGCGGTGGTGGGCGGCGACACGCTGCCGCAGCGCAAACCCGATCCGGCGCCGGTGCGGCATGCCTGCGCGCTCGCGGGTGTCCCGACCGAGCAGTCCGTGTATGTGGGTGACGATCCGCGCGATATCCTGGCCGGCCGCGCGGCCGGTCTTTACACGGTCGCGGCGGCATGGGGTTATCTCGATGGCGCCAATCCGCGCGACTGGCAGCCGGATGCCATCAGCACCACCCCCGGCCAGCTGGCCACGCTGTTGGGCGCGGCGTGAGCGACAGCGCGTTCGACGATTATCTGGCGCAATGGCGCGGCGCCAGTCCGGAGCGCACGCTCGCGTGGCGGTTCTTGAGGCCCCGCGAGCGGATGTGTTTTGGCGCGCTCGCCGCACTGGAGCATGAGTGGCTGAAAGTCTTGCGCGAGGCGCGCGAGCCGCAGGTAGCTGCGGCGCGGCTCGGCTGGTGGCGCGAAGAAATGCAGCGCGCGCCGCAAGGGCAGGCGCGCCATCCCTTGACGCAGGGCTTGTTCGCCGCGCCGCGCGCGAACGCGGTGCCCGTCCCGCACTGGACGGCGCCGGTGGAAGCCGCGATGGGGTTGCTGATGGCGCCGCCGCCCGCGGATTTCGCGGCTCAGTGCGGAGTTGTTGCGCCATTCGCGGACGCGATTGCGGAACTGGAAACATGCGTCTGGTTTGGCAACGTCGCAACAAGTCCGCGTGCGGCGAAGGTCACGTTGCTCGCCCATCTCGCTGCCAACCTGCGCGGGCTCGAGTCGATGGCCGAGCGCGGACGCTCGCCGCTGCCGATGAACCTGTTGGCACGGCATGGACTGACCATCGATGCGTTGGGCAGCGACAGCCCGGCGCGACGGGCCGCAGTGCGGGACTACGCGGCGGAGCTGCAGCGCGGGCTGGCCGGCGCCGCTAGAATGCAGGGCCCGCTGACCTTGTTCCGCGCAGTCGGTTTGCAGCACGATACGGATGCGCTCGGCCGCGCGATGTGGGCCGATGAACCGCTGGCGGGCTTGCGGTCATCCGCATTCGGGTTCCGTGGCCTGTTGAAAACCTGGCGCGCGGCCCGCACGTGGCGAAGCATGCTGCCGATCGAGTCCCGCCCATGAACACCGTTCCCGATAACGCACGTTTGCCCGATGTGGCCACCGGCGCCGAGCCCCTCGCGGGCGGCGCGCTGGATTGGGTCGGCATGCACGGCATCGACCTGCCGGTGCGTTGCGCGGACGGGCAGGGCGGCATGGTCACGATTCCCGCGCGGGTTTCGGTGCAGGTGAACCTTGCCGACCCCGCCGCGCGCGGCATCCACATGTCGCGGCTGTACCTCGCCCTGGAAAAATCCCTGGGCGAGCAGGCGCTGACGCCGGCCGGCTTGTGCAGCCTCATGCATACGCTGGTCGCGTCGCATGCCGACCTTTCCACGCGTGCGCGGCTGCGCATCGACTATTCGCAATTGCTGAAACGGCGCGCACTGGTCAGCGACAACGCCGGCTGGCGCGCGTACCCCGTCACCGTCGAAGCGCAGTTGCTGGACGAACACTTCAGCGTGCAGCTCGGATGCGAGGTGACCTATTCCTCGACGTGCCCCGCGTCGGCGGCGCTGTCGCGGCAACTCAACCAGGAACGCTTCGATGAGGACTTCGCCGGCGCCGTGCCGTCGCAACGCGCAGTCCGCGAGTGGCTGGGTTCCGAGCGTGGCATGGCGGCCACGCCGCACGCGCAACGCAGCACCGCGAACGTCATGGTGAGGCTGGCGCCGGGTTTCGACTTGCCGGTTTCGGAATTGATCGATGCGATCGAAGACGCGCTGGCGACCCCAGTCCAGACCGCGGTCAAGCGCGAGGACGAACAGGCCTTCGCGAAATTGAATGCCGAAAACCTGATGTTCTGCGAAGACGCCGCGCGCCGCATCCGCGCCGCACTGGATACCGATAAACGTATCGCGGGCTATCGCATCCGCGCTGCGCATCATGAGAGCTTGCATCCGCATGATGCGGTTGCGGAGACGAGCAACCTGTAGGAGCGGGCGTGCCCGCGACCGTCGCTTGCACGCAAGCTCCTACGCGCGATCGAAGGTTAATCGCATTCCCGCGGTCGGCACGGTGATCTTCCCGTCGCGCGCAACCAGGTTTCCGTTGACGAATGTCGCGGCGATGCTGGCACGGAAGGTATCGCCTTCGAGCGGCGACCAGCCGCATTTCGACAGCACCTGATCCTTGCGCACGAGCTGCGATTTGTTCGAATCGACCAGCGTCAGGTCGGCGAAATAGCCTTCGCGCAAATAGCCGCGCCCATCGATCGCGAACAGCGTCGCGGGTGCGTGGGCGTAGGCCTCGACCAGTCGTTCCAGCGTGAAGTCGCCGCGGAACACGCATTCGAGTGCCGATTGCAGTGCGAACTGGATCAGCGGAATGCCGGACGGGCAACTCGTGTACGGACTCGCCTTTTCCGATGACAGGTGCGGTGCGTGATCGGTGGCGAGAATGTCGATGCGCGTGTCCGCAAGCCCTCGCGTCAGTACCGTGCGATCCGAGGCCGCCTTGATCGCGGGATTGCATTTGATCTTGCCGCCCAGCGTGGCGTAATCGGCATCGCTGTAGCGCAGGAAATGCACGCAGGTTTCGGACGTGATTTTTTTCCCGGCGATCGGGCCTGGCTCAAACAGCGCCAGTTCGTCGGCGGTGGAAACGTGCAGCACGTGCAGGCGGCTACCGTGGCGGCGTGCGGCTTTCACCGCCCATTGGGTTGATTCGAAACACGCCTGCCGCGAACGGATTTCCGGATGCAATCGCATCGGAATGTCGTTGCCGTACTCGGCTTTTGCCCGGTCGAGATTGGCGTGGATGATGTGGCTGTCTTCGCAGTGCACCAGCACCGTCACCGGCGAATCGCGGAACACGCCTTCCAGCGTGGCGGGATCGCTGACGCAAAGATTGCCGGTGGATTCGCACAGGAACACCTTGACGCCGGGAACCTTGCGCGGATCGAGCGCGCGGATCGCGTCGAGGTTGTTGTTGCTTGCACCGAAATAGAACGCGTAGTTGGCCACCGAGGTGCGCGACGCGATCGCGTACTTGTCTTCCAGCAATGCGTGCGTAAGTGTCGCCGGTTTGGTGTTCGGCATGTCGATGAAACTGGTGACGCCGCCCGCGACCGCGGCGCGCGATTCCGAGGCGATGTCGGCTTTCGCCGTGTAGCCGGGTTCGCGGAAATGCACGTGGTCGTCGATCATGCCGGGCAGCAGCCACAGGCCGGAGGCATCGAAGATCTGCTCACCGGCATGCGCGCTCAGGTCACCGCTGATTTCCGCGATGTGCTGACCGCGAATCCGCAGGTCGGCCTGGAAGCGGCGGCCTTCGTTGACGAGTTCGGCATGCTTGATTAGCCAGTCGGCCATTCAGTGTTCTCCATGGGATTTGCAGCGGCGCAGGGTGAAATGATCCGGCACGGGATCCATGCCGCCTTCACATAACGGTTGGCAGCGCAGGATACGCCATGCCGCAAGCACGCTGCCGCGCCATGGGCCGAATCGGGCGATGGCAACGCGCGCGTAGGTTGAGCAACTGGGATAAAAACGGCAACGCGCGCCGAGCAACGGGCTCAACAGGCGCTTGTAAGCCGCTATCATGAACAGCAGGAAGCGTGTCACGTGAGGATGGGGTCGCAAGCGGAGGGGTGCGGGGCCCGGTTCATGAAACCGGTTGCCGGGCCGGATTGACTACGCTATAACACGCGGTCGCATCTCCACAATATCGAGTGCAGGGAACATG
>Ga0207707_10000766_pt1 | contig 31578 bp, 32 predicted proteins | sample KBSC83BmetaG_FD_184336 | JGI IMG/M metagenome (GOLD analysis project Ga0207707, IMG submission 184336) | Corn rhizosphere microbial communities from Kellogg Biological Station, Michigan, USA - KBS C8-3B metaG (SPAdes) (version 2) | ecosystem: Host-associated > Plants > Roots > Rhizosphere ... | reverse complement strand
CGACGATTTCTTCCAACTTGACGGCGCCCACCTTCGGGTTGCCGCTCGCCAGCAGGCGCTGCACGTTGCGCATGGCTTCGAGAGAAGGATACGGTTTTTTCTCGAGCGCACCGCTTCCGACCAGATCTTGATAGCCCTCTTCGGCGAGCTCCATATCAGTGATGCGAAGCCGGCGCATGACGCTCTTGAGCACGGCGGGTTTATGCGCCGGAGACCAGGTGAACGCAAGTCCCTCGATCAGCGCGCGGAGAAGATTCTCGACGACTTCCGGCTGGCTCTTGAGGTAGGTTCGTCGCAACGCAACCAGGTGATTCATCATCGGCAGGTTGGCCTGCGAAAAATCCGCGAGCACGGAGAGACCTTTTGCTTTGGCCTTGCGGCTGAAGAAGCCGTCGAGAACCGTCGCGTCGATGGCGCCGCTCTCGAGCGCCTGGCCGCGGACCGTGTTGTCGCCGACGACCAGCACCCGGATATTGTCGCGTCGCGGCTCCAGTCCGAGAGATTCCAGCCCGAGCATGGAGCCCAGCCAACCACCGCCGCCGATGCTCTGTACGCCAAAGCGCTTGCCGCGGAGATCCTCGGGCCGTTTGATGTTCGGCCGCACCACGAGAGAGTCGGTGACTCTATTGTTGAAGCCGGCGACGGTCACGAAGTCGGCGCCTTCGGCGATGGGCGTGATGATCGTGCTCGCGGTCCAGCCGATCTGGATGTCGCCGGACATCATGCCGGAAAGTAACGTCGGGCCGCCGCGCATGAAGACGATTTCCGAATCGATGCCGTATTTCGTGAAAAAGCCCTGGTCCTGAGCGACCCAGAGCGGTGCCACGCGAAAGTTCATCGCCGCGTGAGCGATCACCACGTGCGGCCTGGCCGAAGCCGCTTGGACCGTTGCGCCGCTCGCTAGAAGCAGGCAAAGACAAACTAGAGTCTGGAAAATCATTGCGTCGTCTCCGGATTAAAACGCAAACCGCTGCCTGAACGCCGGTTCGGTGCAGCTTTACCACAGAACAATGCCGTCGGCGGCGATTTTTTACCGTATCGCCCACGGGTGGAATTTATCTTGCCAGGCCGAGACAATCGCATTACAGTCGGCGCCGATCGAAAAAATCTGAAATTCGCTGTATTCCCATGAGTGCTCCCGCCGTCGAAGAGATAGACCGGATCGCCCGGATCGGCGATCCGATTCTGCGCAATCTGCAGATCACCCAGTGTTATTGCGAGCTTTCCGGCGCGGTGGCCGCGCTTGTTGGCGCTTCGGCGAATTGGTGCACGTTTGCCACCTGGGCATCGAAGCAGGCGGGGCAAACCATCCGCCAGGAAGATTTGCTGCGGACCTTCGAGGAACGATTTTATCTTTCGTCGGAAATTTCCGCCGCGCTGGAAAACCTGACGGGCAGCCTGAAGCGCATCGGCGCGAATCTGCCTATGCGCGTATCGAAAGCCGCCATCCTGCGCGCGCTCGATCCGCGTGCCGCGTTCGCTCGCGCCAGCGACGCGGTGGCCCGCGGCAATAAGAAAGTCTTCGAGGAAATTGGCCGGGAGTTCGCGCGCTTTCTAGAATTCTTTTCCGGCGATCGGGGTTTCGATGGTGCGAGGACCGCGCAGTTTTGCGCTGCTCTCCGTTCCGGTGACCCTCCGGACGGCCAACGACTTTTGAGCGAAGCGTTTGCGGCCTACTCCCGCGCGCGCTTTCAAACTGGAAAGGGAAAAGTGGAAATGACACTGCTGGCGAATCTCTGCGCCGGCTATCACGAGCAGATTCGCCTGCAACCGGAAATCGCGGAGGCGCTGGACGCCGCGCTCGGCGATCCCGCCGACTTGAAGCAAAGACTGCTGGCGGTTCTCCTGCCGGGATTTTATCTCCGCGCCCGCGCGCGCCTGCTGCGCGACCACGAGACATTCCTCGACGACCTCTCTGCCCGGGTGGTGCGCGAGACCAACCGCCTGATCCGGCAAGTCATCACCGAACATCTGATGACCTTGCATATTGCCGACGCACCGGCGCTGCGCCTGGGTCGCGATCTTAGCGGGAATTTTCCGCCGGATCTGGAACGGATCGAGGATGCGCGGCTCAAAGAAATTCTCGACCGAGTGGATGCGACGGCGGACAATCTAAAGAACAGTGGCGCGGTGGATTGGGCGGACTTCGCTGACCGCATGCATTTCATCGCCGACTTCTTTCGTCTATCGCAAGAGCGGCGCGACTTGTTCGATGCGCCGTTTACCGCCGATCAGACGGCGCTGTTGAAATCCGGAGCGCTGCCCCGGGGACACTTGTAATCGAGTAATCACGGGCGATCACTTGGGCAATGAGAATCGGTCAAGCCTACGGCGCGAAAAATCGACGAACGAAAACGAAAGCTGCAAGGCTCCTGATCGTCATGCGCAATGTGAAAAGAGGCGGATGGAAAAATTGCTCACGCGGACACAAATACCGTGGTCGCGGCGGATGTCCTATTTGATGGAAGGGGAATCGCCGCGCCGGTGGCGCGGGCAGGAAACGGAAAGAAAAGGAGTCCGAGCGGATTCGTCCAGCTTCGAATCTGCCAGTTTGTGGCCAAATTAATTTCGTCATTCCGGGCGCGCTGGCGATAGCTAGCGCGACCCGGAATCCAGGTTCTCTGGATGCCGGTTTTCCCGGCATGATGGCAAAGGTACGGCGTCGTCGAATAACTTTGTTACCGCCAGCTACACCATTCGGTTGCATTCCTTAAACCTGGATCGACCTGATTATTTCTTCTGCTTCTCGATGTCGGCGCGCAGTCGCTCTTCCTGCTCGCGTAACTCCGGCGTGAACTCGGCGCCGAAGTCCTCGGCTTCGAAAATCTGGCGGATTTCGACCTCGGTCTCTTCGTTGTGCGGGTTGGGGCAGCGCTTGACCCATTCGATCGCTTCTTCCTTCGATTTCACCTGCCAGATCCAGAAGCCGGCGATCAATTCCTTGGTCTCGGCGAACGGGCCGTCGATCAGCGTGCGTTTTTTTCCCGAAAATTTGACCCGCGCGCCCTTCGAAGTCGGATGGAGCCCCTCGCCGGCGAGCATCACGCCGGCCTTGACCAGCTCTTCGTTGAATTTGCCCATTTCGGTGAGGAGCTTCTCGTCCGGTATTACGCCCGCCTCGCTGTCTTTGGTGGCCTTGATCAAGATCATGAATCGCATGCGTTTTCTCCTTTTCTGGTATCTGGAATATTCTTCTCTGCTGGTACGACGAACGGATCCGGCGAAAACGACAAACGACTCTAAGTTTTTTGCATTTGGCGGGATGGCCTGCTGACCGATTCAGCTCTTCAGCCGATAACCGGTCTTAAAAATCCACGCCACAGTGGTCAGGCAAATTGCAAAAAAAGCCAGTGTCATCGACAGGCTCACGCCCACGCCAATGTCCGATGATTCGTAAAAGCTCCAGCGAAAGCCGCTGATGAGATAAACCACGGGGTTGAAAAGCGTGACCGTGCGCCAGGCCGGCGGCAGCATATCGATGGAATAAAAAGCGCCGCCGAGAAACGTGAGCGGCGTGATGATCAGCATGGGAATGAACTGCAGCTGCTCGAAATTCTTCGCCCAGATGCCGATGATAAAGCCGAACAGGCTGAAGGTCACCGCCGTGAGCACCAGAAAGGCGACCATCCAAAAAGGATGCAGCACGACGATCGGCACGAACATCGAAGCCGTCGCGAGTATGATCATGCCGAGGACAATCGATTTGGTCGCCGCCGCGCCGACGTAGGCAAGCACGATTTCCAGATAGGATACCGGCGCCGACAAAAGCTCGTAGATGGTGCCGATGAATTTTGGAAAATGGATGCCGAAAGAAGCGTTGAAAATGCTCTGGGTGAAAAGCGACAACATCACCAAGCCCGGCACAATGAAGGCTCCGTAGGCGACGCCGCCAACCTCGGTCATGCGCGAGCCGATGGCCGAGCCAAAGACAACGAAGTAAAGCGATGTGGTGATCACCGGCGTGACCAGGCTCTGCCACAGTGTGCGCAGCGCCCGGGCCATCTCGAATTTGTAAATGGCCCAGACGCCGTGGCGGTTGAACGCCGAGGGATTTGGATTGCTTGTCATCGCTCGCTCACCAGGCTGAGAAAGATATCTTCGAGGGAGCTTTGCCGGGTGCTCAGATCCTTGAATTCGATGCCGAGCTGATTCAATCGCTCGAACAAAAGCGGAATGCCGGTGCTCTCCTCGGTGGTGTGATAAGTGTATTCGAGCTCGTGGCCGTTGCCGTTGAGCGACAGCGGCCATTCGCTGAGCGCGCTGGGAATCTCCGCCAGGGGCTTCGGCAAGCTCAACGTCAATTGCTTTTTGCCGAGCTTTTTCATCAGCTTGATTTTTTCCTCCACCACGATGAGCTCGCCTTTGTGAATCACGCCGATGCGGTCGGCCATCTCTTCGGCTTCGTCGATGTAGTGCGTGGTTAGAATAATCGTCACGCCGTTTTCGCGCAGACGGCGCACGAGCATCCACATGTCGCGGCGCAGCTCCACGTCGACACCGGCGGTGGGCTCGTCGAGAAATAAAATCTCCGGCTCGTGGGAAAGCGCTTTGGCGATCAGCACGCGCCGCTTCATACCGCCCGAAAGCGTCATGATCTTGGCGTCGCGCTTCTCCCAGAGCGACAGATCGCGCAGCACCTGCTCGATGTAAGCCGGGTTGGGAGCGCAGCCGAATAAACCGCGGCTGAAGCTCACGGTCGCCCACACCGATTCGAACGCGTCGGTGGTGAGTTCCTGCGGCACCAGACCGATCTTCGAGCGCGACCTGCGATAGTCGCGCAGAATGTCAAAGCCGTCGACGAGCACCGTGCCCGAGGTCGGCGTGACGATGCCGCAGACGATGCTGATCAAAGTCGTTTTGCCGGCCCCATTGGGCCCGAGCAGCGCAAAAATCTCGCCCCGGCGGATTTCCAGGTCGATGCGCTTGAGCGCCTGAAAATCCGAGGCGTAGGTTTTCGTCAGGTTGGCGATGGAGATGACGGACGACATGGAATGAACTCGAAGAATCCTGAATCGCCCCAATATTGAAAGCTGGGAACTTTCAGTCTGTGAAAGACCTCCGGGGAAATCAAGAATGTCACGAAAATCGCTGGCGGCTTAGTTTGAATTCGCCGTTGTCCCCGTAGAGGCGGACCTGTGTGTCCGCCCTCTTGGAAGGGCGACCACGTAGGGTCGCCCCTACGCTGAAAATCTTTGCGCCGCGCGGGCGTGCGCCTTAGCAGTCTCCTCGTCGCGGTCTCGCGCCGGCGCGCTGGTCTCCAGCGCGGCGAGAAGGCGAGCGGCAATGGCTGCGATATCGTCGACTGCGGCGACAAAAGCCGCCTCGTTCGCTTTCGCAGGCTTGGCAAAGCCGCTGAGCTTGCGCACGAATTGCAGGGCCGCGGCTCGGACTTCGTCATCCGTGACCGGCGGCTCGAAGTTGAAAAGCGTTTTGATGCTTCGACACACAAAAATATCCTCGCACTCTCAATGATTTGTTGTCGCCATCACGGCCAACAACCCGGTTACACGATCACGATTGACGATCACGGCCCTTTTTCTTTTTGCCCTTTTAATCACTGTGGGTTTAATTCCCGCGGCTTGCCGCGTTAGGTGTCCGCCGTAAGATGGTTGGAGCGTCAGCGATACCCATCGTTCCCGCGCGGTGGGTATCAGCGCTTTGCGCCTCCACCCACCCTACAATTCCTTCGGCGCTCGTTTGCTTCGATACCCCGCGCTTGCAGCGGGGTTCTTCATTTTTTACGCCGCGCGCGAGCGCGGCGTCAGGTCAGCTCGCCGGCTGTTCGAGGGCAAAGGCGATTTGACGGAGCGCATTCTTTTCTTCCTCGGAAACGCGCTCGCCGCCGATGCCGAAGATGCCGCCTTCGTTCGCCGCTTCGGCGACGCGGTGACCGATGGTCATCAGCCATTTCTTGAACTCGTCGGCGTCCGCGGGTGTGACTTTGCGCCGGAGCAAGTCGTTCACCGCGCGCACATGTTTCAGCGCTGCCTGCCGGCACTCCTCCGGATCGCTCAATCCCTGCGGAGGCTCGGGTTTGGTCTGGCGCGCCTTCAAATCGACGGCGAGCTCCGCGATCAGCGAATTGGCGCTGCCTTTTTGCAGCATCTCAGCCATCGCCATTCCCATCGACAGCATCTCTTTCATCACGCCCCACGGTCCGTTGGGACTGGCGCAGGAGACTACCAGGCCAACCATCGGCGCAGCGCCGACGATGAGCTTCCATTCCTCCGGCGTAAAATCGGCTTTGCTCGCCATTCGCAATTCCTCCCGTTTGGATCATGGCGCGATATGCGCTCGCAATGATCAGATTGCCTTATCGAAGCGCCGGTATCCAGAGCGCGGAGGAACGCTATTTTACGCCGTAGCGGTCGTGGTGGCGCACCCACAGGTCGCCCAGACCGTCGAAATCCTGCGTGCCGTCCCGGCCTTCCTGCCGGCCAAAAGGAGTGAGGTCGAGATAGTTATAGGTGCCGATCAGCAGGTCGCCCCCGCGCGCATAAGTCGAGTAGCTGTGAAATGTTTCTCTTCCGTCGCGCAGAAAGACGCTCAAGCCCGGCAGTTCGCCACGCGTGAACCACGGCATGTCGGCTTCCCCGTGCTCCGCCTTGCCTCGGTAATTGTATTCGACGGGCGCGATGTCTTCGTCCAAGGTAACGTGAAAATCATAGTTGCAGTCGCTGCCGAAGGACGAATACCACGGGAATGTCCAACCCATGCGCGCTTTGAACGGTTTGATTTTCGCCTGCGGCGCGCGCGATACGACGGCCAGAGAGGTGTCGCGCGCATGCAGATGGGCGAGATGGCCGATGTTGTCGGCCAGAAACGAGCACATGGGACAGCCCTCCTCCCAGCTCGGATCGAACATGAAATGACAGACGATAAGTTGGCGCCGTCCTTCGAACAGATCGAGGAGGCTGATTCGGCCTTTCGGTCCTTCGAAAAGATATTCCTTGGTGATTTTCACCCGGGGTAGCTTGCGGCGCTCGGCGTTGAGCGCATCGCGCGCTCGGGTGAACTCTCTTTCCCTAGCACGTCGCTGACGCTGACGGTGACGGAAAAACCTTTGGGTTTTTCGTACTGGTCGGGCGGCACGTCGGAAGCCATCAAAACCTGATCGCCGAAGGCGAGGCGCGCATGGATGATCTTGTTGCGCCATTCGGCCGGTACTTGCTGCTCAGCCGGCGTGCCAGCGTGGGGCATCATGGCGACGATTTTGCCGTTCAGGCACCGCTCGTAAAACTTGAACGCCGCTTCGCACTGACCGTTGAAATGCAAATAAGGATTTAACTCCACGGAATACCTCCTTGGCTTGGCTGACAGTCATTAAATCAACCGACTTATTCTTTCTAATGATACGACGAACGAGCGCGCAGAAAAGCGACAGGACAAAAATTTATTCTGTTTGAAACAGAAAGAATTTCGCCGTTATTTGGCGATGGCGTCGTAGCCGCGTCCGAGAAACTGGACGAAGCAAAACCCGTGACCGAAAGGATCGGCCAGTAACGCGAGCTTGCCCCATTCGTGCTCGGCGACAGGCTGCTCCAGGCGCGCTCCGGCGGCAAGCGCGCGCGCCACCGCGGCATCGATTTCATCGACGACGAAGTCGAGGTGCAGCGGCGTCCAGTGGCGCCGATAGGTTCGAGGCTGTGGGACTCCGGATGACGGCGGTGTGCCGGAGGCTTTGGCGAGCAGATAAATCGGCGCCGGGCCGCCGACCATCTCCACTGCCAACCCGCCCAAGCGCCGGGCCGGTTTCAAGCCGAACGCGTCGCGGTAAAAGCGAATCGCCTTGTCGAGGTCATCGACATCGAGATTCAGCAAAAATTCCATGGCGGCTTTTCCGCGCGCTCGAAGAGCGAGCGCTCAACTTTTCGATCTCGACGGCTTACAGCGAGCGGCCGTCGAAGTGCTGCACCGGAATCTTGTCGAGATCAATGCCGTCGAGGCAGCGAATGTTGATCGCAGCCATGCGATTGCCGGCGGGGTCGGTGCCTTCGCCGTAGGGATGAATACCGCAGACGCGGCAGAACTGGTGCTTGATCACGTGCTTGTTGAATGTGTAGGTGGCGACGTCCGCCTCGGGAGTAAACAGTTGGAGTTTTTCGCGCGGCACGAACCACAAAAGCGCGCCTTTGCGCCCGCACATGGAGCAATTGCACGCCATGGCGCCACTCAGATCGCCTTCCACTTCGAAGGCAATTTTGCCGCAGTGACAGCTGCCTCGGTATTTCATGGATCGTCTCCTTGCGGGACCGAAGCTAGTGTAGTGTCTCTCAAATGAGAGCACTGATTGTTCGACGCAACTTCCTTCTCTTACCTTCGTGAACTTCGTACCCTTCGTGGTGAGTGGCGAATTCAGGATAACCTACCAACAGTGTGAGACAGTGCATTAGATGGGCTGCGGCGTGAGTCGCCAGCGGCCATAAGCGACGAAGGCAGCCATCACGCCGACGACAAACGGAATGATCGCCATCACGATGCTCATAGTCATGACCGTCGTGACCACGGCGCCGATCATGATGATCACGAGCCCGGCGGCGGCAAGCGGCGTGAGGCCCGGCCGGATGCTGAGCAGCCAGGGCAGCACCACGCCGATGCCGCCGAGGATTTCGCAGACGCCGATGAAGCGCAGGAACAGACCCGGCATGGCAATGTCCTTGGTCATCTCTTCGATCGGCAGGATGAGCTTCATGCCGCCGGTGAACAAAAAAATCAGAGCGAGCAATACCTGGACGATCCACAGGGCGATATTCATGGTGCGATTCCTCGGCGGCGAACCGCCTTGTTGTCGAATTCGCTTTTCGGGCTCGCTTCAGTTAGGCATTGCGCCGCGGCGATTTCAATCGGGCGTCATCCGCGCCGGTTACGATTTCGCCGTTCCTTCCGCCGCCGCTTTCATGTCCGCCAGGCCTTTTTCGAATTGGCCGCCGATCATCTTGTCCATGCTCATGAACAGATGAACCGCCTTGGCCATGAAATTCTTCTCGCCGAAGATGCTCCAGGTCACGCGTGTCTGATTTCCTTCCGGCACGAAACTAAACTCGGCGGTGTTGGTGGCGGCAAAGGGTTTGTAGAATTCGAGCTTGACCCGGATCAGGTCGCTGGGCCGGCTGTCGGTGATGGTCATGCGGCCCTCGCCGACTTCTTTGTTGCCGGTCCAAGTGTAGACCGCGCCGGGCCCGGCGGGCGCGCCCTCATAGCTCTGCTTCATGGACGGGTCGATCTTGCCCCAGGGATTCCACGCATTCCATTTATGGAAATCGTTCACCTGTGCGAAGACCGCGGGCGGCGGCGCCGCTACCAGAGTGCTGCGCGCCACCCGGAAGTCCGCCGGCTGCAGGGCGACGATGACGGCGAACACGATGATGATCACGACGAGGACGGCAAGTATTTTCATGACGTCGCTCCTCCCGGTTGCGCGGCGCCGAATCGCTTCAGCGACTGACCAGAACTTTGAACCCGCCCCAGAACATGCGCCTGGCATCGAAGGGCAGAGCTTTTGGGTTCATCATTTTGGTCAGGCGCGGGTCTTTCATCACTTTGGCGTTGACCCGGTCGCGATGGGCGCGCGACTTGAAGACGATCCACGAGAAGATCACGGTTTCGTCCGGCTTGAGCTTGACGCTTTGCGGAAAGGACGTGCGCTTGCCCGGCTTCACGTCGTCGGCGACGCATTCGCGAAATTCGAGCGCGCCGTGATCGCGCCAGACTTTTCCGGCTTTCTGCGCCATGCGGCGATAGGCATCGAGATTTTTTTTCGGCACCGGTACGACGTAACCATCGACATAGGCCATGAGATTTTCCTCTGTTGATTCATCCACCGGCGATGGCGCCGATGATCATGTACGGTTCGGTGCCGTTGGCGATCGCGTCGGGCAGCGGCGCGTCGGGTGATTCGTGCGACAGATCCTCGTGGCAGGCGAAGAAGCGCACGAAGGCGCGGCGTTTGCGAGTCACGTGGTCGCGGATCGTGCCGCGCAGCATCGGATATTTTTCCTCGAGCGCATCGAGCACCGAGCCTTGAGTCACGGCGCCGTTCACTTCGACTTGCACTTCGCCGTCGACTTGCGCGAGCTTGCGCAGATGCGCCGGTAAGGTGACCCGGATCATGGCAGTGTCTGAGCCTCTACCGAAACCACCGCGGGAAGATCGTGGACGATGGCTTGCCAATGATCGCCGCCGTCGGCCGAGCCATAAACCTGTCCGCCGGTGGTGCCGAAGTAGACGCCGCACTTGTCCAGCGAGTCGACCGCCATAGCGTCGCGCAGCACGTTGACGTAGCAGTCGCGCTGCGGCAATCCGTTGGTCAGCGGCTCCCACTCGTTGCCGCCGCTGCGGCTGCGGTAAACCCGCAGCTTGCCGTCCAGCGGAAAGTGTTCGGAGTCGCTCTTGATCGGCACCACGTAGATCGTTTCCGGTTCATTTGCGTTGACGTCGATGACAAAGCCGAAGTCCGTGGGCAGATTGCCACTGACCTCGCGCCAGGATTCGCCGGCGTCGTCGCTGCGCATCACGTCCCAGTGCTTTTGCATGAACAGCACCTCGGGACGCGACTTGTGAAAAGCGATGCGGTGCACGCAGTGGCCGATCTCCGCGGTCGGGTCGGGAATATACTGCGAGTGCAGGCCGCGGTTGATCGGCTTCCAGGTTTGACCGCCGTCGTCGGTCCGAAACGCTCCCGCCGAAGAGATCGCCGTGTACATGCGCTGACGATTTTTCGGGTCGAGCAAAATTGTGTGCAGGCACATGCCACCGGCGCCGGGCGCCCACTTGGCGCCTGTGCCGTGCCCGCGCAAACCGGGCAGCTCGTGCCAGGATTTGCCGCCGTCCGTGGTGCGAAACAGCGCCGCGTCCTCGACTCCGGCATAAACGGTGTCCGGATCTTCGATCGACGGCTCGACGTGCCACACCCGCTTGAATTCCCACGGATGCGGCGTGCCGTCGTACCATTGATGCGTGGTGAGCGGCTTGCCGGTTTCGGCGGAGGTGTCGTAAACGAACTTGTTGCTTTCGCCTTTGGGCGTGCCATCCGGCGCGGTGGTCGGCTCGCCGGGAGGCGTGCCGGGTTGTTGCCAGGTTTTGCCGCCGTCGTCCGAGCGCTGAATGATCTGGCCGAACCAGCCGCTCGACTGCGAGGCATAAATGCGGTTCGGATCGGCGGGAGAGCCTTTGAGATGGTACATCTCCCAGCCCGCGAAATGCGGTCCGCTGATGTCCCATTTTTCGCGTTTGCCGTCCGCTGTCAGGATAAATGCGCCCTTTCTCGTGCCCACCAGCACCCGTACTCCGCTCATAGAATTTTTCCTCCAGTGTGTTGATTGTTTCTTTGTTCGATCCGTTTTGGCTTTCTCTAGAACGACGATCGGACCGAGCCGTTCAGGACAAGTTAGAAAAGAAAAACAAAACGGCCGCTATTTCAAGGAGTTCTAGAAAAATATTCGCGCTACTGCGCCCGGTCCAATGCAAGAAATTGGGCGGCGAACTTCGGACCGATGCCTTCGTCTTCGTGTTTGAAAAATATGTAGGCGTGATCCCAGGGCTGCATATGGATTTTTTCGCGCCAATGCACAAGATCATCGTGGCTATATTCCGAGCGCCGCAGCCGAACGTAGCCCCAGTTCGCCGTGGCGGTGAGATTGATATTTTCCGTCTCGTCCATTTCGGCCGCGCACAGCGCGATGTTGCGCTCGCGCAGGCAGCCAAAGACCTCGTCGTCGAACCAGGATGCATGACGAAACTCGAAGGCGACTGCGCGATCAGCCGGCAAGATCGCCAGAAAATCCCGCAAGGTGGCGAGATTTTTCCGCATGTAGGGCGGGAGCTGGAATAAGACGGCGCCGCGTGCCGCGCTCAGCGCAGCTTCGGCGCGAAAAAGATATTCGACTTCGCTCGCAGCGTCTTTCAGCCGCTTCCTGTGCGTGATCTTCTGCGGCGCCTTGAGCACGAAACGAAAATCGCTCGGCACCTGCTCCGACCACGATTGCATCACGCTTTCCTTAGGTAGCCGGTAAAAAGTATTGTTGATCTCCACGGCCGGAAGCCGCGTGGAATAAAAGCGCAGCATCTCCTTGGCGGCGAGGCGTTCGGGATAAAAATTTCCCAGCCAAGCTTTGTAGCTGTAACCGCTGGTACCGACCCAGAGTTTCATGAATTTGCCCGCTCGTTTATCCCGGCGAAACGCCACCGGAAAGCTTCTAACAGAATACTTGCTCGCATCGCGGCTGCAAGAGCGTCGGCGGATTTCCCGCGACGATCCGAATTTCGCGCCGATGCCCGCCAGCGGCGGAATATTTCCGCCGGGACGTGCGCCTGGCGAGTTTATCCTTTATGATGCGCTGACGGATATTTTTTACTTTTACCAAGACGGAGCTATTCATTCGTGACCAAGAATCCTGAACGGATCGAGGGCCAAGAAGCCGTCGGCGCTCTGCGTATACCCCACATCGACCAAGGCGCCAAACCTAAAGAAACGAGCCGGCTGACGGCCACCCATTGGGAGTTGTTTGCCGCCTTTTCGCGCATCAGCCTGTCGAGTTTCGGCGGGGCGATTTTCTGGGCGCGCCGCGAGTTGGTGGAGCGTCGCCGCTGGCTAGCCGAGCGCGAGTTCGTCGATATCTTCACTCTCGGACAACTGCTGCCCGGACCCAACGTGCTCAATCTGACCGTGATTGTGGGCCACCGCTTCGCCGGCTGGAGTGGCGCGCTGGCGGCCGTCGCTGGATTTCTCGGCTGGCCGTGTCTCGTCGTCATCGGCATGGGCATGCTTTACCAGCGCTATGGCGCGTTGCCAAACGTGCAGCACGCGCTCGCCGGCATGTCGAGCGTCGCCGCGGGATTGCTGCTCGCGACCGTGATCAAGCTGGCGTCGGTCCTGCCGCGCCACTGGCGGCCATGGCTGTTCGGCCTGGTGGCCTTCGCCGGCGTCGGGATCATGCGCTGGCCACTATTTTGGGTGATCGGTGCGCTCGCGCCGGGAGCGATTTTCTTTGCCTGGAAAGAGCGAGACTAATGGACAATATCGATCTGCTCGGACTGTTTCTGCATTTCCTGCTGCTGTGGTTTTTGGCCATCGGCGGTCCCTCGACCATATTCCCCGGCGTTCATCGTTACATCGTCGACGTGCATCATCTGCTCACCAACGCGCAATTCGCCGAGCTTTATACCGTGGCGCAGGTGGCACCCGGGCCCAACGCGATGTATGTCACCTTGATCGGTTGGCATCTCGCCGGTTGGAAGGGTGTGATCGCCACGACGATTCCTTTGCTCGTGCCGGCTTTGACCCTGACTTTGCTCGTGGGTCACCTGAACGAGCGCTATCCCAACGCGCCCATCGCCCGCGCCGTCCGCCGCGGCCTGATGCCGATCACGATCGGACTCGTGTTCGCCAGCGCGACTATCCTGATGCGCACCGTGAATCACAACGGGTACGGCTATCTAATTACCTTCGTTACGGCGGCGGTGGTCTTGCGCAAATCGTGGAATCCGCTGTGGCTGTTTGCCGGCGGCGCGCTGGTCGGTTTGGTGGGATTGGTGTGAAAGAGAATCAGGGAGGAGGTTAATATGCGGCTGTTCACATGGCGTTTCGTTGGAATAGAAAAGGTCCTGGCGTTAGTGCTCTTCGTTCTGGCGCTCGACGGTTCGGCGGTGGCCGCCGAGGTTCCCGTTGCGAGCAAAGCGGAGTCTCTCAATGCTCTCTATCAGAAAGCCAAAACGGAAGGACGGTTGGTGGTCTACGCCGCGTCGTCGACTAAAACCGAAGAAGTGGTGTTCCCCGCCTTCGAAAAGCGTTTTCCGGGAATCAAAGTCAATCACGTGAACGCCACGGCGGACAAGCTCGTGGCGCGCGCCATCGCCGAAGCGCGTGGCGGCAAGATCATCGCAGACGTGGTAAGCGGCACGCTCAATTACGTCGCGCAATTGCGCGATCAAAAGCTTCTACTCGACATCGATTTGCCGGAAGCCGCGGTCTATCCCGCAGCATTGAAGGGCGGCGATTGGGTGGCCACCGACACCGAATATTTCATCGCCGCGTGGAACGGCAGCCGGGTCAAGAAAGGCGAGGAGCCGAGAAGCTTCGACGATTTCGCGGATGCACGATGGTCCGGCCGATTGAGCGCCGAGCCGCGCGACTTTCAGGTGCTGCTGGGGCTGGCGAAATACAAATACCAAAGCGACGACAAAGCCACCGAGGTATTCAGAAAGATCGCGGCGAACAAACCGGAATTCTACAAAGGCCATTCTCAGTTGGTGGAATTGCTCGCTGCTGGACAGGCCGATGTCTGCGTGACCTGTTACGCGCATCACATTCCGCCGCTGCAGAAAAAAGGCGCACCGCTGCAGATTATGATGGGAGAAGGCGTCGGCCGCATCGGCGGCACGGTGACATTGCTCAAGGGTTCGCCGCACCCCAATGCCGGTTTGCTGTGGGCGCGCTGGTTGATCAGCGAAGAAGGACAGAAAGTATTTGCCAGCGCCGGTGAGACTCCAGCCCATCCGAAGGTCGAGCCGCTGGAAAAAATTCTGCCGGCGAAAACCTACATGCTCACCGCGGACGATACGCGCGAGTACCCGAAGTACGAAAAGCTCTGGAACGAGATTTTCCAGATCCGCTGAAGCACTGCCCGCCAGAAAGCGAGCGCTTGATTGCGGCCGGACTTTGGAGAATCCTAGCCGCTGGAGCCTTCGAAATGTCGGAACTCACGTTGCGCCTGGCGCGGTTGCATGAAGCGGCAGCGATTGCGGTGATGTCGCGCGACTTGATCGAATACGGACTGGACTGGCGCTGGACGCCGCGGCGCATCGCGGCGAGCATCCGCGCGCCCGACGCCAATGTGCTGCTCGCCTGCGTCGGCGAGCGCATGGCGGGTTTCGCGATCATGCGCTACGGCGACGACGACGCGCACCTGGATCTGCTCGCCGTGGCACCCGGCTATCGCCGGCTCGGCATCGGCCGCCGGCTGCTCGAATGGCTCGAAGAATGCGCGCGGGTCGGCGGCACCTTTAATGTCGCGTTGGAAGTGCGCGCGAACAACCTCGGCGCGCAGCGTTTCTACCGGCGCATGAGCTATCGCTCTCTGCTTCGACTTCCTGGATACTACCAGGGCGTTGAGGCGGCGCTGCGCATGAGCCGCGATCTTTCGATCAAATCAACGAAGCAAAAGATGCCGTAGGCGAGTCGCTGCGCCGGTCCGTCAGCCAGCACTGACGTTCGACCAGCTCGCGCCGGCGGCGTCGCTGACCGCTAGGTTGAACCCATAGTAAGGGGCTTGAGCAGATTTCTTCCCCGCGTCTCATATCGTCCTTTCGCCAGACAGCGCACGGCCGGAAGCGGCTTCGGGAGAGGAATCCCTCTACGTCGAAACGCCGACCCGATATTCGCAGAACACATCCCATGGACTTGTCTTCGCCCGGCTAACCGCTCGAACTGAGAGGACGAGACCGCCGAGCGCTTTTTGGCGAGCGGGGTCGAAGGTCCTTCTCAAGTCAATCGTTATGTGGCGGAGGGAGTGAGGCCGCGCTTGGTAGAGCCCACTTCGTTGCTAAAGCTTTGAGCGCTGGCCCTGATTCAGGCCAATTGTAAAGAGTCGCCGGATCAAAATCTGCCCCGTTTGGCCAGACCAGAGTATGCACTTCTGGGTCGATGTGAACCTGAGAAAAAATCGTAGGGTCTTGCAGGGGACCGCACAGCTCCCCCTCGAGGATTGGACGGAAGTCGATCGTTTGAGACGTGCGGTCCTCGAACTGTATGTTCAAAGTGAACGGCCCAATTTTTTGAAACGATATAACTCGATGAATTTCATGCGCCATATAACGCGACTCACTTCAACGGATCAATCTTAATAGGAGGCCGGCCTTCTTGCAACGTTTCCCAATTGGCCATCAACTCTTGCTGGTGTAGCTCCGCCCAGGCCAGCACAAGTCGTTCCTGACGTTTCGGAAGAAAACCAGCCAAGCGCTCGATCCTCGCGATATCGTAAATCCCAATGTGCTCCTGATAGTACGCGTAGAAATGTGGAGTGTGGTGTTGGCCTCCCGCCTCAACAAACATCCGGATGACAATCCCGAAAAATCTAGAAATCTCTGCCGTTAACCGTCCAACCAATTGTCCACATAACGCGAAGACTGCGAGCCAAGCGAACGGGGCCGAAGATCTGTCTAAAGCCGATTGTTAGCTGGTTGCTTCACTCGCGCTCAGATCACCCTTCCCAAGATTGCATACCGAACAAGCCGTGAGCAAGTTATCAAAATCGGTAGCACCTCCCTTAGAGAAGGGAGCACGATGATCAAGATGTAGTGTGACGCTGTGGTGCGTGGCCGGGCTTCTCCCACAATACTGGCATTTGAAATTATCGCGGCGCATCACACGAAACTGAAGTCGAGGCGACGGAGTTCTCGATCGCGTCCGAGCGGCGACGGCTGAGTCAACGCTAAGTGTTACCGATGACTGTTCTTCACCACATTCAAGACCGGCAGGAGCACTTTTATCGGAGGGGCCACTTTCGTGCGTAACGCTATCCATCTTTTCCACAAAAACGCGCAGAGCGTTCGTCCATTTGCCCCATCTGTGCTCGTATGCTCCCGAAGAAATCACTGAGGGCGGCAGATCCATTTCATCGTACTTCGGTTGTCTTCCGTAGTAAGTCCACACCTTAACGAGGTTTTCGAAATAATCGTCGTCAGTGTGCCGTGTGGCACCCTTCCCCGGCTCAAGATCAGCTTTCGCCCAGGAACCAAAATGACGAACCGCTGTCGCAGAATGAATACGGGCAATCGAGTCGAATTTCTTGGCAGTGAATGTCTTCGAGCCAAGTTGTTCCGCGACTCTTTTCAACTCCTTTAGAATATCGTCGTTTGTATGCTTCTCCGTAGATCTCATCCTGTCGGTAACGATAGCGCCAGAATAGCGATGACCAAGTCCGGCCTTCTCAAGAGCATTGCGCCAACCTCCAAACCGCCTTCTAACCGTACTTGATTCAACTTTTGACAGTTTGTCAAAAGCCCGTGCGGAGATGGTGGGGGAAGGAATCAGTCTCGCCACACGGCGAATTTCCTCGAGGATGCCCTTCTCATCGTATTCGAGCAATCGGCTTAGTTCGTATTTTGTCATTGCCGTAGTTTACCCAGCTAACCATTGAGTGAAGGATCAGGTATGCTGGACTTCCAAAAAGTACCGACACGAAATTTACGCCTTCAATCAAGAAGTTGTCAATGAAACCTTGTGCTCGTATATCCAATATCGCTGTTCCGTATAGCACCAATATACCTGACATAACGATGGCCTCTGCAAATTGACGATACCAGCGCGGCGCCGGTTCGACCTCCGGATTTGTTTGCCTTGATTGTCGTTAACCTTTGCGCGATAAGTCGCTTTTATGACGCGGAGCGGTGACGAATATGTGCGCGGGCTGCGCGACGGACGCGCGGTGTGGTTGAACGGTGAGCGGGTGGCCGACGTGACCGTGCATCCGGCTTTTGCCGGCGCTATTCGGACCGTGGCGCAGCTCTACGATCTCGCCCACGATCCGGCGCAGCGCGAATTGATGACCTATCCGTCGCCGCGCGACGGCCGGCCGATCAACAAGTCCTGGCTGGTGCCGCGCACGCGCGAAGATCTGGCGGCGCGCCGGCGCGCGATCAAATGCTGGGCCGATGCGAGCTACGGATTTCTCGGTCGCTCCCCCGATCACGTCGCATCGTTCTTTGCGGGCTTCACCGGCGCGCCCGAATTCTACGCGCGCGGCCGACAGCAATTCGCCGACAATCTTCTCCGTTTTGCCGCCAAGGCAGCCGACGAAGATTTGTACGTCAGCTACGTGATCGTTCATCCGACCGTCGATCGCAGCAAGCCGGCGCACGAGCAGGCCGAGCCGTATTTGTACGCCGGTGTTGCCGCCGAGCGAGACAATGGCATCGTTCTTCGCGGCGCGCAGATGCTCGGCACCGGCGCCGTGATGTCCGATTACGTGCTGGTGACGGTAATCCTGCCGCTGAAACCCGGCGACGAAGATTACGCGATCTCCTGCGTGGTGCCGACTGGCGCGCGCGGTTTGAAGCTATACCCGCGCCGGCCCTATGCGCTCGGCGCGACCAGCGTTTTCGACTACCCGTTATCGAGCCGCTTTGATGAGAGCGATGCGCTGGTAGTCTTCGACGACGTGCTGGTGCCGTGGGAAGACGTGTTCATCTATAAGAACATCGAGCTGACCGCGGGCCAATTCAGCGTCACTTCGGCGCACGTGCTGGGTAATACGCAATCGCACATTCGCTCCTGGGCGAAGCTGCAGTTTCTCGTTGGCCTGGTGAAGCGCTGCATGGATTTGAGCGGCAGGTCGGCGAACCCCGAAACGATCGCGCAACTCGGCGATCTCGCCACTCGCGTATCGCTGGTCGAAGGCATGATTCTCGCCGCCGAGACTGCGGCGGAACCGGATCGGTTCGGCGTCATGCGGCCGAAGGATTCCCTGCTGTACGCGAGTCAGGTTTTTCAGCAGGCGATGTATCCGGCGCTGCTGCAACAACTGCGCGGACTCATGGGCGGCAGCTTGATTCAGTTGCCGAGCAGCGTCAGCGAATTGCGCGCGCCCGAGGCCACGGCGGACATGGAGCGCTATGTGCGCTGGCCGAAGGCGAGCGGGCAAGAGCGCATTAAATTGCTAAAGCTTCTCTGGGACGCGGTTGGCTCCGAATTCGGCTCGCGCCACCTTCAATACGAAATGTTTTACGCCGGCGAGCCGTCCTCGATTCAAGGCCGCGAGTTTCGCACTTTCGATTGGGCTGCGGCCGAGGCATTGGTGGATCGCTGTCTCGGCGCCTATGACGAAGAAACGGTCTAAGAGCAGCCTTGGAGTCCCGGATTGCGCTTTGCTCCATCGGGCTACGTGGACGGCAATTCACGTCGGGGAAGCGCCTGAAACGGTCGCTTCACCGACGTGAAGAGATTTTTGTCGCTCTCAGAAAATTGCTCGTATCAATCCCCCGACAGCGCGAAACGGCAGTGCGACGGCTTCGCCAATAACGTTGACGGTGCCGCTCAGAACGCCGGTATCTCCGCTCGTATCTTCGTGCGTGGTGGTAGTATGTCTTTCTACCCTGACCGGCTCACCGGTGCGCGTGTCGTAAGTCACTTCGTCAGTCGAAGTGCGGTGAGTCGAACAAGCGGCCAAGTTGGCGGCCAGAAACAAGCTTAGAAAAAGAGCCGAAGATTTACGCATAACTTTTCTCCTTTCGTCGAAAAGTTGATGATCCCTACCAAGGGAAGGCAGCTAAACTTGTGCCATACCGGGTGCCGTTAATGCCCCATTTCATACATTCGATGTATGTTGTGAAATCGCACGGGTTTCGCCTGTTTTTCTCAGGTTCAACGCTCCATGGATAGCCAATCCGTTAACAAGCAAATTCCTGCCGAAAGCGAAGGATTTTTCCGGCAATACTATTTTTACCCGATGGAACGGTCGACTGGGACCGATGCACGACCGTTGCATCGAATTCGACGTTTTAGTTAGAGGAGTTTTCGTTTCCTGCCGACGGCTCATCGCTGACAACATTGACCCGATCTGATAGTTTCTTCCCACGCATCGTCGATAAGGAGCAGACATGACAAAACCGAAGCAAATTGTGCAACCGGCAGATTTACCGGTTCGCCGATCTCATTCTCAGGTGGTCGCCGTTACCGGCGGTACCTTGGTGTTTATCGCCGGCATGACCTCGCGGAGCGAGAAAGACGCCACGCCGGTACACCCCGGCGACATGCGCGCGCAGTTGCGTCAGGTATGCGAGAACATCGGCCGCGCGTTGCGTTCCGTGGGCGGCGACTATGCCGATGTGGTCAAGACCACAACTTTCACCACCGACGTCGACGAATATCATCGCGTGAGAGACGAGCGGTACAAATATTTCACCGGCGAGTTTCCAACCAGCGCGCTGATCGGTGTAAAGCGACTTGCCGATCCGGAGCTGATGGTGGAAATCGAGTGTATCGCGGTGATACCCAACGAACGGTTCAAGCCGGCGGGATAGCGCTGAGGGTTCGCGGGCGCTCTCGACCCAGCGCAGCGCTCTCTGTTAGAAACAAACAGATCCAACGCTAGGGATTTTTATTCAATCCCAAATCTCGTTGAGCGTCCTTGAGAATCGAGAGGTCAATCACGGTCTCGGGGACGATGTCGGTGGAGAGTTTCAGCTCCTCTCGCGTGGCAGCGAGAAGATTCTTGAGCCCGTTATCGGTGGGTATGCCGTTGCGCCCGAAGATCTTGGCTCCCAAGTCGTAAGCGGCCGCGGCGCCGGCAGGGGTCATTTTGAACGATTGGGTCAATAGTGTTTTGGCGCCTTCGCGGTCCTCGTTGACGAAACGCAGCGCATGGAGCAAGGCGCGTAACACACGCCGAACCTCGTCACGCTTTTCCTTGATCCTTTTCTCGGTGGTTCCCAATCCTCCCATCGGCAGATCGACGATATCGCCGGCGTAGACCAAGACGTTGAAGCCCTGCTCTTTGGAGCGCACGGCAAAATCAGGCGGCAAGAGCGTTGCCTGAACTGCTCGGCCCACGAGCGCGGAAAAACGTAGGGAGTCCGGTCCGAGCGCGCGGATGACGACATCCTTGGGCACGCTCAGGCCGTAAAACTCCAGCAGTTGCCGGGTGATGTAATGGGCCGCGCCGCCGAAGGACGAAATGGCGACGGTGCGTCCTTGCAGTTCTTTGGCTTGCTTGATCTCCGGCAAAGTGACGAGGTAGTAAATTGGCTTTGCGACGTAATTGAAAAGGCTCTTGACGCCACCGCCGCGTACGGCAGTGGCGATGATGCGCGAGTTATGGGTGACGTAATCCACGTCGCCGGACAGCAGCGCTGCGATGGCCGGCGCGCCGGCGATCTGCACCAGCTCCACGTTCAGTCCTTCGGCGCGAAAGAAGCCTCGCTGGCTGGCGGCAAACAAGGGAAGTTCTTGAAAGGCGACCGAGGGGAAGCCGATGCGCAGCGCTCTTTCTTGGCCTGCAACGCTGCCCGCATGCCAAACCAGGGCAAGAATAAATAACAGAAACGCGATGAGGGCGGTTTTCACCGTTGCACCGTCGCAGGCAAAAATGGTTGCCTGGCTTAGACGATCTTCATATCCCAGCCGAGGACTTTTTCGTCAGGCCGCATTTTCCAGGCAAGATTTTTCGCCGCGCCGTAGATCGATGCCAGATTATAAAGCGGCACGAACGGCGCATCGTCCATCAAGATTTTGCCCGCCTGCTGCAGCAACGCGACGCGCTTTTTGTTGTCAGCGGTCATTTGCTCTTCGTCGATGATCTTGTCGAAGGCCGGGTTGCTGTAGTTGCAGCGCTTGGTCGTGCCGGTGCGAAAATACTGATCGTAGAAAGTGTCGGCGTCGCTGAGCGAACCGCGGTTGTTATAGTAGAAGGGCAGCTTGCCGCCGTTGACGCCTTCGGGTCCCCAGAAAAGCGCCCACTCCTGCGAGATCAACTCGACGCGGAAACCGCCTTTGACCATTTGCGCTGCCACCGCCTGACAGACTTCGCGATCTTTTGCATAACGCCCGGCGGAATAGTAGAGCGGCACATCGCAGCCGTTGGGATAGCCGGCCTGGGCCAGGAGTTGCCGCGCTTTCTGCGGGTCGTAGGGATAACGTTTGAGCTTCGGATTGGCGCCGATCACCTTGGGCCCGACCGGACCATCGACGGTGTAGCCGATGCCGTCGAAAATATTTTTCACGATCGCCGGCGCGTCGATGCTGTAGTTGATCGCCTGGCGCACCAGCTTGTTGTCGAAGGGTTTGTAGGCGACGTTCATCATCAGAAAATACATCTCGAGCCCTTCGATCTTGTCGATGCGAATGCGCGGATGCTTCTGCAGGCGCGCCACTTCGTGCACCGGCACCGCATTGATGAAATCCGCCTGCCCCGACTCGAGCGCCGCCAGTCGCGCTCCGTCTTCGGTGACTTTGCGAAAGACGATTTCCTTGATGGCCGGACGCCCGCCCCAGTAATCGTCGTTGCGGGTGAAAACCAGGTTGCCGCCGCGCTGGAAGCTGACGAATTTATACGGGCCGGTGCCGACGAGATTCTGATAGAGCTGATCGCCGTATTTGTCGCCGGCGGCCTTGCTGACGATGTAGCGGTTGCGCAGTTTGTCGAGGAAAATCGCCAGCGGCTGCTTGGTGACGAAGACCACGGTCTGATCGTCCGGCGTCTGGATCTCGGTCACGTCGGAGAAGTTCGCGGCTTGCAAGCTGCCGCCTTTCACGTCGCGCATCTTTTCCACGGAGAACACCACGTCCCTGGAAGTCAGCGGCGCGCCGTTGTGAAATTTGATACCCTTTTTCAGCTTGAAGACCCAGCGCTTGCCCTGAAACGACCAGGAATCGGCGAGTACGCCGACCCAAACTTTTTTGGCGTAGTCGAGTTCGACGAGAGGCTCGATGACATGCTGCCAGTTGCCGTAAATTGAACCGGAACTCTGCTGATAAGGATTGATCGAATCCGCCTGGGTATTTTGGTAGATCGTGACCCGCTCGGCCGACGCGGCCAGCGCGTCACGTTGAAAATAAGGCGACAGAATGGCGCCCGCGCCGAGCGCGGCGCTAGTCTGGAGGAATCTTCTGCGGCTCATTTCACTGTCTTTTCGGGACATGGGTTCTCCATAATTTATTGAAGATGATTATTCACCACGGAGGACACGGAGATCACGGAGTTGTAGGGGCGCAGCATGCTGCGCCCCTACCGAACCCTTCGTGTCCTCCGTGGTGAAATCCTCCCCTTCACAAAGCCGGGCGTTTCGTATGCCAATCGGTCGCGCTTTGGTAAGCGGCCGCGAGATTCAAAACCGTCTGATCGTTGAACCACGCGCCGATGAGCTGCATGCCGATGGGCAAATATTCCGAGTTGATGCCGCAGGGCACGGAACAGCCGGGCAGGCCGAGCATGCTCGGGAAGCGCAGCAGGTTCGAATGATTGGCGCTCGCGTGGCGCGTGTCGTCGCCGTTGCCTTTCACGCCATCCGCAAGCGGCGGCGCGACGCGAGCCGTCGTCGGTGAAGCGATGATCGCGACCTTTTCATAGACGGCGCGGAGCGCTTCGCGAATCCGCTGCCGCGCCTTCTGCGCGGTCAGATATTCCGAGGCGGTGATGGTCATGCCGGCCGCGATGCCGCGCGCCACATGGGGCACGAAATCGCGGTGGTGCTCGCGAAACCAATGGCGGTTGATGCCGGCGCTCTCGGCCGAGCTGGTGAGCATCGACGTCATCGCCGCGTAGCGCAGCTCCGGTACGTCCAGATCGACGATCGCGCAGCCGGCGCCGGCGAATGCTTTGAGCGCGGCTTCGAACGCCTGGCGGACTTCGGAATTTACGCTGTCGAGAAACGGCCGCAGCACGCCGATGCGGAGATTCTTTACGTCAGGATTGAGATGCGCCGTGTAGGCCGGAGTTTCCTGCTGCACGCTCGCCGGATCGCGCACATCGAATCCCGCGACCGGATCCAAGCCGAGCGTAATATCTTTCACCGAACGCGCAAATAAACCGACGTGGTCCTGGCTCCAGGCGCCGCGGAACGAGCCCTGCCGGCTGATGATGCCGAAAGTCGGCTTGAAGCCGGTGATGCCGCAATACGACGCGGGGCGGCGCACCGAGGAACCGGTTTCGGTGCCGTAGGACAGCGGCCCGATCAAAGCGGCGACGGCCGCCGCTGAACCACCGCTTGATCCGCCGGCGATCCGCTCCGGGTTCCACGGATTATGCACCGGACCGAAATGAGAAAGCGTCGAGGTGCCGCCGTGGCCGAATTCGTCCAAATTGGTTTTGCCGATGATGATCGCGCCCGCGGCGCGCAATTTTTCCACCAAGGCCGAATCGTTTTCCGGCAGCCAGTCCTTGAGAATCTTCGAGCCGCCCGTGGTGCGCACGCCGGCGGTTTCGAACATGTCCTTGATCGTTACCGGCACGCCGTGCAAGGGTCCGCGGTAATCGCCGCGGTCGATGGCTTCGTCAACTTTCTTCGCTTCGGCGATGGCCGGTTCGCGCAGCACGGTGATGAAAGCGTTGAGCTTTGATTCAATCTGCTCCAATCGATCCAGGGCTGCGCTGACGGATTCCGTCGATGAGACTTCGCGGGCAGCAAGGCGGCGGGAGAGGTCGGTGAGATTCAATTCCAAAACTTCCGCGCGATTCATGTCAGTCCTTCTTTCCCGGTTGCGTCTGCTGCGACATCCACGGCGTGCTTCGACCGAACGCTTCCAGTTCGGCGACGACGCGGTCGAGATCCGCGACTTCCGCGGCGATCGCTTCCAAGTCGGCGGGCGGAAGATCGATCCCTTCGAGCAGGGCGAGGCGGCGGGCGATCTTGTCGGTGGTCTCCATCGAATACTCCTTACGAAAAATTGCGGCGCTCAACTTCCGGCAGTGGGGTCAAGATAATCCACATGGCCCGTTTCGCTCAAGCGCCGCGATGAAGATTTTGAACAGTTAAGATATGGAGAATTCAGCGCACCGACGGCGCCGTACCGTTGACCGTGGTCAGGGCAGCGGCGGAGGTTTTGGTTTCGCTGAAGATGCCCAGTTTTGTGAGGGTGTAAAGGCCGGAGCCGAACACCGGGCCTTCATCGAGGCGGCAGCCGAGGCCGAGCGACATTTGCAGCTGGGCCAGGGGCATATCCATGCGGTGATCGATCTCGATAAAATAACCGTCGATCGCGCCGGCCGGAGTATTGAAGCGAGACGGCGAAACGCGCTTCACCCAGTGCGTTACCCGGCCGCTGCGTTTGAGCCTGCCGGTTTCGGCGTCGAACATGTTGAATGCGGCCGAGACCCGCGCGGCGGTGCCGGCGGCGATCTCGGGCGTGAGGATCGGCAAAGCCGGATTGTAGACAACCTGGCTATGGCTTTTGAAGAGATCGAGGCGCTCGAGCATCAGGCCGCGACCGTTGTTGGCCAATACCACACCGGCATAATCGCCGAACGCCAGATACCAATGCCCGGCTTTTTCCTGATCGCGGCGCAAGGTCAGGGGAACCACTCGGCCGCGGTCTTTGCCTTCGGTGATTTTGAACTGCTTGTCCCAGGTTGTCAGCGGGATGAGTTGGCTCAGGCTGTCTGCTTGGGGTGCCAGGGCGATGCCGGCAAGGGCGGGAGTCGAAAGACAAACGGCAAGAGCTAGAACGAGACCGGCAATACGACGCAAGCGAACCTTCTTGAAAATATTTGCATCAGTGAAACAGACTGGACGGCGACAATCAAGAGCGGGACTACAACACTCCTATTTCAAGGCGCAGAGAAAACGCCCGGCTCTCTTCGGAAGTATTTCTCACTGCGTTCGAAATGACAGGAGATCCTGCATAGGATGCCTCAGTCTAGCCAATCCTTGTCTTTGAGCTTTCTCGGCAAATAGGTCTTGGTCAGGTATTGAAAATCTTTGTTGGCGAGCGCGTCGAGCTCGAACTTGAGGCCGCTGGAGAGCATGCCTTTGATTTCATTCTGCCATTCCTTTTTCTGAAACCATTTATACTTCATCAGTTCTTTGGCGCGATTGATGTCTTTGTCATTGAGCTTGATGCCGACGTTGCGCGGCAGGCCGTAGCGGTCGGGGTCGGCGCTGGAGAAGCCGATGAACTTGGCTTTGGGAATCGCCATGCGCTGGCTTTCGAAAGCGAGGTTGATGGAGCCCTGTTTGACGACCGAGTAGATGTAGTAGCCCCAAGGGTCGTTGTCGACCAGGACGTAGACCGGCAGCTTGTAATTCTCGTGCAGTCGGCGCACCAGCCGGCGCACGCCGCGCGGCGGTTGGCCGTTGCCGGTGATCAGGACGCAATTATACCGGCGCCAGAATTTATCCTCCGATAACCGGTTCCATTGGGTGCCTTTTTCCACCAGCAGGATGAAGTCTGCGGTGCATTTGCTGATCTGAACATATTCCGGCTCGACGATGGAGGGCACCGAGTAGCCGCCCTTGCCGAGCTTGGTACAGTCGACGCGGTCGCCGTCGTCGACGATGGCCAACGGCCCGACTACTGTGCCGCGGTTTTCCGCGCTGACATGCAGCTCTTCGCGCAGCGCTTCGAGGGTGACTTCAAGATCTTCGATGAGCGGATCGGACTCGTTCTGGCCGTCGAAGGTGTTCTCGTGGGAGTTTTTGATCGTGTGTTTGGTGCGGTAGTAAATTTCGCGCAGCGAGGTGGTCAGATTGGCGCGCTGCAGCTCCGCCAAGGCGTCGGCGACCAACACCGTCTGCATGAACTTCTTGGCCATGCCGACGTTGAAAAAAGTCCGCTCCTGCTTGCGCCGGCCCATTTCGATGAGGCCGCGCTTGGGATTGAAGTCGACGTTCGCCAAGCTTCGCACCGGTATGTTTAGCGTCGGGTCCTGGCTGCGCTGCGCCGCGGTGATTACCGTGTCGGCGATGCCGATCAGTTTTTTTTCGACGACGTCGTTACTTTTTGCTTTTTTTCCCGCCATGTCTTTTCCCCGTCTTTGATTTTCCGCCGGTATTATCGAAGCCCAAACTCATCTGATCATTCTTTGCCGATTTGCTCTTGGCTTTCGTTTCCTTGAGCGCCTCGCCTTGGGCTTGCTTCTTCGAAGGAACTCTCTTGGGCGCCGTTCCGGCGGCCTCTTCGACTTCGGCGAACTCTGCCTGAGCCGGTTGAGCGGCCGGTCGTTGTTCGAGCACCGGCGCTTCGCCTTCGGTGCCTTCGGCGGTGACGATGATCGAATGGGGCAGCCCTTCCGGCCCGATGTCACGACCGAGCACCTCATCGGTCTTTTCGCCGCCGGTGCGTTTCTTGGCGATCTTCTGGAGCTGTTCTTTGAGTTTCTCCCTGGCCAGCTTGCCGCCTTTGAGCCGATTGCAGGCCTCGACGACTTCTTCGATATAAAGATCGAAAATATTGCGCCGGCGAAATTCGCTCTTGGCGCGCTCGCGCCGGCGTAGAAACACGCCGAGACGCCGGCCGCATTCCTGGAGCGCGAGCTTGATCTCTTTACGAATCTCGTCGTAGTCGGCGATCGCTTCCTTCGATTCACTGGTAAACGGCACCCAGACCGAGGCCATGTGCACGAAGATCACCATCGGTCCCGCCGGTAGAGCGCTGCGCGATTGCGCCACGCCGTAGTTGCGCCAGCTCGTATCGAGCGTCGCCTTAAACGTTGCGCAGGCCGATTGTTGATAGAGCAGCGGCACCCGATTGGCATAGCGGATGACCCGCGCCAATTCGTTATCGTCGTCCTGCTGCTCGCCTTCGGCGAGCGGCACCTTCGGCTCTTCCGCTTTCTCGGCGTTTTGTTCCGGCCCTTTGCCGAAGGCGAGGCCGGCTTCGATGATGAACGGATTACCGCGATAAACCGCCGGCGGCCGTGTCACCGCCGTATAGAAATCGCCTTTGATCTGCTTGTACAGGCCGTGCAAAATCGCGCGCTCGCCGATGGGCGAGATGCAGTTGCTGGGCGGCGCCATGATCTTGGTGGACTGAATCGTCTTGTAGAGGGTCTCGGCGGCGGCGCCGTGAATGTCGCGGGGCCGCGCATTGGGCGACAGCTTGGCAGCCTTGGAAATATCTTGCGCGAGATTCGCGGAAACCCGGCTGAAATCGCTCGACAGAAAGCCGGAGAGCGAGTGGCTCCGCGTGTCGTGGAGCATCTTGAGCATCATGCCGAACTCGATGCCGTAGGGATGCGGCTTGATCTCTTTCGGTTGCGGCGGCAGTTCCTGAATCGTGCGCGGATATTCTCTAACTTCGCCTTCGGGCGTGTGATAGACGAGCTTGACATGCGGATTGGCGATGGCGGTCTGCTCCAGGTATTCGTCGACGGACCCGCGGCCTTTCTGGTAACGGCCCTCGATTTCCATTGTCACCTGGGTGCCGCGGTGGTTTTCCCAGTCGATTTTTTTGTTCTCGAAGATGCGCGGTTCGTTTTTCTTGGTGTCGATCTGCACCTCGAAATAATGTGCCGGTGCGCGGGAGTTGGTGCGGGAAGTGATTTGCACTGGCTTACCAGTGGTGAGCTGGGCGTACATGCCGGCGGCCGAGATGCCGATGCCCTGCTGGCCGCGGCTCATGCGCAGCCGATGGAACTTGGAGCCATAGAGCAGCTTCGCGAAAATCGGCGGGATCTGCTGGCGCACGATGCCCGGTCCGTAGTCGATCACGGTCACGCGAAAACGATTCGCCTGACTCGGCGCCGGCGCGGCGCCGCCGTTTGCCACCACTTCGAGTTTGACGATGACTTCCGGCAAAATGCCGGCTTCCTCGCAGGCGTCGAGCGCGTTGTCGACCGCCTCCTTGACGCAGGTGAGGAGCGCCTTGCGCGGATTGTCGAAACCCAACAGGTGACGATTTTTTGTGAAAAACTCGGAAACCGAAATCTCGCGCTGGCGGGCGCCCATCTCGACTGCGGAAACCGTGGCCCGTGGCTCGGCGGCTGTCGGCGCCGGATCGGCTTTTGGCATGGCTTTGGACATTTTTTCTTTTCACATCTCCATGAAATGAAAGTTAGGAATAAACGCAGCGGGAACCGAGAAAACGAACCGGGCCCGAGGCATCAACAGGAACTTGGCTGAGAAATTGAGACTTGCAACGAGATGTCTGCGCCAAAAACTAGCTGATTATACCAGAATCCAAAATGTTTTGTAGCTTCGGGAAGAAATTGCAGAGAAAAAAATCGGTCGGACCGCGCGTCGTGGCAGCCGATGCCTGCAAGCTGCGGTTTGCGCGCCGCGGCGATATCCGCTACTTTGCTTTTCTAACGCTTTATCTCCGGACACCACCTTGATTTCCAACGGCACCCCGGCTTCGGCATCTCGCGTAGTCGCTGCTCCGCAAAAAGTCGCTTTCGCGGCGCTCAAGCATCCTCATTTCCGCGGATTTTTTTTCGCGACCATGCTCGCCATGATGGCCGACAACATCGAGCATGTGATCAGCTACTGGGTGTTGTTTCAAAAATTTCACTCGCCAGTGCTGGCCGGCTTCGCCGTCATCAGCCATTGGACGCCATTTCTTCTCTTATCGGTCTACTTCGGCGGCCTCGCCGATCGCCACGACTGCCGCAAGCTGATTCAGATCGCGCAGATCATGTACATGTTCGTGTCGGCGGCCTGGGCGTATTTCTTTTTCACCGGCACGATCGAGGTCTGGCACGCCTGCGTGCTGTTGGTGATCCACGGCATCGCCGGTGTATTTTGGACGCCGGCCGAGCAACTGATGATTCACGATCTGGTCGGCTCGGAAGATCTGGCGAGCGCGGTGCGATTGAACGCCACCAGCCGTCAATTGGGAATTCTTTTTGGCCCCGCGGTCGGCGGCGGTCTGATGCTCTGGCTCAGCCCATCCGCAGGTCTGGTCGTGAATGCGTTGATCTACGTGCCGTTCACGATCTGGCTGGCCATCGTTCCTTACACGGGACATACGCGTGAGGGCACGCCACCGCGCCGGGCGCTGCGCTGGCGCGATGCGTTCGATGTGCTGCGCGAGGTCGCCGAGAACCGGCCGATCATCACCATGATTGCGCTCGGCGGCGCGGCGTCTTTGTTTGTCGGCAACGCGTTTCAAGCCAACATGCCGGAGTTCGCGCACGATCTGGGCACGGAGAAAGCCGATTTCGCCTACAGCGCGCTGCTCGCGGCTAACGCGGCGGGCTCGGTGTTCGGCGGTTTTGCGCTCGACGGCAAAGGCTGGCTTCCGCCCACGGTGAAATCGGCCATCTCCTGCGCCATTCTCTGGTGTATAACCATGGCGGCATTCGCGTTCTCGAAAAGCTATCCGCTGTCGCTCGCGCTTTTATTCACGGCCGGCGCCCTGAACCTGTCGTTCTATTCGATCGCGCAGACCATCGTGCAGCTCGAAGCGCCCTTGGCTCTGCGCGGCCGGCTGATCGGCTTGTTCTCCATGTCCGCGTACGGGTTGCGCGCCTTCAGCGGTCTGACCATCGGCGTGATCGGCGGCTTGATCGGTGTGCATTGGTCGCTGGCGTTGAGCTCGTTGGTTTTGCTGGCCGTCACCGTCGTCTTGCTTTCCTTTGCTTCGCAACAACGTCGCAGCGAAGAGCTCGGCTGAAGAACCTTCACGAATCGCTCGCAGTCATTCTGGCTTCTACATGTAGGCCCCTGCCCCGGGCGACCGCAGGGTGGTCCTACAAAAGATCACCATTTGGTGGCAGAAGATCCTTCGCTTCGCCAGACTGTGTGAAAACTCTTCGGAGCCCTTCGACGGCGCTCAGGGCGAACGGATAATTCTCGGTAAAAACGCACCGTTCGTGGTGAGCCCAGTCGAACCATGAACGTTGTTTTCATACAGTCTGTTTCTTGGGATGACTTATTCCCAGTTTAAACTGGGAATGAGTCATTTGATTCGTTCCCTGAGATTGGTTACTGTCCGCGATTGATTCAACGATTTTCGGAGACGCCATTGTCACATCCCAGCAATTCAACCACCGCCGCTGCCGACCCGAATAAAAAAATCGCTTTCGCCGCGCTGCATCACAAAGATTTCCGCGCCTACTTCGTCGCCACCATGCTCGCCATGATGGCGGACAACATCGAGCATGTGATCAGCTACTGGCTGCTCTACGAAAAGTTTCACTCGCCGGTGTTGGCGGGCTTCGCGGTGCTCAGTCACTGGACGTCGTTTCTGCTCTTCGCGGTTTACTTCGGCGCGCTTGCCGATCGTTTCGACTGCCGTAAAGTCATCCAAGTCGCACAGATCATGTACATGGGCGTTTCGGCAGCGTGGGCATTTTTATTTTTCACCGACACGATTCAAGTCTGGCACGCCTGCGTCTTGCTGGTGATTCACGGCATGGCCGGCGTGCTTTGGGGACCGGGGAGCCAATTGCTGATCCACGACATCGTCGGCCCCGCGCAGCTTCAGAGCGCGGTGCGGCTCAACTCCACGAGCCGCCAGCTCGGCGTCCTATTTGGACCGGCGGTGGGCGGCGGACTGATGCTTCTGCTGACCCCGTCGATGGGTTTAGTGATCAATACCCTCATTTATTTGCCGTTGACTATTTGGCTCTTGACCGTGCCCTACACCGGCCATAGCCGCGAAGGCACCGCGCCTTCGCGTCGCGCTCTCGGCTGGCGCGATGCTTTCGCCGTCGTGCGCGAAGTCTCGGGTAACCGGCCAATCATCACCATGGTCGTGCTCGCCGGCTGCGTTTCGTTCTTTGTCGGGAGTGCGTTTCAAGCGACCATGCCGGAATTTGCCCATGATCTCGGCACGGAAAAAGCCGATTTCGCCTACAGTGCGCTGCTGAGCGCCAATGCCGCGGGAGCCGTGCTCGGCGGATTTCTTCTCGAGGGGCGCGGCTGGCTGCCGCCGCGCGTGCAGACCGCGATGATCAGCGCGATTCTCTGGTGCGTTGTGATCACCGGTTTTGCGCTCTCGACGAATTATTATCTTTCCCTGGCGCTGCTCTTCATGGCCGGCATTCTCAATCTGACTTTCTCTTCCATGGGTCAGACCATCGTGCAGCTTTTGTCGCCGCCGCAACTGCGCGGCCGGCTGATCGGGCTTTTCGCCATGTCGAGCATGGGTCTCAAAGCCTTCAGCGGCTTGACCGTCGGGGTACTCGGCGGGCTGATCGGCGTGCACTG
>Ga0207707_10000765_pt1 | contig 31585 bp, 31 predicted proteins | sample KBSC83BmetaG_FD_184336 | JGI IMG/M metagenome (GOLD analysis project Ga0207707, IMG submission 184336) | Corn rhizosphere microbial communities from Kellogg Biological Station, Michigan, USA - KBS C8-3B metaG (SPAdes) (version 2) | ecosystem: Host-associated > Plants > Roots > Rhizosphere ... | reverse complement strand
GACGCTGTGGCGGGCCTCGCGATCCAAAACCTTCAGGGTGGAGTAGCTGCGAAATGCCGGAGCCCCGCAAAGCCGCACCTGGTCTGGACAGCCTTCCGGTGACAATCGCGGACGTCAGGGCCGCCGCCGCCACCATCGGAAGTGCGGTCAGCGCCACGCCCTGCAATGAAAGCCGGACGCTCAGCGAGATTTGCGGCTGCAGGATCTGGCTGAAATTCGAGAATCTGCAATTCACCTCCACCTTCAAGGAGCGCGGCGCGCTCAATCGGCTCAATGCGTTGTCGGCCGAGGAGCGGCGGCACGGCGTCATCGCAATGTCGGCCGGAAATCACGCCCAGGGCGTGGCCTACCACGCGCGGCGTCTCCGCATTCCCGCGACCATCGTCATGCCGGTGGGCACGCCCATGGTGAAGGTCGAGAACACCAGGCGGCATGGCGCCGAAATTATCATTTCCGGCGCTACGCTGGAGGAGGCCGGCGCCTTCGCCCGAGAGCATGGCCAGGCGCACGGCATGACCATGATCCATCCTTACGACGATCCGTTGATCATTGCCGGGCAGGGCACGATCGCGCTCGAAATGCTGGAGGCGGTCGAGGTGCTGGATACGCTCGTCGTTCCCATCGGCGGCGGCGGGCTGATCTCGGGCATCGCCGTCGCCGCCAAATCATTGCGGCCGGACCTCCGCATTGTCGGCGTCCAGGCCGCGCTTTATCCCTCGATGTACAACGCCATCAAGCATGGGCATTTGCCCATGCGCGGCGATACGCTGGCCGAGGGCATCGCGGTCAAATCGCCGGGCAAGCTGACGACGGAGATCATCCGCCGTCTCGTGGATGACATCGTTCTTGTCACCGAGGCCGAGATCGAATGCGCGGTGGCAACCCTGATCAACATCGAAAAGACCGTTGTCGAGGGGGCAGGGGCGGCAGGCCTTGCCGCTGTGCAGGCCAATCCGGCACTCTTTGCTGGCCGCAATGTCGGGCTGGTGCTGACCGGCGGCAATATCGACACCCGCCTGATTGCCTCGGTCCTGACCCGCGAACTCGCGCGCGAAGGCCGGCTGACGCAGCTTTCGCTCGATATCGTCGACCGACCGGGCCAACTGGCGGCGGTCGCAGCGCTCCTGGCCGAGGCCAGCGCCAACATCATCGAGGTCTCGCATCAACGGACCTTTTCCGATTTGCCGGCCAAGGCGACCCTGCTCCAGCTCGTCATCGAAACACGCGATCGCGCGCATCTCGAAGACGTCCTGACCAAATTGAGTGCAGCCGGACTGGACGTCCGCTGCGAGTAACGTTGCGCGCCGTTGCCGCAGTGCGGCGATGACACCTAGGCCATTCGTTCCATAAGCCTTTCTGCGCTCTGGACGTGCTTGGCCCGGGGGCGGTAGGCTTCACGCCGTTGCCGCGCAAGCCGGCGGGTCGAGGGAGGATGGAGCCATGCGGGAGTTGACGCCGGAAACCATCACGGACGCCGTTCTCGACCAGATGGCGACCACGCCGGATGCGCGCATGAAGGAAGTCATGGCGGCGGCGGTCAGGCATCTGCATGCCTTTGCCCGGGAGGTGAACCTGACCCCCGGCGAATGGATCAAGGGCATCGAATTCATGACCCTGGTAGGCAAGATGTGCACGCCGGCCCGCCAGGAATTCATCCTGCTGTCGGACACCTTGGGCCTTTCGGCACTCGTCAATGGGTTGCATGACAAGACCGCGCTGGAAGAGGGCACGCATACGAGCCTGCTTGGCCCGTTCTACCGCGAAGCCGCGCCGAAACTGGCCGCCGGCACCCAGATCGCCAGGCATGTGAAGCCGGGTACCGAATGCGTGCTGTACGGCCGGGTCAGCGACATCAACGGCAAGCCGCTGGTGAACGCGAGTGTTTCGGTCTGGCAGACCAGTGCCGATGGCCTTTACGACATCCAGGAAAACGCTTCCTCAGTGGACTATCGCGGCGTTTTCGAAACCGATGCGAACGGGCTTTACGTCATCCGCACCGTCAAGCCGCGCGGCTATTCGATCCCGATGGACGGCCCGGTCGGCGCCATGGTGAACGCGCAGAGGCGGCACGGCATGCGGCCGGCCCATATCCATTTCCTGGTGGGTTCACCTGGCTATCGTGAGCTCGTCACCGCCCTTTATCTCCGCCACGACCCGCATCTGGCCGACGACGTCGTGTTCGGCTCGTCCGACGACCTCGCCGTCGACATCGCAGCCAACGATCCCGATTGTCCCATCAAGGGCGTGCCGAGCATCCGCTTCGACCTGAAATTGTCGCGCGAAGGCGAGGCCGACAAGACCAGCGGGCGCGTCGGCTCCGATCCGTCGGCGATCCTGAAGGGAGAGAAAATTGCTGCAGCGGCGCCCGCGGCAAGCTAAGGCTGAGCAAAAGGGCCAAACTTAAACGTCAAAGAACGTCAAAGAACACTTCACAGAGAGGAAACGATGAATCGTAGAACGGTGATCGGCTGGGCAACGGCCGCGTTGGTGCTTGGGCTTTCGTCAGTTGCGAGCGCGGAGGAGCCGCCGATCAAGATCGGCATGTCGATGCCGCAGACCGGCGGTCTCGCCGGCGGCGGCAAGCCTTCGCTGCTGGGCATCGAGATTTGGCGCGACGACGTCAATGCCAAGGGAGGTCTGCTTGGCCGCAAGGTCGAGCTGATCGTCTATGACGACAAGTCGAGCGCCTCCGAAACGCCGGCGCTCTACGCGAAACTGATCGACGTCGACAAGGTCGACCTGCTGTTTGCGCCCTATGCGACGGTGCCGACCGCGCCGATCATGCCGCTGGTCAAGCAGCGCGGTCTGCTGCTGATGGGCAATTTCTCGTTCCAGGTGAACAGCAAGGTCCACCACGACATGTGGTTCAACAACGCGCCGTGGGGGCCGGCCGACAGCTGGGCAAGCGGCTTCCTGACACTGGGCCAGAAGGCCGGCGGCAAGACCATGGCGCTACTCTCGGCCGACCAGGAGTTCGCGCAAAACCTGGCAACGACAGCACGCGACGTTGCCAAGAAGCTCAATATCCCGATCGTGTACGACCAGGCCTACCCGCCGAGCACGGCCGAATTCTCCAGCATCATTCGCGCGCTCAATGCGGCAAAGCCCGAAATCGTCTTCGTAGCGTCCTATCCGCCGGATTCGGCGGCTATCATGCGCGCCATCAACGAGATCGGGGTCGGCGACAATGTCAAGATCTTCGGCGGCGCCATGGTCGGCCTGCAATTTGCGTCCGTGATGGAGAACATGGGTTCGCTGCTCAACGGCGTCGTGAACTACAACACCTGGTTGCCCGAACCCAGCATGTACTTCGACGGCACCAAGGATTTCTTCGAGAAATACACCAAGCGCGCCGTCGCGGCGAAGGTCGATCCGCTCGGCTACTACATCGCGCCCTACGGCTATGCCATGGGCCAGATGATCGAACAGGCGGTGAACGCGACCAAATCGTTCGATCAGAAAGGACTCGCGAAATACCTGCACGCGAACACCATGAAGACCATCGTCGGTCCGATCTCCTATGCCGATGATGGCGAATGGAAGCAGAGCGCGACTCTTGAAGCGCAATTCCGCGGCATCAAGGACAAGAACATGGACCAGTTCCGCCAGCCGGGTAAGCAGGTCATCCTGTTCCCCGACAATCTGAAGACGGGTGAACTGGTCGCGCCCTTCGAGGCCGCGCGCAAATAGCCGATCGAGCCTTGGAGCATGATCCGGAAGGCTGTCTGGCGCCTCTTCGGATGATGGACGAAGCTCGAACGATAAGCTAAGGCGCGTTGACGACAATCATCGCGCCTTGGCAGGGCTGCGCGAGAGGCCAGGAAGGGGCAGTTCAAGGTGTTCTCGATCGACTTGCTGCGCGACGCGGTAGTGCTCGGTGTGCTGCTTGGCTGCTTCTATGCGGCCGTCAGCATCGGGCTGTCGATTTCTTTCGGGCTGCTCGACGTGCCCCAGGTGGCGCACCCCGCCTTCCTGGTGCTGGCGTCCTATGGCGTCTACCTGCTCAATGACAGCTACGACATCGATCCGATCGTCGCGGGCGTCATGATCGCGCCGCTGTTCTTCCTGCTCGGCGTCATCACCTATCGTATCTACTACGAGACCTTCGAAAGGCGCGGCAGCGACGCCGGGGTGCGCGGCATCGCCTTCTTCTTCGGCGTCGCCTTCATCGTCGAGGTGCTGATCATCCTGCTGTTCGGGGTCGATCAGCGCTCGGTGAGCGCGTCCTATATCGGCAAGGCCTGGCAGATCGGCGATTTGCGGATCCCCATCCGCCAGCTTGTTGCCTTTGCGGTGGCGCTCGGCCTGACCGTGCTGCTCGCCACCTACCTCTCCAAGACATTCATGGGCCGCGCGATCCGCGCGGTGGCGCAGGATGAGGAGGGGCTGCGCCTGATGGGCGCCAACCCGGTCCGGATCAAGCAATTCGCCTTCGGCATCGCCACCGCCGTGCTCGGCGTGGCCGGCGCGCTCCTGATCATCATCGCGCCCGTCGAGCCGACGCTTGACCGGGTCTATATCGGCCGTACCTTCTGTGTCGTGGTCATGGCCGGGCTCGGCAGCATCACGGGCACCCTGATCGCGGCCATCATCCTCGGTGTTTCCGAATCGATCGTGCTGACCATGTTCGGCGCATCCTGGGCGCCGGCGATTTCGTTTGCGCTGCTGTTGGGCGTGCTGGCCGTTCGCCCGCAAGGCCTGTTCGGCAGGTGACCCATGCAGCGTAGCTCGATCGCTTTCTGGCTGAGTGCGGCGATCTTCCTGATCGTCATGCTGCTGATGACCCAGATGATCCGCAACGAATACCCGTTCTTCGCCGGCTACGTGATCCTGCAATTCGTGGTGCTGTCGGTCGCCTGGACCATCCTCGGTGGCTATGCTGGCTACGTCAATTTCGGCACCAACGCCTTCTTCGGCGTCGGCGTCTACACGGCCGTGCTGCTGACCAAGGCGTTCGAGGCGCCGCTCGGCGTTCAGATCCTGATGGCAGCCGCTGTCGGCGGTTTGCTCGGATTTGGCGTCGGCCTCCTGACCTTGCGAATGCGCGGCATCTTCTTCTCGATTGCGACGATCGCGCTCGCGATCATCATCGAGACGACGATCACGAACTGGCGCTTTGTCGGCGGCGCGGCCGGCATCCAGTTGCAGCGCCCGCCGGTGATGGCGCCGTTCGACACCTATGTGAAGATGCTGTTCTTCGTGCAGGCGCTGCTGGTGGTGGTCGCCGTTGCGATCACTCGCTTCATCCAGAATTCGCGGATGGGACGTGGCTTGCAGGCGCTGCGGGACGACGAGCTCGCCGCCGAATGCACGGGCGTGCCGACCCTGCGGCTGAAGCTTCTGGCGTGCGTGATCTCCGGTGCGTTGATCTCCGCCGGCGGAGCGCCGGCCGCGATGTACCTGCAATTCGCCAACCCGGACTCCGCCTTCAACCTCAACTATTCGATCTCCGTGCTCGCGATGTCGCTGATCGGCGGCACCGCGCACTGGATCGGGCCGGTGATCGGCGCGATTGTGCTTGCCTCGACGCAGCAGTTCCTCGCGGTGACGATTTCCTCGGAAATCAACGTCCTCGTCCTCGGCTTCATGCTGGTGCTGTTCGTTGTGGCGGCGCCGAAGGGGATCATCGGCCTCGTCGGCCGCCTGAAGCGCAAGGGAGGCGAGGCATGACCGACGCCGCTCCGGAGGCCGCGCTGCTGCGGATCGATGGCCTGTCCAAGAATTTCGGCGGCTTTGTCGCGCTCGACAATATCGGCGTCGAGATCCGCAAGGGCGAACGCTTCGGCCTGATCGGGCCGAACGGCTCCGGCAAGACCACCCTGGTCAACTGCATTTCGGGCGCGCTGCGGCCGAACAAGGGCGCGGTGCTGTTCGCCGGCCAGGACATTACGCAAATGCCGCCGAACCGGCGCTCGCATCTCGGCATTGCCCGCAGTTTTCAGATTCCGCGGCCGTTCCGCAGCATGACCGTGCTCGAGAACCTGATGGTGGCACTCGACTTCGCCGCGCACGGGCATCTGTTCGAGACGGCGGCGCACCGGCGTGATGGCGCGATGTCGATCCTGACGCGGATCGGGCTCGCTTCCAAGGCCACGGTCGCAACGGCCACGCTGACCCAGGTCGAGCTGCGCAAGATGGAGCTCGCGCGCGCCATGGCGACTGGTCCAAAGCTCCTCGTCTCCGACGAGGCGATGGCGGGCCTGTCGACGTCGGAGGTCGACGAGGTGCTGGACCTGCTCCTGGGCCTTTGCGGCGAAGACATCGCCATCATCATGATCGAGCATATCATGCAGGCGGTGATGCGCTTCTCCGAGCGCGTGATGTGCCTCGATGCCGGCAGGATCATCGCCATCGGCGCGCCCGCCGAGGTGATGTCGAACCCGCGTGTGCAGGAGGCCTATCTTGGCACTTAGCCTGTCCATCGAGGGCCTCGATGCCGGCTACGGCGCCGTGAAGGCGCTGCGCGGCGTCTCGCTCAATGTCGCGAGTGGAGAGACCGTCGCGCTGCTCGGCACCAACGGCAACGGCAAGAGCACGCTGATGAAGTGCGTGATGGGCCTGGTCCGTCCCGCACGCGGCAGCGTGTCCCTGTCGATCGACGGCCAGTCGCACGATCTCACGAAATTATCGCCCGAAGCCATTGTCGATCTCGGCGTGGCCCTGGTGCCGGAGGGACGGCGGCTGTTTCCCAAGCTCACGGTCGTGGAAAACCTGATGCTCGGCGCTTTCCGCAAGGCTGCGCGCAGCGCCATCCAGCACAACCTGGCGATGGCCTTCGAGACCTTTCCCGTTCTGAAGGATCGCAGGAGCCAGTTGGCCGGCACCATGTCCGGCGGACAGCAGCAGATGCTGGCGATTGCCCGCGCGCTGATGTCGTCGCCGCGGCTGCTCCTAGTCGACGAGCCGTCCGTGGGGCTATCGCCGCTTCTGGTGTCGCAGGTGATCACCAAGATCAACGAGCTCAAGCAGAGTTTTGGCCTGACCGTCCTGATGGCAGAGCAGAATTTCAACCAGGCGATCCGGATCGCCGACCGCGGCTACATCATCGTCCACGGCGAGATCGCGGTGTCGGCGGCCTCCGTTGACGAGCTGAAGGCCAACGACATCGTGAAGCGGCTGTATTTGGGTGGGGTTGCCTGACCGGTTCAATTCGACGGCAGCCGCAAGTCGCCGGCCTCGAAGTTGAACCGGTCGCGCAGGTTCTTGCGCTGCTCCAGGATATCCCTCAGGAAGGCGCGGTCGGCGTCGTTCTTCATCATCGGCTCGATCAGATCGAGCTGGTTCATCGCCACGAGCTGCAGGATCTCGGTGCGCGGCTTGCCGATTGAATCGCGCGGCAGCGCGTGTACCACCTGGATGTGCTCCGGCGGCCTGGGGCCCTTGGCTGCGGCGAGCTCGTTGCGCAGTTCGGCCTCGAGCGCCGTCTTGTCCGCCTCGACAAAGGCGTAGAGACCGACGCCGGTCCGGCGGTCGGCAAAGGCGACGATGGCGGTGTCGCGGACGTCAGGATTCCGGCGAATCAGGTCGACCAGCACCGGGGCGTCATTGACGAGCCTGCGCCCGCCGCCTTCGCGATCGGTGAAATTGAACAGGCCGCGGGTGATGGCGCGATAGACCTTCTTGCCGGTCATGAGCCAGATGGTCGCGATGGCCGATTTGCGCGCCAGGATTTTTCGCTCCTTCGGCGTCAGCGCTTCCGGCGCGTAGCTGCGCTTGTGCTTGAGGAGATGGCGCAGGTCCTCATAGGCTGCGATCCTGAAGAGCCGGCTGCGGGTGCTGAAGCAGGCGGCGAGCTGGAAATCGGTGAGATAGCAGCGGCCATCAGTCCCGCGCAGCCAGTTCTGCTCCTTGGCGAGATCGTTGTGGCAGATGCCGGCGCGGTGCAGCCGGCGCAGCGCCTGCTTGGCCGAGCGGAAATAGGCGACGTCGCCGTGGGGCTTGGCCAGATGCAGCGCGACGCCGTCGATGAAGCCACGCACCAGCGCGCGGCGGCCGGCCCACAACAGCTCTGGGCCGACCTGCAATCCCATTGCGAGATCGAGCGCCTTGCGCTCACGGGCGAACAGATGCCGGGCCACTGCGAACGACCACCACGGCACCTCGTCGAGCCGGCGCAGCACCGCGTCGACTTCTCCGGTATCCTTGCGGTAACGGCCGCGCTCGACGGTCGAGAATACGTCGCGCTTCAACAGCACGCCTTCGCTCCAGCGCGCCGACAACGAAGCGGCGTCGTCTTGCGGCAATCTCATGGGATGCTCACGCCGCAGCCGGGACGCGCAGATGATCCGACATCCAGCGGTCGAGATCGTACAGCGCCCGCGTGCTGATCGCCTGCCTCTTCGCCACCGTCTTTTCGCTGCCGCGCAGCCGGCTGCCGTCAGGCTTCCTGGTCGGCGGCGAGGCGAGTGGCGGGAACAGGCCGAAATTGACGTTCATCGGCTGGAACGAGCGTGTGCCCTGATCGATCGTTTCGATATGGCCGCCCGTGATGTGGCCGAGCAGTGCGCCGAGCGCCGTGGTCGCCGGTGGCGATTCGAGGGACGCTCCGCGCGCACCTGCGGCAGCATAGAGGCCCGCGATCAGTCCGATGCTGGCCGACTCGACATAGCCTTCGCAGCCCGTCATCTGGCCGGCAAAGCGCAGCCGCGGTTCGGCGCGCAAGCGGAGTTGCGTGTCGAGCAGCTTTGGCGAGTTCAGGAAGGTGTTGCGGTGAAGCCCGCCGAGCCGGGCAAACTCCGCCTTCTCGAGCCCCGGAATGGTGCGGAAGGTCTGCTGCTGCGGGCCGTATTTCAGCTTGGTCTGGAAACCGACCATGTTGTAGAGCGTGCCAAGCTTGTTATCCTGGCGAAGCTGCACGATCGCGTAGGGCTTGACGGTTGGATCATGCGGGTTGGTCAGCCCGACCGGCTTCATCGGCCCGTGCCGCAGCGTCTCGCGCCCGCGCTCCGCCATCACCTCGATCGGCAGGCAGCCGTCAAAATAGGGCGTATCGGTTTCCCACTCCTTGAACTCGGTCTTCTCGCCTGCGAGCAGGGCATCGACGAAAGCGTCGTACTGCTCCTTCGTCAGGGGGCAATTGATGTAGTCCGCGCCGGTGCCACCGGGACCCACCTTGTCGTAGCGGGACTGGAACCAGGCGACCGACATGTCGATCGTGTCCCTGTGCACGATCGGCGCGATGGCGTCGAAGAAGGCGAGCGCGTTCTCGTCCGTGAGCTGCCGGATGGCGTCGGCAAGTGGAGCCGAGGTGAGGGGCCCGGTCGCGACGATGACGTTGTCCCAGTCGGCGGGCGGCAGACCGGCGATCTCGCCGCGGCTTATTTCAATGCGGGGATGCTCGTGGAGCGCCCGGGTCACGGCGGCTGAAAATCCGTCGCGGTCCACTGCCAGCGCGCCGCCGGCCGGCACCTGGTTGGCGTCGGCCGCTCGCATGATCAGCGAGCCGAGCCGACGCATCTCGGCGTGCAGCAAGCCAACCGCGTTGTTGGCGGCGTCGTCGGAACGGAAGGAGTTGGAGCAGACGAGCTCGGCAAGGCCGTCGGTGCGGTGCGCTTCGGTCATGCGGACAGGCCGCATCTCGTGCAGCACGACACGGCAGCCGTTTTCAGCGGCCTGCCAGGCGGCTTCGGAGCCGGCAAGGCCCGCGCCAATCACATGGACGATGTCGGAAGAAGGGGTCCCAATCATGGGGCGCAGGGTTAGCGCTTTTTGGTGCGAGGCGCACCTGCGGAAAGCGCCTCCAACCCGGATACGACAACGCCCGCAGCGAGGCGGGCGTTATCCGTTCGATCAATGGGCTGAACGATCAGCCGTTATAGGTGCCGGCTGCAACGCGCGGAATATCCGAGCGGTCGAGGCCGATGTCGGCCAACTCGCGATCACTGAGCTGGGTCAGCTCGTTGACGTTGCGCTGATAGTTCCGGAACGCCTGGATCATGCGGATGAGCGAGAGCAACATGGTAGTCTCCTTAGTAGTTCGATTCAGCCTTTGAGGAGGGCCTCTTCGTTGAAATGAATATAGCTCAGATTCTCTGGGTCACTAGTTCCGATGTTGCGGTGCAGCTAGGTATGAAATGCATGGCGCGGGTAAGGGGCGCTTAACCTATCGGCATAGCTGCCTCAAAATCCTCCAGCTAGCCGGAACTCTGGGTAAAAACCACGTGAAATCACAGGATTGTCGCGAGAGCGCCAAATTAGGAGCGCGTCCAAATTGGTAACTGTACCGAAGGCTTTCAAGGCTTGCTTGCCGGAGCTGACTACCCGCGTCGGGCTCAAGCTCATGCGTGATTCGCATGATATGACTTCTATAATAGTGAATTATCGATCATTTTTACTCTGCGCTGCAACCAAGAAGGAATGGCTGATCCAGTCGGCGCCAGGAGTTCGCAAGACGCTCGAGCCTAGTTCTCAACGGCGTCCCATCCTCGTTCCGGGACGTCCGTGCCTGCACAGGATCGGCATCCTTCAAATGGGAAAGGCGACCATACTTCATGCGCATCTCACAACCTCATGGCGACGACGTGGCCGGAGGTTCTGTGCGAGTCACGCGCGATGATCATTACCGCGCTGTAATCAAAACGCGTCACGGCGCATGAGGCTTTGCATCAGGCGTCGATCACATTTTTCTCGCGGGGAATTCATTCATCAGGGTGCGACCGTTTGGCGCACAATCCTTTTGCAGATTCCGGCAATGGCGTCGGAAGTGCGCAAAAAAGAAAAGGAAAGTAACATGCTCAAGAAGTTACTAGGGGTTGCCGCGGTCGCGGCTGTTTCCTTCGCAGTAGTTCCCGCTCAGGCCGCTCATGTGGGCGTTGGCTGTAACGGCGCCAACTTTGCGAAGACCGAAACGGCGATCGAAACCATGGCCGACGGTGAAGGCAAGTTCACGGCTCAGAAAGAGATCGCGGCGGCACAGGACGCCATGCTCAACGGCAAGGGCGGCTGCGCCGCACATCTCAGCAAGGCCATGCACGCGACCATGGCGAAGTAAGTTCGCCGCAACAAGCTCAGGGGCAGGGGCCGGTCGCCATCGCGATCGGCCTTCTTATTTTCAGCTACGGCGCGTGCGCGAGCTGGTTGGCGAAATAAGCGATGGTCCTGGCGTAGACCTCGCTCTTGTTCCACTGCTGGAGGACCGCGAAGTTAGGGGCGCCCGCCTGAAAATCCTTGCCGCGCTGCCAGCCGTAACCTGCAAGATAGTTCGCGGTCGAGGCCAGCACGTCGGGCACGTTGTGCAGGAGGTCGCGCCTGCCATTGCCGTCGAAATCGACGGCATATTTGATCCAGGACGATGGCATGAACTGGGTCTGGCCAAGTTCGCCCGCCCAGGCGCCGCGCATATCCTGCGCAGAGAGATCGCCGCGCTCGATGATCCGCAGCGCATCCATCAGCTCGCTACGGAACTCCTCGGCGCGCCGGCAGTCATAGGCGAGAGTTGCGAGCGAACGAATGGTCTGGAATTTCCCGGTGTTGACGCCGAAATCCGTTTCCAGTCCCCAGATCGCGACCAGCACCTCGCCCGGCACGCCATAGGTCTGTTCGATGCGCGACAGCACCGAACCGTATTGCTTCAGCATGTTGGAGCCGCGCGTCATCCGCGGCGGCACCATGCGGCCGGAAAACTGCTCGAAGGTCTGGCCGAACACCTTCTGCGAATGATCGCGGCTGAGTACGCTCTGGTCGAGCGTCACCCCGGTGAGCCCGGCATTGATGGCCTGCTGCGAAATGCCCTTGGCCGCGGCATCGCTCTTGAAGCCCGTCAGCCAGGTATCGAAATTGCCGGTGCCGCAGGGAACGGCAGCATGCGCGGCCGGCGCTGTCGCGAGCGCAGCGCTGAATACGATTGCGGCAAGGAGACGGTGATGGGCTGCCAACGAAGCCGGTTCCGATTCGAAATGTTCCTGATCGTGCAGCGCACTATGTCGATGTCAACCGCGGCCAAAACAAGGCTGGTTCCCAAACGCCCAACCGCCGGCTTGGCCGGCGGTTGGGTCTGGTTCATGTGATCAGGCGTTGTCAATCGTCCCGGCGCCGCCATGGAAACAGGTTGGCCGGGAAATCCGCGGCGGGTTTGCGCTGATGCGGCGGGCGCGGTGGAATCGGCCGCGCATTCGGATCGATCGCCACGACCTCGCGATAGAGATGCCAGGTCGCGTGGCCAAGCACCGGGATCACGACAGCAAGGCCGAGGAACAGCGGCAATGATCCCACGACCAGGAGCACCGCGACGATCAGGCCCCAGGCCGCGATCGTTACCGGGTTCTTGGCGGCCACCTGAAGTGAGGTGACCATGGCTTCTCCCGCCGTGGCGTGCCGGTCGAGCATCAGCGGGAACGAGACCACGCTAATGCAGAGCGCGACCAGCGCGAACAGGAAGCCGACACCGCAGCCGACCACGATCAGCCACCAGCCTTGTGGCGTAGTCAGAACGCGCGTGATGAAATCGGATGCACTGGTGGCGCCGCCATAGCCGAACACCGCGATATAGATCGCCTGCGCGGTCGCGACCCAGGTCACGAACAGCGCGAGCAAGAGCGCGCCGAGTCCGAGCATTCCACCGAAGGAGGGCGACCGCAGCACGTCGAGGGCGTCCCAGGCAGAAGCTTGCTGGCCGCGTTCGCGCCGGCTGCTTAGCTCATAGAGGCCGAGGGCTGCGAAGGGGCCGAGCAGGGCAAAGCCCGCGGCGAGCGGAAACAGCAGCGGGATCACCGCATAACCGAAGGCGGCGCGCGCCAGCAAAAGGCCGAGCACGGGATAGATCACGCACAGGATGATGGCGTGGCTCGGTACCGCCTTGAAATCCTCCCAGCCGAGTTCCAGCGCCCGGCGCAGATCGGAAAGGCCGATCGCGCGGATTTCAGGCGGGGCTTCTACGGGCTGCACCTGCGACGAGACATTGTCGTGATAGGTCGAGGCCATGGTCGCTAACTCCCTTTGCCGTGGCGGCCGGAGTTCGCGCCAGTTCGGGGCGCGAATGGCCGCCGATGGAACGATCACGATCTTGGCCGCGAGAATCCTTTTTTCTGGCCACGTCGCGAGCTGATGGATCACCATACTCCTGAATCGTTCCGCCGTCGCTCACGGCTGGGTGAAAAATAAATGCCGCAACGCAAACCTTTACGCGTCATTCCGCCGTCATTTCGCCGCGGCCAAGCTGCAAGCCTTGAACTCAGGTCGCATTGGCAAGCTTGAGCCCGACGGCTAAGGTTAACGAAGCGATCCGAACCGGTGCCCGCGGGCAAGGCTTTTCGAAGCTACACGTCGTCTCGAGTTTTATTGGGGGAACCAGCCATGAGCATTTTCGGAAAAATCATGAGTGCGATCTTCGGTCAATCTGCCGCAGCCGCACCGGCGGGGGGCGCCGCCGCCGCTCCAGGTGGCGCAAGCCCTGGAGGCGCTTCGGCTGCGCCGTCAGCGTCTCCCGCGCAGAGCGTCGATGTTGCGCCGATCCTGGACAAGGCGGTCGCCGCCAAGCACGAGAAGCTGGAATGGCGTACCTCGATCGTCGACCTGATGAAGGCGCTCGACATCGATTCGAGCCTTGCCGCGCGCAAGGAACTCGCCAAGGAGCTGGGCTACACCGGCGACACCAACGACTCCGCCAGCATGAACGTCTGGCTGCACAAGCAGGTGATGGCCAAGCTCGCGGCCAATGGCGGCAAGCTGCCGCCGGAAATCAAGCACTAGCGTGCGGAAAAGCGTGAAGCGGTTTTCTATCGCGACAAACGCATAGCGCTTGTGAGGAGATCATGCGCCAGCATTAGTGGATTTTTTCCCCTTCGAGCACCAAAGGCCCGTGTCCTGCACGGGCCTTTTTTGGATCGATCGACAAGAAGGGAAGAACCTCGAAGGTCTTCGAGCCGAAGGCCGGTAACATCATCCATTCCGCTGCGCCGGAGAAGGTCGGCCCCGTCGTGAAGGGCGATCTGCTGCTGTGCAGGCTCGAAGGTCTGGATCGTTGACGCCTCAGGCCACGAGGTCCCGGTATTCCGGGTGCTTGTTGAGGTAGTCCACGACGAAACCGCAGCCGGCGATGACCTTGCGACCGTCGGCGCGGATCATCTCCAGCGCGCCCTTGACCAGTTCCGAGGCGATGCCGCGCCCGCGCAAGGCGCGTGGTGTCTCGGTATGGGTGATGATGATGGCCTGCGGCGTCGGCCGGTAAATGGCAAAGGCGACCTGACCCTCGGCGTCGAGCTCGAAGCGGTGCTGGGCCTTGTTGTCGCGGACGGCAGGCATGGTCGGAGTTCCTGAAGAGATTCTAGGCCTTCATGTAGGGGCGAGCATGCTCCGATGCAAACGCGCGACCGAGGCGTGATGGAGGCTTCCCTTCAGGCCTTCAGCAGATCCTTGTACTCGAAATGCTTGCTGATCCAAGCTTTGACGAACGGGCATTCCGCGATCACGCTCTCGCCCGCGCTCCGCACCTGATCCAGCGCGCCCTGGACCAGCTTTGAACCGACGCCGCGGCCGCCGAGCTCCGGCGGCACCTCGGTGTGAATGAAGGTAATGACATCGCCGTCGCGCTTGTAGAAGGCGGCAGCGAGATGGCCATCGACCACGAGCTCGTACCGTTGCTGCGCCTTGTTGTCGACGATGTCGTCCATGGATTGCCTCATTGTTTCAGGGAGCCTGAAAGCATGGTCCGGATCGACCATGCGTCGCCGTCGCTCGAGCCCTTGATGTCGTCGATCTTCCAGCCGCCCGTCTCGTGCACGAAGTCGTAGCGGATAACCTGATCCGCCGGCTTGCGCGATGGGGTGTTGTGGCCCGGCGATGGTGACGGCAATCAGCGCCCTGGAGGCGTCGAGTTTTTCGGTCTCGACCTTGAAGGATTTGACATCCGACTCCTGCGAATTGGTGACAGGGTCGAAATCCACCGGGCCCACGTCGCCCTTTGGCGTATGCGCATCCGCCTTCGCCCACAGCGTGGCGAGCGATTTCGAGAGATATTTGGCCTTTGCCGTCTTGTTCTCGATGACAAAAGCGCCGCCGCCATCGCCCTTGCCCTTGGCGGCGCGGGTGTAGATGGCGGTAACGATCGCGACGGGATCGTCGGAGGTGACGGGTTCGGCGCGCGCCAGCGGCGCTTCGGTGGCGATGAGCAGGCCTGTCAAAACCAGGCCGCGGCGGGAGATCATGCCTTTCATCAAATCGAATTTCCCTGAGTTCTGGATCGGAATGCGGCCGCGCGCTGCACCGATATTTACTGGTTTTGAACCGCTCGGATCGAACTGCGCTCCATCGGATGCGCGCCGACGGCGATGACCCCTTTGAAGGCTCATCATGGCCGTGTCCGCGCTGCTCGTGATCAACCCTTTGACGGCGGAAGAGGCGAAAAAGTTCAATCCTGGCGGCAACTATTCGGCCTGCAGTCCGGCCTTGCGGGGTCTTGGCCGATGGCGATAAACAGGAGGCAACAACCCTGTCCGGGGCAAGCGTCCCCATCCGAGGAAGCTCATGAAGCCTGTGCTGACCGTGCTCGGCGTCGTTCTGCTCGTCATTGCCGCCGTCTATTTCCTGGTTCCCGCGGATCAATTGCCCGGTTTCTTGCCCGGCCATGAGGCCGGCGTGGCGAAGGTTCACGTCAAGCATGGCGTCGCTTCCGGCGTTGTCGGCCTGGTCCTGATCGGCGCCGGCATGTTCCTCGGACGCCGCTGACGTGAGCGCGGGCCCCCTCAACGCCGAGAAGCCGCTGGGCAGCCAGGCGCGGATGTCGCGCCGGGTGATGAACCTCGCCCACATGGTGACCCAGAATGCGCGTCGTCATGGCGACCGCGCAGGATTTATCTGGGCCGAGAAGAGTTTTACATGGCGCGAGATCGACGCGCAGGTCTCTGCCCTTGCTGCGGCGCTTGCGGCGCGCGGGATCGCCAAGGGCGACCGCATCCTCGTGCATTCCAGGAACTGCGAGGAGATGTTCTTCTCGATGTTCGCCGCCTTCCGGCTTGGCGCGGTCTGGGTGCCCACGAATTTCCGCTTGATGCGCGATGAAGTGGCTTATCTGGCGACCGCTTCCGGCGCCAAGGCTTATCTGTGCCATGGCGATTTTCCCGATCATGCCAGGGCCGTTACCGATGCAGCCTTCACCTGGCGGATCGGCGAAACCGGCACTTTCGGGCAGATGTCGCTGCGCGAGGCGATGGCGCCTTATGCCGGCGCAGCGGTCGCCGACGTCGCAGTCGAGTATGACGACCCCTGCTGGTTCTTCTTTACCTCCGGTACCACCGGCCGCTCCAAGGCGGCGGTACTCACCCACGGCCAGATGGCCTTTGTCGTCAATAACCATCTCGCCGATCTCACGCCGGGCACGACGGAACAGGACACCTCGCTCGTGGTGGCGCCGCTGTCGCATGGCGCCGGCGTGCATCAGTTGATGCAGACCGCGCGGGGTGTCGCCACCATCCTGCTGCCAACCGAGCGTTTCGACATCATGGAAGCCTTCCGGCTGATCCAGCGGCATCGCGTCAGCAATCTCTTCACCGTGCCGACCATTTTGAAGATGATGGTCGAACATCCTGCCGCCGACCAGTTCGATCATTCCTCGCTGCGCCAGGTCATCTATGCCGGCGCGCCGATGTACCGCGAGGACCAGAAGTTTGCATTGAAGAAGCTCGGCAAGGTGATCGTGCAATATTTCGGCCTCGGCGAGGTCACCGGCAACATCACGGTGTTTCCGGCGGCGCTGCATGAGGAGGAGGATGGTCCGCAGGCGCGGATCGGCACCTGCGGCTTCGAGCGCACGGGCATGCAGGTCTCGATCCAGGACGACAATGGCCGCGAGTTGAAGCCGTTCGAGACCGGCGAGATCTGCGTGATCGGGCCAGCGGTATTCGCGGGCTATTACGACAACCCCGAAGCCAACGCGAAGGCATTTCGCGACGGCTGGTTCCGCACCGGCGACCTCGGCCATATGGACGAGGAGGGGTTTGTCTACATCACCGGCCGCGCCTCCGACATGTACATCTCCGGCGGTTCCAACATCTATCCGCGCGAGGTCGAAGAGAAGATCCTGACCCATCCCGGCATCGGCGAGGTCGCCGTCCTCGGCGTTCCCGATCCGGTCTGGGGCGAGGTCGGCGTTGCCGTCTGCGTCGCGCGCGAGGGCGCGAAAGCGGTGACTGAAGCCGAGATGGCCGCGTTCCTGGCGCCAAAGGTGCCGCGCTACAAGATGCCGAAGCGTTTCTTCTTCTGGGAGGCGTTGCCGAAGTCCGGCTATGGCAAGATTCCGAAGCGGCTGGTGCGCGACGAGCTGGAAGCGCGCGGCCTGCTGGATCTCACCAAGGCGTTTTCGAGCGAAGCGGGCACCGGTTCGCGTGAAGAAAACGCGTCGAAAATAAAGCCTGCCGGGACGTGATGCGCAGCATCAAGCAACCGGGCCCGGCGGTCGCCGAGCGCATCCAGTGGGTGGAAGTGCGTGGCCGCGCCTTCTCTTTCACGCTCGAAGCGGGCACCACCCTGCTCGAAGCCGCGCGCCGCGGTTTTGCGGCGGAGGGATTTACCAGCGGCACGCTGAACATGGGAGGAGGCGCGCTCGGTCCGTTCGGCTACGTCATGCCGGCGCTGTCGAAGACCGGCGAGAACGCAGCGTTCTATAGCGATACCTTTCGGCCTGCCGGTATCACGCAGCTCAAGCTCGCGACCCTGACGCTCGGCGAACGCGACGGCGCGCCGTTCTTTCATTGCCATGGACTATGGCGCGAGGCCGACGGCCGCATGAGCGGTGGTCATATGCTGCCGGATGAAACCTTTGTCGCCGAGCCGTTTGCTGTCGAGGCGTTCGGCATCGATGGCGCGGTATTTGTGGCGGAGGGCGATCCCGAGACGAACTTCAAGCTGTTCGGCCCCGTTCCTCGCGCGGGCACAAACGCGAAGGCATCGAGCCGCACCTTCGCAATGCGGCTGCGGCCGAACCAGGATTTTGCCGGAAGCCTCGAAGCGTTCTGCCGCGAGCGCGGTATCGCACGTGCGAAAGTTCGCGGCGGCGTCGGCTCGACCATCGGAGCGCGGTTTGCCGGCGGCGGCGTGATCGAGCCCTTTGCGACGGAGCTTGCGATTACCTCCGGCAGCGTGGCGCCCGGCGTCAGCGGCGCGTTCGAGGCTGCGCTCGATGTCGCGTTGATCGACTACACCGGAGGCATCGGCGAGGGGAGATTGATCCGCGGCGACAATCCCGTGCTGATGACCATGGAACTGGTGCTGGAGGCTCTCTGAGAGAAGGGTTGGAAGGCCGGTGGCCGAGGTGACGAACTGTCGCAGACAGAATTGAGCCCGGCCAAGACCATCGCTGGTCCGTCGATCAACCGGAAGTGCAGCAGGCTGCCTACCACGATGCTTGCGGGACTACCGGTTGGGTTGTAGATTTGGATCATTGCAGGGCCACAGCCGAGGGCCGTCATGGAATTATCGTTCGCTTGCGACAACAGCGCCGACGCGAGTCTGCTAGCACAGGAACTCGAAGAGACCTTACGCGCGCAAGGCATTTCACCGAACGCGATATCGCTGAAGCCCGCATCTCCCGAGAACATGGATATTGGCAGCGTGGTCTGGGTTGCCATCGAACGGACAGGGCAGGTGGTGGAAGCTGCCGGCACCGTTCTCACCATCGCCAAATGCGTCTATGACGTTGCCAACAAATATGGCGTCGGAGTCATTTTCACGAGGCCTGAAGGCAAGGTGGAAGTTCCCGCGACGACGGTCGCAATGAACCTTATCGAACAAATATTGTCGGATTCCTCCCAGCCGAGGGTCGCATTACGTAGCTAGGGGCTGAACATGCGTAAGTTCGGCGTCGTCGTTTTCGGTGCAAGTATTTTCGATCACCATGCTCATTTGAGCAATCCGCGCTTCAAGAAGTCGGCGGAGGAATTCCAGCGCGTGATCGCGGATCCGCAGATCCTTTCGGATTGCGAGATCGAAACGCTCGACCTCTACGACCAGGCCTTGTCGGTCGATCAGACGCTCGACAGGATCTGGGATTTCACCGCCAAGGACTATCAGGACATCCTCATCTACTACTGCGGCCACGGCAATGTCGGCCTGCGCGACGGCGACTATCGCGTCTTCCTGCGCCGGAGCGATCGCGAACGCAGCCACAGCCTGCTCAACATCGTGACCCTGATCAACGACGTCAAGAAAAGGGCCCAGTCGAAGCGGGTCTATTTCGTGCTGGACGCCTGCTATTCGGGCGCTGCGGTATCCGAGATGGAAACCATGGATGCCGGCGGGGCCGAGATATTGATCGAGCGTCAGCTCAAGGAAGCGGTCGCCGACAGCGGCAGCGGAACAGCGGTTCTGACGGCCTCGGGAAGGCTCGGCGTGGCCCTGGCAAAAGAGGAAGACCAGCTCACGCTGTTCACCGGCACGTTCGTCCAATGCCTGGAGAAGGGTATCGCGCAGCGGGCGAATGCAGCGCGCTTCTCGTGGCTGGACCTGAAGGACCAGATCGTTCGCGCCACGCGGGAACGGCTCGGACCCAATGCGCCGATCCCGCGGCTGACGAGCTTCGGCGAGACCGTCAGCGACATCACGCGCGTCGACTTCTTCTCCAACAAGGCGTTTGTCCTTGCGCCGCCGGCGGTCGTGGACGAGCAGGCGCGCAAGGAGCTCCTGTATTGGGAAGCCCTGTCCGGAGACTCGCCGGCCTTCGCCTATGAGGACTTTCTGGAGAAGTTTCCAACCGGGACCTTCGCGATTCCCGCCCGGGTCAACCTGTTCAAGAAGGCGAGAGGTTTTGGTGAAAGCGAGCTCGAGGAGCATCTCCAGAAATACCCCCGGAGCGTCGCGCGGCCGCAGCTTGAGCAGCAGCTGGCCGAGCTGAAGCAGCGCCGGATCAAAGGTGGCACTGCCGCCGCCGAACCGAAGCAGGAGACGGCTTCCGCCGTGGCATTTGCCGCGGTGCCGGAGGCCGCGACTGGTAATCCGGGCGCGAAGACCGAAGCCGTTACGCTGCCTCCACCCCTGCCGTCTCGACGATGGAGGCCCGCCACCATACTGGCCTTGCTGGCCGCGATTGCCGGTGCGATCTGGTTGATTGCCGCGAACACCGGAAGCCCCCCGCAGCCTCCAAGCAATGACGGAAAGATCGCCAACAAGGAGGCTTTGCCCTCGACCGAGCCGCCACCACCGCCGCCGGAGACAAAGGTGCAGCCGCCGCCCGAGATAAAGCTGCAACCGCCGCCACCGGAAGTGCTGAACCGCGCGCCGTCGCCGCCACCTGCGCCGCCACCACCACCACCACCAGCCCCGCTCACCTTCAGGACCTTTGTGAACTATGACATGCAGGGTGATCTGATCACCCATTTCAGTTCCGATGGCTCGGACTGCCAGCCGCGGTGCCGGTCATACGCCGATTGCGTCGCCTACAGCTACGACAAATGGATCGGCAGGTGCTATCTCCTCAGCAGCATCGGCACGCTCAAGGTCGATGGACGATCCGAGACCAGCCTCCGCTCCGATCAGCCAAATCCAGGCGGGTCGCAGCAAGCCGAAAACTTCTGTCCCTACAGGAACGTGTCGCTGTCGGGAGACGGTCGTCAGGAGCCCCGGGCCCAGTCTGTCCCCGACTGCGAGCAGATCTGCAGGTCGGACAGGGGCTGCGGCGTCTACGCGTTCAACAGCACCAGCAGAACCTGCTTCCTGTTCCACAGGATCACGAGCCGGACGAGCGGAAACCTGACGGCTTTCGTGAGAACGCAGGATAGCTGCAACTAATTTAGCTGGAGCGCGGCTGGCGCACGGGCGCTCGCTGTTGGCGCACATCCACGTTGATGTCGAGATCGATGTCGCTGACGCAGGTCTGCATGGTGCGGTGCGAGCCGCCTTCGTGCCAGGGGCCGGCGCGGGCGCGCGCCTCCCTGACATTGGCAAGCCGCAGGCAGCGCCATTGCGGCAGCGGGCCCGAGCTCTTGCCGCCAAACTGCCACGCCAGCACGACCTCCTCGCCGCTCTTGTTCGTGCCGATGATGTGCGGACAAAGCTCGCGGTACCGGCCCTCATAAAGGCAGGTCACCTGCTGCTCGGCGAGAATGGCATTGCGGAAGAGAGTGTAGGTGGATGAGGGCATTGGTGCGCTTCACGGTCCGCAAATTGTTCTTGTTACGTTCTTTTGGTTGTGCCATGGATAGGATAGGTATCCTGGGGTGTTGGGGGAGGCATGGCGAAGCAAAAACGCGACATCAATTTGCCGGCGCCGTATCTGAAGCGGCTCTGGCTCGATCCGGAGCGCGTGCCCGGTCGCGAGGCCTATCCGTTCTGCCTGCCGTTCCTGGCCGACGATTTCGAGCTTCGCTTCGAGCGCGCCATCACCATCATCGTCGGCGAGAACGGCACCGGCAAATCGACCTTGCTGGAAGGCATCGCCGCGCTCGCCGGTTATGACGGAGCGGGCGGTGGAAAGGGCTATATGCCGGTCGATCATTCCCGCTCGATGGAAGTGGAGGGTGGCGAGTTGTCAGAGGCGCTGCGCGCGAGCTGGCTGCCAAAGATCACCAAGGGCTGGTTCTTCCGCGCGGAAAGTTTTTTCTCGGTCGCGCGATATCTTGACTCCGTCGGCAGTACATCCGCCGACTTCCTCTCGCATTCACACGGCGAGGGCTTCCTGCGTTTCTTTGAAGAGCGCTGCCAGCGCCAGGGACTCTTCATCTTCGACGAGCCTGAAGCAGCGCTGTCGCCTACGCGGCAGATCGAGTTCCTGAAGCTGTTGCAGATGATGGACAAATCGGAGCGCATCCAGGTCATCATGGCCACCCACTCGCCGATGCTGATGGCCTATCCCAACGCCACGCTGCTGCGGCTGACGAAATACGGTCTGGAGCCGACGACGGTCGAATCGACCGATCACTACAAGACGCTGCGGGAGTTCTTTGAGGATCCGCGGGGGTTTGTGGAGGCGGCGATCGGGGAGTAAATTTGGGCTTCCACCGAGGTTGAGTTATGGCGCCTGCTATCCATCCCGGCCGTTTGCTGAAGCGCGAGTTGAGGGCTCGCAAACTCAGCGCCAATCGTCTCGCCCTCAATATCGGCGTGCCCGCCGGTCGGATGACCGATATCCTCAATGGCCGTCGCGCGATAACGGCTGATACGGCGGCTCGACTCGGCCGCTATTTCGGCAACCGTTCGCAGTTCTGGCTGGAGCTGCAGAGCCAATATGACATCGGCGTGGTCGAGCGGGAAAAGGGGGGCGAGATTGCCGACGAGTGAGGCGGGCGGCTTTGACCCAAGCGAGGCGGTCGCGATGAACGGCGGATTACGCTTGGCTGATCCGCCCTACGCTCTCAGCCTGTTGGCGACGGGGCAATGACAGTCAGGAACTCGAGCCTTGAACATTGTTTTATGATCATCTCTTGGAGTAGCACAAGAAGTAAGCCGACTGCGAAAAGACGGCTGTCATATTCTTCTTGAAAACGAGAATCAACGTCTTCGTCCGCGCGGAATGCTGATTTTATTTGTCTATCACCGTGCAGCATTCTCGACCGAAAGCTGTAGACGTCGGAAATCCATTTGCTCAGCCATTTGGTGTCAGCACGATCTCGGAAAATGGCGGCCAATTTTTCTCGGAGCTGACCTAGCGATGATCTTCCTCCTTCGACTAGGATAGCTTCGATACCAGCTACCGCCCATACCAAATCAGATAATTCGTCAACGCGCTCTTGTTCAACGAACAACCTGGTAAAGAAATTCAATGAACGCGAGGCCGGAGAATTACTATAGCCATCGAAGATTCCGTTGCTCTTGAAGACCCAATCAATCGCCTCCGACGGAGTTACCGCATATCCGGGTCTGAAATTCTGCTCGTTGAGAAATCCAAGCGCTTCGCGGACTGGTGATGTGTAGTACCTACTGTGCCTATGCTGCTTGCCACCCACCGTCCAAAGACTTCCAACTGGCTCTACGGCGCCGGGAAACGAAAACGTCAAGGCCAACAGGTAGGTTTGAATCGTAAGATCGAGAAAATGCGGGAGAAAGTCGCGCCAAACGGCTCGCAACTCGGCTACAGGCGTCTCGATGATTTGCCCCTTGGAATCTTTCAGATTGAATTTTTTTGGACCCGGAAATTTAAATGAACCAGAAAATTCAACGCACCAATCCGGTTGTAGCAAAAAGCGAGACGTCGATTGGCGCTGCTGGGCCTTTGTAAACCGTTTGCTTCGCGCAACGAGCTTTTCACCCTGATGAAAATCATCTCCGCGGATACGGATCTCTCTGCCGGACGATAGATATTCGACTAGGTCTCGGTAATTTTCGTGAATGATGTCCGAATCAATGCTGAAGGGGGCACTAATCGGATAAATCGCCCTAATTTGCATTCAAGCTTTCTCGTCAAGCTTGCCAATCCACACTCTATTATTTATTCTGCCGCCTCGCTCGCCCCACCGCCACTCTTCTTCCGGGGCGCGCTCGCCTTCTTCAGCACCGGCGCCAGAAACTTCCCCGTATAGCTCCGCGGCGACTTGACGATGTCCTCGGGTGGGCCCCAGGCGACGATCTCGCCGCCGCCGTCGCCGCCTTCGGGGCCGAGGTCGATGACCCAGTCGGCGGTCTTGATCACCTCGAGATTGTGCTCGATCACCACCACCGTGTTGCCCTGCGCGACCAGCTCGTGCAGCACTTCCAGGAGCTTCTTCACGTCGTGGAAGTGCAGGCCTGTGGTCGGCTCGTCCAGGATATAGAGCGTGCGGCCGGTGGCGCGCTTGGACAGCTCCTTCGCCAGCTTGACGCGCTGGGCCTCGCCGCCGGAGAGCGTGGTGGCCTGCTGGCCGACATGGATGTAGTCGAGGCCGACGCGGCGCAGCGTCTCGAACGTGTCGCGCACGCGCGGCACCGCCTTAAAGAAGTCGGCGGCTTCCTCGACCGTCATGTCGAGCACGTCGGCGATCGACTTGCCCTTGAACAGGACCTCCAGCGTCTCGCGGTTGTAGCGTTTTCCCTTGCAGACGTCGCAGGTGACGTAGACATCCGGCAGGAAGTGCATCTCGATCTTGATGACGCCGTCGCCCTGGCAGGCCTCGCAGCGGCCGCCCTTGACGTTGAAGGAAAAGCGCCCGGGCTCGTAGCCGCGCGCCTTGGCTTCGGGCAGGCCGGCGAACCATTCCCTGATCGGCGTGAAGGCGCCGGTATAGGTTGCGGGGTTCGATCGCGGCGTGCGGCCGATCGGCGACTGGTCGATGTCGATGATCTTGTCGATATGCTCGAGCCCCTCGATGCGGTCGTGGGGCGCCGCACCTTCGCTCGCGCCATTGAGCTTGCGGGCGATGGCCTTGTAGAGCGTGTCGATCAAGAGCGTCGACTTGCCGCCGCCGGACACGCCGGTGACGCAGGTGAAGAGACCCAGCGGAATCTCCGCCGAGATGTTCTTCAAATTATTGCCGCGCGCGTTCACTACCTTGATGGTGCGACGATGGTTCGGCGGCCGCCGCTCCGGCACTTCGACCGATAATTCGCCGGTGAGATATTTTCCGGTCAACGAATTGGGGTTGCGCATGATGTCGGCCGGCGTGCCGTCGGCGACAATATGTCCGCCATGCATGCCGGCGCCAGGACCGATGTCGAGGACGTAGTCGGCGAGGCGAATGGCGTCCTCGTCATGCTCGACCACGATCACGGTGTTGCCGAGGTCGCGCAGCCGCTTCAGCGTGTCGAGCAGCCGCGCGTTGTCGCGCTGGTGCAGGCCGATCGAGGGCTCGTCCAGCACATAGAGCACGCCCGTCAGGCCAGAGCCGATCTGCGAGGCGAGGCGGATACGCTGGCTCTCGCCGCCGGACAGCGTGCCGGACGAACGCGACAGCGTCAGGTAATTCAGGCCGACATCGATCAGGAAGGTAAGACGCTCCCGGATCTCCTTCAGCACGCGGGTCGCGATCTCGTTCTGCTGCGCATTCAGCGCGGCCGGAACGCTCTCGAACCATTCGCCCGCACGCTTGACCGAGAGCTCCGAGATCTCGCCGATATGCTTATCCCCGACCTTGACGCACAGCGCCTCCGGCTTCAGCCGATAGCCGTGACACGCCGCGCAGGGCACGTCGGAGAAATATTTGGCGAGCTCTTCCCGCGCCCATTCGCTCTCGGTCTCGCGATAGCGCCGCTCGATATTGGTGATCACGCCCTCGAACGGCTTCTTGGTGTCGTAGGAGCGGACGCCATCCTCATAGGAGAACTTGATCTCGTCGTCGCCGGAGCCGTGCAGCAGCGCGGCCTGCGTCTTCTTCGGCAGGTCCTTCCACTTGGTGTCGAGCGTGAACTTGTAGAATTTGCCGAGCGCGGTCAGCGTCTGCACGTAATAGGGTGAGGAGGATTTCGCCCAGGGCGCGATCGCGCCCTTGCGCATGGTCGCGTCCTTGTCGGGGATGACGAGGTCCTCGTCGACATGCTGCTCGACGCCGAGCCCGCCGCAGGCGGGGCAGGCGCCATAGGGGTTGTTGAAGGAGAATAGCCGCGGCTCGATCTCGGGAATGGTGAAGCCGGAAACAGGGCAGGCGAACTTTTCCGAGAACAGGATGCGCTCGGGCCCGCTCTTGTCGTGGATTTTCGCGGTCTTCTTTTTTTCCTCTTTCTTTTCTTCCTGCGCGGATGCGGCCGGGGCGTCGGCATATTCGACTACCGCGAGCCCCTCGGCGAGCTTCAGCGCGGTCTCAAAACTCTCCGCCAGCCGCTGGCCGATATCGGCACGCACCACGATACGGTCGACCACGACGTCGATGTCGTGCGGGAATTTCTTGTCGAGCGTCGGCGCCTCGGCGAGCTCATGAAAGGTGCCGTCGATCTTGACGCGCTGGAATCCCTTCTTGAGGTATTCGGCCAGTTCCTTCTTGTACTCGCCCTTGCGGCCGCGCACGACCGGCGCCAGCAGATAGAGCCGCGTGCCTTCCGGCAGGGCCAGGACGCGGTCGACCATCTGCGACACGGTCTGGCTTTCGATCGGCAGGCCCGTCGCGGGCGAGTAGGGCACGCCGACGCGCGCCCAGAGCAGGCGCATATAGTCGTAGATCTCGGTGACGGTGCCGACGGTCGAGCGCGGATTCTTCGACGTGGTCTTCTGCTCGATCGAGATCGCCGGCGACAGGCCGTCGATCTGGTCGACATCCGGCTTCTGCATCATCTCCAGGAACTGGCGCGCATAGGCCGAGAGCGACTCGACGTACCGGCGCTGGCCTTCGGCATAGATGGTGTCGAAGGCGAGAGAGGATTTGCCTGAGCCGGAAAGCCCGGTGAACACCACGAGCTTGTCGCGGGGAATCTCGACGTCGATGTTCTTGAGGTTGTGCTCGCGCGCGCCGCGAATGGTGATCGCGCGCAGGCTCGAGGCGGATTGTTGGCGTCGCGCTTTCAGTATCTCATCCATTACGGTTCTCAAGGCATTTCCGGGCGCGTCGGCCGCGCAGTTTCACCTGCGCCTCGCCGGGAAAGCCGGGATCGGACGCCGCTCATCGACAAGCTCGGAACGTAGGAAGAACGGGCGCTGATTTCCAGTGCTGAGTAGCACCCATCAACGGTTTCCTCCATTGCGGCCAGTGCTTGGCAGCAGCGGGCAGCAGTCCCACGCAGCGAACCCGCGCAGACAAATAAAAAGGCCGGCGCGAGGCCGGCCTTTTCCGAAGAGGCGATGTCTCGACGGGATCAGTATCTCGCAACCACCGGGCCGCCGAAAGTGTAGTTGACGCGGACGGTGCCCATGTCGACGTCCTGGCGGATGTTGTCCGTGCGGCTCAGCCCACCGACCGGCGCGACAGCCGTGAAGGAGTTGTTGTGGCTGCCCATGAACAGGTGGTCGTATTCGAAGGCAACCGACCAGCCCGGGGCGAAGCCGATTTCGATGCCGGTGCCGACCGCGCCGCCCCAACGGGTTTCGCTGGCGTTATCGACAGTGATACCGACGACCTGGCCGTAGTACTTGTCATGGGTGACGGCGGCGCCGCCCTTCACGTACCAGAGCACGTTGTTCCAGGCATAGCCGACCTGGCCGGTGAACAGGCCAATCGCATCGACCTTGCTGTTGTTGGTGAAGAACGTGAATGGCGCGACCAGCAGGGTCGCGTTCGAGCCCTTCAGGTTGGCCCAGTCGCCCTGCGCTTCCAAGCCGAACACCCAGTTCGCCGATTGCCAGCGATAGCCAACCTGGCCGCCGAACAGCCCGCCAGTCGCGTCGTGGCAGCCTTCAGCGGTTGTCGGGACGACCGCACCAAGGAAATTGTTGATGTCCCAGCACTTGCGGGCCGAGCCGCCGCCGCCGTTCAGACCGATGTAGAAACCACCCCAGTTATAGATCGGCGCAACCATCGGGGGCGCCTTGGTGTAGGGCCGCGCAGCGAGATCGGCAGCAACCGCCGGAGCCATTCCCAAGCCGATCAGGCCAACCGCAGCCAACAGAATCCTTTTCATGTTCTTTCCCCATTTACCCTTCGCGAAGCGGGTCCCGCCGCTTCGCGTTAGCCATCTAGATGGGCGCTTTATAGTCCAACTCGCGTAGAAATAGCGTGTCCGCAAAGCCACACCCGCGCCGTAAAAAAGGTGCGATGGAACCGGAAACGGCGGAAAGGCAAGCAAATACAATGAAAAAGGCCGGCTGAAAGCCGGCCTTTTTTGGAATTTCTCGAACGCGCGGGATCAGTACTTCGCGATGACCGGGCCGCCCCAGCGATAGTTCACGCGCACCGTGCCCATATCGACGTCCTGGCGGATGTTGTCGATTCGCGACAGACCGCCGCCGACGCCGACATTGGTCAGGGTAACGTTGCGGTTGCCCATGAACAGGTGGTCGTATTCGAAGGCCACCGACCAGTTCGGCGCAAAGCTGAGTTCGACGCCGGTACCGACCGTGCCGCCCCAGCGGGTTTCGTTCGCGGTGTCGACGGTGACGCCGGCGATCTGGCCCGTGTACTTGTCGTCCGTGACCGCAGCGCCGCCCTTCACATACCAGAGCACGTTGTTCCAAGCATAGCCGACCTGACCGGTGAACAGGCCGAGCGCATCGACCTTGGTCCGGTTGGTCACGCCCGGGGCGAAGAACAGACTTGCGTTGGAGCCCTTCAGGTTGGCCCAGTCGCCCTGGGCTTCGACGCCGAACACCCAGCCGCCGGCCTGCCAGCGATAGCCGAGCTGGCCGCCGACCACTCCGCCGGTCGCGTCGTGGCAGCCCTCGCGGAAGGCGGGGTTCACGAGAGCGCCGCCATTGTTGTTGATGTCCCAGCACTTGTGGGAAGAAGCACCGCCGCCGTTTATACCGATGTACACGCCGCTCCAGTCATAGATCGCAGCGATCATCGCGGGGGCTTTGGTGTAGGGCCGCGCAGCAAGGTCGGCGGCAACTGCAGGCGCCGCCACACTCAACGCTGCGACCAGACCGGCCGCACCCAGCAGAAACTTCTTCATCCCGTTCACTCCGGCCTTTTCTCGGCGCTTCCGTTGGTCCCCAGAAGCGCCTTTTTTCGGCAGCGACCGCCCAAGCGATCCAAAATCCGATGGAACTGTACTTTGATTCAAACGGGAATGCCGTCTCCGAAATGCAACACTCGGCGGAGAAGTGCGGTGGCCGGAAGTTTATGAGTTTCAAGGCTTTTTCCGCAGCCCTCGGTGCCTCCGGGACGGCCTCGCGGGTCAGCAAGTGCGGCGACCCCGAACCGCCCGGCCGGATGGGCTTTTAATGGAACAAAACTGGAACACTGGGGATTGCGATGCTATATGTGGATAACGGGCGAGGGTGCGCCGCTGCGCGTCCGGCAAGTGTATAGGGTCGCGCCCGGGATTCATGGGACCCGGGCTTGAGCGGGCGAAGCTCGAGCGGCGGAAGTTTTCAGCGTGGAGAGTGGCGATGGCGGGAAGTGTGAACAAGGTGATTCTGGTCGGCAATCTCGGCAAGGACCCGGAGATCCGGCGTACCCAGGACGGCCGGCCGATCGCCAATCTGAGCATCGCGACCTCGGAGAGCTGGCGCGACAAGGCGACCGGCGAGCGCAAGGAAAAGACCGAATGGCATCGGGTCGTGATCTTCAATGAGGGGCTCTGCAAAGTCGCCGAGCAATATCTGAAAAAGGGCGCCAAGGTTTATGTCGAGGGTGCGCTGCAGACGCGCAAATGGACCGACCAGGCCGGTGTCGAGAAATACTCCACCGAAGTCGTGCTGCAGGGCTTCAACTCGACGCTGACGATGCTTGATGGCCGTGGCGGCGGTGGTGGCGGTGGCGGCTTCGCCGACGAGTCGGGCGGCGATTTCGGCGCCGGCAGTCCGTCGAGCGCGCCGCCGCGCCGCGTCGCGGCCGCAGCGGGCGCGCGCAACAGCGACATGGACGACGACATTCCGTTCTGAGGCGGCGGACCATTCGGGACGCCACGAGGTTCTTGCGATGAGGCCGTTGACATGAGCCTCTCGATATGAGGCTTGCAGCATGAGCCTTTCGAAATGAGCCTTGCGCCGCTCCTCGACGCCGCGCCGGCGATCCCCTTGCACGCCTTTGCGGCGATGGCCGCCTTCGTGCTGGGGCTTTTGCAATTCGCTTCGCCCAAGGGCACGCTGCCGCACCGGACCGTCGGCTGGATCTGGGTCGCGCTGATGCTGGTGGTCGCGATCTCCGCGCTCTGGATCCATCAGATCCGATTGCTGGGTCCCTTCAGCCCGATCCATTTCCTGTCGATCTTCACGCTGGTGATGCTGCCGCTCGCGGTCTGGAAGGCGCACTCCCATCAGGTCGCGGCGCATCGCCGGATCATGATCAGTCTGTTTCTTGGCGCGCTTTTGATCGCCGGCCTGCTCACGCTCCTTCCCGGACGGATCATGCACAAGGTGGTTTTCGGCGCCTGAAAAGGCGCTTTTCGGGGCGTTGGAAATCGGCTTGTCCGAGGCCTGTCGCAAAGAGCGTAAGCCTCTGTAAAAACGAAAGGAAAAACATCCGCCTCTGGACGGTTAAGGATGGTTTTTTGGCCCCCGATGGGCTATATGATTCCCGAGAAAAACCACCCGGATTCCCCCATTGGCCGATAACGACGACGAGAAGCCCGGCGAGCCGCCGGTGCCCTCAGATATTCGCCCCGTCTCCATCCTCGACGAGATGAAACGCTCCTACCTCGATTACGCCATGAGCGTGATCGTGGCGCGCGCGCTACCCGATGCGCGCGACGGCTTGAAACCGGTGCATCGGCGCATCCTCTACTCGATGTATGAGCAGGGGCACACGCCCGACAAGAAGTACGTCAAATCCGCGCGCGTGGTCGGCGACGTGATCGGTAAATATCATCCGCACGGCGATCAATCGATCTACGATGCGATGGTTCGCATGGCGCAGGATTTCTCCATGCGTCTGCCTCTGATCGACGGTCAGGGCAATTTCGGCTCGGTCGACGGCGACCCGCCGGCGGCCTACCGATACACGGAAGCGCGCCTCACTCGATCCGCACTCGCGATCCTCGCCGATATCGACAAGGATACCGTCGATTTCCAGCCCAACTATGACAACTCCGAGAAAGAGCCGTCGGTTCTGCCGGCGAAATTCCCGAACCTTTTGGTGAACGGCGCCGGCGGCATCGCCGTCGGCATGGCGACGAACATTCCGCCGCATAATCTGAGCGAAGTCACCGATGCCTGCGTGGCGTTGATCGACAATCCTGCGCTCACGATCGACGAACTCATCAACATCATACCGGGGCCTGATTTCCCGACCGGCGGCATCATCCTGGGACGCCAGGGCATCCGCGCGGCCTATCATCTCGGGCGCGGCTCGATCGTGATGCGTGGCAAGGTCGAGTTCGAGACCATCCGCAAGGAACGCGAGGCGATTGTCATCACCGAGATCCCGTACCAGCTCAACAAGGCCTCGCTGGTCGAACGCATCGCCGACCTCCACAAGGAGAAGAAGATCGACGGCATCGCCGACCTGCGCGATGAATCCGACCGCGACGGCTATCGGGTGGTGGTCGAGCTGAAACGCGACGCCATGCCCGATGTCGTCCTGAACCAGCTCTATAAGTTCACCCCGCTGCAGTCGAGTTTCCCGGCCAACATGCTGGCGCTCGACAACGGTCGTCCGCAGACCATGAACCTGAAGGACTTTCTGACGCTGTTCATCGCCTTCCGCGAAGAGGTGGTGACGCGTCGTACGAAATTCCTGCTCAACAAGGCGCGTGACCGCGCCCACATCCTGGTCGGCCTTGCGATCGCGGTGGCCAATATCGACGAGATCATTCGCGTGATCCGCACCTCGCCCGACCCGACCACCGCGCGCGACACCCTGATGTCGCGCGACTGGCCGGCGCAGGACGTCGCCGCCATGATCACGCTGATCGACGACCCCCGCCACAGGCTGTCGGCGGATGGCACCGCGCGGCTGTCGATGGAGCAGGCCAAGGCGATCCTCGACCTGCGCCTGCAGCGCCTCACCGCGCTCGGCCGCGAGGAAATCTCCGAGGAGCTCGACAAGCTCGCGGTCGAAATCGCCGACTATCTCGACATCCTGCGCTCGCGCGCCCGCATCCAGTCGATCATCAAGGCTGAGCTCGCCGAGGTGAAGAACGCGTTCGGCACCCCGCGCAAGACCGTCATCATCGAGCAGGAAGGCGAGGTCGAGGATGAGGACCTGATCCAGCGCGAGGACATGGTGGT
>Ga0207707_10000763_pt1 | contig 31737 bp, 26 predicted proteins | sample KBSC83BmetaG_FD_184336 | JGI IMG/M metagenome (GOLD analysis project Ga0207707, IMG submission 184336) | Corn rhizosphere microbial communities from Kellogg Biological Station, Michigan, USA - KBS C8-3B metaG (SPAdes) (version 2) | ecosystem: Host-associated > Plants > Roots > Rhizosphere ... | reverse complement strand
GATTCTCCGTTCGAAGGCGATTGTGGAACCGGGTAATTCTACCCGGGCTTCACTACTACGTCGAACGAGGGGAGTGGGAATCGACATGCGACTAGGCCAGGCTCGTCGGTTTCGGTGACATGATGGCGAACAGCTCAGTGGGATGGTGCCGTGGGCAACGCGAGACACATAACCGTCGCAGACGCTGGACAGGCCGACACGAATTCGGTCGTCGCGCGAATGGGAGCTGGAACAGCGTCGCGCGTCGACACGACGAAGCCGAAGCTGGGGAAGTAGCGCTCGGCCGTCGTCGTGAGCAGGTACAGCGCGTGAATTCCACGCGCCTCCGCCTCTGCGATGATGCGCTCGACAAGGCGTCGACCGAGACCACGATCACGAAAATCCGCGTCGACCGCGGTTGAGCGCAGCAATCCGTGCTCACAGCACACCTCGAGCCCGACCACGCCGACGATTCGCTCATCGCTCGCGGCCACCACGAAAGAGCACAGTGCGTCGGCAACCCCTGCGATGGGCAAGTTGTTCGACACGAGAAGCCGTTCGACGGCAGGCAAGTCCTCGGCTACGGCTTGCCGAATGACAATGCCGGTAAGGAGATCGGCGCTCACTGTACCGCTGGCTTGGTCGCGCGGACGAAGGCGCTCATGAATTTCCCATCGATCTCGTGCGCGATCGCGTCGACGTCGAGGCCTGATTGCGCAAGGAATGCCGCCGCGTCTGCCGTCTCGTAGAATCGCGTGGGCTCGAAGGTCGGATTCTCGAATCCCACCTCCGTGAGCAGCCGCGCGAACTCCGACTCCTCGAGCGCGCCCGCGATGCACCCAACCCAGAGCTCCATGCTCTCGCGCACTGAAGCGGGGACTTCGCCGCGCACGACGACGTCGCTCACGGCGAACCGTCCGCCCGGCTTTAGCACGCGGAACGCCTCCGCGAGCACGCGCCGTTTGTCGCCCGAGAGATTGATGACGCAGTTCGAGATGATGACATCGACAGACGCATCGGGTAGCGGGATCGCCTCGATGTTTCCCTCGAGGAACTCGACGTTCTCTACGCCGGCCTCGCGCTGATTGCGGCGCGCAAGCTCGAGCATTTCGCCGGTCATGTCGAGCCCGTACGCCTTGCCTGTGGGGCCAACGCGACGTGCGGAGAGCAGCACGTCGATGCCGCCGCCCGATCCTAGATCGAGCACGACCTCACCGGCTTTGAGCTCCGCGAGCGCGGTCGGGTTGCCGCAGCCGAGCGACGCAAGAACCGCGGACTCCGGGAGCTGGTCCGTTTCGCCGTTGACGTAGAGGTTGGATGTGATCGGGTCGCACGACGCGGTTGCCGAGCCGGTGCAGCAGCTGGTCTGTCCACAGCAATCGGCGGGGAGTCCTTTGCCGGTGAGCACGCGCTGCGCGGCTCGGCCATATCGCTCGCGAACGATGTTGGTGAGCTCCGGTGTGTCGGCCATTGAATCCTCCAAAGTATCAAAAACGGTTGATGTGTCGAGGACGAGCGGGTCCGGTCACAAGGGCGAACGAGCGATCAGCAGCAGCGACCGGCGATGCGCAGCTCCCGGCGTCGCTTCGTGGGTTGGAGCGCGATGCTCAGATCGTGAATCTCCGCGAGTGCATCCGGAACGATCGTGTAGTACGACCAGCGGCCCTCCTTTCGGTCCGATACGAGTCCGGCATCGCGAAGGACGCGGAGATGGAACGACAGCCGGGACTGCGCGGCATCGAGATCGTTGGTGAGCTCGCACACGCAGCGCTCGCCGCTTCGCAGCATCTCGAGGATCTCGAGACGGGTCGCGTCGGAGAGCGCGTGGAAGAGCTCAGCGGCTCGGGTCAGGTCGGGGGCGAGTGCAGTGGTCACGGCTGGAGTATACATCAACATCCGTTGATGCGTCAAGTCCCAACTACGGCGCTCCGGCGCTCCAGCAGCAGTACGTCGCGCCACTTCCCGTTGAGGCGGCCCACGCGCTCCCGCCGGCCGAGTACGCGGAAGCCGGCGCGAAGATGCAGCGCTACGCTGCCTTCGTTCTCGGGGAAGATCCCGGCCTGGAGCGTCCAGCGTCCATCGGATTCCGAGCACGCGATGAGGGCGTCGAGCAGCGCGCGCCCGACGCCCTTCCCTCGTGCGTCTGGCGCGACGTACACACTCACCTCGCACACGCCGGCGTACACGGGGCGTGTCGACAGCTGGGTGAGCGCGGCCCAGCCGACTACGAGCGCGTTCGAGAGCGCGACAAGGCGGCACGTCGCGAGATGACTCGCGTCCCACGATTCCCAGCTCGGCGCTTCCGTTTGGAACGTCGCGTTGCCGGTGGCTATTCCGGCCTCGTAGATGGAGCGCACGAGCGGCCAGTGGGCTGCGGACATTGGGACGATGGAGACCGGGAGCGGTGAGATCATAGTTGCTTTCCATTCGCTCGATGCATCCGCACGCTAGTTCATGGAGCTGCGGAGGCGATCTCGTCCGTCACCTAGTGACCGGCGCTTTCGAATCTCCGATGTGCCAGACGTAGGCGATGATCAAGTTGGGAAAGACTGCGTATTTTGTGTCGAGAGCGAAAGCCTCGGCGGTCGACGCTTTCATCTGAATAGGACACGCAACGAACCGCGGCAGTCTCGCATCCAGGTCGGAATAGGCCACCTTTATCGCCGAATCGAATCTGCGGCAGCCGCCGTGACGCGATCACCACGGAACCGGTCGTACGTCATCTCCGTCGCGCTGCCGGTAGAGTCGCGAACGACCGCGATCGGCTCCCAGTACGCGCGATCGATCAGGTGATTCGCATCCAGCGGAATGATGGGCGTGGCGTCGCCGGAAGGCCAGCGGAGAAAGAGCTCACCGCCGGTCGCCTCGAATCGCAGCACGGCATTCGGCTGATAGAAATCCTTCGGGAATGTGAATGCCGCTCCAGCAAGCGCGAGCGAATCGGGTGGAAGAGGAGGGGTTCCGATCGCGAGCGGCGTGTACGGCAGCCCGAGCGCGATCGCGGCAACATCATACGCAATGTCGCTCGTCGCGGAGGAGTAGATGTTGCTGAACGCGACTACCGTCAGATCCTCGCGTGGCAGATACAGTACGGCCGACGCAAAACCCGGTGATCGCCCATTCATCGAATACACGAACTCGCCGAACCGTTTGTTCAGGCGGCGAAACCAGCCGTAGCCCACCGACGGCCCGGCGGTGTCGAGCATGATCGCGCGAGCGCTCGGCGAGAGCAGCGTGCCGTGAACGAGCGCTCGGATCCAGCTGGCCTCGTCGCTCGCCGTCGTGTACGCCGATGCGTTGCCACTCTTTGCCGACCAGTGGATCGGCTCCGCAAGCGAAAGGCCATAGACGCCTTCGGGGCTGTACCCCTTCGCCATCGGGCCCACAATCGGTGTGTCGTCGTCCACCCCGGAGTGAGACATGCCGGCCGGGAGGAAGAGGACGCGCTGCATCGCCTGCGCGAACGACAGTGCGGTCTTCTTCTCGATGATCAGCGCGAGCAGATTGTACGCCGAATGATCCTCGTGTGCGTAGCGCGAGCCGGGCTCGAACGACAGCGTGTCGTCACTGATCACCGACACGAGGCTCGCCGGCGTCTGATGTCGCTTAAGAATCTCGGCGTAGTTCGCGCGTGAATTGATGTCGGAGAGTCCCGAACGCATCTCGAGCAGATTTCGAATCGTGATCCGGTCTCCACCACGAACCGGTGGGACGATCTCGCTCACGTGCGTGTCGAGCGTCAGCGCCCCTCGGTCCACCAGCCGCATCACGGCTGCGGCAGTGAACTGCATCGACACCGATGCAACGTGGAAGCGCGTCTCGCGCGTGTTCGGTCGCGCCATCTCCCGGTCTGACTCGCCAATCTGTCCGTCGTACACAACGACGGACCCGCGCATCACGAGCAGCTGGCCCGAGAAGTTGTGCGTGGCCACATAGGGCGCGACGTACGCGTCGATCGCACGCGCCGCATCCACGCCCTGCGCGCGTGCTCGCAACGGAATCGCGATCGCGGCGACGACCATCGCACTCGTCGCAATCGCGTCGCCGCGCCTCGCCACTGATGAATGAAATCCCGAACGCCTCATCACCTCTGCCCGTTGGCGTCATCGACAGTGATACTCGCCGAAGTCCCAACGGGATAGGTGCCGGCCTCGATTCTGACAAATCACGACCGGCACACCTCTCACTATCCATCCCCTGATTCGGCCTCGCGACGAATGCGCAGCGCTTGGCCGCTAAACGCAAAAACGACCGCACTCCACTCGTTCCGTGGCGTGCGGTCGCGCGTGCAGCGTTGCGCTTTCTCCTACATCATGCCGTACAGATTGATCGTTGGACGCGATCGCGGATTTGCCTTGCCGTACCACATTTCCACGCTCTGAATCGAGCGGCGCTGGCCCGGAAGGTCGATCAAGCCGCTACGCCCGCCCGACGGTATGTTCGCCCGTACGTCGAGCTCCTCGCGCGAGCCGTTGCGGAAGTGCACGATCACTTTCGTGAACTTTACCATTCCGCCATCGACTCGAAACTGAATCGCGCGGAACTTGTCCCCCGGCTTGATCTCGATGTTGTCCCGGTCCGCGCGGCCGTCCACATGCCGATCCCCGAGAAATACCCATCGCGCGTCGCGATCGCCGTGGTTGCCATTGCCGCGGTCGTGCTTGTCGCCATGGTTTCCGCGGTCGTTGTGATCATTGTGATCATACCCGTACTCCTGCTGCGCGAGCGCGGAGCTGGTCACGACCATGCACGCGACGAGTAGCGCGCCCAGCCAGTTCAAATGTCCCTTGAGCATCCGACGTCCTCCAGAAACGATGGGAGTGCCGCATCACACATATCTCTGACTGCTGAGGTGCGATGGACGCCACATCGAAGCCGGGGCTACGGCACCCGGCAGATCATCATGTCCGTGGAGGGCCCGGTTGTCATGAACGGCAGCGATGCCAGCTCCACCGGATAGAGGAGCGCGCCGAGCCAGCCGCCGAGCCAGGGGCGCTGCCTCATGGCCGTAATGCGCCTGATCGCCTTCCACGTTTTCGCGAGCGCGCCGCTCGTCGATTTGAGTGGGCGGTTCATGAGAAAGAAGACCGGCGCGCGCCGCAACACCATGAACCCATTCTCCTGAAGCACCGCGACGATCTCCTCGTAGGTCCTGCTCACCTGATGCAGCCCAATTTCGCGGCTTTGGACGAGAAAATTCTCGGACATGAGAAAGTAGCCGCCAGGGCGCAACAGAGAGCGGACGTTCGCGATCGCTCGGCGATACCGCTCGTCGTCCACGATGTGATATAGAATGTCGAAGGCCGATACCACATCGTAGCGCTCGAGCTCGGACGGGAGATCATCGCTCGTGATATCGAGCTCGACAAAGCGCGCGTCCGCGAATTTCTCGCGCAGCGCACTCACGGCGTACGGCGCGAAGTCGCTGCCTGTGATCGACCGCGCGTGCTGGCGCTTCCAGAGGTCGATGTAAAAACCGGTGCCCGACCCGATGTCGAGCACGTCGCGCTTCGAGAGATCGATGTGCGATTTGCGGAGTTGCCGCTCGACAACGTGGCGGCGCACACGATACATCCACTCGTTGTAGGGCACGCCCAGCCCGGCGTAGCCAACGCTTTCCGGGCCGTACGTGCTCGTGTGGCGCTTTTCCCAGAACGCTCTCGGATCGAAGCTGGTCATACGCGGCCGACATGCGAGAGTCGTTCCCGCACTACAGTAGACGTCGCTATCGAGCGCTGTGGCGGCGATTGACGCCCGAACGCTCCCGACATGGCGCGTTGCGCGTTCGCCAGCTGCGACAGATTGGCGACGCAGATAGGGGAGGCGGATTGTCCGCCTCCCCCATCTGCATCCCATCCAGCGGTCGTGCGTTACGGATTGCGATCGATGCAGGTATTCGGCGCAGTCTGGTGAATGTTGGTGTTGTTCAACTCTTCGATCGGAATGGGGAAGTTGACATCGTTGCCGTAGGGGCCGCCGCGGAACCACGTTCCGGTGGGGAACACCGACTCGGGATCGCGCCCGTAGCCGTCATTCGCAGTTGACCGCGAAAGCCTGCGAAGGTCGGCGAGACGATGGTTGGTGAGATACAGCCATTGGCCGCGCTCGGCGAAAAGCAGATTCGCGCGAGCGCTGTCATTCCCCGGATCCGTCAGAGCGGAGAGCCCCAATCCGCTCCCACTGCGGAGATCGTTCAATTTCTGCAGGAATGCCGCGGGCGCTCCGGCCTGCAGCGCCGCCTCAGCTTCGATCAATCTTGCTTCGATGCCGCTGGCGAGCACCGTCGACGAATCCTGGGAGCCGTAGCGAAGCGTTCCGAAAAATGGACGTCCAATGAACGTCGAGCCCTCGGTGGAAAATGGATTTCTCGGATCGTGACGGAATGGCAATCCATTGACCCCTTCGGAATCGGCCTGAACCCAGCGTCCCTCGAGCCACATGAACTCGTAGATGCCGTTCCACTCGCGCTGCGAATTCTTCGAGTGGGTGATCTTGTACGTCCAATCCGTGGGAACGTCGGCGACGAGAGCCGCTGCAGCCGCGAGCTGTGATCGACCCTCGAATTGCAGCGTTCGCGCCATCCCCACTTCGGCCAGAAAGTGACGGTCGTCATCGTGAGGAAGGGACAGAGCAGCGGTGAACGTGTCGGCAGCTATCGCCAACAATTGCTGTGTCGTGTTCGGATCACCGCCCACGAACACCGAGGTCGCCGTGTCGATGCTCGAAATCGGAACGCCCGAGCAGTAGTCCTCCGCGAGGAAGAGAATGGCGTATGCCTGAAGACTCTCCACCTCGGACCAACCCGGATCGGTCGGACCGAACGCGGCGAATGCGCCGGCCGCACGCCCGGCCGACACGCGCGCGACGTGCACGTTGAAGAAGATGTCGCGCATGGTGGAGTTGTCGACGTTCGTGTGACGGCGATCAACCTCGGTGCGCGTAGGAAACGTTTCGGTATTCTGGAGCTCGTCGGTCAACAACCCAGTCATGTTGACGAGTCCTTCGTATTCGTTGCCATCGGGATTCAACGCATTTCCATCGAAGGCAACGCCAAAATCTCCGATCGCGCTCGCCCGAAAGGCAGGAAGAGACTGTGCTCCTTTTAGCACACCCGGGGGCGTGTTGTCCGGATCGGTGGCCCTGAGGAACTTGTCGACGTTGCACGCGGTGAGGAGCATCGCTCCCGCGGCAATCGCGAGCCAGATCCGGCGACGAGAACGCTTGTCGCGAAGTGTATGCATGATTGGCATCTCGCTTGGGTTGAGGTCGCCGGCTACCAGTGGAGGTCCATGCGCACGGTGTACGTGCGGACGGGCGGCTGACTCAGGAATTCATCGGTGCTGAAATTCAGCCCGCCGTTCTCGTTGATCTCCGGATCGAGTCCCTTGTACTTGGTCCACGTTCCGAGATTGCGACCCGCGAGAGTGAGGCTTAGCCCTGCCACGCCAAAGCGATGCGCGAGGCGATCGGGAGCCGTGAGAGTGACCGCGACCTCTCGAATCTTCCAGAACCCTCCGTCCTCGATGTAGCCGGCGTCCGTGCCATCCTCGAACGCCGCGATTCCAGCCGCCTGGTCAGCGAGCGACGATGTTTTCTTCACGGACGGATCGATGTTCTGATTGAGCGCCTGACAGATGAGCAGCGCCGAGCAGCGGAAGTCCTCGGTGAGATTGAGGAGCTTGTTGCCCGTGCGGCGATCGACGAGTGCGGAGACCCGGATGTACTTGAACACGGTAACACCGGAACCGAACGTCAGCTCCCAGCTCGGGAATGGCGATCCGAGATATACGGCGGTGTCGCCGAGCACGAGCTCGCACCCGGTGCCGGGACAGTTCTCGCTGGTGATCGCGCCGTCTCCGTTGATGTCCTTGAACGTGTACGGAACCGCCCAATAGCCGCCGAGCGGATAGCCGTTCTGGTGGCGCTGGTCGCCGAAGATGATCGGCGCGATATCCTTGCCGAGATTGAGCACCGTGTTCTTGTTGTGCGACCCGCCCACCGTGAAGTCCCAGCTGAAGTTCTCCAGCTTCACGGGCGTGCCACTTAGCGAGAGCTCGATGCCCTTGTTCTGCACGCTGCCGATGTTCCGGAAGAAGAGCTGCTGCATTCCGTTCGACGGCGCGAGCTGGGTTTGGATTAGCGCGTCGGTGGTCTTCTTGTCGTACCAGGTGAAATCCAGCGCGAACATGTTCTTGAAGAGATTCGTCTCGAAGCCGAGCTCCGTTTCGGCGGTTCGCTCGGGCTTGAGGTTCGGGTTCCCAATGTTGCCGCGCGTAAACGACGCCTGGTCGATGTTGTCCGCGTGGACAGCCACGGGGGCGTAGAAGGCAACGGCATCGCGAAACCCTGGCTGCTGTCCCGACTGCCCGTAGGCGGCGCGAAGTCGCGTGTCCGAAAGGACATTCGTTTTAGGAAAGAAGTCTTCGTTGCCGATCACCCACGAGATTCCGGCACCCGGATACACGATCGACTTGAAGTTCTGTCCGAATGCATTGTTCTTGTCGACGCGAATCGTGCCGCTTATGTAGACGCGGTCGCGCCAGTTGATCTGCTCCTGTCCGTACGCGCCGAGGATGATGTCCTTGTTTGTGGACTCATTGACCGCGGCCTGTTCCGTCGTGCCGCCGAGAGAGCCGGTGCCAGGAGAGAGGTTCTTTCCGAACGCGAAGGTTCCGTGCGAATAATCCTGCGAGTACTGAGTGCCGATGGTGCTCGAGGCCGAGAGCCCCGGACGAAGTCCGTAGCTCGCGGTGGCGCTCGCGTTCAAGGTGTAGATGAACGTCTGGAACGGATTCGACGTGCGCTGCCCGATCGAGTCGTCGGCAAAGCGGCTCGTTACACCGTTGTCGAGATAAGTCGGGATCAGCTCCTGATCGATGCGATTGGCGAAATCCAATCCGGTGACGCCGAGGACGCTGAGCCACGTGAGTGGTCGCCATGTCGCGGTGGCCGATCCGGTATAGCGTTCGGTATTCTGCTGCGTATTGATCGCGAAGATGTTTGCCGGCTGCTGAAACGCGAAGCCGTGGTTCACCGGATCATTGAACGCGAGGCCGAGAATTCCGGTGGGTATCACGCCGCGCACGTTGTTGTCGTTCTGCGGCAAACGAAGCCGGTTCTGTCCGAACGAGCTGTTCACCGTGAGGTCGAACTTTGGGCTGAGGTGCGCCGTCGCGTTCGCACGGAGTGTGGCGTGGCGGAGCTTGTTGATCTCGTAGACGCCCTTGTCATCATCCAACTGCCCGCTCAGATAATACGTCATGGCGTCGCTGCCCCCGCTCACCGCGAGACCATAGCTTTGCGTATTACCGGTGATGAACGGGCTGTTCGCCTCCAGCGGGTTGAATGTCTGCAAGCCCGTGAAGGTGCAGAGGCCGAACGCCTGGAAGTCGGTGATGCACGGGCCAGTCCCCGGCGTATTCTGCGAAAATACGGTATCAGCCCCATCCACCTCGAGTGCGGCGAAGTTGGCGGGAAACTTGATGTAATTGGAGACCGTTCCGCCCGACACGTGCGCGCTCCATTGCGACTTCCCCACGCGCCCGCGCTTCGTGGTGATCTGGATGACGCCGTTTGCGGCCGCGGTACCGTAGAGCGACGACGCCGCGGGACCCTTGATGACGTTGATCGTTTCGATGTCCTCGGGATTGATGTCGTCGAGGCGCGATGGCACCTGTCCCCCAACTCCGATGGTCGTCGATCCTTCACTCCCGTTCGCTCTGACGCCGTCGATGATGATGAGCGGGTCGTTGTCGAGCGAAACGGAATTGGAGCCGCGAATACGAATGCGCGTGCCGGAGCCGAGCGTGCCGCCGTCCGACGTTGCGACGACGCCAGGTGTGCGGGAGGTGAGCAGCTCCGAGAAGCTGTTCACCGGCGCCAGGTTGACGGAGTCCATGTTGATGGTGCCGACGGAGACTGCCTGTTGGCGCCTCAACTCCTGCGCGCCGGTCGCGCTCACGACGATCTCGCCGAGCCTCGATGGCGTTGCGACGAGCGCGAAGTCGGCGGTGACGGATCCGCTCTCGGGCACTGAGACGGACTGCGTGCTCGCGGCGTATCCGATGCGTGTTGCGCGGAGTGTGATGCTTCCTGCGGCCACGGCGCGCATGGTGAACTCGCCCTTGTCGTTCGTGAGCGCGTTGCGCGTGCTACCGACGATCGTGACCTGTGCGCTCGGTACGGCGGCTTGTGTTGCCTTGTCAATGACTCGTCCGGAAATCGTGGCCTGCTGTGCGATCACCGTGGCTGGCGCGAGCCATGCCCCGACGATGAACGCGTACCGACAAAATCGATTACGCATGAGCGGCCTCTCCATGTCCGCACGCAATGGTGCGCGTTGTGTGCGGCATACTGGTGGATGCCGGATCGATTCGTGATCCGGCGAAAGAAACGACGGGGCCGTGCGAGTGCCCTGGCGCGTCACCTCCTCGGAGCGCCGCTCGGATGACAGAGGCGCGAGCGATGTGCGTGATCGTTTCTCGGCGCGGACGCAGCGCGTGCTGGACCAGTCCGTGCGCGGTGTGCGGGCGGTCAGGAAAGTGCGTGAACTTTCCCTAATCCAGAGATTCCGGATACCGGGTCAAGCAGCGCCCGGTGAAGGAATCATTTTGAGCGGTGAACGACCGAGGAGGCGCGGCGATTTTCTGAAGCCGGCGGCGCGCAGTTGGGAGGGTCAGGCGGGCAGTTCGTGCGCCGAGGGAGCCAATTCCTGGCGCTTCACGCAGCTACCAATCGTGCGTGTACACAATAAAGCCGAAGTGTTTCGCGACCTTGTCGTAGAGCGCGCGCCCGGCGGTGTTCGAGCTTTGCGTTTGCCAGTACACGCGGTCAGTGCCGGCAGCATGAGCTCGATCGTACACGCCCTCGATGAGCGATCTTCCTATGCCTTGTCCACGCGCATCCTCTGCCGTGAAGAGATCCTGCAGATAGCAGGTGAGATCGATGCGCGTTGTGCTACGGTGATACAAAAAGTGCGTGAGCCCCAGCAGGATGCCCTCACGCTCGGCAACAAGCGCGAACACTGGCTCGACCGGGTCGAAGAAACGCTGCCACGTGGTTTGCGTAATCGCCAGCGGGAGCGCGGTCGCGTCCTTGCGACCGTAGAAGGCATTGTATCCATCCCACAGCGGCTTCCACTGATCGTAGTCGTCTTCGCGAACGGGGCGAACGACAGGCGCGCCAACGCCGATCTCGCGTGTCATGCGAGTGAACGGAACATCTACGGCGTGATCGAGCGTGACCGTCATGCGTTCGACCGCGCCGAAGCCGAGCGCGAGGTACAGCGGCTCGCCAGGCAATGTGGCCATCAGCTCGAAGCGGCGAAAGCCGGCTGCTCGGGCGGCACGCGCACACTCGCCGTAGAGTTGACGGGCTAGACCACGCCGCGCGAAGTCGGGGTGTACGAAGAAGGCGCGGATGCGCGCCGGCTCGGTTCGTGGATCGAGCTTCGGATCGTCTGTTCCCTTCATCTGATCTCCACCGTACAGGGTACGGCGGCCGCTCCAGCCGCCGGCCGCGGCGATGCCCGAGGGACCATCGATGACGTAGTACGTGCCGTCGGTGATGAGCTGCGTGTCGACACCGAAGACGCTGGTGAGTGCGGCGTCGATTTGTGCGGGGGAATAGTAGGCGCGACTGAGACCGCGGACGGAGGCGGTGATGAGCGCGTCGAGAGCGGGTATGTCGGAGGTGGTAGCTACGCGTATTTCAGCGGCGAACTGCTGGTCGTCGCGAATCATCATGTAATCCAGGAGGTCGATGTCACGATCTTCCAACCTGCTTCCGTTCGCATGAGATAGTAGGTGGCGCCGGAAGACCAACTCTGACCGCGACCATTGATGCGTGCCTGCTCGTGATGGTGTGTCAGTGACAACATCAGAAACGGGCCGATTGCCTTTGGCGTACCTACGAGCAGGACGATTGCGCTCTCGTTGGATGGTAGAGAATAAGCGCTATCCACAATCCGAATTCCGCGCCGTTGCATTTCCAGAAGTACACGGGGAGGAACGCCGGTACGATACAGTATGATCGACCCTCGTACGGGACGCTCCTGCGATCCGTACGCACCGTCGAGCGCCTCGACCACACGATGGGGCTTCAGTCTCTCGCCCTCTCGAGCGACGGCTGGATGCAATAACGGCCATGACTCGACGCCGTCGAGCGCGACGGCGAGAAGGTGGCTAAGCTGTTGGTCCGAAAGTGCGGAATCCGCGACGTGGGAATGCGATTCGAGAAGGCTCATCAGTTCGAGGGTCGCAAAGCCCGACCGTGCAGATGGTGCTCCAACGAGTACATCAGCGATGCTCGCCGTATCGTCAGGGACCTCGCCCGCGCTCAGCAGCAGATATCCGAGAACGCTGCGACCGGAATCGCTCTTCTCCCGTGAATAGAGTGCGCGCCATTCGCGCTGTAAATCGCGATCTGTGATCTGATCGGCAAAGCGAAACAGCACGAGGGAATCCGACTTGAGTCGGGCATCTCCCCAGGGGACTCTCGGCTCGAGATGCCAGTTGTGTAACCGAGTCAACCATCGGTTCCACGCGCGCCAGTCACTATGCTCTGACGGCAGAGCCCCATCGGGGCATCCACGCGACGGAGCGGACGCAGCGATCGCGAGCGTCTGCGCTCCAGAGATGAACGAAAGATTCTTCGGTGCTGCGACTACCGAGTCGCGCATTGCTTTGGGATCCAGAACGAATCGCGCCAGTAAACCGAGCGCTCGCAACCGCGGTTCGGAGGCACCGGGCCATTGGGCTGCAAGCAATTGACAAGCTTTCGGCGCACAGGGCCAATCGGACGTATCCCGTATCGAAGCCGGCGGATGAGCGAGCAGCGCATCCGCCGCGTTTTCGTAGAACACATCCAGATGCAGCCCCAGTGAGAATGATACCGAAGGATCCGACATTATCCGCAGCAGCTGCCTCATCGTCGCAACATCCATCGGATGCTCGCCGCGCATCCAAATGCGGTTCGCCTCAGTCAGCCCCAGCGCCGAGTCGCCCCCCGCGATGGCACGCGACCGAAGAGTGTCGTGAATGAAAGGCTCGCGTGACCAGTCGCGAATGAGCGCGTAGAGGCCGGCTCGCTTCTCAGGATCGCGTGATCTGGAGAAGTCCGCCAAGAGCGAATCGCGTATACGGACATCTCCTCGAGCCAGTTGCTCGGCGGTGCCTTCCGGACGACGGACAATGCTGAATTCTTCGGTTGACGAATCTCGTTGTGCGATGTGTCGATCGTACTCAGCCCGCGCGTAGAGCGCGAAGTGACGAACCCGCTCGAAGTTCGCCGGAGTTTGAAATACTCGCCCGTCCGGATATGTCAGCAGAGCTGTGCCGGCAAGACGCGTAGTATCGTCTCGGAGCAGAAAGGCATCTACCGTCGAGTCGAAGAGGTATCGGCCAACTATGACACCCTTCGCTCGGTGGGTGATCACTACTGTCTTGTCGAGTGTTCGCTCCTCGCGAACCGCGTGTTCCTCATAACGCACATACGCGCTGTCATGGACAATCGTATAGTGATGATCGGCGACGCTCGTATCGCCTACCACGCGACTGATGCGAATTCCATCAAGCTTCTGCGCGAACCCAGACGCGGCGGCTTGAAAATGCAGGGTGTCGATCCATCTTGTGCCCGTGGTTGCTTTACTGGGAGGAAGCGTTGGAACCAGCTCCCAAAGGCGACTCGCTGGGAGCGCGACGACCTCGCCGTTATCCCCGTCCACCAGCTGAAGTCGCTCATACTCAACTGCGCTGAACAGCGGATATTTCGTAGCGCGTTGTGCACTGAGAGTCGTCCGCTCGGCGAGCGGTCGGCCGCGCGAATCCAGGGTCAACATCGCTGAATCCGAACCGCCGACGAATGCCTGGAGACGCATGGACAGGACGCGCGAGCCATCGGGCTTTCGGGCATCCTGATCAACGGCAACCCAGCGCGTCGTGAATACGTGTGGAGTGAATGCCGCCGGTTGGCGACCGTGCATCCACCTCTCGGCGTTCTGAATTTCGAAAACCGAGTGCGCGATGGATGAGCCGCTCACGCGGATTGTCGCGGACCGGTGATTCAAGTGAGGACTTTCGACCGCAAGGGTGGACATCACGAGCGCGACTGCGGCCAGATCTCTCGCGAGCTTGAGTAGAAGGGAAACCATTCTCAGGGCCCTCTGGTTTGCGTGATGCCCGGCGCTTCGCTCACCCTCAAGAGCCCACGATATGCGCGTCGCATGATTTGCGCGTGAAGCACGGATTATACGATCATGAAGCTCGCGTGACGTTTCCGACCGGCCCGTTCCCCAGAGGCACCATCGCTGCAGGATCGACCGCGAGCTGTGGATCCCGCGCCGTTGTGGTGCTTAATCATCGGCCTGCCACGATCGCGAGCGCAATCGAGCGGCTACATGGTAGTTTTGTCCACACGTCAGGAGGGTACTCAGGGTATGAGCCGCCCTCCCCGCACTTTGTGATTGCGAGAGGAGTATGGCCCCGGTGGTCGAGCGAAAGATTCTGATCGTGGAGGACGATAAGGTTGTCGCCAAGGAGTTGACGACACGACTCTCCATTCCTGGCTTCACAATCGCGTCAGTAAGCTCCTCCGACACTGATCCAATGGCGAGGGCGGCAACATTCCGCCCCGACGTCGCGCTCATGGAAAGGCCGCTGCGCAGCGACGCGGCGTTCGAGGCAATGAAGCCTCTTCTGCGGCAGACCGACTTCCCGGTCATCTTCGTGATCGCCGAGAAGGACGAGGCGGCCGCGCGAGGAAGCCGCGCATCGACTCCCGACGACTATGTCGTTAAACCGTTCACGGACCGGGAGCTGCGCGCCAGCATCCAGCTTGCACTCTGTCGGCGCGATCGCGCGAGATCGGTCCGCGAGGTCGAAGATCGCTTCTTTACAAACTCGATCGACATGCTGTGTCATCTCGACTTCAACGGTCACTTCAAGCTGCTTAGTCCCTCATGGGAGCGGACACTCGGCTTCACGCGTGAAGAGCTCATGTCGCGTCCGTTCATCGAGTTCGTGCATCCCGACGATCGTGAGCGCACGCTCCAGCAGAACGCGGCTGTCCGGGCCGGCGGGCAGGCGCTCGTATTCGAGAATCGCTACCGCTGCAAGGACGGCACGTATCGATGGCTCCTATGGAATGCGACGCCCGATTCTCCCGAGCATGTGATCTACTCCGTGGCCCGCGACATCACCGCAGCGAAGCAGGCGCAGGAGGAGCGCGAGCAGCTCGTGCGCGAGCTGCAAACGGCGCTGGCGGAGGTGAATTCCTTACGCGAGATCCTTCCGATCTGTTCGTACTGTAAGAAGGTCCGCGATGACGCAAACTACTGGCACACCGTGGAGAACTACATCTCGCTGCACACGTCGACGTTGTTCAGCCACGGAATTTGCCCGAGTTGCATGGCGAGCGAGGTCGACACGCAGATCGAGGGGCTGGAGCGCGACTGAGGCGCTCGCCTCTTCGAACGGTTCAAGCTTGCCTCCCTTGGACGTGCAGATTTGAGGATGACGACCTTTATTGCTTTGCTGCGCGCAGTGAATGTGGGCGGAACCGGGAAGATCACGATGGCTGACCTCAAGGCGATCTGCGAGGCCGCGGACTGTCGCGCAGTGAGAACGTACATCGCCAGCGGGAACGTGGTGTTCGAAAGCGCGCGCAGCGAGAAGGCGATTCAGAAGAGACTCCAGGAGCGGCTGCTCGCGCATGCCGGCAAGCCGATCGGCGTGGTGGTTCGCACCGCCACGGAGATGGCCGGAGTGCTTGCGCGGAATCCGTTTCCGGGGAAACCGGGCAATCGTACCGTCGCGATCTTTCTCGACGTAGCGCCTCCGCCCACTGCCGTCGACGGCGCTACGGGCCGAGTCGACGAGGAAATCGAGTTGGGGCTACGGGAGATTTACGTGTCCTACGGTCCGAACATGGGGCGTTCGAAGCTGAAGATTCCGGCGGCGAAAATGGGCACGGCGCGAAACATGAACACAGTGGCGAAGCTGGCGGCGATGGGACGCGAGTCGGCGGTGAAGTAGCGTCGCTCTACAGCACCTTGGACATGCACACGCTGGTTTCGGGAGAGGCGACATACTCCCCGTATGCCAGTATTGGCATATACCCTGTTCTGCCATACAGGGCGAGCGCCTCCGCCTGTCGCGTCCCCGTCTCGAGCACGAGCCGCTCGAGTCCGAGTGCACGCGCCTCGTCCTCGAGCCGAGCGAGCAGGGCGCGACCGATGCCCTTCCCTCGCGCATCCGCCGCGACGTACATGCGCTTCAGCTCTCCCACCCGCGGTCCGAGCTCACGCACGGACGCGGGATCGCGAAGGCTGCGCAAAGCGCCGCAGGCTACGGGACGACCGAGCAATCGCGCCACCAGAAACACGCCGGCGCCGGGCGCAATTTCACCAGGATCCAACCTGAAATGCGTCGCGCCGGGCTCCCGATAACGCGCTGCGAGCTCGGCGTTCAAATCGGCGATCAGCGATGCGGCGGCGTCGCTCGCGAGCGACTCTTGCACGATTTCGATCTCGTTCATGTGCCGCGGCGAGCGACCTATCGCGGCGAGGAGAACGCGAGCGTGAAACCGTCGGGATCTCGCACGCGGAAAACGCGCGCGCCCCATGGCATGTCGGCGGGCTCCGTGGCGAGCGTTCCTCCGCGCTTCTTGATATCGTTCGCGAGCCCATCGATGTTCTGCGTCGTCGTGAGCTGCAGCGAAAAGCCCGCGCCCTTCACGCGATCGAATCCCTTTGCTCCGTCGTCCTGCCCGATCAGGATCTCGACGTCGCCGGCCTTGAGCGATACCGCTCTCAGCTTTCCTTCGCGCACGTGCTCCTGATTGACGGTGAAGCCGATGACGTCGCGATACCAGGCGAGGCTCGTAGGCAGGTCATTGACCGTGAGCGAGGCCTGGAGCTTCTGGGCAGTGAGTGGAGCAGCTGCTACGGATGCGTTCATGAAAATCCCTCGTGTCCCGAGTGTCGGATAAAGGTACGACGCACAGCGAGTGGAGGCGACGTCAACATCGAGGATGACTGCGAAGTCATCGCGCCGATTCTTGCAGGGCGCCTCGATTCGGAAAGGTGAATGGCCGGAGCGGCCAGTACGCTCACAACCTCAACGGAGCGACCAATGTACCTCATCCGAGAGATCATGTACTGCAAGCCGGGCCAGGTGCGCCCGATGGTCGAGAAGTTCCTCGCCATGTCCAAGCTGAGTGAAAAGATCGGCATGCCGCGCATGCGCGTCATGACCGACTTCAGCGCGGAGCAATACTGGACGGTCGTGGCGGAGATGGAGGTTGCGGACCTCGCCGCCTTCGAGAAAATGATGTCCTCCCCGCAGGGCTCCGCGGAAGACATGAAGAAGTTCGAGGACATCATGAAGGGCTATCACGATCTCGTCGATCGCGGAAAGCGGGAGATCTACAAGCTCGAGGGCTGAGCGTCCGTGGTCATCGCCAGGTCGGCCACAGCTTTGCGACCACGACGTGGGCATCGACGGCGGCAACGATCGCATCGATGATGGGATCGGCTTCATCGCGTGGAAGCAGCTTGTCACCGACCACCAGCGTTGGTACGCCTCCAATCCGAAAGCGTCCGCCGCGGCTACCACGATGGAAGGGCTGAATGAAGGTGGCGACGTCGGGCATGCCGATCGCCCAGAAATCGATCGCGAGCACGTCGCCGCTCTTGTCGGCGTCCATCTTGCGCCAAGCACCCTCGCGCGCAAAGGCCCACGCGGCCGCATCGCTGCTCGCCTCGTGCATCGCGTCCTTGCCGGCAAGTATCGCCGCCTCCTGACTTTCTGCTTCGAATCGGCGAAGACGTCGCGCACCGTCTCGACGCTCGACGATCGCCAGCGGACACAGGTGCTCGTCCTGGTCGGCTTCCGAGATGCTCCACGCAGCGTGCGCGAGAACGTAGCCGGCGAGCGACAGCGAGGGAGCGGGAAACGTGGACATGGACGCGCGGCTACCTAGAGATTCGAGTCGTTGGATCCTGACGGTACAGCGCGACGAGCTGAGCGTACAGCTCCGCATCCTCGATCTCGAGCTCCGCAGGCCGCTCGAAAAAAGCCTCGGTGGCCACCGCGAAAAACTCCTCGAGATCAGTCGTCCCGTACTTGTCGAGCACCGTCGGCGCCGCCCCCTTTGCACACAGCCGATCGTAACTCGCCGAGAGCACGCGGTGCCATTTTTCGGGATCGCGCACCGCCGGCGACACCGACGCGAACAGCCCCGCATCGGAAATCGACGCCGGGACGAGATGGTTGTCGTTCGCAAACTGATGCGCGAATTCGTGGAGCACGAGATTTTGACCGTCCTGCGGATCGCTCGCGCCGTCGCGCGCTCCTTCCCAACCCAGCACGACGACACCGTTCGTCCAGGCCTCGCCAAGCTCGGGGGTGGGAGGCTCGTTCGTGTTCGACGCGACCCATTTGCGCCTGTCGCGACCGCGGCGAGCGAGAAAGCCAGCCGGATACACCAGAATCTCACGCAGTCCGGGAAAGGGACCGCCGGGCACGGCGAATGTGAGCAGGCAGGCCTGCGCGGCGATCACCAGCTTCATGTTCTCGTCGAGTACGAGCCCCCCGCATCCTTCCCAGCGTCGGGTAGTCAGCAGCTCACGCGCCGCCTTGAGCAAGCGCGTACGCTCCTCCGATGTGAGACCTCTCGCACCCGGCACCGACCGCGCGAGAACTGAAATCCAACGCGGGTCGATCGCGACCGCGTCCACGCGCTGCGCCTCGCGCATCACGAGGCGGCGCATCAGTGGCGCGATGACGAACACGCCAAGCGCGATTAGAACTCCCGCGGAGACAACGACGGCGAGGAAGTCGAGCGTAGGAGCTACACCTCCCATTGGGATGACCTGCTTACCGCGGAGACGCCGAGGAACGCTGAGGCGCTGAGACGGTCGACCTGAACAATATCGTCCCCAAGCCCCGTTGCGCACCCACTCGCTCCCCGCGCAACTTCACGATCGCGTCTTCCCACTCCGGCATGCCGCTCGACTTCCTCTACGTACTCCGGCACGCGACCTCCATGCTTCGCCGCGCGGCGATCGTCGGCGCCGCCGCGCTCACCGCGTGCGCCTCCTCCGAGCCGAAGGGGTACGTCACCGTCACGCTTGCCGGAAGCGCGCTCGGCGCCGAGGGAACTGTCGTCACGACGCAGGCCGCACGATTCGAGCAGCTGAATCCCGGCGTGCACGTCGTCATCCAGCGCACGCCCGACGACGCGAGTCAGCGACACCAGCTCTTCGTGCAGTGGCTCAACGCGCACGTCGGTCAGCCGGATATTCTGCAGATCGACGTCGTTTGGACACCGGAGTTCGCGGCTGCCGGATGGATTCTTCCGCTCACGCGCTGGCACCCGGACGTGAGCGACCTTTTCCCCGGCGTCGTAGCCGGCGATCGGTGGGCCGGCACACTGTACGCTCTCCCGTGGTGGACGGACATCGGCATGCTGTACTGGCGCACCGATCTGCTCCAGCACGCGCCGACAAGCATGCATGCGATGGCCGACGCGCTTCGTCGCGCGCACGCCGTTGGGACACCGCGCGATGGTCTCGTGTGGCAGGGCGCACGCTACGAAGGTCTCGTCACCGTCTTCGTCGAGTTCCTCGGCGCATTTGGCGGAGCGATCATGGATGATTCCGGGCGCGTTGTCGTCGACGCGCCACAGTCGATCGCGGCGCTCACCTTCATGCGCGACTTGCTGCGAGACGGACTCGTACCGCGGGACGCGATGACCTGGCACGAAGAAGAATCCCGTTTCGCGTTCCAGAATGGAGATGCGCTTCTAATGCGCAACTGGCCGTACGCGTACGCGCTGATGAGCGACACGAGCGCCTCGAAGATCGCCGGCCATTTCGCCGCAGCACCAATGCCCGGCGGTCCGGGTGGCTCGCCCACCGCCACACTTGGCGGGCAGCAGCTCGCGATCAACGCACTCAGCCCGCACCCGGACGCCGCCTATCGCCTCATCGCGTATCTCACCGCGCCGGCGCAGATGCTCGAGCGCGCGCGCATCGCCGGCACGCTGCCGCCGCGCAAATCGCTCTACGACCAGCCCGCGCTCGACTCGGCGCTGCCCATGGGCGTCGCGGTAGCGCGCGCGGTGCTCGAGCACGCGACGCCGCGCCCGGTGACGCCGATCTACTCGCAGCTCTCAGATCTGCTCCAGGTGCAGCTGCACCGCGCGCTCACCGGTCAGGCCGAGCCGTCACGGGCGCTCCGCGTCGCGGCGGCGCAGATGAACGCGCTCGTGGATCGCACGCACGTTCGCGAGCTCGCGCACGGCCGCGATTCCGCCGCAGCTGCGGCGTCGCGATGAAGGAGCAGCGCACCGCCTGGCTACTCGTTGCCCCGGCGCTCGGGAGCATCCTGCTCATCGCAATGTTTCCCCTCGGCTGGACGATCTGGGAATCGCTGCATCAGCACGATCTCCGAATGCCGTGGCTCGGCCGTCCGTTCGTGGGACTCTCCAACTACGCAACGGTTGCCGGCGATGCGCGCTTCTGGGGCGCGATCGGTCACACGGCGTTCTTCGCCTTCGCCAGCATCCTGCTCGAGCTCGCACTCGGACTCGTGCTCGCGCTCGCGATGAACCGCACGTTTCGCGGGCGCGGCGTGGTTCGGGCGGCAGTGCTCCTGCCATGGGCCATCCCCACCGTAGTCGCAGCGTTGCTCTCGCGCTTCATGTTCGAGTCGCCGTGGGGCGTGGTCGACGTGCTGCTCACGCGCGCCGGACTCGTGGACAAGCCGGTGGTGTGGCTCGCAGGTGCGCAAATCGCGTGGGTGCCGCTGATACTCGCCGACGTCTGGAAGACCACGCCATTCGTTGCCCTGCTGCTTCTTGCCGGGCTGCAGAACATCGACCGAGAGCTCTACGAGGCTGCGTCGATCGACGGCGCGAGCGCGTGGTGGCAGCTCCGGCGCATCACGCTGCCGCTGCTCAAGCCAGCCATCGTGGTGGCGCTGATCTTCCGCACGCTCGACGCGTTTCGCGTGTTCGATCTCGTGTACGTGCTCACCGGCGGCGGACCCGGCACGTCCACCGAACCGATCGCGCTCTACACCTTCAACACCCTGCTACAGAACCTCGAGTTCGGTTACGGCGCGGCGCTTTCGGTAGTGGTGTTCGCTGCGACGTTTGGGTTGGCGATGGTTTACATCCGGTGGGTGGGCGGAGTCGCGCCCGGCGAGGCGGCGGCGCGATGAGCGGACGCGTTTGGTGGCGCGCGGTGCTCACCGCGCTCGTGCTCTTCGCTGCCGCGCCATTCGCGTGGGCAATCATCGCATCGCTCACGCCCGGTGCCGTACTCGGCGGTGCGCCGGCACTCTGGCCAAGGAACCCGACGCTCGAACACTATCGCGCGCTCTTCGCGGTTCGCTCGTTCTGGCTTCCGATTCGCAACTCGCTCGTCGTCGCCGGCACGACCACGGTGTTGTGCGTGTCGGCCGGCGCGCTGGCGGCCTACGCACTGGCGCGACTCGAGATGCGTGGCAAGCGCGCAATTCTCGCGGTGATCCTCGCCGTCACGATGTTCCCGCAAATCGCCATCGTGAGTCCGCTTTACATGCTGCTTCGCGCGATGCACCTCATCGACAGCTACCCGGGCCTCATCCTGCCCTACGTCACCTTCGCGATGCCACTGGCCGTGTGGCTGCTGGTCGGCTTCTTTCGCCAGCTGCCGCGCGACCTCGAGGAACAAGCGATGGTCGACGGCGCATCGCGCTGGCAGGTGATGCGCCGCGTCGTGCTCCCGCTCAGCGCACCCGGCCTCGCCACTACCGCGATTCTCACCTTCATCTATTGCTGGAACGAGTTTCTCTTCGCGCTCTCGTTCACACTCGGGCCGGAGCGACAGACCGTGCCCGTAGCCATCGCGCTCTTCCGCGGCCAATATCAGATCCCGTGGGGCGAGATTCTAGCCGCGGCGATCCTCGCGACGGCGCCCGTCGCGATCGTAGTGCTCGCATTCCAGCGACGCATCGTGCAAGGACTCACCGCCGGCGCGGTGAAGGGGTAGCGCATGGCCCGAGTCGTTCTCGAGCACGTCCACAAGAGCTACCCCAACGGCTTCGTAGCCGCGCGAGATGTCTCGCTCGACATCGAAGACGGCGAGCTGCTCGTGCTCGTGGGCCCGTCGGGGAGCGGCAAGTCCACCGTGCTGCGCATGATCGCCGGACTGGAGAAGGTCACCAGCGGACGCATTCTCATCGGCGACCGCGATGTGACCGAGCTCCCGCCGCAGGCGCGCGACGTTGCGATGGTGTTTCAGAGCTACGCGCTCTATCCGCACCTCACCGTACGCGAGAATCTCGGCTTCGGCCTCGCGGTGCGACGACAGCCTCCAGCGATCATAAAGGAGCGCGTGGAGGCCGCCGCCGAATCGCTTGGGCTCACCGCTATGCTGAACCGCAAGCCTGCGCAGCTCTCGGGTGGCCAGCGGCAGCGAGTTGCGCTCGGCCGCGCGATCGTGCGCGATCCGCTGGCGTTTCTGTTCGACGAACCGCTGTCCAACCTCGACGCTCAGCTGCGCTCGGACACGCGCACCGAGCTCGCGCGCCTGCACCTGCGACTGAAGGCGACGATGGTCTACGTCACGCACGATCAGGTGGAGGCGATGACGCTCGGCACTCGCGTAGCGGTGATGCACGAGGGCGTGCTGCAGCAAGTGGCGCCACCGATGACGCTCTATCGCGAGCCCGCCAACCTGTTCGTCGCCGGGTTCATCGGAAGTCCGGGGATGAACTTCGTTCGGGGCACGGTGCGTCGTGCGGACGGCTGCATGTTCGAGGGGAGCGCGCTCTCGCTCCCGCTCTCGCCGCTCGACGGCGAAGCTGCCGGCGACGTGGCGCTCGGCGTGCGGCCGCAAGCGCTGTCGCTCGTGCCCTCCGGCAACGATGCGCCGTGGCGTGGAACGGTGTTCCTCGTGGAGGCGCTTGGGAGCGAGCAGATCGTGCACCTCGCGGCGGGTGACGTCAAAGATCTCGTCGTCGTTGTGCCGGCGGAGCAGCGGGTGGCAATCGGCGACGAGGTTGGGATTCACGTACCGGCGAACGCCGTACATCTGTTCGACGTGCGAACCGGGATGCGTCTCGGCGCTTGACGGACTACTCCGCGCGGCGCGATTTCCACCAGCCCAATGCCAACATCGCCACACCAAATACGATCATCACCGCGCCCCACACGAGATTGATGTTCATGGACAACGAGCGCTCGTATAGCGCCGTGTCGCCTCGCGTCGCGAGGCCGTAGCCGCCCACGAGCAGCCCGAGGACCGTGAACAATCCGCCGATGGGAACGCGTATGTCCAGCTGCGTTGCGTTAGCCATGTCGTCTCCCGCTCAGAAGAAGACCAGGTTGAGCGCAGCGGTGAGCGCCAGCACCACCACCGCGAGAACCCACGGACGCGCATACCAGGCCAGCTCACCCTCGCTCGGCTTGGGCGTGAGTGAGTACACGAGCCCGTGCAGCTCCTCTGGCGCACGTGGTTTTGTCGCGAAGCTCACGATGATCGTGACGAGGAAGCAAGTCACCCACGCGATGATCGCCGTCCAGAACGTCTGCGCGAGCTCGCTCGGGTAGAAGTGGATCGCGCCGAGATAGCCCCCCTTGAGTCCCACCGGCATCCCCGCGGGCAGCGTGAGGCCGTGATGAACTGCCGCGGCCGCGGTGCCGGACAACAGACCTACGAACGCACCGTGTCCCGTGGTTCGTCGCCAGAACATGCCGAGCGCAAAGGTCGCAAACAGCGGCGCATTCACGAACGCGAACACGAGCTGAAGCAGGTCCATGATGTTGTTGAACGTGCTGGCGACGTACGCTGCGGCAATCGCGAGCGCGATCCCGCCCACGGTGGACACGCGGCCCATCCACAGGTAGTGCGCGTCCGAAGCGCCGGGGCGGATGTGGCTCTGGTAGATGTCGTAGGTCCACACGGTGTTGAACGCGGTCGTGTTCCCGGCCATACCCGACATGAATGACGCCATCAGCGCCGTGAGGCCGAGGCCGAGCATCCCGGGTGGAAACAATCGCACGAGCATCATCGGCGTCGCGAGGTCGTAGTCCAGCACGAGCCTCCCGGCGCCGTCCACCAGCGGCGCGCCGCTCGCGGCGAGCTTGGCGGGGATGAGCCCCTGCCCCACCGGGCCGCCGGCGTGCGCACCGCCGAGGACGAGGGCGATCATCCCGGGCAGAATCACTAGAAAGGGGAATAGCATCTTCGGCACCGCGGCGATGAGCGGCGTGCGGCGCGCAGCTGTCATCGAGTCGGCAGCCATCGCGCGCTGCACGACGAGAAAATCGGTGCACCAGTAGCCGAACGAAAGCACGAAGCCGAGTCCCATCACGAGTCCGAACCATTCGACGCCGATCGGATTTCGCGCGGCGTCGCCCATGTACGCCCAGCTGTGCGTGTACGCTCCGGACGGCAGTCCGCGCGCGCTCGCGACCACAGCGAGCCGCTCCGTGAGCCCGTGCCATCCGCCCACCGCGTGCAGTCCCAGCGCAACGAGCGGCGCGAAGCCGAAAACGATCAGGAAGAACTGCAGCACCTCGTTGTAGATCGCGCTCGTGAGGCCGCCGAGTAGCACATAGGCGAGCACGATCGCAGCTGATGCGAGTACGCTGACGTTGAAGCTCCATCCAAGCAGGAGATTCAATAATCGCCCCATGGCGTACATCGAGATGCCGGAGGAGAAGACCGTCATCACCGCGAAGGTGACGGCGTTGAGTGTTCTCGTCTTCTCGTCGAAGCGGAGACGCAGATATTCCGGTACCGACCGCGCGCGCGAGCCGTAGTAGAACGGCATCATGAACAGTCCGACGAACACCATCGCCGGGATCGCGCCGATCCAGTAGAAGTGGCTCGTCGCGATACCGTACTTGGCGCCGGACGCGCCCATGCCGATTACTTCCTGCGCGCCTAGATTGGCCGAAATGAAGGCAAGTCCCGTAATCCATGGAGAGAGCGAGCGCCCGGACAGCAGGAAGTCGTTGCTTGTGCGCATCCGGCGGCGCAGCTCCCAGCCGATGCCGAGCACGGTCGCGAAGTACGCGGCCATGAGCAGGTAGTCGATGGGCGAGAGATGGGTGACCGGCATCGTCAGCGCTCAGCGGTGCGGAAGGCGGGAGAGCTCGAACTGCACGGCGAGGTCGGTGGTGCTCCAGAGCTGCACGTCGGAGCTCGTGCCGTAGCGCGTGGGAAGCAGCTGATCCCCGGAGATTCGATAGCTCCACAGCTCGTTGTGCTGAACGCCGGACGATGCGACGGTGCTGCTCACGCGCTCGAGCGCCTTGCGCAGAGAATCCACGTATGGCGCGAGCGCAGGATCCTTGAGTCGGCCCGACGAATCGAAGGATGACGATATCCGACCCGCGAGCCCGAGAAGAAAAAGATTCACCTCGCGTCCCCATACGACACGGGGGGAGTGATAGGGCTCGCGGCGAAATTCGTCCCACACCGCGCGGGAGGCGTATGCATCGTTCGCCACGACCGGCCCGACACGATGTACGAATAGACCCACCGGATAGTCTCGCATGAACGTGTCAACCTCCTGCAGTACCGCGGTTGCCATTTCCGTTCCGCTCATGATACCCGAGCTGTAGTCGTTGAGGAACAGCTCTGTGGCGGGATCGGTGTTGACCACCGGGATCGGCATGCCCCGCGCGTCGAGCGACAGAGCGAGAAAGACGAGAGAATCGCGGCCCGCGTGCGACTGCGTGAGCGCTTTCTGCCAGTAGGCGTGTTCCGCTCGCGGGAGCCAGGCGAGTTTGGCGCGGACGTGGCGCGCGATCTCCGGCGGACCAAGCGACACTGTGAACAACCGCCGTGCGCGCTGCCAGGTAGCGACCGTGCTGTCCAGCGACCGAGAGTCCGTGAGCCAGCGGTGCAAGGGAGAATGCGATGTATCGGGCGCGATGGAGTCGAGTGCGTGGTTAGTGTAGCCCAGCGAGTGCAGCGCGGAGATCGTGCTCGCGATAGCCTCGAGCGCGCGCGGCGCCCAGATGGCGTTGATGTCCATCGCGAAACGACCGTTCGCGTAGCCCGCGTCGCTGTCGCGCCAACTGGCCGACTGCCAGTGCGTGGAGTCGCGCTTCACGAAGCTCACGAGATTGGTGGCGATCGGATTCGCCGCGAACGGCCGCGTCTCGGTCGCGACGAGCGCCATCTCGCGCAGCATGAGCGCGAGGTGCGTCGTTCCGCCGCTGGCCGTGTCGAGCAGGAACGCGCGCTTGCGTGCGGCTGGCACGGTGCTATCGGCAAGATACAGCGCCTCGAGGATGGGCAGCTGGAACTCGTCGTCCATCATGTGATAGTTCTCGCGCACGCGGCGCAGATGCCGAAGTACGTCACGCGCGACGGTAAGCGCGCTGTCCGCCCGCGCATGCCTGCCCTCTCGCGCCAGCCGGTAATACTCGGCGATGGCTGCGTTGTATTCGTCGGCGTGCTCGCGAATTGCCTGCTCGCCGAGCGCCTCCTCATGGGAGACGTCGCCGGTGGGCGCGAGCTTGCCGAGCACACTCGCGATCACGCGCTCGGACATAGCCGGCGTCCAGATCGAGCGCATCATGAGCGCGGTCATGAGACCATCGCGGCCGAAGTACGTGGCGTAGTTCGGAAGCCCAGCCATGAGCTTCTCGCCTGAGCTCAGGAGCTCGACGCTCCGTACCTGACGCTCGAGACGACGGTAGTGATTGCTCGTGCCCGCCGCCGCCTTTGCCTGCGCGAGATAATTCAGAAACGGCCGGTTGAAGATCTCGTCGCGCGAGAGGGGCGTGAGCGCCGTGCCGTTCGTGCTGACACGCACGGTAAAGTGAACGACGCTCCCCGAGCGGGCGCGTATCGACGCAGTCCGAGCGCTCAGACGCGCATCCGAAGTGCGCGAATCGCCAGTGACTTCGACCGTCAGGCGGCTCTGCCCGTCGAGCGCGCGGCCGTCCACGCGCACAGTCCAAGTCGTGTCGGTTCGGAAGAGCACGAGCGTGTCCGAGAGACGCGATCGCAGCTCGGCCACGCTCCCCGCGCCGAGCAGCGCGAGCTGGCGATCTCGCTCCGGCTCCGGCAGTCTCTCGACGTTCGCGACGAGCAGCGACTCCGGCGCGACGATGTACGGCGGCGCTGTGAACGGCCGCAGATGCGCGCCGGCGTATTGGAAGTCGCGTTCGACGCGCATCGTGCCGAGAAGGAACCAACCGAGCGTCACGACGGGCGAAGCTGCTCTAAGCGGATACGTGATGCTGCGAGTGCCCACCGAGTCGGCGACCATCGCTTCGCCTCCGTCCCAGTCCAGTCGCGCCGCTTTCCCTTGCGCGTCGCGCGCGGTGAAGCCGGCACTCTCATCGAGCGCGTCTGCCCAGAGCAGCACCTCGCGTCCGCTGTGCCGGTCGAGATAGACCTGCACCGTGTTGGACTTCGAGTCTCGATAGAAGCGGGTCTCGTAGCCCTGGTAGGCAGCGGTGTCGTCCATTCCGGGCTCGGGAAAGAAGAGCACAGGGCTCACGCGCCGCGGCGCATCACCGGTCGCCGCCTGCAAGAGAAGCGCAATCGCGAGGAGCGACAGAGTCATCGCGGCGCACTATCGGTGTGAGGCACCATGCGCCTTCCGGACGCATCGACGATCACGTCGTATCGCTTGCCGTGCACGTGAAGGTTGTGCAGCACGAGACGAGTGATGTGCGATGGAAGCACGGGAGGGAACTTCGGCACGAGTCCGCCATCGGCGAGCCGAAGCCCGGTATAGCCGAAGATCACCTGCTGCAGGAAGCCGCCGGCGCCAGTGAGAAAGTTCACCGCGTCGTTCGTTGGCGTTTCCGACAGCATCAGAAAAGGACCCTTGAGATGCGCACGGTAGCTGAATGGCAGCAGCGTGTCGACGAGCGCGCGATCGCCGAGCTCCGCCGCATTCACGGACAGCAGTGTGCTTCCCATCATGGCGCCGCCCGATGGCTCCTTGACCTCGCGCGCGACCGCCTGCTCCAGGTGGGTACGTTTCGCGCGATCACTCATCTGCAATCCAAGCGGATAGCTGAGCAGCGACGTGACGGCGCCGAGTGTCGAGTCCGGCGCGCCTTCGTAGGTGCGATACGATTGAGTCGCCGAATCGAACGGCATGCGCAGCTTGGTCGCAACGTCCGCCCAGCGTGGATTGGCGGCCACTCCCAGCCGCTCGCTCGCTTCGGTCGCGATCTCGAGGTTGAGTCGCGCCACTGCGTTGGTGTACGCGTCGTTAGTGACGCCGATCAGCCCTTCGGCCACCGACACTACGTCCTTGATGTCGTAACCACTTCGCGCCGAATCGTACGTGGCGCGACTCACCCAAAAGTCAGCGGTCGCGCGAATCACCGGAAAGCCGCTGCGCGCGAGCCATGCGGAATCTCCCGTCGCGAGAAAGTACTGCCATTGCGCGAGTGCGACATCGCCGTTCACGTGGATCTCGGAGTGCGCGTTCTGCGCGGCGAAGTGCGGCGTGGTCTCGTTGCCCAGCTCGTCGGCCTCCCACGGATACATCGCGCCGCGAAATCCATTCGCGCGCGCATTCGACTCCGCGGCGCCCACCGTGCGCGAGCGAAAGCCGACGAGCGAGCGCGCCACATCGGGGTGCGTGAGCACCAGCGCGGGGAACATCCACGTATCGGAGTCCCAGAAGACGTGGCCGTAGTAGCCGGAGCTCGACAATCCCATGGGCGGTATCGCGAGTCCCGTTCCGGAATCGGCGCTGCACAGGAGGTAGAAGAGCATGGAGCGGACGACACGTTGCAACTCGGGATCGCCGTCGATCTCGATGTCGCTTTGCCACCGCCGCGCCCACGCAGCGGCGCTGGCGGCGGCCAGGGCGTCGTAGCTCAGCGATGGCGACGCGTGCGTGGTTGAGTGCGCCGAGTCGAGGGACGAGACGATGCGCACCACGTCGTCGAAGATGTACGTCACGCCGGCCGATGCATCGAATGCGACCTCGGCGATTGCGGTGTCGCCGGCTGCCACCGTGCGCGTTTCCGCGTGCGGAAGTTCGCGCGCCCAGGTGATGGTGGCGTCTTCGGTGAGCGTTGATCTTCGACCATCGGGGCTCGCGGTCATCGCGAGATGGGCGCCGCGCGCCTGGTGTGACGCGACGCGACTTTTCGCCACCATGTGTCCCGCGTACCAGAGCTCGGCCGGCCCCCATTCCGGCTTCGTGCGCGTGAGCGTGTCGAGCGGGAGCCGTTGCGGCGGCGGCCAGTTCGCGAGAGCAAAGCGAATTCTCAAGCGGCCAGCCGAGTGTGGGGTGATCGCGAGCCGTATGGCCGCGACATGCGGATCGGCGCGCGAGACGAGTGTCTGTACTCGCACCGTGGTGCGCCGGGAGCCGTCGATCCAGTCGTAGCTCGTGCGCGCCAGGCCCCTGCGCATGTCGATCACCTGCGAGTACGATCGTAGTGCGCCGGCGGCCGGCGGTGTTGCGCCGAGCCAGCTCGAACCATCGTATACGTCGATCGCGTTCCACGCCGGCGCAGCGGCGATGCGCGGCACGTCGCTCGCGCCGTGCTCGTAGAGTCCGGCGATGAGCGAACGTGACGCGCCAATGCCGAGCGGCGGGATCACGACGCCCACGTGCCCGTTGCCGATGAAGGGCGAGGGTGTGCGCGAGGGATCTTGGGTGGAGAGAAGAAAGGTCGAGTCGCGCGACACGCGCTGCGCGGCAGCGGAGCCAACAAGGATCATCGATGCCAGCGTCGTCAAGACGCCGGCGCGTGCGATGAGACCGCGCCGACGCCGTGGCGGGCCGGAATCGACCCGCCACTCATGCATGTGAATCACCGCCGCTCAGGGTGCCGGCGACGGCTGCCCCTGCGATCCGAAGTCGTACCGCATGGAGAGGGTGAAGCGGCGCGGCAGGATCGGGCGTGCGAGGAAGATGCCGGATCCTCCGGTGCTCTGCAGTCGTGGATTTCCCTCCTCGAGCCCCTCGTCCATGAATGCGTTGAGCAGGTTCGCATTGATGGTTATTCCCTGCGCGGGCAGCATGTAGGCGAGCCCGTAGTTGAAGTAGCTGTACGACGGGAGTGCCGTTCCCACGTTGACGTCCACGAACCGTGATCCAACCCAGTGCCAGTCAGCCATCGCGCGAACTCGGCTGAATGTGTACGACGCCGACAGGTTGCCGATCGACGCCGGCACACCGTTGAGCCGGCTCCCGATGTCTGCTCCAGCACCCGATCCGAGCTCCGCCCTGAGGAACGTGCCGCTGCCGAGCAGTTGCAATCCCTGAATTGGAGTCGCAAGCAACTCGACTTCGGCGCCGTACGATCGATTTTCCGGCGACGTCACGATGATCCACTGGGACGCGCCAGTGACCGAGTCGATGACGAGTCCCTGGCTGACAATATTCTTGAGTTTGGTATAGAAGCCGTTCACAGTGAAGCCAAGTGGACCCACGATGCCTTTCACGCCGGCTTCGAACGATTGCACCTGGCGCGAGTCGAACAAGTCTACCTGCTGCTGCGCCGTCGCCTGGAGGAACTCATCGAGCGCTGGCATCTTGTAGCCGCGCGCGGCGGATGCGTAGATCGAGAGATTGTCCTGGAGTGCGTAGTTGAGCCCGAGAGAAGCTGCCCAGTCGGTCATGCCACGCTTGAAGTGTCGGAAGCTTCCGTTTCCAAACGTCTCGTTGTCGTACAGAGTGTTTGGATTGCCGTCCAGATCGAACGACGAAGTGTTCTCCGAGCTCTGCACGTAGTCGTCGTGCTCAACGCGGCCACCGAGGTCGGCGCGAAGTTTTTCAGTGAGCTGAAAGTTTCCGCCGATGACGCCGGAGAACACGGTGGTCTGACCGGAGCCATTGGTGTACCCGGACATCTGATTCAGGAAGCCGTTTTTCGTGTAGGGCGTTGGTGTTCCGCCCGGCGTCGTAACGATCGCGTCGAGGAATTGCGGGTTGTCGCGCACGTCGGTGAGTACCTGAGTGAAAAACCAGTGATTGTCCTGCGTGTAATTCGCGAAGTACGCGCCGGCGGTCAGCGTGTTCTTCCCGAATCCCTTTCGAAGCGACAGCTGGTCCTGGAAGGCCGAAATCGGCTTGGCAACATGAATGTCCTGCCCCGGCGCCACGAGTCCATTGGGGGTATTAAATGGAAGTGGATTGCCCTCGGCGTCGAAGTGATTCGTATAGAACAGTTGAATCGTGCTGCCAGCGGGAAGTCCGAGCGCAGCCTGCCCCTTCGACCCGGTGACGAAGTCGTTCACCGACATTGCGTTCGAGGGAACGAGAGCGTTCCACTGCTGATTGTCGTGCATAACCTGCGCGCTGTTTCGAAGATGAAAGTCCTTCGCAAGGTCGAACGCCGCATCGGCCGTAAACCATGATGCGTCGGTGCGCAGCCCATCACTCAGCGGCAGCGATTGCGTGCCCGTCGGCGTCGGGACGCTGAGGTCGAGCGCCTCGTTCGTGTTCATCGAACCGTACTGGCCAAAGCCCGGTACGAAGCGCGGACTGGACGCGTTCTCGAACGGAAGGTCGAGAATGAACTGATTCCGATCGTTGATGATCTTCGCCGAGAACCGGAGGTAACCGTTGTCCAGCAAGCGAGTGACGTTCCCCTTGAACTGTCCGCCGCGAATACCGGGGAAGCCGGGATCGCGCACTCCGTGGTCGTAGCGATAGAATCCCCCGACATTGAAACGCCAGTCATCGCCGATCGGACCGTTCATGTCGATGTCGTAGCGCGCCAGTCCCTCCGTTCCGCCCATAGCGACCATGGAGCCCTGGA
>Ga0207707_10000761_pt1 | contig 31771 bp, 25 predicted proteins | sample KBSC83BmetaG_FD_184336 | JGI IMG/M metagenome (GOLD analysis project Ga0207707, IMG submission 184336) | Corn rhizosphere microbial communities from Kellogg Biological Station, Michigan, USA - KBS C8-3B metaG (SPAdes) (version 2) | ecosystem: Host-associated > Plants > Roots > Rhizosphere ... | reverse complement strand
GCGCGGCGATGCTCGCAGGCAGGGCGAACATGGGAGCCATGTGGCGCGCGAACTCGACCCAGATGTGGTCGTTCGGCGCGAGCGTATGATCGGTGGCTCCGCCGTTGCGGACCAACGCGGCCACGTCGCGGTACTTGTTCATCATCACGGGATGCGTGAAGAAGCCGGCCACCGAGCCCATGTAAGCAGGCGAATTCTTGTCGAGCAAGGCGGCGGTATCGGCCGCGAGCCCATAGGCTCCCTTGGACTTGGTGAGGAATCCGTGGACCGTGAGAAAATCGCACAGCACCCGTACTCCTTTCTCTTTGGCTTGGCACAGCGGCGCGATGTCCGCCGCAGTGGTGGCTCCGGCGGCGATATGGGTGAAAAGGTCGAGCTCGATGGCGCCTTTGAGGGCCATAGCAAGCTGATAGGACGTAAGAGCCTGGTGGATGCGTCCCGGATTCACTGCAATCTTCATCTCACTGGCCATAACTCATAACGTTACACTACATCACCCATGTTCGAGACTGTAGGCGAGCCCCGTCGCGTGGACGGTCTGGCGCTCCTGGCGTGTACTGCGGCCGCGGCTGCCCTCATCGTGTTGTTGGTGATAGGCCGCCCCGCGGACAGCGTTTTCCCCGCGATCTATTTCATCGGCTTGGCAGCCTTCTACTGGAATCGGCGGCGACGCTGATCGGGTCCCGCTACAATCTGGAGAAGGAGAGAAATCCATGGCTTCCACATTCCTGATCCGCAAAGTCTTGATTTACGGAGCTACGATCGCCGGCATGGCCCTGGCGGGGTCGCCTGTATTCGCTCAGACCGACATCAAAGCAGCGGTAGTCAAGCATTTGAAGATCTCGCGCGATTTCACCCTGAAGGTGGCGGATCAGATGCCGGAGGCGGATTATGGCTTTAAACTGACCCCTCCGCAGATGAGCTTCGCCGAGCAGATCACGCATCTCGCGCAGGAGCAAGCAGGGTTACTGGCTCCCTTTTCAAACGATAAGACCAATCCCGGGAAGCCGGCTTCCATGAACAAGAAGGACGTGCTGGCGTATGTGCGGCAGTCGTTCGACAATTCGATCGACAAAGTGTCGAAACTCACGCCTGCACAGATAGCGAAGACCTATCAGAGCGGCGAAGGGTCCATGACCGGCTTGGAGCTGCTGATGTTTTTGATGGATCACACCACGCATCATCGAGCCTCGGCCGAGATGTACCTGCGCGCCAAGGGGATCACCCCGGCGGAATATCAGTTTTGACGATCTTGGGCCGCTTCCAGCAGCGATAGAATCTGCCCGGCCGCCGGACCGAATCCGGTTTCGTCTACCCGCACTGTCTGGCACCCGGCATCGGCTCCTGCCTGCATATCGTCATCCGAATCGCCGATGAGGAAGGTTTGCGCCGGCGCCACACCGAACTCCCGCATCGCGCGGTTGATCATGCCTGTTGCGGGCTTGCGGCAGGAGCATTGCGTGCCCAGCGAATGCGGGCAAAAATAGATCTTCGAAATCCGAACTTCGCGTGCGCCCAGCTCGCGCAGAAGGCGCTGGTTGACGGCGATGAAATCCTGCATTGTATAGTAGCCCAGGCCGATACCTTGCTGGTTGGTCACAATGGCCAGCCGGAGCTCCGCCGCCTGCAGATTCAGCAGCCCGTCGATCACGCCCGGCAGAATCTCCACCTTCGCCGGATCGTGCAGGAAAGGCACGTTGCGGATGAGCGTCCCGTCGCGATCGAGCAGGACTAATCCCTGAAAATCCTGGTCGACTGCGACGTCGGGCGCCGCGTGTGTGCTGAGTAGTCCAATCCGTTCGATGAGCTTCGATGTGCTCGTCTCGAAACCGGATCGGATCACTTCGACCTTTCCGCCATATGCTTGCACGGCATCGCCGGAGCGCAGTTCGTCCTTGGAGTAATCCCCACCCTTGATGTACAGATCGGGCTTCCAGCGCAGCAACAGCGGCAGCGGACGGTCTTCTTCCATCAGCGTCACCGCGTCCACCGCAGCCAGCCCCGCCACCACGTACATCCGTTCGCGCTCGGGAACAATCGGCCGCAAGGGGCTTTTATATCGGGAGACCGACGCGTCCGAGTTCACGGCGACGATCAGGCGGTCGCACAGTTCCCGAGCCGCTCCCAGATACTGGACGTGGCCCGCGTGCAGCAGATCGAAACTGCCGCAGGTGAAGCCGATCCGCCGGCCGGCGGCCTTCTCGGCCGCGACCCATTCGTCCATCTGGTCCATCGATAGAATTTTGGACAGGATTTTCTCGCCGGGATCCATCTATTCTTCTCATGTTAGAGTAAGCCGGAATGGGGCTTGCTGAAATTCTAAATAAATTCCCCGGACAGCGGATTCTGGTCCTGGGCGACGTCATTCTGGACTGGTATTGGTGGGGGCAGGCCTCGCGCTTATCGCCCGAGGCGCCGGTGCCCGTCGTCCGCAAGCAGCGCACCACACTCCAGCCCGGCGGGGCAGGGAATACCGCGGCGAATCTGGCGGCCCTGGGCGCGCGCGTCAGTCTTTTGGGCGTCACCGGCGCCGACTCTCATGCGGGCGAGCTACAGGCTGCCCTGAGCGCCCATGGCGTAGACACCGCCGGCCTGATCGCCGATTCCAGCCGTCCCACCACCACCAAGACCCGCGTGATCGCGGCACACCAGCAGGTGGTTCGTGTCGATGAGGAAGCCACTCACCCGATCTCAACCGATATCGCGGATGCGGTCCTGAAGACGCTTAGAGAGCATCTCACCAACGCTGCAGCGTTGTCAGGAGCGGTCGTCATCTCGGATTACGCGAAAGGGTTCCTCACGCCCCCTCTTCTGGATGCCGTGATCGGCGAGGCCCGCCGCGCCGGGAAGCGCGTTTTCGCCGACCCCAAAGGCGCCGACGCGAGCCGTTATCGCGGGGTTTTCCTGCTGAAGCCCAACCGCCTGGAACTGGGCCTGTTAACCGGTCAGCCCGCGCCCGCTACGCGCCAGGAAACTCTGGCCGCGGGATCCCGCCTGGCCGCCGGCATGCCGGGGACGCATATCCTGGTCACCGAAGGGTCAGAGGGTATGAGCCTGTTCTCCGAAGGCCAGCCGCCCGAGCACGTCGCCCCCACGCCCCGCCAGGTGTTCGACGTCACCGGAGCGGGCGACACGGTGCTGGCCGTGGTCGCGATGGCGGTCACCGCGGGCGCATCCTGGTCCCAGGCTATGCGGCTTGCTGCCGAAGCTGCAGGGATTGCGATTGGACAGATGGGCAGCGTGGCGGTGGGTTTGGAATCTTTGAGATTCTTGGGCGACTAGCGCGACTAATTCAGCGTGTTGAAAATAATCCTGCTGCTGGCTCTCGTGTTATCGAGTGCTCCGGCCCAAACAAAGTCGCAAACCAAATCCAAAGCGCCGCCGCCGCAAGGCACAACCGCTCCTCAGGACGTGCAAATTGAAGCCGAAATCCGGGCTCGCCTGGCCAAATCCGTGATCGGCAAGGATGGACTCACGGTGCGCGTGCAGGGCGGCGTGGCTTATTGGGACGGAACCACGAACGTGGTTCAACACAAAGGCGCGGCGACACGGATGGCCAAGTCGGCCGGAGCCAAGAAAGTGGTCAACAACATCAAGATCGGCGACGATGCCAAGCAAAAGGCTGCCGGAAATCTGGAACAGGGCCGCCGCCGAGTGCAGGTAAAGCGAAGCGAACCAAGGTGATCAAGCGCAGCGAACCCCGCTAGGTCTTCGGGATCTCGATGTGAAACGCCGGATCCCTCGGCGGCTGAATCAACTTCGACACCGCCTTGTTCCCGAGCACTGCCGCGATGAAAGCAGCGTGTTTCGCGACCGGTATCGAACTCGGCGCGACATCGAATGTGTAATGCGTGTCGCTCATGTGCATCGAGATCTTTTCCGGACCGATCTCCAGAATCTTCTCCGTCATGAGCTGAATCACTGCATCCCGCGGCTGGCCCGGATTCGCCGCGAACACCTCCACCACCCGATCGCCGGCCGTGCAATACAATGCCTCGTTATACGCCGCGCCTTTCGAAACGCAGTTCTCATACATCACCCGGGCCTGATCGGCCGGAGCGCGGTGCGCGCTGGTCACCGTGGCCGTCTCCAGACCCGAAGCTATCAGGATCTCTTTCAGAATCCTGGCGGCCGGATCGGGAAGCGGGATTCCTTGCAGCAGGGGCTCTTTTGGTAACGATGTCGGCGATATCATGCTCCACCCACTGGAGATTGTCAGTGGAACCCTTGCAAAATCGAGTCCGGCTCGATTCGTATGTGATTGATGTTAAATGGGTTTTTGACGAATGGAAGTTCGTGTGCCGCGATTCCGACGCCCAGTGATAAACTCGAAGTGAGTTATGAGTTCTCTCTCCCCCAGACTGCAGGTAAGGGTCCAGCAAAAGCAGATCCTCACACCTGGCTTGGTGCAGATGGTCAGTTTGCTCCAACTGAACCGTCTGGAGCTCAAGGACATGATTCAGGCGGAGATCGCCCAGAATCCGGTGCTTGAAGAATCTGGAGATGGCGGCGAAGAACTGACGCCGGAAGAATTGCAGCCGTTGCTCGAAGCCGAGCGGGTGGCCGATCCCGCCGACCAGTCGATTCTGGATGTGACCTCCGGTCCGGTGGAGGTCGACGCCACGGATGGCGCCTATGCCACCGAGGGTTTCGATTCGGCCGCGGTCAATGTCCCTGAACAAATAGAAGTGATGCCGGGTCCCATCCCCGACGCAGCCATGGACACGGCCATCGGCACTCCCCCTGAAACTCCCGAAGCGCCGGCCCAAGCCGATCCCTTTGACGAAATCGATTTTGGGTCTTATTTCGACGATTATCTCGATCCGGGTTACAAAAGTCCTGCCTCCGAAAATGTCGAAAAGCCTTCTTTTGAAACCTTCCTCTCTTCGCCGGTTACTCTTTCCGACCATCTCCATTCGCAGTTAGCGTTGGTCGCTCTCAGCGAAGAAGTCCGGGACGCCGCCGATGGTGTGGTAGGCAACCTGGACGAGAACGGCTATCTACTCTCGAGCCCGGAAGAAATGGCCGCCGAGGGCGGGCACACCTTAGAGGACGTCAGGGAAGCCATTCGCGTGGTGCAGACGCTCGACCCGGCGGGGGTGGCCGCGACCGATCTGCGCGAGTGTCTGCTACTGCAGCTTGATAGCCGCGGCGCCAAGGACGGGGTGGCCTGGCAAATTGTTTCCGATCACTTGAAGCTGGTGGAGACCCGCCAGCCCAAAGAACTGGTGCGCCTGCTGCGGCGCCCGATGGAGCACATCCAGATCGCGATGGACGTGATCAAGCACCTGGACCCGCGCCCCGGTCTGCGCTATTCCGGTCCGGGAGCCCGCCAGGTGGAACCGGATGTCTATATTTCCAAGGATGGCGAGGATTATCTCATCCAGATCAGCGACGACGATGTTCCGCAGCTTCGCTTGAACCCGCAATACCGCCGCATGCTCGATCGCGAGCAGGAACCCAACCGCGATGTTCGCAGCTACATCAAGGAACGCTATGCTTCGGCCATCCAGCTGATGAAGAATATCGAGCAGCGCAAGCAGACCATTCTCAAAGTCTGCCAGTCGGTGGTGCGCCGCCAGTTGGACTTCCTGGAGCACGGCATCGATCAGCTGAAGCCCATGATGATCAAGGAAATCGCCGAGGAGATCGGCGTGCATCCTTCCACGGTCAGCCGCGCTGTTTCAAACAAATACGCGCATACGCCGCAGGGCGTCTTTGAGCTGCGATACTTTTTCTCTGAGGCCGTGCAAGGTCCCGGCGGCGGAGCCACGCCGCTGCTGATTCTAAAGCGCCGAGTCAAAAAGATGATTGAGGAAGAAGATCCCATGCATCCCCTGACGGACGAGCAGATTACCGAGCGCTTGCAGGGCGAAGGAATCGAAGTGACTCGCCGCACCGTAGCCAAGTACCGCGAGGATATGCGTATCCCGTCCACTCACCAGCGCCGGGTGCGTTCCTAAGAAGGACTGTCAAATCTATGAAAGTCACCTACAAGGGCATGCCCCATGCATTGGCGCCGAAGCTCCAGCAGAAGCTGGACAGCAAGTTCGCCAAAATCGCCAAGCTTCTGGATGGCCGGGGGGAGCGCGAAGCCCACGTGATCGTCACTCAGGAGCGGCGCAAGTGCTGCGTCGAAATCACCCTCCAGTTTCACGATCATAAGCTGGTGGGTAACGGTTCGGACATGGATCTGTTCACCGCGCTTTCCATGGCGCTCGACAAGCTGGATAGCCAGGCCGTCAAACAGCGGGCTAAATGGCGCGTAACCCATCGGCATAAGGACGAAGGGTTGAGACGCCCCGAAGAAGCCGCTCTTGGCAGCGCTGCAATTCAGGCCGGGGGCGAATCCTCCGCGAAGAAAGTCTTCCGCGTGAACGGCGTGGGGCGGCGCAAGCCCATGACGCTGGATGAGGCGCTGCTTGAAATGGACCAGAATCGCGATTACCTGGTCTATCGCGATTCCGATCGCGATGCCGATGGTGATAACGAACGACAGGGTCTCTCCGTGCTGGTTCGCCGGCGCGACGGGCACTTCGACCTGATAGAATCCTAAACATCCCGTCCCGAGCCATGCCGGTATCCTCTCCGCGACCTCGCCGTGCAGCTAGCCGTGCACCTATAGGTCCAGCGGATAAGACCGAGCTGGTGATTATCACCGGCGTCAGCGGCTCCGGCAAAGGCACGGTGCTCAAGGCCCTGGAGGACCTGGGCTACTATTCGGTGGACAATCTGCCCATCGAGCTGATTCCGAAATTTGCCGAGCTGATCAAGAACGCCGCCAACATCCGCCGCGCGGCCCTGGTGGTAGACATCCGCGAAGGCACCGCATTGCAGAGGTTTCCGGCATTATTCAATCGCATCCGCCGCCAGGTGCCTACCAGGCTGGTCTTCCTGGACGCCGACGATGCCACCCTCCTCCGCCGTTTCAGCGAAACTCGCCGTCCCCACCCGTTAGGGACAGGTCAAAGCGTCGCCGCCAGCATCCGGCGCGAACGCGAGCGCCTGAAACCCATCCGCGCCTTAGCCGACCCCATTATCAACACCAGCAAGTTTAATGTCCACGAGCTTCGGGATACCATCTACTCCACTTTCGGCAGCCAGCGGACGGGCTCTTCAGGCATCCTGGTGCACATCACCAGTTTCGGATACCGGCACGGAATTCCGTCCGACAGCGACCTGGTGTTTGATGTGCGCTTCCTGCCCAATCCCAACTACATTCCGGCCTTCAAAAAATTGACCGGCAAGAACCCCAGCGTGGCGCGTTATATACGGTCGTTTCCACAGACCCAGGAGTTCATCCAGCGGATCTCCGATCTGCTGATATACCTTCTTCCGCACTATATCGACGAAGGCAAGAGCTACCTGACTATTTCCTTCGGCTGCACCGGCGGTCACCATCGCAGTGTGATGATCGCTCATGAGCTTCGAAAGCGCCTGAGCCAGGCGGGATATCGCGTCAAGGAAACCCATCGCGACGTTACCAAAAAGGTCTGATCCCTCCGGGAAGGAATCGATGCCGGAATCGATGGAGTGGCTCGAAACCAACGGCACCGGCGCGTTCGCCATGGGAACCGTCGCCGGACTCAATACACGCCGTTATCACGCTCTGCTGGTAGCCTCGCTAAAGCCTCCGACCGAACGCTACGTGCTGCTCTCGCGCTTCGAGGAGGAAGCGGTCGTAAACCGCCGGACATTCGCGCTCTATTGCTGCCAGTACCCGGGCAATCTGGTGAACCACGCCCGTGAACTGCTCGAAGACTTTCGCGACGAGCCCTGCGCCACGTGGCGCTACGATCTTGGTGGCGTCAAGCTGGAAAAACAGATTTACCTTGTGCCGGGACGCCAGGCCGTGGTGGTTCGCTATCGCAGTGACTGTGCTCTGACGTTGCGCATCCGGCCCTTTCTGGCGTATCGCGACTATCACTCGCTCCGGCATGCCGATTCTTCTCCCTATGCGGGGTTGCCGCCTCTCGAATTCCGATCGGCTGGCGAGCTGACTCCCGATCCGAAGTGGTATTACAACATCGAATATCTGAGGGAGCTGGAACGGGGTCTCGATTTTCGCGAGGATCAGTTCACGCCGGGCGTATGGACGCTTGATTTGCAACCCGGAGAATGGAGTCCCGTCTGCGCCTCCATCGACGCAACAGACCCAGTCGACCCTCAATCCGCAAAGCGCGATCCGTTCGTGGTCCGCCGCTTGGACGGGAAGCCGACCATCATCGCCGGCTACCCCTGGTTCACCGACTGGGGGCGCGATACCATGATCAGCCTCCCCGGCCTGTTGATCACTCCAGGGCGTTTATACGAAGCCCGCCGGATCATCGAAGGCTTTCTCCAGTTCCGCAACCAGGGCATCATCCCGAATCGTTTTCCGGACACCGGCGAAACGCCCGAGTATAATACTGCCGACGCGACCCTGTGGATGTTTCAAACTGTCCGAGCCTGGCTGAAGGCCGGTGGGGACGCCGCATTTCTGCGGGACGTATTTTATCCCGCCGCCCGGGAGATCCTCGACTGGCACCGGCGCGGCAGCTGGTACAACATCGCGGTCGATGCTAACGATTCGCTACTCTCTGCAGGTCCCTCGTTAACGTGGATGGACACGAAGTTCACGCCGCGCAGCGGCAAAGCCGTCGAGATCAATGCTCTCTGGCATGGCGCGCTGGCACTCATGGCTGAGTGGGCGCGGACACTCGGCGACCCCGCGGAAACCGAATACCGCGCCGCAGCGGCTCGTGTTCGCGACGGATTCCGGGTCGGCTTCTGGAATCCGCAGCGCGACTGCTTATACGACGTTCTGACGCCCGAAGGTCCGGACACCAGGCTCCGCCCCAATCAGATTTTCGCCGTCAGCCTTCCTTTCGGACTGTTGGAAGCCGGCCGGCAGCGAGCGGTGGTCCGCAGCGTCCAGCGGGAACTGCTGACGTCCGTGGGCCTGCGTACCCTGGAACGGTCCGATCCCGATTATAAGCCGCACTACCAGGGCTCCCCCGACCAGCGGGATGCCGCCTATCATCAAGGCACGGTCTGGCCTTGGCTCTTAGGCCCGTTCATTGATGCTTATCTGGCAGCTTTCGGAAAAACGGAGGCGAATCTGGCCTATGGCCGGGATCTCGTCGCGAAACTGGAAGCCGAAGCGGCCCGGAGCGGTTGCATCGGCTCGATTCCTGAAATCTACGACGCTGACATATATGATGCGGAAGAGTTTCGCCGTCCGCGCGGTTGCCCGGCGCAAGCCTGGAGCGTAGCGGAAGTGGCGCGGTTAAAATCGGACTACCGCTGGGATTCCTGATCCGAGCATGCCAGACACTCGTTAGCCCAGGGCGTGCTCTCCAGAACTTCAGCCTCAATGCGCCCCGCGCAGAAAGTGCACTGACCGTAGGTGCCGTGGTCCAGCCTGGTGAGAGCTTGCGAAATACTCTCGAAATGGTCGAACTCGGGGTCTGTGACCTCGAAGAACTGGACGCTCACATTCCCGTCCAGGATGCCCTCGAGCGGTACCACGTGAGTATTCGGATCTTTTTTGAGGCTTAGAGTCTCTACAGCCTGCGAGAGATGCACCAGTAGCCGTTTTCGAGGCTGGATGGCGCTGCGGGTAGACACCACGCCAGTATGGACGTCTTTATGCGGGGATAGATACTAGGTTGAACCCTAGTATAGGTTGCATACATCGCCCACGTTCCGGTTTACGCGGCCGCGATCCCGTGGTCGATCGCGTAACGGGTCAAGCCCGCCGGCGTGTGGATATCCAGCTCATTCATGATGCGCGTTTTGTGAAACTCCACGGTTTTCACGGAGATCTTAAGCACTTGCGCAATTTCCTTGTTCTGATGCCCCTCCGCTACCAGCCGCAGGATCTCCATTTGCCGCAAGGTAAGCCTTTTCCCGCCCTGCATGGAGTCTTCGGCCTTCCCGGCGTCGACCAGCGGAGTCACATAGGTGCATCCTTCGAGCACCTGCTTGATCGCCGTAAGCAGTTCCGCCGCCGCTGCGCGCTTTGACACAAATCCTTTTACTCCCGCTCGAAATGCCTCGCGAGCGTAAGCCTGGTCGGAATGCACGGACAAAACAATGAATTTCGCGGAGGGCACCATCTTGCGGATGATCTGGGCCGCGGCCAGGCCGTTCATTTCCGGCATGGAGATATCCACCACGATGATGTCGGGCTGAAGGCTTTGAGCGGCGGCGATCAGGGCCTTGCCGTCGGTTACGGTTCCCACCACGTCATACTTATTTTCGAGAAGCCGCCGAACGCCCTCCAGAAAAAGGGGATGATCGTCCGCAAGCAACAGTCTAGGACGGTGCGTCATTTGGCGTTTCGCAAAAGATCAGAATACTGTTCAAGATTCTACCGCCTTCGCGCCCCGGTTTCGCGCCGCCAGCGGTACGCGAACGTCGATGAGCACGCCTTTGCCGGGAGTCGACTTCACCGTGAAGCTGCCTCCGGCCTCCCGAACCCGCTCCTCCATACTGATCAAACCGAGTCCCCGCCGTTTGGATCGGGACGGATCGAACCCGCGCCCGGAATCCTTGACAGTCAGCACAATCTCGTCATTTTTCCCGGCCACGGAAACCGCAGCCCGTCCGGCGCCCGAATGTTTGGCGACATTGCGCAGGGCTTCCTGCAGGACGCGGTAAACGGTCAGACCCAAGCGAGGCGGAATGCTGCGAGGCAGATTCCGCTCGGCGTAGCGTACTGCGATGCTATTCTGTCTGCCGAAATCCTCGCAATAGGACTTCAGCGCCACCGACAACCCCAGATGATCCAGAGAGGAAGGATGCAGCCGATAGGCGGTCTGCTCCACGTCGCGCTGAATCCCACGCAGGCGGTGAACCAGACGGGTCATCTCACCGCGCAGTTGGCCGTCGCCGGCCGACTCTTTCCGGAGCGCGCCTTCGGCGTCCAAGTTTAGCGCCGCCAGCTTCTGGCTGATATCATCATGCAGCTCGCGCGCAACGCGTGCGCGTTCCTCTTCCTGCGCCGCCAGCAGACCCGCTGCCAGACTCTGCAGTTGTGCCTGGCTGTGTCGAAGCGCGATCTCGCTTCCCTTGAGCGCGATCTCGATTTCACGGCGCTCGGTGATATCCGCTCCGATACGCACTACGTGACGCGGCCGCCCATCGGCATCGCGTATCGGAGCGCTGTTCCAGGAAATCAATCGCTTGGACCCGTTTTTGGCGGCAAGGGTGGTTTCATGCTGGATCGGCGCGTCACCGGCCGCCAGCCGCCGGTAAATGGCTCGCACTCCCTCGATTTCCTCCTTGGGAGCCAGGGAAGTCTCCCAGATGACTTTCCCGACGACTTCCTCCAGCCTATATCCAGTGACGATCTGACAAGCGCGATTGAAGGCGCCTATCCGCCCGTGCATATCCGTCACCATAACCAGGGCTCCCGACGACTCCATGACCGCCGCGGAGAAACTGTTCTGTTCGCGCAACGCCTCCTGAGCCGTCTTCAGCGCGTGAACATCGATGTAGATCATCAGCACGCCGTCAATCCGGTTGTCCGCTGTCCGATAGGGGCGCATACGCATCGAGTACCAGCGTCCCTCGCGATCCTGAATCTCGACTTCTTTCTGGACCACCATGTCGATCACTTCGCCGATCAACTTGTCCAGGTCGGGGATCTTCACGTTCGGCCGGATGTTGCTGATCAGCCGTCCGACGTCGGTGGGGATCAGGTTCAGAAGCTTTTCGGCCGGAGCGGTAAATCTTCGGATCCGGCGGTCCTTGCCCAGCATCACAATCGGGATGTTCAGACCGCTGAGAAGATTGGTCCAGTCGTCGCTGAGCTGGCTAAGTTCCTGGTTGCGATTCTGAAGCTGTTCGTTGATGGTGGCCAGTTCTTCGTTGCTGGATTGCAGCTCTTCCTGGGCCGTCTCCAGCTCCTCGTTGGTGCTTTGCAGTTCTTCGTTACTCGAGAGGACTTCCTCATTGGCGGATTTCAGCTCTTCGTTGGTGGCCTCGTGCTCCTCGATGATGGATTGCAGGTGCCCCTTGGTGCTCTGCAATTCTCTCTGGAGCCGGGCTGCTTCCATCTCCCCCGGGTGGGACGATTTTCCCTTAGAGACCGGCGGCGCCTCCGCTGAATCCGGGATGTCGGTTTCCTGAAACAGCACCAGGAAGAACCGCTCGTCCGCCTGTCCCTTGAACGGAACCACTTCCAGGGCTACTTCATTCAGGTGGCCGTTTCGTTTGACCAGGATGCCTTCTTTGCGAACGGGGCCGTCCTGCTTTCCGGCCCGGTGAATCGCGGTTCGCAACTCCACGGCGAACTCCGGCCGGACCATACGGAGCAGGCTCAGGCTGGCCTGGCCGGGGGAAGGCGACAGATACGGAGCTACGTTGCCACGAAAGTGCAGGATCTGCAGATCGCTGCTGGCCACCAGGCCCGCGGGCGCGTAGTGGCTGATGACGATGCGGTCGGCTTCCTTCTGCGGATCGAACCTTGCAGGCGTGTCCACTTCCGGCGTTTCCGCGGGTACGTGCTTGCTATTTGCCGCCTGTATCTCCAATACCGGCCGGGTACTGGAAGACTTTTTCGAATAGATTTTGTGTTTGCGCCCCACGGGCGTAAACAACTCCGAAAAACCGCTGATGGACTCGGATTTCCCCAGAATCAGGAACCCATGCGGCTTCAGCGCATAGTGCAATACTCCCATGACTCTCTTCTGAAGCATCGGTTCCATGTAGATCAGAACGTTCCGGCAGGCAGCAAGATCCAGCCGCGAATAAGGGGGATCCCGGGTCAGATCCTGGCGCGCGAAAACGCACATTTCGCGGACCGATTTCGTGATCTGATAGCCGCCGTCGGCGCGGGTGAAGAATTGGCGCATGCGAGCCGCCGAGATGCCCGACGTGGCGCTATCGGAGTAGATGCCCGCCCGGGCTTTTTCGAGAGCTGCGTCGCTGACGTCCGTTCCGAAAATTTGAATGGTCACTTTACTGGCGCGCTGCTGCAGATACTCGAGGACCGTGATGGCGATCGAGTACACCTCTTCGCCCGTGGAGCAGCCCGCCACCCAAATGCGCAGGGGTTCGCCGGACGCTTTGTTGCGGAAGATCCTGGGCAGGAGGGTTTCCTTCAGCGCGCGGAAGGTATCCGGCTCGCGAAAGAAGCTGGTCACGTGGATCAGGACGTCTTCATAAAGGGCCAGGAGCTCGGTCCGGTTCTCGTGAAGATACTTGAGATATTGCCGAACGCTCGAAAGCTTGTGCAGCACCATGCGCCGCGCGATGCGCCGGCTGATGGTGGATCGCTTGTAGTGCGTGAAGTCTACGTCGGTGGCATTCCGCAGCAGCGCGAAGACCTTGAGCAAGTCTTGCTCGCGATGCCCTTGGCCATATTCCGCGGCGGGATGATCCTCCGGCCGGCCCAGGTAGGGGTGCAGGCTGATGCGCTTGAGCTCCCGCGCGATCCCCTCGGGCGGCAGTACGAAGTCTACGCATCCGGCAGCGATTGCGCTGCGCGGCATGCCGTCATACTTCGCGGATTTTCCGTCCTGCGCGAACGTGATGCCGCCGGCTGCCTTGAGGGCTTCCAGGCCCAGTGTGCCGTCGGTGGCGACTCCAGAAAGGATAACTCCGATAGCCCGGGTGCCTTCATTCTCCGCCAGGGAATGAAAAAAAGCGTCGACCGGCATGTGTTTTGGGTTTTGTTTACTGCGTGCCAGCAGATGCAGAGCCCCGTTGCGGATTCCCAAGGCCTTGTTGGGCGGGATTACATAAACGTGATTCGGTTCGACGTTGATGCCTTCCGTGACCTCGGTCACCGGCATCCGGGTGGCATGGGAGAGCAAGCGCGTGAGCAGGCTCTCATGCTCGGGGTCCAGATGCTGGATCAGCACGAAAGCCATGCCGGTTTTCGCGGGCAAAGCCTGCAGCAGGCTGCGGAAGGCTTCCAGGCCTCCGGCCGACGCTCCCACGCCCACAATGGGAAAGTTCCGCCTGGGTGTGGCAACTGTCTTCTTCCGCGGCATTTACGCTATCCAGTCAACGGTAACAGATTTCCGCGAGCGAAAACCGTTCAGATGCGATGGAAACTCTTGAGAATGTCGCGGGTCGAATAGCGTAAGGCGATGGGACGTCCGTGGGGGCAGCTCATGGGACAGGAAGTCGCCGCCAGGGCTCGCAGCAGCCAGTCGATTTTAGCCGGTTCCAGGCGCATGTTGATCTTGATGGCGGCGCGGCAGGCAATCGAAGCCGCCATGGAGCGGCGTACCTCGTCGAGCGAAGCCCGGCGAAGCTCGCGCTCGGAGATCTCCAGAATTTCGAACACCACCTTTTCGATCTCGGCCGAGGACACGCCGGCGGGAGCGGATTTCACCGCGATGGTGCGGTTGCCAAACGGCTCGGTCTCAAATCCCAGCCCGTCCAGTTCCTCGGCAATGCGTGCGTATTCGATCTGCTGGCCGGCGCTCAGGCCGATCACCAGGGGCACCAGCAGCCGCTGGCTCTCGGCCGCCCCGCTGGCGCGCTGGGCTAATACTTGTTCAAAAAGAATCCGCTCATGCGCTACGTGCTGGTCGATGATCCACAACCCGTCGCGTCCCGCGGCAATGATGAAGCTGTCGTGGATCTGTCCTAGAGGCCGCAGGTCGGTGAGCGCGTCCAGACTTTGCGGATCAGGAAGCTGCGCGTATGGAAATAGCGGCCCGTGAGTGTCGGGTATGAGGGCCTTAGCCGAGGGCGAGACCGGCGGCGCTGGATCAAACCCGGCGACGGCAGGAGCCGAAGACTCAAAGGGAAATCGCGGCTCGGGCGAAATGGGACGCCGCAGGATGAATTCGGGGAGCACCGCGGGATCTGTCGCGTCGATGGCTACCCCCGCGGCCGCTGCGCTGACGGAAGGGAAGTTCATGCTCTCGATGCGCTGGCTGAACTCCGAATACGGCAGCCCGGCCCCCGGCTGGGGAGGCGTGGGCGCGGGAATATTCGACGCCGGCCGCTGGGCCATCAGAATTTCGCGCACCGTATCGCGCACGAAATCGTGAACTACCGATCCGTGCCGGAAGCGCACCTCGGTTTTCGATGGGTGCACGTTGACGTCGACTTCTTCGGCATCGCAATCCAGAAACAGCAGCGCAAAGGGATAACACGCCGGCGGCATCAGGTTGTGATACGCGGCCGAAATCGCGTGAAGCAGCAGACGGTCGCGGATCAGCCGTCCGTTCACGAAGAGGTAAACGGAATTTCGATTGAGCTTCTGCACCTGCGGGCCGCTGACGAATCCACGCAGCCGGAACCGCCGTGTGATCCGCGGCTCCTCGCGCGGCGCTTCCGCCTCAGGCGGCATATTCAGCTCGCGGTTGCGATCCCCCAGGTCGACCAGGTCGTCGAGGATCCGGCTGCCGAAGACCTGAAACACGCGCTCGCGCAAGGTGGCTACCGGCGTGACGCTTAGCAGTTCGGCCTGGTTATGGCGCAGCAGGAAGGTCTTGGCGGGATGCGCCAGACTGTAGTGCGTGACCAGCGAAGCGATGTGGGCGATCTCAGTCTGCTCCGACCGCAGAAATTTCTTGCGCGCCGGTACGTTGAAGAACAGATCGCGAATGGTGATGGTGGTGCCGGCTCCCAGCGCCGTTTCGTCGCAGCGCAGAAGTTTGCCGCCGGCGAATTCCACCGCGGTTCCGGATGGCTCCTCAGGCGACCGGGTTTCCAGCAGCAGCCGCGACACCGAAGCGATCGACGGCAGCGCTTCGCCGCGAAACCCCAGCGTGGCGATCGAGAGCAGATCCTTCACGTCGGCCAGCTTGCTGGTGGCGTGACGCTCGAAGGCCAGCAGGGCATCGTCGCGAAGCATGCCGCAGCCGTCGTCGGCCAGCCGAATCAGCCGGCGCCCACCGGCTTCGACCTCAATGCGAAACTCGCTCGCCCCGGCGTCCAATGAATTCTCGAGCAGCTCCTTTACCACGCTGGCGGGACGCTCCACGACTTCTCCAGCCGCGATTTTGTTCGCGACGTTGTCGGAAAGGATTCGGATGCGACCCATAGGGGCATTATGGCACCCGGCCCCAACTGCTTGACGGCGACGGCTGACGGGTGTAGAGTTACTTCCCAGTAGGTCAATGCAGGGCTTGGGTCCCTGTGTTCTCGCCAAGGGGGATAGGTCATGAGGTTCATTTCGCTTTCCGTTTGCAGTCTCTTGCTCGCGGTGTGCGCGTTCGCCCAGAGCGATCGTGGAACCATCACCGGCACCGTTGCCGATCCGGCGGGAGCTGTGGTCGCCAACGCGCCGATTCAGGCCAAGAACCTGGGTACCGGCGTCGAATATTCCGGCGCCACATCTACCACCGGCAACTACACGCTCCTGCAATTGCCTCCCGGGACGTACCAGGTCAACGTCACGGTGCCAGGATTCAAGAAATATACGCGTTCCGGCCTGACGGTCGAAGTGGCGCAAACTCTGCGCGTCGATATCAGCCTGGAGGTCGGCTCGGCCAGCGAGTCCGTGACAGTAACCGAGTCCGCCTCGCTGCTGAGGACGGAAAGCGGCGAATTGAGCCACAACGTCGACGTCAAGCACATGGACGACCTTCCCATTTTGGGGATCGGCGGCACGCTCTCCGGCAGCGCCGGCATCCGCAACCCAATGGCCATGATCACCGTGATTCCCGGCTCGACCTTTGTGCCCAACGCCCTGGTGCGAATTAACGGCACGCCGGCCAATTCACAGGCGTTCCGCATCGAAGGTCAGGACGCCTCCAATACCGGCACTCCCGGCGTTCCGGCGCAGACCCAGCCCAGCGTGGACGCGATTCAGGAAGTTGCGATTCAAACCAGCAACTATGCCGCGGAATACGGCCAGGTGGGCGGCGGCATGTTCAACGTCACCATGCGGTCTGGCGCCAACCAGTTTCACGGCAGCGCCTACGATTACTACGTGAATGAAGTTTTGAACGCCGGAAACCCGTTCGTTACCGGCAGTCCTCAAGGCAATCCCCGGCCGCGCGCGCGACGCAACGACTACGGCTTCACGGCCGGCGGTCCCGTGTGGATTCCCAAGGTATACAACGGCCACGATAAGACGTTCTTCTTCTTCAACTGGGAGCAGTTCCGCGAGACCACTAAGATCAACAACCAGTTTCAAACCGTCCCCATTGACGCTTATCGAATCGGTGACTTCAGCTCCGCGATCCTTCCCAACGCCAAAGTTATCGGCACCGACAAGCTGGGACGTCAAATGCTCGAAGGCATGATTTATGACCCCACCACGGGACGATCGGTGGAGGGGGTGAGCGGCCTGGTCCGGGATCAATTCCCGGGCAACAAGATTCCCATCGCCAGCTTCGATCCGGTGGCGGCCAAAATTCAGGCCCTGTTCCCGCAGCCTGTGGGACCCAATGCGGGCTTGCAAACTCAGAATTACATCAACGTTTATGGGAGTTCCAGAACCACGGAAGTCCCGTCCATCAAGATCGATCAGACCATCGGCGCCAAGGGTAAGCTGTCGTTCTTCTGGCAGCGCACCAAGACCGCCAATCCGAACGGCAACACGATCTTCGGGCGCTCCGATGGTTTGCCGGATCCGCTCACGGAGGCTCTGGGCACGTTTCAAAATGCTCCTCTCTACCGGCTGAACTACGATTATTCGCTGACGCCGACCATGCTGCTGCATCTTGGCGCCGGATACCGCAGCAACTACTTCCTGGTTCCTTCGGTGACCACGACCGGCGAAATTACCAACTACAACGCACTGACGGAGCTCGGATTGAAGGGCGGCATCGAATACAAATGGTTTCCGACCATCACCGGGATGCTTTCGAGCAGCGGCGCCGGCGGCATGAAGAACATCGGCTCGGAAGCAGGCACGAACCAGATCACGCAAAGCCCGTCCTTCAATGCCAACGTGAACTGGGTTAAGAACAACCACACCTACAAGTTCGGCGCGGAATTTCTGACGCAGGGCTATCCGCCGTTCGTCGACGGAAACACGCTGGGTGTTTACAACTTCGCGGCGAACGAGACCGGTCAACCGTTCCAGAATCTTCTCGTGCAGGGCTCGAACGTCGGATTGGGCTATGCCAGTTTTCTGTTGGGTTTGGCGGACAGCACCTCGATCAGCAACCCTACCCATCCGCGTATGGGCAAGAGCCAGCTGGGTCTTTATGCCCAGGATTCCTGGAAGGTGACGCGGAAATTAACGCTAGACTACGGTCTGCGCTACGATTTCTCGACGTACTTGAAGGAGCAATACGGCCGTGCACCGGAATTTTCGGCCACCACGCCGAATCCGAGGGCGGGCGGAATTCTGGGTGCCACGATTTACGAAGGCACCGGGCCAGGCCACTGCAATTGCAATATTGCCCACAATTATCCTTATGCCTTCGGGCCTCGGCTGGGAGTCGCCTACCAGATCAATTCGAAGACGGTGTTCCGGGCTGGATTCGGAGTCGTCTATGGCGGAACAGCGGTTAACAACAACGCCGCGAGCGGCTTGGCCGGTTCTTCCGCCAGCAATGCCCAGCCAACGTTTGGCACCCCGGCCGCGATTTTGGCCCAGGGCTACCCTGCCAACGGCTATCCGCCGGCTTGGCCTAATTTCAGTGCCGGCCAGTTCCCCACGCAGGCTCCTGTTCCCGGAAACGGTCCGGTGCTCATGGATCCCAACGCGGGTCGTCCCGCGCGGCAGTATCAGTGGAGCATCGGTTTGCAGCGTGAAGTCTCCAAGGACTTGGTGGTGGAAGCCAGCTACGTGGGCAACCGCGGCGTATGGTGGCAGGCGCCAGCGCTCCTGAACCTCAACGCAATTACTCCGGATCATCTAAAGGCGTACGGTCTCGATCCGACCAACGCGAACGATGAAACCCTGCTGAAATCCTTGCTGAGCTCGGCGGTGGCCGCGCAGCGCGGATTCGCCCAGCCGCCCTATCCAGGCTTTCCGCTGGGCCAGACAGTGGCGCAGTCCTTGCGTCCATTCCCGCAGTTCACCAACATCGGTATCTACTGGGATCCGCTCGGCAAGAGCTACTATGATTCGCTCCAGGTCAAGGCCACCAAGCGGTTTTCGCATGGCTTGTCGTTCCTGGGCACGTTCGTATGGTCCAAGGCCCAATCCCTGGGCACCGAGATCGGTGAACCTAATCCCGGCACCACCGGCGGCGCAGTGGCCAACGACGTATTCAACCGAAACACCAACAAGTACATTTCCATCTACGATCAGCCCCTGGCGTTCCAACTCTCAGCAAGCTATATCACGCCCAGAATCGGCGGGAACAAAATTCTTTCGTGGATTGCCAAGGATTGGACCTACTCGGCCGCATTGCAGTATGCCAGCGGGTTTCCCCTCCAGGTTCCGTTGGCGAACAGCAACTTGAACAGCTACCTGTTCCAGGGCCAGAGTTTCGCCAACCGCGTGGCGGGACAGCCGCTGTTCGCTACCAACTGGGTGGATAAGAGCGGTGTTACGCACACCGATCCGATCGACCTGAACTGCCACTGTTACGATCCGAACAAGACGTTCGTGTTGAATCCCAAGGCCTGGGTGGACCCGGCGCCGGGCCAGTTCGGCGCTTCCGCTGCCTACTTCAACGATTATCGGACGCAGCGGCGTCCGCGCGAGAACATGAATCTGGGCCGCACGTTTAAGGTGAAGGAACGGATGGAATTCAATCTTCGGATTGAATTTACGAATGTGTTCAATCGCGCGTACTGGGGCGATCCCAGCGGCACTTCTCTAACCAACGCGGGACTCCAGCAGGTCGTTTTCGGCAGCGGTCCTACCAAGGGCAATACCTCCGCTGGATTCGGAAGAGTCCTCACCACCAACGCTACGCAGTTCGGCAATGCCGCGAACCTGTCGCCGCGGCAAGGCGTGATCGTCGGGCGGTTTAGCTTCTAGTTCTTAACGCGCAAAACGGAACGCGGCGCGATCGGCTTCTGTTTGGGCGAAATGGTGCGCGCCGCGTCCTTTGCGCTTCAAACACAAGCTGCGCAAAACGGAAAAGGGCGGGCGATCCGATAGATCGCCCGCCCTCCTCTTTTTCGATTCGGCGAGGTCTCAGCCGCTCATCGCCGACAGGAACTGCTGGTTACTGCCGGTCTTCGATAGCTTGTCGATCAGTAACTCCATGCTTTCGACCGGTGACAGCGGGTTGAGCACCTTACGCAACACCCACACGCGGTTCAGCTCCTCGCGCGGCAGCAGCAGCTCTTCCTTGCGCGTGCCGGATTTGCTGATATCGATGGCCGGGAACACACGCTTGTCCATCAGTTTCCGGTCCAGATGGATTTCCATGTTGCCGGTTCCCTTGAACTCTTCGAAAATCACGTCGTCCATGCGGCTGCCGGTGTCGACCAGGGCCGAAGCGACGATGGTCAGCGATCCCCCTTCTTCAATGTTGCGGGCCGCGCCGAAGAAGCGCTTGGGGCGCTGCAAGGCGTTTGAATCGACGCCGCCAGAGAGAACCTTGCCCGACGGCGGCACTACGGTGTTATAGGCGCGGGCGAGACGAGTGATCGAATCGAGCAGGATCACCACGTCTTTCTTGTGCTCGATCAGGCGCTTGGCCTTTTCGATCACCATCTCGGCCACCTGCACGTGCCGCGAAGCAGGTTCATCGAAGGTGGAGCTGATCACTTCGCCCTTGACCGAGCGCTGCATGTCGGTGACTTCTTCCGGTCGCTCATCAATGAGAAGCACGATCAGCGTGACTTCCGGATGGTTCGCCGTGATGGAGTTGGCGATCGACTGCAAGAGCATGGTCTTGCCGGTGCGTGGCGCAGCCACGATCAGCCCGCGCTGGCCCTTGCCGATGGGGGTCAGCAGATCCATGACACGTCCCGAGTAGTTGTCCTTGGTGGTCTCCATCTTCAACCTCGCCTGGGGATAGAGAGGCGTGAGGTTGTCGAAGAAGATCTTGTTGCGAGCTTCCTCGGGCGGCTCGAAATTGATCGCGTCGACCTTGATCAGCGCGAAGTACCGCTCGCCTTCCTTGGGCGGGCGAATCTGGCCGCTGACCGTGTCGCCGGTGCGCAGATCGAAGCGCCGGATCTGCGAAGGCGAGACGTATACGTCGTCGGGCCCGGGCAGGTAATTGTACTCGGGCGCGCGCAGGAAGCCGAATCCGTCGGGCAGGCATTCGAGCACGCCCTCGGAGAAGATCAGGCCGCTCTTTTCGGCCTGCACCTGCAGGATCTTGAAGATCAGTTCCTGCTTGCGCAATCCGGCGAAGCCCTGGACACCCAGATCCTTGGCGATGTCATTGAGCTTCTGGATGCTCATGTCCTTCAGCTCCACCAAGTCGAGCGCGTTGCCGTTCTTGCCCAGGTTGCCCTGGGCGCGGCGGCGGTTATCGAACATTCGGCCGCTGGGCTGCGGCGGCGCCTCCGCCTTTTTGGGCTCAGCTGCGGGGTCAACCGCAATCGCTACGGGAGCGCCCTCCGCCAGTGGCGCAGGGTCGGCTGCCTCGGGTTTGGATTCCGCTGGCGGCTTCTGCTCGGCGACGGGCTTGGATTCCGCGGCTGCTGCCTTGTCCTTATCAGCCGCCTTGCTGCGGCTGCGCGCGCCTTCCGGCTTGCCCTCCGCCTTAACGGTTTCCTGCGGAGCCGGATCAGGATTTTGAGCAGGTGTTACTGCGTCGTCTTTGTTTTCGAAATCGCTTGCCAAATTTCCCTCACTCCCCGGCCGGTGACGGCCGAGCATTCGAGCAATTCTCCGCTGTAGTTGTTGCGGAGCTCGCTCAGGCTTTGATGCCTTTCTTTCTGATTCTTGAGCTTGTCAACTTTAGTAGCAACCGCCAAGAAGGGCCGATTGTGGAACTCGAGCCAGTCCCGCAACTCAACATCCTTCTCCATCCATCCGCGCCTGGCATCCAGCAAAATCACCGTCAGCTTCAGCGCGCTTCGACCGAGCATGTACTGCTCGATCAGCTCTTTCCACTGCGTACGGACTTCTTTGGGTACTTTTGCGAATCCATATCCCGGCAGGTCGACAAAACGAAAACCGTCGTCAACCTGGTAGAAGTTGATCAACTGCGTACGGCCGGGCCAGGAACTGGTTTTTGCCAGTCCGTCGACCCCTACCAGCGCATTCAGCAGGCTGGATTTGCCGACATTACTGCGGCCTAGAAAAGCGATTTCCGGGTCCGTCTCCGGAGGAAACTGCTCCGGTCTGGCTGCACTTATTATAAACCGGGCGGCCATTAGGAGGGGCCAGAGGGCTAGGGGCCAGGGATCCGCCCCTAGTGCGTTACCTTGTCTTCCCTGGACCGCTCCACGATCTCCGCCGCGGTCAACAGCCCCGCCATGGGAGCCATCTCGATTTCTTTCTCGAGCGCCAGCTTAAGCACCTGGTCCATGGACGATACGAAATGCATCTTCATATCCTTGCGGATAATATCGGGAAGATCCGGCAGATCTTTTTCGTTGTCTGCCGGAAGCACCACTTCGCGGATGCCATGACGATGGGCAGCCAGTAATTTCTCTTTAAGTCCGCCGATGGGCAGCACCCGGCCGCGAACCGTGATCTCGCCGGTCATGGCGATATCGGCGCGTACTGGAATGCTGGTCAGCGCGCTGGTGATACTGGTCGCGATGGTGATTCCCGCCGAAGGTCCGTCCTTGGGAATGGCGCCTTCCGGAACATGCAGGTGAATATCGATGTGCCGGTAAAAATCGCGCGGCAGTCCAAAGTGATGCGCGCGCGAACGAACGTAACTCATCGCGGCCTGGGCGGATTCCTGCATGACGTCGCCCAGTTTCCCGGTGGTGGTCAGTTTGCCGCGGCCTTCCATGATCGCGGCTTCCGTGCCCAGGATGGATCCGCCCACCTCGGTCCAGGCCAGCCCCAGGGTCGCCCCGATTTCATTCTTCTTCTCGGCTTCCTGTTCGCGAAACTTCTGGGGACCAAGCAGTTCGTTCACCTTCGCGGCAGTGACTACCGTCTTGGGATGTTCTTTCTTTTTCGGATCTGTCTGGGAATTCACGAAGGATCGAGCTACCTTGCGGCAAACGTTGCCGATTTCGCGTTCCAGGTTGCGAACGCCGGCTTCCCGGGTGTAATGCTGAACTAATTCTTCAACACCTTCTTGCGTGAACTCGATCCGGTCATCGCTCGCCAGTCCAGTTTCCTTGCGCTGCTTGGGAACCAGGAAGCGCTTGGCGATTTCCATCTTCTCGAGTTCGGTGTAGCCCGAGAGCCGGATCACTTCCATGCGATCCTGCAAGGCCGGCGGGATGGTGTGCATCACGTTGGCCGTGGCGATGAAGAATACCTGGCTCAGATCGTACTCGACGTCCAGGTAGTGATCCATGAACATGTAGTTCTGCTCGGGATCGAGTACCTCCAGCAGGGCCGCCGACGGGTCGCCGCGGAAATCGGTCGACATCTTGTCGATTTCGTCCAGCATGAACACCGGATTGCGAACTCCGGCTTTCTTCATCATCTGAAGAACCTGGCCAGGAAGAGCTCCGATATAGGTGCGCCGGTGGCCGCGAATTTCGGCTTCATCCCGCACGCCGCCCAGCGACAGGCGCACGAACTTGCGTCCGGTGGCCTTGGCGATCGACATTCCGAGCGACGTCTTGCCGACGCCCGGAGCTCCCACAAAGCACAGGATGGATCCCTTGGGATCTTTGACCAGGCGGCGAACCGCCAGGAATTCGAGGATACGTTCCTTGATTTTCTCGAGACCGTAATGATCGCCTTCGAGCACCGACTGCGCAAAAGGCAGATCGCGGATTTCCTTGGACCGCTTCTTCCATGGCACGGCTAACAGCCAATCGAGATAGTTACGAGATACGGTAGATTCGGCCGACATGGGCGGCATCTGCTCCAGCCGCTTCAGCTCGGCCATGGCTTTTTCCAGGGCGTCCTTGGTCATGCCGGCGGATTCGATCTTCTTCTTCAGCTCGTCGAATTCGCTCTTCTCGCCCCGGCCCAGTTCTTTCTGGATAGCCTTGATCTTCTCGTTGAGGTAGTATTCCTTTTGCGCCTTCTCCATCTGGCGCTTCACGCGGCCCTGAATGGTGCGGTCGACATTGAGTTTCTCGATCTCGATGTCCAGCATCTCCGCGACGCGCGTCAGGCGGTCGATGGGATCGAAGATTTCGAGCAGCTCCTGCTTTTCTTCGATCGAAAGCTGCAGGTTGGCGCCGACGGTATCGCTGAGCTTGCCCGGATCGTCGGTGCGCACCGCGGCCACCATGTTGTCGTAATTGACGTTCTGGCTGATCTTGACGTACTGCTCGAATAGGTTGGTGACGCGCGAAATCAGCGCATCCAGCTGCGGACCAGAGTCAATGCGATAAGTGAAGGTCTTCACGGTGGCGCGGAAGTATCCGTCTTCCTCGCTGACGCTGACCACTTTCCCGCGCTCGACGCCTTCGACCAGAACTTTGATGTTGCCGTCCGACTGGCGGAGGCTTTGGACGATGTTCGCGACCGTTCCCACCGAGAAAATCTCATCCGGACGGGGTTCGTCCACGCTGGCATCGTGCTGCGTAGCGAGGAAGATCTTGCGGTCACCTGCAAGCGCTTCTTCCAAAGCGCGGACGCTCGATTCGCGGCCGACCACGAACGGCGTCATCATGTGCGGAAAGATCACGACGTCCCGGATGGGCATCATCGGGAGTTTTCGTGAATCGGATTTTTCTTTGGAAGTGATCATCCTGCCTTTTCCAACAGAGCCATGTTAATCTTCTGTGTCATGACCATTTCTTTGGTCACCAGGAACTCGCGAACCTTCTTATACGAGGGCAAATAGTACATCAGGTCGAGCATCAGATCCTCCAGGATCATCCGCAACCCGCGCGCCCCTACCTTGCGCTCCATCGCCAGTTGCGCGATGGCCTCCAGGGCGTCGTCGCTGAACTTCAGCCGCACGTTTTCAAACTCGAACAGCTTCTGATACTGCTTGATAATCGCGTTCTTGGGCTTGGTCAAGATTTGCACCAGCGCGTCTTTGCTCAGATCCTCGAGTACCGCCACCACCGGCAGCCTGCCGATGAATTCGGGAATAAACCCACCCTTAATTAGGTCGACCGGCTGGACCTGTTCCAACATAGTCACATCGCGGCGGCCGGAGTTGCCCGAACGCCGTGCGGAGGCTGTCGAGGCCGTCTCGTCTCCGCTGTTCGAGAACCCGATGGTCCGGGTCCCCACGCGCCGGGCGATGGTCTTTTCGAGGCCAATGAAGGCCCCCCCGCAGATAAACAGGATGTTGGTGGTGTCCACCGGCGTGAATTCCTGGTGCGGATGCTTGCGACCGCCCTGGGGCGGGACGTTGGCGACGGTCCCTTCCAGGATCTTCAGGAGCGCCTGTTGGACCCCCTCGCCAGAGACATCGCGGGTAATGGACGGGTTCTCGTCCTTGCGCCCGATCTTGTCGATTTCGTCAATATAGATGATGCCTGTCTGGCAGCGCTGGACGTCCCAATCGGCGTTCTGGAGCAGCCGGAGGATGATATTCTCGACATCTTCGCCCACGTAGCCGGCTTCGGTCAGCGTGGTCGCGTCGACGATGGCGAACGGCACATCCAGGATCCGGGCGAGCGTCTGGGCCAGCAGGGTCTTGCCGGTTCCGGTCGGCCCGATCAGCAGGATGTTGGATTTGGACAGCTCCACCTCACCGGTGCGCTGCTTGTTCATCTGGATGCGCTTGTAGTGGTTGTATACAGCTACGGCCAGCTTCTTCTTGGTGGCGTCCTGGCCGATCACGTACTGATCCAGGTATTCCTTTAATTCCAATGGCTTGGGTAGCTTATGGGGCGCTCCATACTGCTGCTCATTCCGGTCGTCTTCAAGGATGGAATTGCAGACGGCAATGCACTCATCGCAGATGTAGGCGCGTGGGTAATCCGAGGGGGAAGAGATCAGTTTACCAACAACATCCTGGCTTTTATGGCAAAAAGAACAACGGAGGGAATCGTCGGAGCCGGCACGCTTCACGGGATCTCCTGCACCAAAGGGATTGAAGTCTCGTACGCTCCTAGTATAGCCGACTTCGGCCCGTCCTGCGTTGAGGGTGCGAACAAAAGGGGCACCTGAGGGCCTATCTGCCCTTACCGATACCGATTTCCGTACAATCAACACTATGACCGGCTGGCGGCATTGTCGGATTGCGGCGGCGGCCGTGTTCTGTATTGCCGCGGCGGCCCAGGCCACCACACCGAAACAGGCACTCGGTTTTAACCTCGGCGACGATTCGCGCGCTGCCTATTGCGGCGGTTCCGGAGGCGGGAGAACGTCCGGCCGGCCCCGATCGAAACGAAGTTCCTTGAGCACCTGTTTGCCCGATTTTGCTGTGATGCTGACCATCGTCGGCCGCAAACTCAGGGTGCATTCTCCCGCGGAGTTGATGCCTATCTGACACGCGACTTGCCAATCGAATGTCGTCTTTGAAATCGAGAGGAGGCTGACGAGGGCCGCCCGACCTGTTTGCGGGGAAGCGGTGCCCCAGCTGAAGAGATAATCTTTTGGCTGCACTCCGGGCGCATTCTTGCCCGTGAAATCCTTGTCGATTGGCAGCAATCCAGTGTCGAGTAGAATTCGCGGCGAGAACGGCATGTTGGATTGAATTGCTTGGATCAGAACGGCCAGATGGTCGGACGGAGTACGCTGCGCGACCGGAATCGCGATCTGGGTGGATAAAATCAATCGCGCTGGCACCATTGAACCCGCGGCGTTACGGACGGTGTCCGCTTCGAATACCGTGAAGTCGCTCAAGGATTCGGTTTTGTAACGCACCGAATTGTTCTGCGCGTTAAAGGCCGTCAGCAACGAAGTCAGTGCCGCGGGCTTCGCGGCGGCGCCCCGTAACGTTGGAACGGAAAGCTGTAGGACATCCGCGTCGGGCGGTTCGACCTGGTCGCCATAAAAAGTCGTCCTTACGCCTGCTCCCGCAGTCGCTCGCGTGTCCCAAACAGGCTCTTCCACACAAATGTGCCAGCCGGTCTTCTGCTGGAGACTCCAGACGACCGCTCGCAGGGATCGGATTTGCTTAGAAGTCGCTTGGAACTCGCTTGTCTGCGAGACCAGCAGAGCAAAGAACCCATTCGCTCCGATCAAAGCCGGAAGCAGATATCTGGGCTTAATTTGTAGCATGGTGCGGTTCGTCCTTCCGATCTAAGGATAATTGCGAACATTGGTGACGCTGCTTCGCGTCGTTGTGAGGGATGCGGCGGTCGCTGTTGCAGCGATAATGTCGCCGATTGTGCTGCCGGACGTGTAGTACTGACCGGCGCCGGTATAGCCGGTGCAATACATGTACATGGTCTGCGTTGCCGTGACGGAACAAGCGTTGCCGGTCGGCCTCATATTGTTTACGTATTCCCCGAGACGCTGGCTTCCGCTACTCAAATAGAAACCGAGATTGTCGTATCCGTAGCTATTTGCCCGGCTGTAGAGGTAACTGGCGGTGGTTCCGCTGGAATCGATTCCTACAATTGAGCCGACGTACCATACGCCACGATCGGAAAGGCTTGTCAGCTGGCTAAAGCTGTTGTCCGAACGCCAGCACTCGTCACTCGCAGTGCTGGTGAACTCGGTCACGTATCGACCCGTAAACGTGCCGCCATTGAGGTCCTGGAGATAGAGACCCAGGTAGGGCCAATAAGCGTTCGTAAATCCCATCCCGTAGGTGGTTTCCGAGGAAGGATAAACACACGCGCCTTTCCGCTTCGTCTGGAAAAGCTGCGCGGTTATCGCTGTTTGTTGCGCGATAGCGACCGGATAGCCTGGTGCGTAGATGTAGGTATTGTCGCTGTAATTGGGGTTGGAGATCAGGCTGTACCCGTACTCGTCTTCGTAATCGTAACAGTCGTAGTAGCAGCTGCCATCCAGCTGGTAGACGTAGTAAACCGTCCACAGATCGTGAACGGTTTACAGCGAGAAATATCCGACCGAACCACCCACGTTCGCAGTGCATGAGGCGGAAACGTAGGTTTGATTCGCCACCGAGCCCCAGCTCGTACATACCTCGCTTTCCGAGCCGCCGTCGGGTTGAAAGTACAACCATCCTTCAGTAAAGAGATCATAATAGTATTCCGTATTGTAATCGGTGGAAGAGGAGAACGTGCCGGTTCCATCACCCGTCGATTCATTGACCTGAATATCCGAGTAAACGTACAAGTCTTGGGCGTGCATCGCCGCGGACAAAACAACGAGACAGAACAATAGATGATTCCTGAGCTTCATCTTTGGAATTCTCCTTTCCTGGAAGAAACCTACTGTGCCGCCTTGGCGGCGGCTTTCTGTAAGGTGATATGGGACATCAGCTGCGAGGTGATGTAGGCAACCTGAGCTGGTCCTAACGTTGTTTCCAGCGACGAAATGGCACTGCGGATCACGTCTTCTTTTTGACTCTGAAGCGCCCGCAGCTCACTCGGCGGCGGAGGAACCTTGGCGCCTTTCGCGGCCCCTACTGTGCGGTATTGCGCTTTCGCCAAGCCGATGATCGTCGACGCCTGGGTATCGATCGCACTAACGGCCGCCACGTAAGCGCCCGAAGTCCGGATCAGCGCGTCGATAGTCGTGTCCGGAAAGTCGTAGTCGTCGCGGAAATGGAGGCGGCTCGCGATTCGCGCCGACGGCAGGGCAACGGTCTGGGTCTGATTGAGATGGCGCAAGAACAAATCATACGCGTAAAGTTTTGCGCGATCGACTAAGTCGGCGGGCGAAGCAGGGAGAAGTAAGATCAGCGAGATTGCTGCAAGGCGAGACAGATGTTTCTGGAAGCCGGTCATGTATTACCTCCAGTAGCCAGCAGGATATTATCACCTGCACCGTGGTCGTGTCTTAACTAAGGTATTCGGAAAACACGGTGGAATTCTAGAGAACAACATGTGTCTAAGCGCCAAAAAGTTGTGAGAACACTGGAATGTGAAACAGTTAGGCGGAACTGTTACGTTTGCGGGCGCGAATCGAGGAGAATCTGAGCCGGTAAAACGATCCTTGTGCCTGTTTTTCGCAGTTCGTCCAATGTCGCGGGATTATTGACTGGCGCCAGATCGTATCGCACGAGAGACGCCGAAAAAGGTCGCAGTTCCCCCAAGCTTTTGTTCGGGGTCGTCGCTGCTGCGCAAGCGTGTCCGCTTGATCCGCACCTCCTGGCCATCCACCACGCAGTGGCCGTCTTCCTTGCCCCAGCGATGTGCACGGCGTTGATCGAGCTACTGATGGCGCTCGCCAGTCAGCGACTTCACTGCTTTGTCCATCATTAGGTGCATCAACTCCAGCCCGGCGCACCGCAGCAAATTGCCCATACCTCCTCCAGCAAGCCCACGATGTCGGCCACCGGCAGAATGTTGGCGTTTTGTTCGATGGCGAACAGGCGGAACTGCTGCACGGCCCGTCGCTGGTCGATCTGGTTTCGTTTCTTCATAGCGACTCTCTCCTTTTTCTTGGCAGAAAAACTACCCAGAGGCGTTCACTCCTCCAGGTTTGAGAGTCGCTTACTTTCTACGAACTAACAGGCGTCCTCTGAGGCATGGCCGCGCCCTACAATCCCGTTTCGACAACGTACAATCAACACTATGGCCGGTCGGAGGAACCTATATCTAACCCTGGCGCTGGTGTTTGCCGGAGCCGCCGCCGCCGTTACCCCTCCTAAGGCAGCCCTCGGGTTCAACCTCGGCGACGATTATCAGGTCGCCAACTACACCCAGCTCGAGGCTTATTGGAAGAAACTGGCGACCGAATCTGACCGCATGAAACTGGTGGACATCGGAGCCACGGGAGAGGGCCGGCGGCAATACATGGCGATCGTCAGCTCGCCTGAGAACCTCCGGAATCTGGATCGGTATAAGGATGTGGCGCGTCGACTGGCCCTCGCGGAGGGCCTTACAGAAGACCAGGCCCATGCGCTAGCGCGCGAAGGCAAAGCCGTGATCTGGATCGACGGCGGACTGCATGCGAATGAAACCGTCGGCTCGCAGCAGTTGATGGAGATGGTCTACCAGATGGTCAGCCGCGATGATCCGGAAACCATGCGGCTGCTGGACGACACCATCCAGCTCTATGTGCAGGCGAATCCCGACGGGCAGGAGCTGGTCGCCAACTGGTACATGCGCGAGGCGGATCCGGCCAAGCGCAGCCTGAGCGGACTTCCGCGACTTTACAACAAATACGTCGGCCACGACGACAATCGCGATTTCTTCCTTTCGGCCATGCCCGAAACCACCAACATGAACCGGCAGATGTTCCTGGAGTGGTTTCCGCAGATCGTCTATAACCATCACCAGACCGGCCCCGCGGGCGCGGTGGTGTTCATCCCGCCGTTCCGCGATCCGTTCAACTACAATCTGGATCCGCTGATTCCTCTGAGCGTAGAGATGGTGGGATCGGCCATGCACAGCCGCCTGGTGGAGGAAGGCAAGGGCGGATCGGCCATGCGCAGCGGCTCGAATTATTCCACCTGGTGGAACGGCGGCCTGCGCACGATCGCGTATTTCCACAATATGATCGGGATCCTGACGGAGATCATCGGCAGCCCCACGCCTATCAATATTCCACTGGTTCCCGACAAGCAGTTGCCGCAAGGCGACGAGCCGTTGCCCGTGGCTCCCCAACGCTGGCATTATCGCCAGTCAATTGACTACGACATCAGTCAGAATCGTGCCGTTCTGGACTATGCTTCGCGCTACCGCGAGACGCTCCTGTTTAATATTTTCCGGATGGGGAAGAATTCGATCGAGAAGGGCAGCCAGGATAGCTGGACGATCACGCCCAAGCGGATCGAGGCGCTGCGTACCGTCGCGGCCAGGCAGTCCACATCTTCAGGCGGCAATATTGCGCCTACGCTCTATAACACCGTGCTGCACGATGTCCGGTATCGCGATCCGCGCGGCTACATCCTTCCCGCGGATCAGGACGATTTCCCCACGGCAGTCGAGTTCGTGAACGCGCTGCTTAAGAACGGCATCACGGTGCTCCGGTCGACTGCGGAGTTTCAAGTGGCGGGCAAGACTTACCCCGCGGGCTCGTTTGTGGTGAAGACTGCCCAGGCGTTTCGCCCGCATGTGCTCGATATGTTCGAGCCGCAGGATCATCCCAACGACTTTCGCTATCCCGGCGGGCCGCCGGTGCCGCCCTACGACATCGCGGGCTGGACGCTGGCGCTGCAAATGGGAATTAAGTTCGACCGGATTCTCGACGGTTTCGACGGACCGTTCGCGAAGATGACCGGTGTGCTGGATCCGCCCGCCGGAGTGATTCGGGGTCCGGCGAATCCGGCCGGATATGTGATCAGCCACCGCATCAACAATTCGTTCACGCTGGTGAACCGGCTGCTGAAGGCGGGTAGCGAGGTTTATTGGCTGAAGCGCGACGGAACCATCTGGGTCCCGGGCAGCCCGGCCGCTCGCACTATTCTCGAGAATAGCGTCCCAAGGCTAGGCGTGCCCGTCGAGGCATCGGCGACGCCGCCCGGCGGCGACCTTATCAAGCTCAGGCCGGCGCGCATTGGCCTGTACGATCAGTACGGCGGCCTGGCGCCTTCGGGCTGGACGCGCTGGCTGTTTGAGAAGTTCGAGTTTCCATTCGAAGTGGTATATCCGCAGACGCTCGACGCGGGCAATCTCAACAGCAGATATGACGTGCTGGTGTTGACGGACGGCGCGTTCCGCAAAGGCGCGCGGGGCGGGGCGCAACCGGCGCCTGCCAGTATTCCTTCGGAATACAGGTCGTGGCTGGGTCGCATCACCGAAGACAAAACCGTTCCTCAGTTGAAGAAATTTGTGGAGGCCGGAGGATCGCTGGTCACCATCGGCACCTCCACCAGCTTGGCGGAGTTGCTGGGCGTGCCGGTGAGCGATCCACTCGCGGGAC
>Ga0207707_10000760_pt1 | contig 31772 bp, 33 predicted proteins | sample KBSC83BmetaG_FD_184336 | JGI IMG/M metagenome (GOLD analysis project Ga0207707, IMG submission 184336) | Corn rhizosphere microbial communities from Kellogg Biological Station, Michigan, USA - KBS C8-3B metaG (SPAdes) (version 2) | ecosystem: Host-associated > Plants > Roots > Rhizosphere ... | reverse complement strand
ATCGCGGTGGCGCGGCCGATCGCGGTGGCGCGGCCGATCGCGGTGGCGCGGCCGATCGTGGTGGCGCGGCCGATCGTGGTGGCGCAGCCGATCGTGGTGGCGCGGCCGATCGTGGTGGCGCGGCCGATCGTGGTGGCGCGGCCGATCGTGGTGGCGCAGCCGATCGTGGTGGCGCAGCCGATCGTGGTGGCGCGGCCGATCGTGGTGGCGCAGCTGATCGTGGTGGCGCGGCGGATCGCGGTGGCGCGGCGGATCGCGGTGGCGCGGCGGATCGTGGCGGGGCGGCCAACCGTGGTGGCGCGGCGGATCGCGGCGGCGCGGCCGATCGCGGTGGCGCGGCGGATCGCGGTGGCGCGGCCAGTGCCAGTGCCGATCGTGGCGGCGGTGCTGATCTGCGCCAATGACCACTTGACCAGCCTGACTGACCGGCTCGAGCGCGCTCGCATCCGGTAAGAGCTGCGTAAGCAGCCGTTACGCAAGTCAGGCGTCAGCGAGCGGCCCGAACACCGTGTCGGGCCTGCTCGCTTGTCATTGAAGAACAAGAAGACAATTCCCTGGGTCCGGTGGCCGCACCTCGCGGTCACCGCGACACTGGCTCTCGCTTCCGGTGTCGCGCTCCCGGCGGACCGCGCGTTCGTCGAGACCGACGAGTTGCGGATCGTCTACTACGACCCGGGCGAATACTCCCTGGTGCCGCGCGTCACCCAGAGCTTCCTGAGCGGGCTCGCCGCCCATGCGCGCGTGTGGGGTTACAAGCCGAACGACGGCGTCAGCGTGTTCCTGAGGGACTTGCGCGATGGCGGCAATGCCACGACATATTGGGCGCCGCAGAATCTCATCGACTTCGAAGTCGCGCCGTCGTACGACCCCTACGAGACGTTCTCGTCCGCCGACCGCTTCGAAGCCACCGCGGTGCACGAGCTGGCGCATCTCGCCACCACGGACCGCGCGAGTCCGGAGGACGACCGCTTTCGGCGCTTCTTCCATGGCAAGGTCGGGGTGAGCGCCGCGCATCCTGAAACGCTGCTCTACAACTATCTGACCGTGCCGCGCGGCACGACGCCGCGCTGGTATCTCGAAGGCAGCGCCGTGTTCATGGAGACGTGGATGACCGGTGGCGTCGGCCGCGCGCAGGGCGGTTACGACGAGATGGTGTTCCGCGCGATGGTGCAGGACGGGGCGAAGTTCTACGACCCGCTGGGACTGGTGTCCAAGGGCACCGAGATTGACTTCCAGACCGGCGCGAACGCCTACCTCTACGGCACGCGCTTCATGGACTACCTGGCCTTAACATACGGCCAGGAGCGCCTGCTGGCGTGGTGGCGGCGCGACGCGGGCAGCCGCCGTTACTACGCCGATCAGTTCCAGCAGGTGTTCGGCCTGTCACTCGACGAATCCTGGCGGCGCTGGATCGCCTTCGAGCACGACTTTCAGCGCAAGAACCTGCAGTCGGTGCACGAGCATCCACTCACCGAGTTCCGCGACCTCACGCACAACAACCTCGGCGCCGTGTCGCGCAGCTATCCGTCGAAGGACGGCACCAGGCTGTACCTGGCCGTGCGCTACCCGGGGCAGGTTGCGCACCTGGTGGCGCTGTCGCGCCGCGACGGCAGCGTCACCCGGCTCGCGGAGATCAAGGGCTCGAAGGGCTATACGGTCACCTCGCTCGCCTACGACCCGCAGAGCGAGACGCTGTTCTATACCAGCAACAACACCACGACCTACCGCAACCTCGAGGCGCTCGACCTGCGCACCGGCAAGACGCGCATGCTGTTGCGCGCCGGTCGTATCGGGGACCTGGTCTTCAACCCCGCCGATCGCTCGCTGTGGGGACTGCGGTTCGTCGATGGCCGCGACGTGCTGGTGCGGCTCCCGCCGCCCTACAACGAGTGGTACCGGCTCTACACGTTCGCGCCGGACGAGGAGGCCTTCGATCTCGACCTGTCTCCGGACGGTACGCTGGCGTCGCTGTCGGTCTCCGGCCGCGGTCCGCGCGTCGGCGCGCCGCACGTGACGCAGGTGCGCGTCATACGCGCCGACGCACTGGCGCATGGCGATGCGACAGCGCTGCACACGCTCACGATGGGTGCGGCGGTGCCGGAGGGATTCGTGTTCTCCCCGGACGGCCGTTATCTCTACGGCAGCAGCTACTTCACCGGGGTGTCCAACATCTACCGCTACGAGCTCGCGACCGAAAAGCTCGACGCGGTGAGCAATGCCGCGCTCGGTTTTTTCAGGCCGCTTCCGCTCGATGACTCCCAGCTCATCGTGCTGCGCTACAGCGCCGAGGGTTTCGTGCCGACGCAGATCGAGGTACGGCCCACCGAGGATCTGAGCGCGGTCACGTTCCTCGGCGAGCAGGTGGCGGAGAAGTACCCCGCCGTGCAGAGCTGGGTAGCCCAGGTGCCGTCAACGATCCCGTACCAATCGCAGATCGTACGCCAGGGCCCCTACCGCCCCGCGCACGACCTGTCGCTCGACTCGCTGATACCCATGATCCAGGGCTACCGGGACTCCGTTGCGCTCGGCGCCAATGCGCGCTTCGGCGATCCGCTCGGGCTCGACTGGATCAACGTGGACTCGAGCTACAGCCCCGACGCCGCCCTGCCGTCCAAGCAGCGCCTGCACGTCATGGTCACGGCCCACGTCCCGGAATGGACGGCCGGGGCGGCGTGGAATCGCGGCGACTTCTACGACCTTTTTGGACCGACCAAGCGCAGCCTGGCCGGCTACAACGGCTACGTGAGCTACGATCATTTCATGGTCTACGATCCGCCGCAGACCATGGATGTCACGGCCAAGGTGGCGTTTTACGGCGGACTCGACACGCTGCCCGGCTTTCAGAACGTGCCGTCGCCCTACAGCAATCTGCTGACCTTCGAGGGCGGCATCGCCTCGGTCGACACCCGCTCCTCGCCCGGCGCGGTGGACGCCGAGACCGGCCACACCTGGTCGCTCAAGGGGCACGCCTACGCCGCCCCCGGCGAATTCGTGCCGCGCGTCACCGGCACCTTCGACCTGGGGTTCCCGTTGCCGCTCAACCATTCCTCGATCTGGCTGCGAACCGCCGCGAGCGTCTCGGCCGGGGCGCGGGCCGACCCGCTCGCCAACGCCTACCTGGGCGGCTTCGGCAATAACTACGTCGACAGCGGCGCCAACGGCAGCGCGCAGCGCTACCGCGACCCACTCAGTATGCCGGGGTTCGAGCTCGACGCCCTGCAGGGCAAGTCGGTGGCCAAGGCGATGCTCGAATGGTGCCTGCCGCCGCTGCGCTTCGAGGCCCTCGGCTCCCCCGGTTTTTACGTGAGCTGGGCGCGGCCGGAGCTGTTCGTCACCGCGCTCGAGACCGATTTCAACAACGCCGAGTTCCGGCAGCAGGCCTACGACGTCGGTGCGCAACTGGACTTTCAGCTGCACGTGATGCATCGCTGGCCGATGATGCTGTCGGTCGGGGTGGCCCGGGGCTTCCAGGGCGGCGGCTTCGGCACGACCGAATTCATGTTGTCGCTGCAGGTGCTGTGATGAACATCGCGCGTGAGCGGGTATCACCGTGAGCTCCGAAGTGCTGATGCGCGCGCCGCTCGCACTGCTGCCGGTGCTGCTGTTTCTCGTCGGGCTGGTGCAGCTGGACGGCTACAAGCTGGTGCGGCTGCGGATGATGCTGGCGCTGGTCGCGGCCGGCGCGCTCGCGGCCGGCGTCAGTTACCTGGTCAACAACGGGGTCTATACCCACTTCACGGGCGACTTTACGGCGTACTCGCGCTACGTATCGCCGTGGATCGAAGAATCGCTCAAGGCGGTGCTGCTGGTGTTCCTCATCCGCACACGGCGGGTGGGCTTGCCGGTGGATGCCGCCATCGCCGGCTTCGCCATCGGCACCGGCTTCGCCCTGGTCGAAAACCTCTACTACCTGGCCTCGCGCTCGCACACCCTGCTGCCGGTGGCGGTGATCCGCGGCTTCGGCACCGCGATCATGCACGGCGGTACGGCGGCGGTGCTGGCGATGATCTCGAACACGCTCTACGAGCGGCGCCCCTCGGGCGGCCTGCACCTGCTGCTGCCGGGCTTCCTGGCGGCGGTCGCCCTGCACACCGGTTACAACTACCTGCTGGTGCGCCCGGCGCTCGCCACCCTCGCGACGCTCCTGATCCTGCCGCTGGTGATCTACCTGGTGTTCGATCACAGCGAGAAGATTCTGCGCAACTGGATCGAGGTGGATCTGCAGTCCGACGTCGAACTGCTGCAGTCCATCACCGCCGGCAGTTTCCTCGCCAGCAATTCCGGGCGCTACCTGCAGGCGCTGCGCGACCGCTTCCGCGGCGAGGAGCTGGCGGACATGCTGTGCTACCTGCGCGTGCACGGCGAGCTCGCGGTCCGCGCCAAGGGCGTGCTGCTGCTGCGCGAGAGCGGTCTGCCCGAGCCGCCGATCGATGCGGAAACCCGTGAGCGGCTGGCGGAGCTCACGCAACTCGAGCGCGCCATCGGCAAGGCCGGCGTACTCGCGCTGCGTCCGCTGATGATGGCCACCGGCAAGGAAATCTGGCAGTTGACGCTGCTGCGACCGTAGTGCTCGCCGAACGCCGCGGCCGCGATTGCGCGCCGGGCGGCGCGCCGCCTAATATTCGCCTTCCCCCCGGCTTGCCGGGCCGGAGTCTCACCATGCAGCTGCAACTCGGGCAGACGATCGAAGGCGTCCTCAACCTCGCCCTGATCGGACGGCTGGACACGCCCGGCGTCGACCACGTCGAGACGCAGCTCACGGCTCACCTCGTGCCGCGGGCGGCACGCGCGATTCTGGATCTCTCCCAGGTCACGTTCATCGGCTCCGGGGGAATCCGCATGTTCATCACCATCGCGCGGGCGCTCGAGCGCCGCGGCGGGAAGCTGGTCCTCTACGGCGCGCAGCCGCTCGTCTCCCAGGTCTTCGACACCACCTCGTTGAACACCATCATTCCGGTGCGCGCGGACGCCGCGACCGCCGCCGGCGCGGCGCGCGGCTGACGAGTACGCCGCTGCCCGCCTCATGCCCTCGCCGGGTCGAACTCCGCTTCCCCGGTACGCACGCAGGCTTCGAGCAGGCCTTCGAGCGCCTGCGCGAGGCGCTGGATGCGCACGGGCTGGCGGGTGCGCCGCGGTTCGATACCGAGCTGGTGTTCGAGGAGGTGGTGGCGAATATCGTCAACCATGGCGCGGTGCCCGGTCGCACGCTCGACGTGCGCGTCACGCTCGAGGCCGGTCCCGACTCGATCGGTTTGACCTTCGAGGACGACGGCGTGCCCTTCGATCCGCGCAACAGTGCCCCGCCCGCGCCACTCAGGCTCGATGAGGAACGAATCGGCGGGTTTGGCCTGGTTCTCGTGCGCCACGCCGCGCAGTCGCTCGACTACCGGCGCACACCCACCGGCCGCAACCACCTCACCGTCACGCTGCGACGCGAAGCCGCGCCGGTGACCTCCAGCGGGGTCACCTAGACGGCGTGCAGCGGCAGCGCGGTCGTCTCCTTGATGACCGCGAGTGCGATCGAGGAGTTGACCGACTGCACGCCCGGGAAGCGCGACAGGTGATCGAGGAAGAACGCCTCGTAGGCCTTGATGTCGCGGCACACGATGCGCAGCAGGAAGTCGGTCTCGCCCATGAGCGTGTAGCACTCGAGGATCTCCGGGTGGCCGCGCACCGCCTGCTCGAAGCGCAGCAGCGCATCGCGCCCGTGGCCGGCCACTTTCACGTGCGAGAACACCATGACCGGCAGGCCGAGCTTCTCGCGGTCGAGCAGCGCCACGCGGCGGCGGATCACGCCCTGCTCCTCGAGCCGGCTCACCCGGCGCCAGCACGTGGACGCGGTCATGCCGAGCCGCTCGGCCACCTCCGCCGAGGACAGCTGGCCCTGCTGCTGCAGCAGCTCCAGGATGCGCAGGTCGCTGCGGTCGAGATTCTGCATGATTCATGTCACATATCGGCAATATCGTGAAATTAATATTCCACTATTTGGTGCAGACGGGCAACTTTTGTGACGACGCGTGCAGCGCGACGCGCGTAGCCTTGCCGGCCATGGAACTGTTCGAGCTGCGCGAGTTCGACGCCCACGAGCTGGTCGTCTTCGGCCACGACGCCGCCAGCGGGCTGCGCGCGGTCATCGCGGTGCACTCCACCGCGCTCGGGCCGGCCGCCGGCGGCTGCCGCATGTGGCCCTACCCCGGCACCGCCGAGGCCGTGGCGGACGTGCTGCGCCTGTCGCGCGGCATGAGCTACAAGAACGCCATGGCCGGGCTCGCCTTCGGCGGCGGTAAGGCCGTCATCATCGGGGACTCCTCCCGTGCCAAGACCCCGCAGCTGTTCGAGGCTTTCGGCCGCTTCGTGGACTCCCTCGGCGGGCGCTACATCACCGCCGAGGACGTCGGCACCACCGTCGCCGACATGGCGAGCGTGGCGCGCGCCACGCGCTACGTTTCGGGCCTCGGGGCCGCCCCCGGCGAGGCGGGCGGCGATCCCGGGCCCAAGACCGCCCTCGGGGTGCACCTCGGCATCAAGGCGGCCGTCCGATTCGGCCTCGGGCGGAGCGAGCTCGCCGGCGTCACCGTCGCGGTGCAGGGGGCCGGCGGGGTGGGCTACCACCTGTGCGGCATGCTCGCGCGCGAGGGCGCGCGTCTCACGGTCGCGGACGTGCGTCCGGCGGCGCTCGAGCGCGTCTGCGACGAGTTCGGCGCCCGGGCGGTGAGCCCCGAGGAAGTGCTGGCGCAGCCGGTGGACGTGCTGTCCCCGTGCGCCCTGGGGGCGGTGCTGAACCCCACCTCGATCCCCAGGCTGCGTGCCCGCATCGTCGCCGGAGCTGCCAATAACCAGCTGGCGCAGGGCCAGGACGGCAGCGCCCTCAAGGCCGCCGGCATCCTCTACGCCCCCGACTACGTCATCAACGCCGGCGGCATCATCAGCGTCGCACACGAGTACCGCGGCGGGGGGAGCGAGGCGGCGGTCGTCGCCGACATCCAGCGGATCCCGGCGCGCCTGACCGAGATCTTCGAGCGCGCCCGGCGCGAGAACCGCACCACCAATGCCGTGGCCGACCAGATGGCGTGCGAGCGCCTCGGCCGCCACTCGCCGCCGCGGGCGGCCTGACACCCCCTTCCGGCGGCCCCGCCGTCGCCTGCACCCGACGCCGCGGCGCGGGCGGCGCCGTGCAGTACACTGTCGCCATGAAGCGGGTCATCGCCATCGCGAACCAGAAGGGCGGCGTCGGCAAGACCACCACAGCGGTCAATCTCGCCGCCTCCCTCGCCGCCACGCGCCGGCGCGTGCTGCTCATGGACCTGGATCCCCAGGGCAACGCCACCATGGGCAGCGGCATCGACAAATCGCAGCTCGCGCGCAGTGCCTGCGAAGTGCTGCTCGGCGAATGCGAACTCGCCCAGGCGCTGGTGGGCGTCGCGCAGGGCGGCTTCATGCTGCTGCCGTCCAACCAGGATCTGACCGCCGCCGAGGTGCGGCTGCTCACCCTGCCCATCGGGCGCGAGACCAAGCTGCGTATCGCGCTCGCCCCGAAGCGCGACGCGTTCGATATCATCCTCATCGACTGCCCGCCGGCGCTCAACATGCTGACCGTGAACGCGCTGGTCGCCGCCGACAGTGTGCTGATCCCGATGCAGTGCGAGTACTACGCGCTCGAGGGGCTGACGGCGCTGCTCGACACGGTGGAACAGATCCGCGTCGCCGCCAATCCGCAGCTGTCGATCGAGGGCGTGCTGCGCACCATGTTCGACCCGCGCAACAACCTCGCCAACGAGGTGAGCATGCAGCTCACCACGCATTTCGGCGACAAGGTGTTCCGCACCGTCATCCCGCGCAACATCCGCCTGGCCGAGGCGCCCTCGTTCGGCAAGCCGGCGCTGTTCCATGACCGCGAATCGCGCGGCGCGCTCGCCTACCTCGCGCTCGCCGGCGAGATGATCCGGCGCGAGGACGAGGCGTTCGCGGCGCGTGCCCGCGAGGCGCTGGCGAAGGACAGTGAGTTTGCCGCCGCGCTGGCAGAGGACGCCCCGCCCGTGGCCGGGGTTGCCGCGGCGTCCGCGCCGGCCGCCGACGCCGCTGCCGCGCCCGCGGAGGAGGCAGCGTCCAACGGCGCGCCGGATGCGCCGCACGAGCCCGCGCCCGAGGTGACGCAGCAGTCGCACGCAGCCGAGTCGCACGCAGCCGAGTCGCACGAGGCGGAGTCGCCCCAGGCGCAGTCGCACGCTTACGGTGACGGGCACGGCAACGGCACCGACGACGAATCGCACCACGAGCCGCGCGGCGAGGCGGGCACGGCTCAGGAGATCGGCGAGGACACGCGAAGATGATGCACAGAAAACCCACCCTCGGCCGCGGCCTGGCGGATCTGCTCGGCGCGCGCTCGGCGGCGGCGCCTGCCGTGGTCGCCGCGACCCCGCCGCCCAGGGACGAGGAGCTCACCCGGCTGCCGCTCGACCTGCTGCAGCGCGGCCGCTACCAGCCGCGCATGGACATGCGCACCGAAACGCTCACCGAGCTTGCGGATTCCATCAAGGTGCAGGGCGTGGTGCAGCCGATCGTGGTGCGCCCGCTCGAGCCGCCCGGCGCCGGCCACTCGCAGCGCTACGAGATCATCGCCGGCGAGCGGCGCTGGCGCGCCGCGCAGCTGGCCGGCCTCAGCGAGATCCCGGCGGTGGTGCGCCGCATTCCCGACGAGGCCGCCATCGCGGTGGCACTCATCGAGAACATCCAGCGCGAGAACCTCAACCCGCTCGAGGAGGCGCGCGCCCTGTCACGCCTGATCAGCGAGTTCGGACTCACGCACCAGCAGGCGGCGGATGCGGTCGGCCGCTCGCGTGTCGCCGTCAGCAACCTGCTGCGCCTGCTGGAGCTGGCACCCGAGGTGTGCGAGCTGCTGGAGAAGCGCGCGCTGGAGATGGGCCACGCGCGGGCGCTGCTGGCGCTGACCCAGAAGCGCCAGCAGACCGAGGTCGCCGCCCTGGTGGCGAAAAAGGGCCTGTCGGTGCGCGAGACCGAGGCGCTGGCGCGACGCCTGCAGGCGCCCGCCGGCGCCGCGGCGGCCAAAGCAGACGGTCGCGACCCGAACGTCGAGCGCCTCGAGCAGGACCTCGCCGAGAAGCTCGGTGCCCGCGTCGCCATCCAGCACGGCTCCGGCGGCAAGGGCAAGCTGGTCGTGAGCTACAACAGCCTCGACGAGCTCGACGGCATCCTCGCCCACATCCAGTAGCGGCTCAGGCGAAGCCGCGCTGGATCAGCAGCCCGATCGCCACCCCGGCGAGCGCCGCAGCGATCCCCATGCCGACCGTCTCGAGGACGGTGCGCGCGACGCCGCGGTTGCCGATGCGCGCGCGTCCCACCCCGAGCACCACCAGCAGCGCGACGGTGATCACGCTGGCGACGACCCGTGCCTCCCGGATCGGCAGCAGCATGAACGGCACGATCGGCACCGCCGCGGAGAGGAAGTCCGCGCCCAGCATCCACAGCGCCTGCTGCAGCGGCGCCCGGGTTGCCGCCGGTGCGCCTTCCAGCGCCAGCAGCAGCGCCTTCACGGCGTCGGCGTTGTGCTGCACCGCGCGGCTCAGGGCCCCGCACAGCGGCGCCCGCAGTCCCGCGGCGCTCAGCCGCTCGGACAGCCGCGCGGCGCTGGTGCCGCCGTCGGCGAGCTCGACCGCCAGGCGTTCCTGGCTCGCCGCGCGCCCGTCGCGGCTGGTCTCCGCCTCGAGATAGGCACCCGCCATCATGGACACGGCGGCCGCGGCGGCTCCCGAGGCGCCGGCCACCAGCACCTCGAGGCTGCTGGTGGTCGTAGCGGCCACCCCCAGCACCAGCCCGAAGATCGAGACCGTCCCGTCCTCCATGCCGAAGACGACCGTGCCGGCGGAGGCCCTGAGGCTGTTCTTCAGTCGCCGGGCGAGTGACATGTCTGGCATAGGTTTCCTTCCGGGCCGGTGCGCTGTGGACTCGTGCGCGGGGGGTCTCTATAATCCCGCGGCTTTTTCGCCGGACAGTCTAAGTGACTGAACGGCCGAGTAATGTAAAGCCACTTGCGTCCGCTCAAGACGCAAGGCACGCGGCTCTTTTGAGCCCCTCGAGCTGGACTTATATAAGGTGTCGGCGATCGATCTGCCCCATGCGCGGCGGCTGGCCTTCGGCGTCGTGCTGGGTCAGGCGGTCGTGAGCGTGATAGCGGGCCTGGTGGCCTGGGCTGTCGCCGGTGAGCTTGCGGCGCTTTCGGCCCTCGCCGGGGGCGGGATCGCAACCGCCGGCAGCCTGGCGATGGCGGCACTGGTGTTCGCCGGCGCGGCCGGATCGGCCCAGCGCGCGCTCGGGGCGTTCTACGTCGGCGAGGCGCTGAAGCTCGTAGTCGTGGTCGTGCTGTTCGTGGTGGCGCTGAAAGTAATGCGCGTGGCGCCGCTGGCGATGCTCGCCGGGTTCGGCGCCACGTACCTGACGTACTGGGTGGCGCTGGTGGCGGCGCTGCCGCGACTGAGCGGAACGGGCCGGAGCGCATGGTGAAGTTTGGACTGACAGGCATGGCAGCAGAGAACCCCCCGGGCGCCACCGAATACATCGTCCACCACGAGACGTTCCTGTCGAACAAGGTGCCGCAGGGCATCGTCGACTTCACCGCCATCAATCTCGACACGGTGTTCTTCTCGGTGCTGCTGGCCTTGCTGTTCGGCGGCGCCTTCTACATCGCCGCGCGCCGCGCCACGATCGGCGTGCCGGGCAGGTTCCAGCTGTTCGTCGAGGTGCTGGTCGATTTCATCGACAAGCAGGTCAAGGACACCTTCCACGGCACCAGCAAGCTCATCGCTCCGCTCGCGCTCACCATCTTCAGCTGGATCCTGCTGTTCAACATCATGGACGTAGTGCCGGTCGACCTGCTGCCGGCCGCGGCGCATCACGCTGGCTTCGAGCACCTCAAGGTCGTGCCGAGCACCGACCTCAACGCCACCTTCGCGATGTCGCTCAGCGTGTTCGCCCTCATCATCTTCTACAGCATCAGGATGAAGGGCCTCCTCGGCTTCGTCGGCGAGCTCACGCTGCACCCCTTCAACTCCAAGAACGTGTTCCTCCAGGCGTTGCTGGTGCCGGTGAACTTCCTGCTGGAGTCGGTGACGCTCCTGGCGCGCCCGGTGTCGCTGGCGCTGCGTCTCTACGGCAACCTGTACGCGGGCGAGATGATCTTCCTTTTGATCGCGGTGCTCACCCTGTCGCGCGGGCTCGAAGCCCTGGCCAGCGTGGGCGGCTGGGTATGGATCATCATCCAGATTGCGCTCGGGCTCGTGTGGTCGATCTTTCACCTGCTGATCATCGTGCTGCAGGCCTTCATATTCATGGTGCTGACCATCGTGTATCTGGCGCTGGCCAGCGAGCATCACTGACCGAACGTTTTTTTGGCGGTTCCTTTTTGCAGGAGACTTGAATGGAAATTGCACAGATCCAGGCCATGACCGTGCTGGCGGTCGGCATCATCTTCGGGCTGGGCGCGGCGGGCACCGCGATCGGCTTCGGCATCCTCGGCGGGCGCTTCATCGAGGGCTCGGCGCGGCAGCCGGAGCTGCTGCCGGTGCTGCGCATCCAGATGTTCGTGGTGGCGGGCCTGCTGGACGCGGTCGCGATGATCGGCATCGGCTTCGCGCTGTTCTTCACCTTCGCCAACCCGTTCCTGGGCGCGCTGCACGCGGCGCACTGAGCAGGCGCAGCTTGCGCAGGCAGGAGACCACGCGGTGAACATCAATCTCACCCTGATCGTGCAGATGATCGTGTTCATTCTGCTGATCTGGTTCACGATGCGGTTCGTTTGGCCGATGATTCTTGGCCCCATGAACGAGCGCGAGACCCGCATCGCCAACGGGCTGGCGGCGGCCGAGAAGGGCGAGCAGGCCCTCGTCGAGGCGCGCGACAAGGTCGACGCGATCGTGCGCGAGGCGCGCGAGCGCGCCAACCAGATCATCGATCACGCGCAGCACCGCGCCAACGAGCTGGTGGACCAGGCCAAGGCGGCCGCCAGCAGCGAGAGCACGCGCATCGTGGCCGCGGCGCAGGACCAGATCGACCTCGAGGCCCAGCGCGCCAGGGACGAGCTGCGACGCCAGGTCGCCGGCATCGCCGTCAAGGCGGCGGGCGCGCTGCTCGGGCGCGAGATCGACGCGCGCACGCACGCCGATCTGCTCGATAAGCTCGCGACGCAGATCTGAAGCCATGGCGGACCGCCTTACCATCGCCCGCCCCTACGCCCGCGCCGCCTTCCGCGTCGCGGGAGCCAAGGCTGCCGACAGCTGGTCGCGGCTGCTGCACGTCGGCGCCAGCACCGTGCAGGACGCGCGGGTCGCCGCTCTCCTCGGCAACCCGCACGTGACCCCGCAGCAGCTGGCCGGGCTGGTGAACGGCGTCATCGACGACGCCGGCGGCGTGGGGCTGGCGGGCGAGGAGGCGCGCAACTTCGTGCGCACCCTGGCCGACAATCGTAGGCTCGGCTACCTGCCGGAGATCGCCTCCCGCTTCGACGCGCTGAAGGATGCCGCCTTCGGCGTCGCCGACGTCACGGTGACCTCGGCCGCGCGTCTCGACCAGGCGGAGCAGGACAAGCTCGCCGCCGCGCTGGCCAAGAAGCTCGACCGCAAGGTGCGCCTGCACTGCGCGGTCGATGCGGGCCTCATCGGCGGGGCCGTGCTGCAGTCCGGGGACCTGGTGATTGACGGCTCGCTGCGCACGCGCCTGCAGCGCCTGGCGTACGAGCTGACCGCGTAAGTAACGAATTCGACCCAGAGAGAAGCTACATGGCGATCAAGGCAACCGAGATCAGCGAGCTGATCCAGGAACGCATCCAGGACTTCAAGTCCGTCACCGAGGCACGCAACGTCGGCACGATCGTGTCGGTCACCGACGGCATCACGCGCATCCACGGGCTCGCGGATGCGCGCTACGGCGAGATGCTGGAGTTCCCCGGCAATATCTTCGGGCTGGCGCTCAACCTCGAGCAGGACTCGGTCGGCGCGGTGGTGCTCGGCGACTACAAGCACCTGAAGGAAGGCGATACCGTCAAGACCACCAACCGCATCCTCGAGGTGCCGGTGGGGCCGGAACTGTTGGGGCGCGTGGTGGACGCGCTCGGTACGCCGCTCGACGGCAAGGGAGCGATCAAGACCGCGCGTACCGCACCCATCGAGCGCGTCGCGCCGGGCGTCATCTACCGCCAGTCGGTGAGCCAGCCGGTGCAGACCGGCTACAAGGCGGTCGACTCCATGGTGCCGATCGGCCGCGGCCAGCGCGAGCTCATCATCGGCGACCGCCAGACCGGCAAGACCGCGCTCGCGGTCGACACCATCATCAACCAGAAGACCTCGGGCATTAAGTGCGTCTACGTCGCGATCGGCCAGAAGCAGTCGACCATCGCCAACGTGGTGCGCAAGCTCGAGGAGCACGATGCGATGAAGCACACGATCGTCGTGGCCGCTTCCGCCTCGACCCCGGCCGCCATGCAGTACATCGCCGCCTACTCGGGCGTCACCATGGGCGAGTACTTCATGGACAACGGCGGCGATGCGCTCATCATCTACGACGACCTCTCCAAGCAGGCCGTCGCCTACCGCCAGATCTCGCTGCTGCTGCGCCGGCCGCCCGGCCGCGAGGCGTTCCCGGGCGACGTGTTCTACCTGCACTCGCGCCTGCTCGAGCGCTCGGCGCGCGTCAACGCCGAGTACGTCGAGAAGGCCACCAAGGGGGCGGTGAAGGGCAAGACCGGCTCGCTCACGGGGCTGCCGATCATCGAGACCCAGGCGGGCGACGTCACCGCGTTCGTGCCGACCAACGTCATCTCCATCACCGACGGGCAGATCTTTCTCGAGACGGACCTGTTCAACGCCGGCATCCGCCCGGCCATGAACGCCGGCATCTCGGTCTCCCGCGTCGGCGGCGCCGCCCAGACCGACATCATCAAGAAGCTCGGCGGCGGCATCCGCCTGGCGCTCGCGCAGTACCGCGAGCTGGCCGCGTTCTCGCAGTTCGCCTCCGACCTCGACGAGGCGACCCGCAAGCAGCTCGAGCGCGGGCAGCGCGTCACCGAGGTCATGAAGCAGAAGCAGTACGCGCCCATGTCGGTGGCGGAGATGGCGCTGACCATCTATGCGGTCAACAACGGCTACATGGACAAGGTGGAGCTGAAGAAGGTGGTGGCGTTCGAGGCGGCGCTGCAGGGGTTCGCGCACAGCAACCACCAGAAGGTGCTCGACGACATCAACGCGACGCCGAAGTTCTCCAAGGAGAACGAGGCGGCGCTGAAGAAGGTCATCGAGGACTTCGTGGCCACCGGCACTTACTGAAGGCGCACGGCGCATGCCCGGCACCAAGGAAATCCGCTCCAAGATCGCGAGTGTCAAGAGCACTCAGAAGATCACCAAGGCCATGCAGATGGTGGCCACGAGCAAGATGCGCCGTGCCCAGGAGCGCATGAAGCAGGCGCGCCCGTACGCGCAGAAGATGCGCAACGTCATCGGCCACCTCAACGAGGCCAACCCCGACTACCGCCACCCGTTCCTGGTGACGCGTGAGCCCAGGGCGATCGGCATCATCGTCATCTCCACCGACCGCGGCCTCGCCGGGGCGCTGAATGCCAACGTGTTCAAGCAGACGCTCATGTTGATGCGCGAGTGGCAGGGCAAGGGCGCGCAGGTGAGCCTGTGCCTCATCGGCAGCAAGGGCCTGAGTTTCTTCCGGCGCCTCGGCACGCCGATCCTCGCCAACGTCTCGGACCTGGGCGACCGGCCGCACGTCAAGGACCTGATCGGCAGCGTCAAGGTGATGCTGGACGCGTACCGCACGGGCGAGCTGGACCGGCTGTTCCTGGTGAACGCGCACTTCGTCAACACCATGACGCAGAAGCCGACCGTCGAGCAGCTGCTGCCGGTGGAGGCCATGGATACCGAAGGGCTGCAGGAGCACTGGGACTACATCTACGAGCCGGACGCGGCGGCCATCCTCGATACCCTGCTGATGCGCTACATCGAGTCGCAGGTCTACCGCGGCGCGGTCGAGAACGTCGCCTCCGAGATGGCGGCGCGGATGATCGCCATGGGGGCGGCCTCCGACAACGCCTCCAAGCTCATCAGCGAATTGCAACTGATCTACAACAAGGCGCGCCAGGCCGCGATCACGAAGGAGCTTTCGGAGATCGTGGGCGGCGCGGCTGCGGTTTGAGGACAAGCACCATGGCGAATTCCCCCGAGGGACAGATTACCCAGATCATCGGCGCCGTCATCGACGTCGAATTTCCGCGGGAGTCCATCCCCGGCATCTACGAGGCGCTGAAGCTCAAGGACGTGGACCTGACGCTCGAGGTGCAGCAGCAGCTCGGCGACGGCGTCGTGCGCACCATCGCCATGGGCTCCTCGGAAGGCCTGAAGCGCGGCCTCGCCGTGCGCGCCACCGGCGGGCCGATCGCCGTGCCGGTGGGCGAGGGCACCCTGGGACGCATCATGGACGTGCTGGGCGCGCCGCAGGACAACCGCGGCCCGGTGCAGGCCAAGGAGACTCTGCCGATCCACCGGCCGGCGCCGTCGTTCGCCGAGCAGGCGGGCGGGCAGGACCTGCTGGTCACGGGCATCAAGGTCATCGACCTGCTGGTGCCGTTCGCCAAGGGCGGCAAGGTGGGCCTGTTCGGCGGCGCGGGCGTCGGCAAGACCGTTAACATGCTCGAGCTCATCAACAACATCGCCAAGCAGTACTCGGGACTGTCGGTGTTCGCCGGCGTCGGCGAGCGCACCCGCGAGGGCAACGACTTCTACCACGAGATGATCGAGTCGGGCGTCATCGACAAGGACAACCTGGCCAACTCCAAGGTGGCGATGGTGTACGGCCAGATGAACGAGCCGCCCGGTAACCGCCTGCGCGTGGCACTCACCGGCCTCACCATGGCCGAGTACTTCCGCGACGAGGTGCGCCCCGATTCCGGCGGCAAGGGCCGCGACGTGCTGTTCTTCGTCGACAACATCTACCGCTACACGCTGGCCGGCACCGAGGTCTCGGCGCTGCTCGGCCGCATGCCCTCGGCGGTCGGCTACCAGCCGACGCTCGCCGAGGAGATGGGCGTGCTGCAAGAGCGCATCACCTCGACCAAGAAGGGCTCGATCACCTCCATCCAGGCGGTGTACGTGCCGGCCGACGACCTCACCGATCCGTCCCCGGCGACCACCTTCGCGCACCTGGATGCCACCGTGGTGCTGTCGCGCCAGATCGCCTCGCTCGGCATCTACCCGGCGGTCGATCCGCTCGACTCCACCAGCCGCCAGCTCGATCCGCTGGTGGTGGGTGAGGACCATTACAACACCGCGCGCGGCGTGCAGGCGGTGCTGCAGCGCTACAAGGAGCTGCAGGACATCATCGCGATCCTCGGCATGGACGAGCTGTCGGAAGAGGACAAGCTCACGGTCTACCGGGCGCGCAAGGTGCAGCGTTTCCTGTCGCAGCCTTTCAACGTCGCCAAGGTGTTCACCGGGCAGGACGGCAAGATCGTGCCGCTCAAGGACACCATCCGCGGCTTCAAGGGCATCATCAGCGGTGAGTTCGACGCGCTCCCCGAGCAGGCCTTCTACATGGTCGGCGGCATCGAGGAAGCGGTGGCGAAGGCCAAGACCCTGCAGTAGCGCCATGGCGGAAAGCCCCACCATCCACGTCGACATCGTCAGCGCCGAGGGCGAGCTGTTCGCCGGCGATGCCAGGGCCGTGTTCGCCTCGGCCTCGGAGGGCGATCTCGGCATCTACCCGCGGCACGCGCCGCTTCTGACCCTGCTCAAGCCCGGCGAGGTGCGCGTGCTGACGCCCGACGGCCAGGAGCAGCACTTCTTCGTCGGCGGCGGCGCGCTCGAGGTGCAGCCCACCAAGGTCACGATCCTGGCCGACACCGCGCTGCGCGCCAAGGACATCGACGAGGCGGCGGCCCTCGCGGCCAAGCAGCGCGCGGAGGAGGCCCTCAAGGACAAGGCCGGCCACATCAGCATCGCGGAGGCGCAGGCGGAGCTTGCGCGCGCCGCCGCCCAGCTGAAGCTCCTCGAGCGCCTGCGCAAGCTCCGGGGCTGATCGGCTGGACCCCCAGAGCGCGCCGCCCGTTCCTCCCCCGGCGAGCCCGGCTGCGCCGCCGGTGCGGCTGCTCGCGGGCGTGGCGCGCAACCTCAAGGGGGGCCTGGCGCTGCTGGCGCTGCGGCGCCTGTGGCCGCCCCGCTTCGCGGCCGGCTTCGACCAGCTGGCGGTGCTGCTCATCATTGATCTTGTGGTGTGGGCGCTGCTCGACTTCCTGCACGCCGAACCGCACGCACCGCTGGCGCTCGACGGACTGTTCGGCTGGGCGAGCTACGGCGCGCTCGGCCTCATCGCCTGCGCGCTGGTGGCCCGTGCCAACAGCCGCGCCGCCGACTCCCGCGCGCTGCTGGTGCCGCTGCTCGCGGTGGCGCCGTTCCTGCTCAGCCTCTTCTGGCTGGCGCTCGATCTGGCTCCGGTGCAGCAGCGGCCACTCGCCGCCACGGTGGTCGCGGTCGTGTATCTGGGGCTGCTCGCGTGGCGGGTGCTGGGCGCCGCCTACGGGGTGGTGCGCACCCGGCCGCTGGTCACCGCGCTGGTGCTGCTCGCGGTCGCGCCCTGGGTGTTCGGCCTGCTGAACCTCGACACGCGGCTGTGGGTGACCGAGGCGCCGGAGCAGGCCGAGGAGACCGACGACAACGGCCAGGCCGAGAGCCTGTACTACGATCAGCCCGCGCGCATCGCCGCGGCGGTGTCGCGGGTGCGGGCCAGCCAGCCCGGCAAGACCGGCGTCTACTTCGTCGGCTTCGCCGGCGACGGCGACCAGGGCGTGTTCCGGCGTGAGGCGCAGTTCGCCGCCGACGTGTTCGGCACGCGCTACGGCACGCAGCAGCGCTCGGTGCTGCTCATCAACGACGTCGAGGACCGCGATTCCTGGCCGCTGGCGAGCGTCGCCGGGCTCACCCAGACGCTCAAGGTGCTGGCCTCGCGCATGAACACCGAGGCGGACGTGCTGGTGCTGTTCCTCACCTCGCACGGCTCCGAGGACGGCCTCGAGGTTTCCAACGGCTCGCTGCCGCTGGCGCAGCTTGGACCCCGCGAGCTGCGCGAGGCGCTCGATGCCTCCGGCATCCGCTGGCGGCTGCTGGTGGTGTCGGCCTGCTACGCCGGGGTATTCCTCGATGAGCTCAAGAGCGACACCACGGCGATCGTGACGGCCGCCGACGCCGCGCACAGCTCCTTCGGCTGCGAGGACGACCGCGAGCTCACCTGGTTCGGCGAGGCGTTTCTCAAGGACTCCCTCCCCGGCAGTGCCTCGCTGACGGCTGCCTACCAGAAGGCCGCCGGCCTGATCGCGCAGCGCGAGACCGCCGCACACGAGATCCATTCCAACCCGCAGCTGTACGTCGGCCCCCTCATGCAGAGGAAGCTCGCCGAGGTCGAAGCCGCCACGCGCGACCGGGCCTCGTTTACGGTGCAGCGCTGAGTACAATCCGCCCTCATGCCTGAGCGTCGCACCCCACCGCCCCGCCGCCGCGCCTCCCGCGCTGCGCCCGCGCGCGCCGCCGCGGCGCCGCTGTCGGTGGTGATCCTCGCGGCCGGCGAGGGCAAGCGCATGCGATCGGCGCTGCCCAAGGTGCTGCAGCGGCTCGCCGGGCGCCCGCTGCTGAAGCACGTCATCGACACGGCGCGCAGCCTCGTGCCCGCGACGCTGCAGGTGGTGTACGGCCACGGCGGCGAGGCGGTGCGCGCCGCGCTCGCCGGCGAGAGCGTCGCCTGGACGCTGCAGGCCGAGCGGCTCGGCACCGGACATGCGGTGGCGCAGGCCCTGCCGGGCATTCCCGGCGACAATCTGGTGCTGGTGCTGTACGGCGACGTGCCGCTCATCGGGCGCGCGACGCTGGCGGCGCTGCTGGCCGCGGCCGGGCCGCGGCGGCTGGCACTGCTCACCGCGCGCCTCGACAACCCGGAAGGGTACGGCCGCATCGTACGCAACGGGCGCGGCCTGGTGCAGAAGATCGTCGAGGAGGCGGACGCGACGCCGCGCCAGCGCACCATCCGCGAGTGCAATACCGGTGTGCTCGCAGCGCCGGCGCACCTGCTGCGCGGCTGGCTGGCACGGCTCACCACCGACAACGCCCGCGGCGAGTACTACCTCACCGACGTCATCGCGCTGGCGGTGCGCGACCGCGTCGAGGTGCGCCCGCTGCTCACCGCCACGGCGGCCGAGGCGCTCGGCGTCAACGACAAGGCGCAGCTGGCGCAGCTCGAGGCGCTGTGCCGCGCGCGCGCGGCGCACGAGCTGCTGGCCGCGGGCGTGACGCTCGCCGACCCGGGCCGGCTCGACGTGCGCGGCACCCTGGTGGTCGGCCGCGACGTATTCATCGACGTCAACGTGGTGTTCGAGGGCCGGGTGGTGCTCGGCGACGGCGCGCGCATCGGCGCCGGCTGCGTCATTCGCAACAGCGAGATCGGCGCGCGCACCGAGGTGTTCCCGCACTGCGTCATCGACCACGCGGTGATCGGCCCGGAGTGCAACATCGGCCCGTTCGCGCGCTTCAGACCCTCCTCCACGCTGGCCGCCGGCGTGCACATCGGCAACTTCGTCGAGGTCAAGAACTCGCGGCTCGGCGCCGGCTCCAAGGCCAACCACCTGTCCTACGTCGGCGATGCCGAGCTCGGGCGCGGCGTGAACATCGGTGCCGGCACCATCATCGCCAACTACGACGGCGCGGTGAAGCACCGCACGGTGATCGGCGACGACGTGCACACCGGCTCCAACAGCGTGCTGGTGGCCCCGATCACCGTCGGCGCCGGCGCCACCATCGCCGCCGGCTCCACCGTCACGCGCGAGGTGCCGGCCGGCAAGCTCACGGTGGCCCGCGCACGCCAGGCCACCGTCGACGGCTGGCAGCGGCCGGTGAAACCGCGCAAGTAGGCGGCGGTGTCGCCGGGGTGCGACCCCGGTCACGGCTTTCATGGGCAAAATCAGCGCGGTCGGGGGGTTTCAGGCACACTTTACGGTCTGCCCGCGACGCGCGGGGTGCTGAGGGAAAGCCATGTGTGGAATCGTCGGAGCGGTCGCCGATCGCGACGTCGTACCGATCCTGATGGAGGGTCTGCGGCGGCTCGAGTACCGCGGCTACGATTCCGCCGGCCTGGCCGTGCTCAACGGCTCCGAGCACCTGACCCGGCTGCGTACCGTCGGCAAGGTGCGCATGCTCGATGACGCGCTCGCCGCCCAGCCCACCCACGGCAAGATCGGCATCGCGCACACGCGCTGGGCGACGCACGGCGTGCCGAGCGAGCGCAACGCCCATCCGCATATCTCGCGCGACGGGCTGGCCATCGTCCACAACGGCATCATCGAAAATCACGACGAGCTGCGCGCCGACCTCGAGAAGCGCGGCTACCAGTTCTCCTCCGAGACCGACACCGAGGTCATCGCGCACCGCATCCACTTCCACCTGCAGACGGTGAAGGATCTGTTCAAGGCGGTGCGCGCCACGGTGGCCGAGCTCGAGGGTGCCTACGCGCTGGTGGTGGTGAGCGAGCACGACCCGGAGCGGCTGATCCTCGCGCGCCAGGGCTGCCCGGTGGTGGTGGGCCTCGGCGCCGACGAGAACTTCGTCGCCTCCGACGTGGCGGCGCTGCTGCCGGTCACGCGCCGCTTCATCTTCCTCGAAGAGGGGGACGTCGCCGAGGTGCGCCGCCGCGCGGTGCGCATCATCGACCGTGACGGCAACACCGTCGAGCGGGCGGTGCGCGAGAGCGAGCTGTCGGCGGATGCCGCCGAGCGCGGCCCGTACGCGCACTTCATGCTCAAGGAGATCCACGAGCAGCCGCGCGCCATCGCCGACACGCTGCAGGAGCGCGTCGCCAACGGCCGTCTCTACGAGGCGGCCTTCGGCCCGACGGCCCCGGACATCCTGCGCCAGACCCGCAATGTGCACATCGTCGCCTGCGGCACCAGCTTCCACGCCGCGGTGGTGGCGCGCTACTTCATCGAGCAGATCTGCAAGCTGCCGTGCGCGGTCGACATCGCCAGCGAGTACCGCTACCGCAGCCCCCTGGTACCGCCCGACTCGCTGTTCGTGACCATCTCGCAGTCGGGCGAGACCGCCGACACGCTGGCGGCGCTGCGCCTGGCGCGCCAATCCGGCTACCTCGCGACGCTCGCCATCTGCAACGTGCCGGAGAGCTCGCTGGTGCGCGAGTCGCAGCTGGTCATGCTGACGCGCGCGGGACCTGAGATCGGCGTCGCCTCCACCAAGGCCTTCGCCACGCAGCTCACCGCGCTCGGCATGCTGGTGGTAGCGCTCGCCAAGCAGCACGGCTGCGATGCCGAGCGTGAGCGGCAGCTGGTGACGCGCCTCATCGAGCTGCCAGGGCTGGTGGAGAAGACCCTCGAGCTCGACCCGGTCATCCGCGAGCTCGCCAAGCGCTTCGCCGACAAGCGCCACGCGCTGTTCCTCGGCCGCGGCGCGCTCTATCCGATCGCGCTCGAGGGCGCGCTCAAGCTCAAGGAAATCTCCTACATCCACGCCGAAGGCTACCCGGCGGGCGAGTTGAAGCACGGGCCGCTGGCGCTGGTCGACGCCGACATGCCGGTAGTGGCGGTGGCGCCCAACAACGACCTGCTCGAGAAGCTGAAGTCCAACCTCATGGAGGTACGGGCGCGCGGCGGCGAGCTGATCGTGTTCGCCGATCCCGAAGCCGGCATCCACCCGAGCGACGGCGTCACCGTCATCGAGATGCCGCGCCACGTCACCTACGTGCAGGCGCCGGTGGTGTACACCGTGCCGCTGCAGCTGCTCGCCTACCACGCCGCCATCCTGCGCGGGACCGACGTCGATCAGCCGCGTAACCTCGCCAAGAGCGTCACCGTCGAGTAGCGCAGCGCCCGCGCAGCTCCGCACCGTGGACCGACTGACGACTGTCTGACGTGCGCGCGCCGTGTGCGCCGTCGCGCGCTCTCGAGATTCAGGCTCTGAAGATCTCAGCTGACATCCGCAGTCGCTGCGATGCAGGACGCGATTCTAATTTGGCCTGACAGCCGCGGCCGATGCAGCCGGCGCGGCGCGGATCGTAGACATCCACACCCCGGTGAGCGACTACGTCGCGCACCATAACCCGTTCATGATGTACGCGAGCACCTCCAACCCGCACCACCTGGCGCCGAGCTCGGTGCAGGCGATCGGCACCACCGACCGTGCCAACCACAACTACGACACCAGCGACTTCCTCGATGCGCTCAAGGCGCACCACCTGCCGGCCGTGTCGTTCATCAAGGCGCCCGCCTACGAGAACGGCCACCCCGGCAACTCCGACCCGACCAGCGAGCAGAACTGGCTGGTGTTCATGGTCGACCAGATCATGCAGTCCTCGTCCTGGGACGACACCGCGATCCAACGGCTGGTACGATCACGTCAACGGCCCGATCGCCAGCCCCTCGGCGACCTCGGTCGACGCGCTCGCCGGCCCGGGCAACTGCGGCAAGCCGCTGCCCGGCGCCAACCCGGCGCGCTGCGGCCACGGCCCGCGTCTGCCGCTGCTGCTGATCTCGCCGGGGGCGTTCCCCAACTACGTCGATCACACCCTGACCAACCAGGCCTCCATCATCCGTTTCATCGAGGCCCACTGGCGGCTGGGCGGCATCGACGGCAGCGATGCGGCGAACGGCCAGGCGTCCTTCGAGCGCACGGCCGGCACGCTCATGAACCTGTTCAACTTCGACGCACGCCCCGCGCTCGAGACGGTGCTGCTCAACTGCAACGGCAGCTACGTCGCGCGCCATCACTCGGCACCGACTTCCTGTCCATGACGGGTTGGGCCGGCCGGTAGCGGACTCGCCAGCCGCTGCCGGCGCCGCGCTACGATACGCGGCGCATGCCGCCGACCACCCGAAGCTACCTGCCCGATGCGCTGGCCGGACTGTCCATCGCCGCGCTGCTGCTGCCGGAGGCGGTGGCGTACTCCGGCCTCGCCGGGCTGCCGCCGCAGGCGGGCGTGGTCGCGCTGTTCGCGGGCCTGGTGTGCTACGGCCTGCTCGGCCGCAGCCGCTACGCGATGGTCACGGCCACCTCGTCGTCGGCCGCGGTGCTGGCGTCGGCGACCCTCGCCCTGGGAGGCGCCGATCCCGCCACGCGCATCGCCTACGCCTCGATACTCGTGGTCGGCACCGGCGCGGCGTTCATGCTGTCGGGTGCGCTGCGACTCGGGGCCATGTCGAGCCTGATCGCGCGCCCGGTGCTGCGCGGCTACTCGTTCGGGCTGGCACTCGTGATCGCCGTCAAGCAGTGGCCGACGCTCGTGCAGCTGCCGGTGCACACCGGCAGCTTCCTGCCGCTGCTGCAGGAGCTGGCGCGCCACGCCGGCGCCTGGCAGCTGCCGAGCCTCGCCTGCGGGCTGGCGGCGCTCGCCGGCCTGTTCCTGCTGGAGCGCATCCCGCGCGTGCCGGGTGCGCTGCTCGTCATCGTCGCGAGCATCGCCGCCTCGGGCTGGCTCGCCGCGCGCGGCGTGACGCTCACCGGGCCGATCCACCTGGCGCTCGCCCCGCCCGCGTTCGTGCTGCCGCCGGGGGCCCGCTGGCTGCCGCTGACGGAGTTCTCGCTGGCACTCATGTTCATCCTTGTCGCCGAGTCCTACGGCTCGATCCGCACCTTCGCGCTCAAGCACGATGAAGCGGTGCAGCCCAACCGCGACCTGCTGGCGCTCGGCGTCGCCAACCTCGTGTCGGGCGCGCTGCAGGGCACGCCGGTGGGTGCCGGCTACTCCGGCACCGCCGCCAACGAGGCCGCCGGAGCGCAGTCGCGCCTCGCCGGCGTGGCCGCCGCCGCCGTGGTGCTGCTGCTGGTGGTGCTGTTCCTGCGCTGGATCGAGCGCATCCCGGCGCCGGTGCTGGCGGCCATCGTCATTCACGCCGTCAGCAAGTCGCTGCACCCTGGCGTGTTCGGCAACTACCTGCGCTGGCAGCGCGACCGGCTGATCGTGTTCGCCGCGGTGCTGGCGGTGATGCTGTTCGGCGTACTGAACGGCCTGCTGGTCGCCATCGCCTTCAGCCTCGGCATGCTGATCCGCTCGCTGGCGAGCCCGCGCGTGTCGGTGCTCGGGCGGGTCGGCGCACACGACTACGTGAGCCTGGCGCGCTTCCCCAACGCCGTCACCGTCCCCGACACGTTGGTGGTGCGCCCCGAGCAGCCGCTGTTCTTCGCCAACGCCGACCCGGTGCTGGCACAGGTGCGGGCGCGGGTGCTGGCGCAGGCCGGGGCGCGGGTCGTGGTGCTGAGCCTCGAGGAGTCTCCCGACCTCGACACCAGCGCGCTCGAGGCCCTGAGCGAGCTGTGCGCGTGGCTGAGCGCGCGCGGCGCGCAGCTGCGCCTGGCGCGGCTCAAGGACGCGGCCCGCGAGGTGCTGGCGCGCGCCGGCCTGGCGCAGCTGCCGGCCGCCGCGCTCGACTACTCGAGCGTCGACGATGCGGTGCGCGGGCAGCGCATCGCGCCCTGATAACCCGGCCGTGCGCCGAAGCGGCTCACTTCAGACCCCCGCGTACTGTGTCTTTTGTCCGCGTCCGGAAACGCCTCGCGGCCATCCGGATCGCGAGCTTTGCCGTACAGTATGGCCGGGCCCGCATCGCGGAGCAGCCGCGTTGAGTCAGGAACAACTGCCGCGCCGGACGCAAATCAACAGCTTACGGCCGTGTTGCGACGCACTGGTTGCGCGCGCCTGCTATCACCGTGGCCGGCGCTTCGTGTTACCCTTTGAATCCGCTAGCGCAGACGCGGTTCGGTCCCCGCGGCTCCATGCGCCGTGCCAACAGCAAAGAAACACGGCGCCTGTCCCGAAACCCCCGCGCCGGACTAGGTACGGATGCACAGGCCCACGATCCGGAGGACGCCATGGCGGATGACAAAGCGACGGCCGCTGCCGCAGGGAACAACCCCTACACCCAGACCCACGTTGTGCAATCGGGAGATTCGCTCTCCAAGATCGCGCAGAAGTACTACGGCGATCCCGCCCTGTACACCAAGATCTTCGAGGCTAATCGCGACCTGCTGAAGGATCCCAACAAGATCCAGCCGGGCCAGAAGCTGCGCATACCGTGACCGTCTCGTGTTACCACCGCAAGAAAGGACCCCGAAAATGAAGAAACTATCCGTCGGGCTGCTGGCCGTGATGGCGGCGCTGCTCGTTGTGGCCTGCATGAACCAGAAGGCGCCGGCCGAGCAGGCCGTGTCGTCGGCCGAGTCGGCGCTCGCCGGCATGCGCGACGGGGCGCAGAAGTACGCCCCCGATCAGCTGCAGGCCATCGACGCGACCCTGCAGCAGATGAAGGACAATTTCGCCAAGGGTGACTACAAGGCGGTCGTCGCCGCGGTGCCGGGCTTCAACAGCGCCCTGAAGTCGCTGAAGGACACGGTGGACGCCAAGACGCAGGAAGCCTCCGAGGCACTGGCGAAGGCCAAGGACCAGTGGGAGCCGCTGAGCAAGGACGTGCCGAAGATGGTCGATGCCATCCAGAGCCGCGTCGACATCCTGTCCAAGTCCCATCACCTGCCGAAGGGCGTGACCAAGGACAGCCTGGCGGCGGCGAAGTCGGGCCTGGACTCGATGAAGTCGACCTGGAGCGAGGCGTCGACCGCGGCGACCTCCGCCGACTTCACCACCGCGGTCACCAAGGCGCAGGCGGTGAAGGATCAGGCCTCGGGGATCATGAAGTCCCTGGGGATGAGCTCGGGCTGAAGCGATTGCGCCCGCACCGGCCGCCTCACCCGGTGAGGCGGCCGGTGAGGTCGTAGTCGTCCGCGGCCACGATCTCGACGTCGGCGAATTCCCCGGCACGCACCCGCGCCCGGCCGGCGGCGGTCGCGCCGGGGATGCGCACCACGCCGTCGATCTGTGGCGCATCGCCCTCGCTGCGCGCGATCGCCACCCCGTCCTCGACCGAATCCACCAGCACGCGCAGGCGCCGCCCGACGCGCGCCGCCAGGCGCTGCCGGCTGATGGCGGCGGCCTGCTCCATGAAGCGCGCATAGCGCTCCTCCTGCACCTCGGCCGGCACGTGACCGGCGAGAGTGTTGGCGGCCGCGCCCTCGACCGGCGAGTACTTGAAGCAGCCGACGCGGTCGAGCTGCGCCTCGGCCAGCCACGCCAGGAGTTCCGCGAACTCCTGCTCGGTCTCGCCCGGGAAGCCGACGATGAAGGTGCTGCGCAGCGTCAGCTCGGGGCACTGCGCGCGCCAGGCGCGGATGCGCGCCAGGGTGTTCTCGGCGTGTGCCGGCCGGCGCATGCGCTTCAGCACCGTGGGGCTGCCGTGCTGGAACGGCACGTCGAGGTATGGCAGCACGCGCCGCTCGGCCATGAGCGGGATCACCTCGTCGACGTGCGGGTAGGGGTAGACGTAGTGCAGGCGCACCCACACGCCGAGCTCGCCGAGGCCGCGCGCCAGGTCGATGAAGCGCGTCGCGAACGGGCGGCCGCGCCACTCGGCGCCGGCGTAGCGCAGGTCGGCGCCGTAGGCACTGGTGTCCTGGGAGATGACCAGCAGCTCCCTGACGCCGGCCGCGGCCAGGCGCTCCGCCTCGCGCAGCACCTGATCGATCGGGCGGCTCGCCAGGCGACCGCGCATGGCGGGGATGATGCAGAAGCTGCACTTGTTGTTGCAGCCCTCCGCGACCTTGAGATACGCGTAGTGGCGCGGGGTGAGGCGCACGCCCTGCGGCGGCACCAGGTCGAGGAACGGCTCGTGCTGCGGCGGCAGGTGTTCGTGCACTGCGCCGACCACGTCCTCGTAGGCGTGCGGCCCGGTGACCTTGAGCACGCGCGGATGGCGCGCCAGGATGCGTTCGGGCTTGGCGCCGAGGCAGCCGGTGACGATGACGCGGCCGTTGCGCTCGAGCGCCTCGCCGATGGCATCGAGCGACTCGTCCACGGCCGCATCGATGAAGCCGCAGGTGTTGACCACCACCACGTCCGCGGCCTCGTAGCTCGGAGCGACCTCGTACCCTTCCGCGCGCAGCTGGGTGAGGATGCGCTCGGAGTCCACCAGCGCCTTGGGGCAGCCGAGGCTGACGAAGCCGACCTTGGGCGCGCGCGCAGGCGCGGGACTGGATTTGCGGCGGGGGCTGGCGGGCATGCGCTACGGGCCGCGTACGGCCCGGCGGGGGTGACCAAAAGGGCGGCTATGCTAGCCGCGCCGGCCCGCCGGCGCCAGTTTTCAGGGCTTGGGCGCGCCCTGCGACGCCGGGGTGGCCGCCGGCGATGGGGCCGCTGCCGGGGTGGTGCCCAGGCGGTGATGCATGCGCAGCAGCGCGAAGAACACCGCCAGCACGATCAGCGGCATGACCAGCCACGGCCACACCGCCGCACGCCGCTCGCGCGGGCTAGCGGCCATACAGGCCCGTGAGCTCGGCCACGCCGAGCTCGTTGGCGTGCACGTTGAAGCCGATCAGCGCCGCGCTGGCATCCGCCGGCACTTGCAGCTTCGGCACCTTGAGCGCGTACAGGCGGAAGTTGTAGTGGTGCGGCTTGCCCGGCGGCGGGCATGGGCCGCCGTAGCCGGGCGTGCCGAAGTCGGTGCGTGCCTGCACCGCGCCGGCGGGCATCAGCTTCTTCTGCGCATCGCCGGCACCGGACGGCAGCGCGTGCGTCTCGGCCGGGATGTCGTACACCACCCAGTGCCACCAGCCGCTGCCGGTGGGCGCGTCCGGGTCGTGCACCATGAGGGCGAAGCTCTTGGTGCCGGCGGGTGCGCCGCTCCAGGCGAGCGCGGGCGAGACGTTGCCGCCCTGGCAGCCGAAGCCGTTGAACACCTGCGCCGCGGCGATGGTGGCGCCCGGGGACAGGTCGGTGCTGGTGAGTTTGAACGTGGACATGGCGTGCGTTTCCTTCGCCGCGGGGGCATCCGCGGCCAGCAGCTTGCCGCCCGCCAGCGCCACGATTGCGAAACAGGCGCTCACGGTCAGGTCAGTCGGTCTCATCGCCGCCGCGCTCCTTGAGAATGGCCGGCTGACACCGGCGGGCCAGTGTCGCGCGCCGGGCACGGGAAGCGCAAATGCGGAGCGGGCCGGCGCCGGTCTTGGCCGGCGCCGGCCCGCGGGATCGTCAGCGGTAGTGCTGCCAGTGGCCGGGCGACTCGCGCCAGCCGTTGCCGTAGCGGTGCCAGCCATGCGGCACCCAGCGGTACCCGGGCCGCGGCCGCTCCCAGTAACCCGGCCGCCAGGCGTAGCGGCCGCCGTCCCAGAACCAGGAGCCGCCGATCCAGAAGTAGCCCGGGGTAGGGGCCACGCCCACCGCCTCGTACTGGACGGCCGGCGGGGCACTGTAGGCCACCGCGCCGCCGTAGCCGGGCGCGGGGGCCACCACGCACGCGCTCAGCAGGCCGCCGAGCAGTGCGCCCGCCAGCAGGATCTTCGCGGACTTGAGTTTCATCTGTGCCTCCGGTTGTTCCGTTGCGGATGCAGGGACATATTAGTAGGAAACGCGCCAGGTCTATTCAGGCATACAAACATGGACGCAGCCACGAGCCGTGTCGCAGCGCGGGCGGCAAACCAACCCGTGTTCAGCGGCCATTCAGTGTTGGCGCGGGCCTGAGGTCCGGCATGCGCTTCGGACGCGACTACTACCGGCGCTACTACTTCGATCCGCGCACCGCGGTGGCGACGCGCGCCGAGATGCGCGCACGGGCGCGCCTGATCGCCGCACTCACCACGCACGCCGGGCTGCCGGTACGGCGCATCCTCGAGGCCGGCTGCGGCACCGGTATGCTGCGTGCGCCGCTGCTGCGGCTGCTGCCGCGCGCGCGTTACGTGGGGCTCGAGACCAGCGACTACCTGTGCGCGCGCTACGGCTGGGAACACGGGCGCATCGAGAGCTACCGCGCTGCGCCCTTCGACCTCCTGATCTGCTACGACGTGCTGCAGTACCTCGAGACGCGCGCCGCCGAGGGTGCGCTGCGCAACTTCGCGCGCCTGTGCCGCGGGGTGCTGTACTTCAGCGCCCTCACGCGCTTCGACTTCGAGCACAACTGCGACCGCGCGCGTACCGACGCCGACGTCCACCTGCGCAGCGCGCACTGGTACCGCACGCGCCTGCGGCGCCACTTCCGCGAGGCCGGACTCGGCTTCTGGCTGCGGCGCGGTGCGCCGCTCACCCTCTGGGAGCTGGAGACGGGCTGACCGGCGCTGCCGTGGCGCGGCGGCGGAACAGCGGGTACAGCGGCAGCGCCAGGAGGATCAGCACCAGGGTCGCGATGCACTCCCTGGGCACGCTGATGAGCGCGCTGATGACGATCGCCGCCATCACCAGCGCGAACAGCAGCGGCACGAACGGGTAGCCGGGCACGCGGAACGGACGCGGCGCCTGCGGCAGCTTGCGGCGCAGGACGATGACCGCCAGCGACACCGGGATCCAGAACAGCGCGTACGACATCACCGCCATGTTGGTGAGCTGGTCGAAGCTGCCCGACACGGCCAGCAGCGAGCCCCAGATGGCCAGCAGCACCAGCGCCGTGACCGGCACGCGGCTCACCGGGCTCAAGCGCCCGAAGGGCGCGAACAGCAGCCCGTCGCGTGCGGCGGCGTACGGCACGCGCGCGCCGCTCAGGATCATGCCGTTCAGCGAGCCGACGGTGGAGATGAGGAAGATGAGCGCGGCGATCGCCGTCGCGCGCCCGCCGAGGAAGGTCTGCACCGCGCGCGCCGCCACCGAGGGCGCGTCGGGGTAGGCGGTGGAGTTGGAGCTCGCCACCTGCGCGAACGGCAGCGCATACAGGTAGGCGGCGTTGATGAGCAGGTACAGGCCCAGTACCAGGAGCGTGCCGCCGACGATGGCGCGCGGCAGGTTGCGCTGCGGCTCGCGCACCTCGCCGGCCGCCATCGGCAGGAACTGCCAGCCGCTGTAGGCCCAGAGCGCCGAGAACATCGCCGCGCCGAACCCGGACGGAGTGCCGTGCGAGGCCGCTGTGGCGGTGCCCGTCGCGGGCGCGCCGCCGAACACGAACACTCCGAAGGCGACGGCGAGGATCGCCAGCACCTTGGCCGCCGTCAGCAGCGCCTGCACGCGCCCGCCCATGATGACGCCGGCGCAGTTGATCGCGGCGAACAGCGCGATGACCCCCACCGCGATCAGCTGCCGCGCGCCAAAGCTCAGCGTGTAGCTGGTGCCGAACAGGTGCAGGGTGCGCGTGAACCACTCGGCCCCGAGCGGATGGATGTCGGAGACGAAGATCGCCACCGCGGCGCCGTAGGCCGCTACCGCCGCCCCGCCCAGCACGAAGCCGTTGCACGCGAACAGGAACCCCATGACCTCGCCGTAGGCGGTGCGCAGGTAGACGTACTCGCCGCCGGCGTGCGGCAGCAGCGCGCCGAGCTCGGCGAAGCACAGTGCGCCCAGCATGGCGACCAGGCCCGCGACCACCCACGCGGTCAGCACCAGCGCCGGGCTCCCGACCGCCTGCGCCATGCTGGCGCTCTTGAGGAAGATGCCGGTGCCGATGATGACCCCGACCACCAGCGCGACGGCGTGCGTCAGCGTCAGATCGCGCCGCGGCTGCAGCAGGGCCGGATCGCTCATGGCGGCTATCGTACAATCCCGGCAGGCTGGTCACGGAGTTAAAGCTCATGGGCAACGAACACCGCCGGCGCCGCGGCCACGCCGGCGCCGCGCGCGCCGCGCCAGCCCCCGATGCCTGAGCTGCTCGCCACGTTCCCGGGCCCGGTCGCCTGCCGCCTCGGTGACGCGCTCCCCGGCTTCACGCTGAGCGGTGAGACCGCCGAGCGGCCCGGTGAGCCCACCACGCTCACCTTCACCGGCGCTGCGCCCGCCGACCTGCCCGAGACGCTTGCCGCGGCGCGCGTCGAGCGCGCCGCGGCGGGCGAGTACCGCATCGCCGCGGGCACGCGCAGCTGGACGATCGCGGGCGGGCTCGAGCTGCATCGCGAGATCGCGCCGGGGTTCTACCGTGCACTGCCGCCGCGCCCGATGCCGTGGGCGAGGCGGCTGTCCCTGCGCGTGATGCTGGCGCTGGCCGCGAGCCGCGTGGGGCTGGTGGTGCTGCGCCGGCTGCGGCGCTGAGCATGTACCTGCTGCTGTGCGCACTCGCCTTCGCCGCCGGCGTGGTGCTGGTGGTGCAGGTGGGCGTGAACGCCACGCTGCGCGCCGGGCTCGGCAGCCCGGTGGCCGCCGCGCTCCTCAGCTTCCTGGTCGGCTCGCTGGCGCTCGCGCTGTTGCTGCTTGCGAGCGGGCCCTGGCCGGGGCGCCGCCAGCTGCTCGCCGGGCCCGCCTGGGCCTGGGCCGGCGGCGTGCTGGGCGCGTTCTACGTGGTATCGACCATCGTCCTCGGCCCGCGCCTCGGCGCCGCGGCGCTGCTGGCGCTCGTCATCCTCGGCCAGCTGCTCAGCTCGCTGGTGGTCGATCACTACGGCTGGCTCGGCTTTCCCGAGCACCCCATGACGCTGACGCGGCTCGTGGGCGCGCTGCTGCTGTTCGGCGGGGCGCTGCTGATCGTGCACCGCGCCTGAGGCGCGGCACACGGCGCTTCAGGAGGTGGGCGAGCGCAGCCCGAGAAGCGCCGCCCCGCTGACGGCGTGACGACGCGCGCCGAGGAGCGACGCGTAGGCGGCCATCTGGCCGTGGAAGGCGCGATGCCAGGTGAACTGGCGCAGCACGCGCGCCCGCGCCGCGTTGCCGACCGCGTCCAGGTCGCGCTCGTACAGTGCCGCGATCGCCTCCGCCATGCTGGCACTGCAAGATCG
>Ga0207707_10000759_pt1 | contig 31774 bp, 32 predicted proteins | sample KBSC83BmetaG_FD_184336 | JGI IMG/M metagenome (GOLD analysis project Ga0207707, IMG submission 184336) | Corn rhizosphere microbial communities from Kellogg Biological Station, Michigan, USA - KBS C8-3B metaG (SPAdes) (version 2) | ecosystem: Host-associated > Plants > Roots > Rhizosphere ... | reverse complement strand
ATGCACAGGTTGAAATCGCAGATCAACTCCCTAAGCACGAATTAAAGGTATTCACTTCCGCATTATACTGATCGATCGCCGCTTTCGTTTGCGCGCCGAGCGAATTATATTGATCCGCGAGCGCGTTATACGATGCAACAGCCTGGTTGTAATCGGGACCTGATTTCGGCTGCATCGCATCGATCGCGGCTTTCCTGTCTTGCAGCTCCGCCTGCATCGCAGAAAGATTGTTTTCCGCCGTCGCGATATTCGCCTTGAGCGTTCCGTCGGGCGACGGGCACGAAGACGCGGGCTTTCCGAACACCTGCACGCCGATCCACACGTTCGATCCCTGATACGTCCCCTTCTTCACAGCCACGCCGATTTCCGTATAATGCGCGTTCAAAATATTTTCACGGTGGCCGGGGCTCGCCATCCATGCATTCACGATGTCCTGATCATTCGCAAAATTGCCGAGCGCAAGATTTTCGCCGAGGAATAAATATGCATAGCCGACCGTCTGCGCCGTCGATGTGGCACTCGAACCATCCGGCGCGATGTGTGCGAAGTATTGTTTATCGAACATATCGTCGAGGCGGAGCGTAGCCACGCTGTCCAGCGTGGCGTTTTCGGCGAGCGGTGGGAGATCGCCGTTTTCCGAACGCGCGGCATTCGTATCGGCAATCACGCCAGTCCGCGTGAGCGCGGGTGCGGATGTTTTGGAGGCCGTGCTTGCCGCGCGCTTGATGGTCGACGTGGCGCGCAACGGCGGCGGCGCGGAAATATTGTCGGCGATCGTCGTCGCGATCGAATTTTCAAGCGATATGCCGAAGGAAGCCACATCTACAACGTGGAGCGACAGCGTGTGTTCGAAATACCAAAACCCGGCGCCGCCGAAGAAAATGACGAGGCCGATGATGATCAAATTCCGCCGCGCGCGGCGGCGGCGCGAATAGCCGATGTCATCAAGCAGTGAAACGACCGGCGCAACTTTCGGACGCAAATCGTCGCTCATGATTTTGAAAAATGTAGGCCGAAGCTAATTTCTCAGATACCGACGCACCGCAAAAAAACTTGAGAAGCTGCCGATGCCCACACCAAAGAGCAGCGCATATAAGAGAAGCTGCGCGAGATGCGTATAGAAATACTGGAACATATTCAAACTCGGAATGAATTCATTGAGATAGGGCGAAACGAAATAGACGCCGGGCGCAATAAGGAGCAGGCTCACGATCGCCCCGATGCCGCCCCAGATCATGCCTTCAACAACATACGGTCCGCGCACAAGGCTGTTCGACGCGCCCACGACGCGCATAATGCCGATTTCTTCACGGTTCGAATAAATTGCGAGGCGCACGGTGTTGTACACCACGAGACCGGCGATGATCGCAAGAAGAATCGTGAGTGCAAAGCCGCCCGTCTGCACGTTGCGCACGATTTTTGCCAATCGGTCGATCACATCCTGATTCTGCGTGTAGCTCACAGAATCGATGTAGGGCGAAAGGCTCGCAGAGTTCAGATAATCGGCGATCGCACCGTACTGGCTCGGATCGTTCGCTTTAACATTGAGCGATGCCTCGAGCGGATTCGTGGCAAGCTCATTTATGGCCTGGCTGATCGTCGGATCGTTCGCGTGGTTCTCCTGGAAAATCGCGAGCGCCTGGTCGCGCGAAATGTAATCGACGCTCTTCACTTCGGAAAGGCTTTGCAGTGATTGCTGAATGCTCAGAATCTGATCTTCGGATGTATTCGTCGTGAAGTACACGCTGATGTCGATTTTGTCTTGAATGGAAGACGCCGCCGCGCGCGTCACGACGCCGAACATGATCAAGTTCATAAATACAAAAAGCGAAAGCGTCATGATGGCGATCGTGGCCGTCGAAAGCCAGCCGTTCCGCCAGAAGTTTTTAAATCCGAAATGGAAAATGCGCGAGATGATGGTGAACATGATGATGTGGTATTAAACGAGTATATATTTCCCTTTCTGTTCGTCGCGAACGATACGGCCCTTGTCGAGCGTGATCACGCGGCGTTCGAGGCTGTTGATCACTTCCTTATCGTGCGTCGCAAGAACCACCGTCGTGCCGAGCTGATTGATCTTCTCCAATAATTTTACGATCTCAAAGGTGTGAAAAGGGTCGAGGTTGCCCGTCGGCTCGTCCGCGATCACGACTTCCGGCCGGTGGATCATCGCGCGCGCGATCGCAACGCGCTGCCGTTCGCCGCCCGAAAGCTCGTTCGGGAAGTTCGTCATTTTGTCGCCAAGGCCCACCATATCGAGCACCTGCGGCACGAGTTCCGCGATTTCGCGCTGCGGCCGGCCCGCCACTTCAAGCGCAAACGCCACGTTTTCATACGCGTTTTTCGTGGGCAGCAGCCGGAAGTCCTGAAACACGACGCCGATATGGCGGCGGAATGCCGGGAGATCGCTGTCGTGGATTTTATTCACTTCATATTGGCCGAAAAAGACCCTTCCTTTCGAAGGCTTTTCTTCGCCAATGAGCAATTTAATGATGGTGGATTTCCCCGCGCCGGAACGGCCGGCAAGGGAAACGAATTCACCGGGATCGATTTCGAAGCTCATATCCTCGAGCGCGGACCCATGTCCTTCGTAATGCTTCGAAACGCCTTGGAAAACGATCATGTCGCCTTTTATTTTACCTTATTATCACGACTTTGCTCAAGTTCCGCCTCTATAAACATATCAATATCCCCTGCAAGCACGTCTTCCACGCGCCCCGTTTCCGCTTCCGTGCGGTGATCCTTCACGAGCTGATATGGATTCAAAACGTATGAGCGGATCTGATTTCCCCACTCCGGCTTCACTTTCGTGCGCAGCGCGCCGATCTCTTCAACTTTTTCTTTCTCCATCAATTGGAATAATTTTGCTTTGAGCATCTTCACCGCATACTCGCGATTCTGCCCTTGCGAGCGCTGCGCGCGCGAAGCGACTGCAATGCCCGTCGGCAGGTGCACCACGCGCACGGCGGTTTCCACTTTGTTCACGTTCTGGCCGCCCGGCCCGCCGGCGCGCGAAAACTCAAATTTCAAATCGCTTTCCGGAATGACGAACTTCGATTCAACGACCGGCGGCAAATCCGGAATCACTTCGACGAGCGCAAACGCCGTGTGCCGCAGCTGCTTCGGCGAGAAGGGCGATATGCGGACCAAGCGATGCACGCCCGATTCCGTTTTCAAATAGCCAAATGCGTGATCGCCCTTGACCTCAACCGTGCGCGAACGCGGATTGTCATCGATCACATTTATTTTCCAGCCACGCCGCTTCGCATACCCTTCGTACATAAGCGCGAGCATGCGCGCCCAGTCTTCCGCGTCCTCGCCGCCCGCGCCGGGATAAATCGAGAGCACTGCGGCTTGCGCATCGTATGGTCCGGTAAAAAGTTCTTTCAACTCGAATGCGCGGAACGCGCGCTTCACGTCATGAAATTTATTTTCATCGAACGAAGCCTCGAGCTCCGCAACGCCGCTTTCGATGCCGCGGTACTCTGCGAGCAGATCGTTCAAAACGCCGAGCTCGCGGATTGCGGCGTCGGCCGTTTCGCGATCTTTCCAAAAATCAGCCGATGACATTTCGGTTTCCAATTCCTTAACCCGCTTCTCTTTCGCCGCTATGTCAAAGCCGCCCGCCCAACCGGCGGGCTTCTTCCGCAAGCTCTTTCAGTTCTTCTTTATAATCCATATTACTTTCCCTGCTTATGCTCCGCCTTATATTTGGCTTTCATCGGATTATGTGCGCATTCAACGCATGAATTCATACTCTCAAACGGCGCACCGCAACGCGTGCATTCATCCCGTTCCGCAAAGTTGTACTCGATCTTTTCTCTTTGCGCCGGAGGCGGCGGAATCTCTTTATTCCCGTCGAAATCGAATCCCATCTGTTCGGCCATGCCTTTATTATACCTGAAAGCGAACGACTTGGGATATGCGACATTCCTTTTCAAGACCCTTCGGAGGCGCGAAGAGCGCCGAGAACGAGCAGTCGCGCGAGCACGCGCAAACTGCGTGTCTTGAAAAGGAATGTCGCATATCCCAAAGAGTGAGCCACCTCCCGGATTTGAACCGGGGACCTTCGCTTTACGAAAGCGCTGCTCTACCACTGAGCTAAGGTGGCAACGATAAGAATTTAGCAGATTTTCCGCGCATTGGGAAGACCTTTGTTATTATATCGCCTCGTCTTTTCCCTCTTCCGCATCTTCCAACACCGCAGGGTCGGCACCCTCAAAGCGCTCGTCCGCGGCCTCCTTCGCTTCCTCAACCGTATGGAACGTGCCGCGCTGCACGATGCTGTAAAACCGGCTCAGCTTGCCGTTCATTTCGTCCTGATACAAAAAGATAAATTTGTGATGGTCGAATACCGCAAAGAAATCATCCCATGAGATCGGTTCGAGATTGATCTCGCCCTCCCAAAAATCGATGCGCAGGAGCCCGCCGCGCGTGCCGGTGCTCGTGCCGCTCATAATCCGTACGCGCGCAGGGTGTCCGCCGCGGATTTCCGCCCAGCGCCGTATGATCTCATGATCGCGCGTTGCTTTCGATTTTTCTTCTTCGGTCACTTTCGGCATACAGGTTTTATTACAACGCCGCGAAAAATCGTCTTACAAAAATTAAAAACGGCGCGTACCCGGGGGGAAGTTGGGTCGCGCCGAACTGAAACAATGAAAGATCGATCAGCAGTAACCGACGGTAGTCCCGGTAGTCCGGTGACTTCGCGGCGCAGGAATCTGGTTTACCTGGTCCTGGTAAACCCGGTCATGCGAAACCGAGCACTGTCCACCCAGAAACTGGGTTGGGCCGGCCACTTGAGTCGGTGAGTGCCGCGGTGACTGCTCAATCATGGGCCGATCGCCCGAACGATCATTGCTCTTCATTGCTATTTCTCCTTGGAAGTGAACCATTGTTGGTTCTCTGAGGAGGATTATACCACGAGGGCGGGAATTGTCAAAATTGTACGCGAAGATCAGTTCCCCGCTCTTTGATGCGCCACGCAAGCTCATCCGGATTGCGTTCAAAATGAAACGTTTGAATGCCGCTCCGCTCGGCGGATTCAATTTTATAGATGCTATCATCGACGAAAAGAATTTCGGACGGCGGCGCGCCGAGTTCTTTCAAAACGCGCGGAAAAAATCCCGGATCGATTTTAATCATGTGCCATTCGTTCGAGCGGAACACGGGGCCATCGAACCGCTTCACATCGAGGAGTTCGTGCTCGCGACGCATCTGCCAGTCATTCGTGTCCGTTGCAAACGCAACCGTTTGCCCGGCCGCACGCAACGCATCGAGAATCCGCACCATGTCGTAATCGAGCTCATACATGTGCCGGTCGTGCGCGGAGACGATTTCTTCATATGGCAACTCGTGCTGAAGATATTTTTTAATGAGGGCATCGTAAAATCCTCGGCCGTCGATATTGCCCCGGTTGAATTCCAGCCGATCGTCGTTTTCGAAAAACCGTTCCGCATGCGCGGGCGGCACGCCGAGCGATTCAAGAATGCGGTACGTGATGCCGTAATCCGTCCGGACCATCACATTGCCGATATCGAATAAAAAAATACGCGGTGCTGTTTTTTTCATAAAGCTCCGAAATTATAGCACGAGATCGCCGCGTGTGCGAGACAGAACAGGGACTCTCGTATGCTGTTCGAACCTTGATGTAATTGATATCTTCACGGATTTTCAATATAGTGAGCTTAGTCGAGCGGCCCGCCGCTCACTAATTACACGCAGGAGAATGTATATGAACGACACCGAGATCCGCGATCTCATTGCTTTGGCCCGCCGAAGCGAATTGACCGAAGAAGATTGGTTCGAGCTTCTTGAACGCCGACGCAATATCGTGAAGGAGCATCTTCGCGATATGACGCTAAAACCTATCGAAGACGTACGATTCTTCCACGACTACTTCGGGGGTCAATCGATCCGGACGAGAGGCCCTCTCAACGAATTTATTCCTCGCTTCGGTCCACCCCGGTTCACTCAGGAAACGCGCGCGCTCTTCCCGGACGACAGCAACTGGGCAGGCGTCTCAACCATTGAACATCACCGAACATCAGAAAGCGCCGCTCACGAAAAGACTGGTGGGTATTCCATTGCTCCCGAAACGCACCGTTTCTGGGGGTTAACTCGAAACAATGAATGGATCGGCATCCAAGTCCATGTCGAGATGACCTATGAACCATATAAACGGCACGATCGATTTGAACAGGTGGCGAGACCCAAAGAACTCAAGATTAATGAGTATCCGATCAAAGAGCTGTGTTGTTTCGTAAAAAAGCCACCGAGGTCTTTATGGCTCAGGCTTGGCGAAGCTATGAAACAATGGGCCGAACACCGGAAGGCGCTTTATCAGACAGCCCGTCACTGGACCGAACAATTTGCGGCAGAGAACCAGATCATCGCCGCTGCATTCCCCGAATAAGCTTATGCGGACTTGGCAGATCATCGCCAAGTCCGTTTTAATTTTTGAGGTTCGCGGGGCAGTTAAATAAAATCGATCCAACGCATCTTACTTTTCAACCTTTTTCAACCTATCGCGAACCGCTTGCCAAAGGCCAACATGATAGACTGCGTTACTGTGATCACTGCGGAGGGTACAGGATTCGAACCTGTGAGGGGATTTCTCCCCAACCGCATTTCGAGTGCGGCGCGTTAGACCACTCTGCCAACCCTCCTTTGCCACTTGATTGTAATTCGAACAGCCGAAAAATCAACCCAAGCCGCATGCACGCAACAAAGCGAAATATAAAAGTGGCTCTCCGCGGACGAGTCCGGGAGAGCCATAATCTTAACCGATGTATCCCCGAAGGGAAAAGCAGGAAGCCTTACGATTGCGCGCGAGGAAGAGTTCCGTTGAGGTTTTGCATGCGGGGCATCGCTCAAGATGGAACTCGGCGGATATCCGCTTTCTCCGTATCTCTTCTTTGCGGTAGTCAGGCACTGCCCTTGCTTTGTGCGGCGCAAAGAGCCATAGGGCAAGCTGGCCATCCCTGAAATATTCCTGGATCGTTTTGGCGTGCTGCGTCGTGCAACGGGCCACCACATCCCGCAATGCACACTGGTCATCGAACGATGTCATGGGTGCAACAACAAGAGGGACCGGTTGGTGATACGGCTGACGAGCGCCGGAAACGATCTTCGGAAGATCGGGGACGTTCGCTTTAAGGCTGTGTTCTACCGCCGCTTTAACCTTTTGCGCCAGCACATCTTCTGCTACGGGGGCGAAGATGCAGCGGTGCTCCAGGGAGCAGGTAGTCAAGACAAACCGTCCATCCGCGGTGAGCGCATATCCAAATACGTTCACGGCGGATACGAATCGTCTTTGCGCGACAGAGGATGTCGCATGTTCGGCTTTTGGTGGGATTGGCGTTGTCAAATGGTACTCCTTCACATACAGAGTAATCGTTCCATCTGCCATCATAGGCCGATGTAAAAAATATTACAAATGAACAAGCATGCTGGCTTATTTCTTATATATAGGCGGGGCGAGATTCTCACTGCTCGGCGCCTTCGACCCTTCCTCTATTCGATTCTCTTATCAAACAAATATTTTTCTTTTAATAGAAAGAGGACTCTCGGAGGCGCGTAGGCGCGTAGGCGCCGAGAGGGAGCGCACGTTCAGCAGAACGTGACGCGTACTCTTTCTATTAAAAGAAAAGTATTAGCGGTGGGGGTGAGATTCGAACTCACGATACGGGTTTGCCGTATAGCGGTTTTCAAGACCGCCGCCTTCAACCACTCGGCCACCCCACCCGTGGCTCTAATGTACCACAGATAAAAACATTATTGCCACACCGCAAGAATCGCGCCCATGAGACACAAGCCGACAAGATAATAACCCGCGTTCAAGAACCAAAGCTTCCACGGCTTGCCCTCCCAAAGAACCGAGCCGACGGTAACGGGAGCCACAAACCCGAGCCAATTCAAAAATCCGATCGTGATACCGGCCATCGCGCCATAGAACATAAGATACGCGCTCGCGAAAATGATCGCGTGCGCAAGGATCCAGCTCATGAGGAGCGCGCCGACGATCATGATGGCATACGACTTGCCCATCCCCTTCGCCCGTGCTTCCGCCATCTGTTCCGGCGTAATCTTCATCATCGCCGTCCATGGCTTGCCGAAAAACGGACCGTACCACAAAAAGCCAAGGACCATCTGCGCAATCGCCGCAACGAGAACCGCTAAATAATTAATTGGAACCATATCGATGAAGTATATTTAATGATCGACCTTTTTATTGATTCGATTCGATTTATTTTACTTGAACGCAAAACTCATCAATACAATCGTTAAGGCATTCAGGATAACAAGCACTATTGCCGTTTGCGATTTTCCTGCTAATGGGTGCAGCACAATATAAACGGTGTAGATGATCGCAACGATCGCCGCGCCAAGAAAGTTTCCTCGTATCATGTGTAAATTAAGGTGACGTATCGCGACCTTTCCTATATTTATTTTATCAAATCGCTGCATTCCCTATTGTCAACTCGGTACCGTGGACAGCTAGCTTTATATGGTGCCCCCGAGAGGAATCGAACCTCTATCAGCTCGTTAGGAGTGAGCCGTTCTATCCATTGAACTACAAGGGCGATTGTCAAATAAAGTTTAATCGTTTTTTAATATTCCACAAGGCAAGATAAGAACATGAAATTTTCTTTAGGTCACGGCAAAATCATTAGTCCGGGCAGAGCGGCGGCACTGCTCGCAAACCGACGTAAGCGCGAAAAATATTTAAAGGATATAGCTGATCGCGTTCATTATCTATCATCTGTATCGCGTCATAAGGATGTTGCCAAAATAATTCTTGTAATGCTATATTTGTGCGAGGGATCTAAACGCAAAGGATCCCTGATGTTCGGCAACTCAAATCCGGCGATTATCCGTCTTTTCTTGTCCACACTCCGACAGTGTTATGCCATTGATGAAAGTAAGTTCCGTATCACTCTCCAGTGCAGAGCCGATCAAAACATTAACGCGCTCGAGCGGTACTGGTCGGAAATAACCGGAGTTCCGTCTGAACAGTTTTACGCTTCCCGCATCGACCCGCGCAGCATCGGGAAAGCGTCACGCAAGCCTGATTACAAAGGAATTTGTCGCGTAGATTATTTTTCGGCACACATTTATAATGAGATAACGATTATCGGGGCACTGCTTACGGGCCGGTAGCTCAATTGGTAGAGCGCTACTATGGCATAGTAGAGGCAACGGGTCCGAATCCCGTCCGGTCCACAAAAAGATAGCGAGAGAGGTGTTCGAATAAAACAATATCCTTTGAAAGGAGCTCTCGGAGGCGATGTCGGCTTGGTTGTTTGCGCAGCAAACACGACATCGCCGAGAGGCAGCGGACGCGTGCCGCAGGAGCACGCGGACCGCGATCTTTTCAAAGGATATTGTTTTATTCGAATGTCACTATCGCGCCAGCGCGTCGCGATAATCGGTGATGAACCAGTTCCCGCCCTGATTTTCAACCGTCATGAACACCGGATATTGATCGGCAATGCCGCCATCCGCAAGTTCTTGGCTCGTTATCTCGACAACATTTCCCTCAATCGCGTATGTCGTGTCGTTCATCGGCGTAATCGAAGCGATATTGATGTGATCCGGCCACGGACTCGACGTGAGCCGGCCGGGCGCTTCTGCGGGAGCTGCGATCCATTTCGAAAGAAGATCGGGCCACACGACGTTCGCGTATGCCGACCGGATTTCCTGTTTGACTTCAACCGGAGACGCGGTGAGCGAAACATCCTGCAGGCGCGACCCGAAATAATCAACGATGCGACGCACCGTCGCTTCCGGATGCGCAGAGTTCGAACCCCACGGATCGGGTATCATAATGAACGGCGTCGCCGCGTGCTTTTGAATAATAAGTATGGCGCTCACGCCAAGTATGACCGCCATGGCCGCAAGCACCTGTCGAAGATCGTCCGGACGTTTCCGCTTCATGCTTTAATCATACAAAATCGGTTTTTGCCGGGATGTGTACAATTCCGCATGGTAAAATAAGTACATGGAAGATAAGCGCACCATCAAAATCATCCGGAAAGTGATGCCGGCCGTAATTTCGATTGCGATCGCAAAGCATCTTGAAGACCTCGAGAAGAGCATTCCAAAAGAGCTATATCCATTCCTCCCGACCGGCCCCGACGGTCAAAAGCAGATCCCGAACGAGATGGTGGACGACCACGGCATGGTGCAGGTTGGCGGCGGTTCGGGATTCATCGTCGATAAGGACGGTCTTATCCTCACAAACAAGCACGTGATCAGCGATCCGCAAGCCGAATATACGGTCATCCTGAACGACGGCTCAACATATCCCGCGGAAATTTTATCGCGCGACCCGATCAACGACGTCGCTATTTTGAAAATTCATCAGCGCAATCTTCCCGTCATTCCCCTCGGCGATGCGTCGCGCCTTGAGCTCGGCCAAAGCGTGATTGCGATCGGCAACGCGCTCGGCATTTTCCGCAACACGGTTTCAAAAGGCATCGTCTCCGGGCTCTCGCGCTCGATTGCTGCGCAGGCCGATCCCGACGCGCCGGCGCAGGAGATGCGCGGCCTCATTCAAACGGACGCAGCGATTAATCCCGGCAACTCGGGCGGGCCGATCGTCGACGCACATGGCTTCGTGGTCGGGATCAACGCGGCAATCGTCGCCGGCGCGCAAAGCATCGGCTTCGCGATTCCGATCAACGCCGCGCGCCGCGATCTCGATGACATCAAAAAATACGGCCGCATCCGCCGGCCGCTCCTCGGCGTGCGCTACATCATGATCGACGCATCGCTCAAAAATAAAATGAAGCTGCCCGTCGATTACGGCGCGCTCGTCTTGCGCGAGAGCCAGCATGACCGCGGCGTTGTGCCGCAAAGCCCCGCGGAAAAAGCGGGTATCAAAGAACAGGACATCATTCTCGCGATCAATGGCAAACGCCTCGACAGCAATCATCCCATCCAGGATATTTTGGAAACGATGAACGTGGGCGATGAAACGGAACTGCTTGTTCTGCGCGGCGAGGAAAAATTGACGATCAAACTTGCGCTTACCGAGCGGAAAAGCGCGGGGTAATAAAAACGGACGCCCGTTCGCCTCCTCATTCAAGCCACATCGCAATAATACCTGACTCTCTTATTTTCTCTTTATAACCGGGGAACTTCGCCCACACTTTTTCCGCCGCCGCCGCCGATTCCGCGCGCGGCATTATTTTTTTATACGAAACTTTTTTAAACATCGCTTTGATCGATTTAAATTTCTCCACGCGCCGCACGCGCTTCGTTACGCGCAATGATCCGCACGCGAAAACCAATTCATCCCCTTTCGCCACGCGTGCGTAGCGCACTGTCGCTGCGCGCGTCTCGACGCTTTTCGTGCCGCTCTTCAGATCACGGAACATCATCTGATCAGTCGCACGCAAGCGCAAAATAAATCGCCTCGCGGCATGCTTCGCGTTGTTCATATTAATAGGTGAAATAATCGACGAGATTCCCCTGCGCATCGAGAAGCATCACGCGATCATGGAATGGGTCGAGCGGATTCGATCCGGCCCACACCCACACCTGATGCGAAAGAAAGTCGGCATCGGCCACGTGCGCATCATAACAGGAGCGATAGCTGAAGTGGCTTGCAATATAATCGCGGCAGGAAAAATCGTTTTGCGGAATCCGCGGGTCGCCAAGGTTCGCCGTCTGGCACCCGCCCACCGAAAGAATGTAATTCTGGCACGCGCCCGTGAACGATTGAATTTCAGATCGATCAATCGAAGGACAGCTCAACGGCAGCTGCGGGTTCCACTGGTTCGTATCGTTCAAATAACCGACGCATTTATTGAGCCGCAGATTCGTGGGCGCCGAATTTGCGTAAATCGTGAGCGTATCGCTTTGGCCAAGCTTGATGTCCGATTGGACGGCCGTACCGAACGGATTATAAAGGTTCACCGCCTGCGGGATGAACTCGCCCCCGCGGTTTGTGCGGATGGACCAGCCGGTCACGTCTACAAACTCCTTCGCACCCAGCGAATTCGAAATCTGAATCACGCCGTTCTGCCCGGGCGAACCGCTAATGCGGAACTGATGATAATGGAGCGACACCTGGTTCGCGGTAAAGCCGGGCGGCAAATCAGATGAGTTTACTTGCGGTGCATTTCCCGTTCCCCCGCCCGTACCGCCGGATGACGGCCCGAGATTTCCGGCGCCGCTCGGCCCCGCCCCATATCCGGGAGCCGATGATTTCGGCAGCGATCCCGGAAGTGTCGAGCTTCCGCTCCCGCCGTCGCCTCCAAAAATGGAGTGCGTCGTGGAAGACGTTGAAAGGAATGACGTAAAGCTCGAAATATTTTTCTGGATAAGGCCGGTCTGGAAAAAATAAAAGCCCACGCCCACTACGAGCACGAATGCGATGAAGAAAAAGAGTCGTTCCATAGAATTGAGGTGGCGGTTTTAGATGACGATGTTCACGATTTTTTTCGGAACATACACAACGCGCTTCGGTTCGGCCCCGCCGAGCGACGTTTTCACTTTTTCGTTCGCGAGCGCGAGCGATTTCGCTTGCGCTTCGTCAATGTCCGCATCCGCCTCAATCGTATCGCGCACTTTGCCGTTCACTTGGAGCACGAGCTGGATTTTTTCTTCGGCGATCAATTTCTCGTCATATGTCGGCCACGGTTCGAATGCGATCGTGTTTGCGTGCCCCATGAGCGACCACAATTCTTCGCACGCGTGCGGCGCAAAGGGATAAAGGAGCTTCACGATGATCTCGAGACCCCCCCGGTCAATGCTCGCGCTTTCGATTGTGTTCAATAAAATCATGAGCGACGAAATAGCCGTGTTGAATTTGAAGCCTTCTATATCTTCTGTAACCTTTTTGATTGTCTTGTGAATCGCCGCACGCGCCTCATCGGGCGTTTTATTCGACGCATCGATATTTTTATTTACATAATCCCACGCACGCTTCAAAAACCGCTCGACGCCCAAAATCGCTTTCGGATCCCACGGCGCGCCGTCTTCAAACGGCCCCATGAACATTTCATAAAGGCGCAGCGTATCCGCACCGAATTCCTCGACGAGCTCATCGGGGTTCACCACATTGCCCTTGCTCTTCGACATCTTCTGTCCGTCCGCCCCGCGGATCAGGCCTTGATGCCGCAGCTTCAAGAACGGCTCCTCGAACGAAAGGTGGCCTTCATCGTGCAAGAATTTTGTGATGAAGCGCGAATACAAAAGATGAAGCACCGTGTGCTCGGCGCCGATCACATACAATTTGACCGGCATCCAATCCTCCACTTTCGCTTTTTCGAAAATTTCCTTTTCATTGCGCGGGTCCGTGTAGCGCAAGTAATACCACGACGAATCAACGAACGTGTCGAGTGTTTCCGGATCGCGCTGCGCTTCGCCGCCGCACTGCGGACACGGCACATTCATGAATTCCTTCGACGCCGCGAGCGGCGGCATGCCTTTCGGACGGAAATCCTCAAGCTCCGGCAAAACAACCGGCAGATCTTTTTCGGGAACCGGCACCGCGCCGCACTTCGGGCAGTGGATCATGGGAATCGGCACGCCCCAATAGCGCTGGCGCGAAACGGACCAATCGCGCAGCTTGTACTGCGTTTTCCGCTCGCCCTTCACCGCTTTCACGATCTCCCATTTCGCCTTCTCGGAATCCATGCCGGTGAATTCGCCGGAATCGGCCAAAATGCCCGGACCGGAATAAATTTCACCAAGAATGAGACGGCGGAACGCTTCGATGTGGCTTTCGTCTTCGAATACGCGCGCAACTTCTTCTTTTGTGCGCCATTCGAGCTTGAAATTATCTTTTTCGTCTTCCTGCAAAGATTTTTCCGCTTGCGCATGATCTTCCAGAATGAAATGCAAACCGACCACATCGATATTCCGTGCAACATTTTTGGAAAATGCGAAATAATGATGATGCATGCGCTCCGTCTTGCCGACAAACTTTACATTCGTATATCCGGTTTCCTCTTTAATCTCACGGAGCGCCGTCGTGACCTCATCTTCGCCTTCTTCGCGGCCGCCGCCGATGAAAAGCACGCCGCCGAGCTTCGGGCCCCAGTTCAATGTCAAAAACTTTTTCGCTTTATTGTCTTCCACGATCGCGATGATACTTGAACGGCGCTCTTCGTTCGGCAATTTCGGACCCGTCTCCGGCTCAATCACGATTTTGATCGGCAAATTGAATTTCTTCGCGAACGCAAAATCGCGTTCGTCGTGCGCGGGAACGGCCATAATGGCGCCCGTGCCGTAGCTGCCCAAAACATAATCAGCAACCCAAACCGGAATTTCTTCTTTACTCGCCGGGTTCACGGCAAAGATGCCCGCGCTCACGCCCGTTTTGTCTTCCACTTTTTCCATGCGTTCGCGTTCGGTCATCGAAAGGCTGCGCTTCACATATGCCTTCACTTCATCGGACGCCTTCCAACCGACGTTGATCCATTTCTCGGCGAGTTCCGGAGCGATCACAATGAACGTCGCGCCAAAAATCGTATCGGGGCGCGTCGTGAAAACTTCAACGAAATGATCGCCGTCTTTTTGGCCAGAAATTCCTTTTAATGAAAATTTAATGAGGGCTCCTTCCGACTTTCCGATCCAATCTTCCTGGCGCTTAATGGTGGGTGCGGGCCAGTCGAGGCCTTTTAGGCCGTCGAGCAAACGATCCGCGTAATCCGTGATCTTAAAAAACCACTGCTCCATGTCGCGCTCTTCGATCGTCGAGCCGCAGCGTTCGCACTTGCCGTTAATCACCTGCTCGTTCGCGAGCACGGTCTGATCTTTCGGACACCAATTCACCTTCGCCTTCGCGCGATACGCAAGTTTATTTTTGAAAAGCTGAATGAAGAGCCATTGCGTCCACTTATAATATCCCGGGTGCGCCGTGCTCAGCTCGCGACCCCAATCGTACGACAAGCCAAGCATCCGCACCTGGCGGCGGAAATTGTCGGTGTTTTCCCGTGTTGCCTCTCGCGGCGTCTTGCTGGTTTTCAAGGCATAATTTTCCGTGGGCAAACCGAACGCATCCCAACCCATCGGATACAAGACTTCCTTGCCGTGCATGCGCGTGAAGCGCGCGATGATATCCTCTCCTATATATCCTTTCGGATGGCCAACGTGAAGACCCGCACCCGAGGGGTACGGAAATGTTTCCAGCTGATAATATTTCTGTTTTTTCGAGCCGTCGTGCGCGGCAAATGTCTTCTCTTGCAACCATTTTTCCTGCCACTTCGGCTCGATTTTTTTTGGCTCGTACGGCACCATATGTATCTCCCATTGTAAACCGCGTGGCGCGTTTTCTCAAGAAAAACGGCCCGCGACGAAGCGCGAGCCGGATAAAGAACTGCAAACCAACCAGAGTCAAATAGGTCAAATTCCCAAAATCCGCTTTGCGTTTTTCCAGATCTGCTCCTTCATTTCTTCAAGCGAAACATTCTTGAGCGCCGCGAGCCGCTTCACGGTTTCAATAACGTACATCGGCTCATTCCGCTTGCCACGGTAGAGCGCCGGCGCAACATACGGCGCGTCGGTTTCGGAGAGAATGCGATCGATCGGAATCTGCCGGATCGTTTCGTCGTAATCGCCTTCCGCCCTCCCCTTGCGCGGCGGAAATGTGACGACGCCCCCGAACGTGAATGAAAATCCGAAGTCGAGAAAGCGGCGCGCGTCTTCCGGCGTGCCCGTGAAAAAATGAATGATGCCCGGCTTCAAATCAGAAACATGCGGCGCGACCATTTCGAGTACATCATTAAACGCATTTCTGCAATGAATCATTAATGGTTTTTTAATCTCCTTCGCTAACTCGATATGCGCTAAAAACGCACTCTTTTGCCGCTCGATTTGTGCGCTCTCCGGTTCATCATCATTAAAATGAAAATAATCGAGGCCGCATTCTCCGATCGCCAAAACTTTCGGATGCTTTGCGAGATCGCGGTAATATGCCACATCAAAAACTTCGCCGCGCGAGGTGAATGGATGCGCGCTTTCACCCCCGCCCAGTTCCTGCGCGTCGTGAAATGAGCGGCTCGTGTGCACGGGATGCAAGGCAACCGCGGCGAATGCGCCCTCATATTGTCCGGCAAGCTCGACGGCCGCTTTCGAGGTGTCGCGCTGCGTGCCTACGTTCATCATCCACACATCGCTTGCGAGGGCGCGGCGCATCACATCATCGCGATCGTCGTTATACGCCGAAAACTGCACGTGCGTGTGCGCGTCGAAAAAATGTGTGGTATCATTTCCCATGTAAATCCCATTGTAGCACAACCCCTATGAAACTCGTGATCGGCCTCACCGGCCCCGCGCTCGCCGGAAAAGGAACCTTCGCCGACATCATTGAAGCGCTCTTTCAGAAAGACGGACACCCCGCACGCCGGCACGGCTCTTCGGATATCATCCGCCAAACGCTCTCCATCTGGGGCATCCCGCACGGCCGCGAAAACGAACAGCGCATCGCACAATCGATGACGTCCGATGTCGGATTCGGCAAAAATGCGATCTCGCGCGCCATGGAACATCAACTTGAAGAAGACCGCTCGGACGTCGGTATTTTCGACGGCGTACGCTGGCCAAGCGATGAAACGATGATCCGCGGATTCGCAAAGCGCGGCATCCCGAGCGTAATGGTCTATGTGACGGCGACCCCCGAAATGCGCTTCGCGCGTCTTAAAAAACGCAATCGTTCCGGTGAAGCTTCAACTACTTGGGAAATGTTTCAGAGACAAGAACAGGCACCGACTGAAACGCTTATCACAGATATCGGCAGCCGTGCGGATATTAAAGTGGAGAATAATTACGAAGAGATCGCCGACTTCTGGCGCGATATCGAGCATACATACGAAGAGAAGCTGAAGCCGATGCTGAAAGAGTAAAACTGATTTACGGCTGGAACTTAACCGTCATATTATCCACGAACACGTGGAATGCGTCGCCGAACTTATCGGTGTCGAGCTGAAATGCGTTATTCAAATACGTCGACGCGACCGTACTGAGCTTCGGCGGATATGCAAGGTTGAGATGCGCCACATTTCCGTCAACGGAAAGCGAATCGCGGATACCCATGCCCGTCGTCGGATCCACGTGGAACACTGCATCGATGTGATGCCATACGTTCGACGTAAAAGACATCGCCGGTAAGTTCGTGAGATCCCACTTCCGGTTGACGTAATCGAACGTGTACCAGCGGTCGTCATTATTGTAATGCCCCCACGCGAAATTGTAGACCTTGCCGAGCGGCGCCAATCCCTGCTGCACTTCAAATTCAATGCCGTGCACTTTTGATGCTTCCGTGGAAGGAATATAGAGATCAAACGAATACTCAATATATTTCACCGGGCCCTGCGGCGTCGAGGCGACATCGCGATGCACGAGCCACCAATATCCGTCAACCCACGGGTTATTGCCCGTGCTGATTGAAAATTCTGCGGACGAACCGCTTAAGCTCGGCGACGGGACAACTTTCATGATCTGCGTCGCGTTCACGCCGGTTGCGCCGGTATTTGCGCAATTGCCGCACGTCATCCACCCGGTCTTAGCCTGCAGTTCGGAAAGCACGGTGTAGTTGACCGCCGCCACCGTAATGGAAATCGGCGCCGTCTTCGTAACCACGCCTGCGGCATTTCCTGCTTCAATAACAATGCGATGCGTGCCGTTCATCATCGGAATCGAGGCGTTAAGCGTGTTGGAGTTCGTGACGAGCGTGTCGGTGTCCGCAACGCCGTCGACCCACACCTTCATATATGAAGCCGTGGCGCCGCTGTACGCTGCCTTGATCGCGACGGGCGACGAAACCGTGGTACCGTTCGTTGGACTAAGGAGCGTGATCGTACCCGCGGCGTTTGCGAGCTCCGCGCGGGGCGTCTGGTCGAACTGGATCGAAGGATGATACACGGCATATCCGCCAACGAGCACCGCGGCGCCGATGATGCTTACAACGATAAGCGTTTTGTCCGTTTTCATGCTTTCCATCAGCATAGCACCTGGCATTATGCCCGGCTGTGGACAACTCAAATATCCCTTCGCCCCTATTTCACGCGCGGGAAAAGAATATCTATCTTTTTCGTCTTAATACCCTCCCCCTCGCAGTCGAGCGCGTCACCGATTTTTGCGGCAGTTTCAGGAAGGAACGGGGCGAGAGCCGCCACGATGCCCTCAAGAAGCGATGCGAGATTGAAAAGCGCCTGCCTGCGCCGCACATCGTCTTCCATTTCCCAAATCTTTTTTTCGTTCACATATTTATCGCCGAAGGAAATCGCGTGCCAGATCGCGGCAAGCGCATCGCCAAATTTAAAGTCGTTCATTTTTTGCGTTGCGGCTTTTTCCATATCGGCGAGCGTCTTCGCGAATGCGGCTTCGAGCGTGCCCGTTAAAATTTCTTCTTTTGCAGCAAGCGCGAGCACGCGCGCGGCGAAATTGCCGAGGCCATTCGCCAAATCGCCGTTATAGCGCTCCTTCATTTTCTCTTCCGAAAAATCGCCGTCTTCGCCGTACGGAACTTCACGCAATAAAAAGTAGCGCAGGCCGTCGTTGCCGTAGCGCGCAGCGAGATCGAGCGGATCAACCACGTTGCCGATCGTCTTCGACATCTTCGTGCCGCCGATCGTCAAAAACCCATTTGCAATCACCTGTCCCGGCAGCGGCAGCCCCGCAGACATGAGCATCGCGGGCCAGATCACGGCATGAAAACGCAGGATATCTTTTCCAACCGCGTGAATATCCGCCGGGTGCTCTTCCCACCCCTCCAAACCGATCGAAGAAATATAATTCACAAGCGCATCGGCCCACACATAAATAACCTGATGCGGATCGTTCGGCACGGGAATGCCCCACTCTTTCCCTTCGCGCGAGAAACTTACGTCCTCAAGCCCGCGCTCCACGAAACTTTTTACTTCATTGAATCGGTTTGCAGGTGCGACAAATTCCGGATGCGCTTCATAAAATTCCAAAAGCTTGTCCTGATATTTCGAAAGCGCGAAATAATAATTTTCCTCGGAAACGAATTCCGGTTTTGTTTTATGTTCGGGACACATTCCATCCACGAGTTCGTCTTCGTTCAAAAACGCTTCGTGCCCCTTGCAATATAAGCCTTCATATTTTCCTTTATATAAATCCCCCGCTGCATCGAGGCGCGTCCAAAAATCGTTCACCGTTTCGACATGCCGCGGCTCCGTCGTACGGATGAAATCGGTGTACGAAATGCGGAGCGTTTTCCACACCGACTCCCACTGCTCGGCCATGCGGTCGGTATACGCGCGGATCTCTTCGTTATTCTTTTTCGCCGCATCAACCGTCTTTTGCGCATTCTCATCGACGCCGGTCGAAAACGAAACCTGATCGCCGCGCCGCTCGCGCCACCGCGCCAAAACATCGGCCACGATTGTCGTATACGCATGCCCGATGTGCGGCTTGTCGTTTATATAATAGATGGGCGTTGTGATATAGAATTTTCCGGAACTCATGGAGTTAACTGTAGCAACAAAGCGAAAAACAGAAAAGCGCGGGCACGTTGACACAATCGAATCGCAGATTTATAACGAACACAGGAGGGAGCGCCGTGGTTTTACAAGGGATCACCGCACCGCACCGGAAAGGAAGATTGATTGCCGAAATATTTCCCGTCAGCTACTCCGTGCAAATCGGCAACGGATACATTGACTATTACCGCGTGAACGGCGAGCGCTGGGTCCGCCTCGCACTCGTCGACAGAGAAGCGTCAGCTCCGCTCGGAGAAATAAAAGCATTGGAGCGGATCGCCTATACCATGTGCGAGCGGTTCGGCTTTATTCAAAACCATCTGCTTGGCGCCATCTACCACAACACCCCGCAGCAACATTATTAGCTCGCGCCATTAACCATAGCGTCCCGAATCACCGGGGCGCTGTTTTTATTAAGATCCTCTCTCGCCGCCCTTGATCCAGAAAAGAAGGTACGCGCCAACCCAGGCATGAGATTGCAACTGGCTTCGAAAAATCTTAGCGGAAGCCGAATAAAATCAATAAGCGAATAGAAAAAGCGCCGGACGGGACGGCATAACAAAAACGGGTTCCCCTCTCGCCGACCCTGATTCTTAGGGGGAGGCGAAGGGGTGCCCGTTTTTGTTATGTCGTTACCGGCGCGCGCTTCTTCGTAGACCACTCCGAGATCACCTCCTGGAACACCGCTGCTCCCGGCACCGAAATAATGATGCCGAGCAAGCCGCCGATTTCGGCGCCGATGAGCAACGCAACGATCACAATCACCGGATGCAGCCCGACCGATCGCCGCGTGAGAAGCGGAACCAGGACATTCGATTCAAACTGCTGCGCGAGGAGGAAGAAAATCAGAGTGTAAAACGCAAGCGTCGTTGACGTGGTTAAAGCGGAAACAACCGCGAGGGCGCCCGACAAAATGGGGCCGAGGAATGGCACGAGCTCGAACACGGCCGCGATAAGCGCGATCAGGAACGCATAATGCACGCCGAGGAGCGTAAGGCCGGCCCACACAGTGAAACCCATGATCAAACTGAGCAGGAGCTGCACGCGGAACCACGAGCCGATCAACTTGCGCGAACGGCGGTAAATTTTCATCACTGCGTCTTCATAATCGGGCGGCACGACGACTTCAATGAAGCGCTCCACGCCGTCGCGCCCGAGGCTCAGATAAAACGAGCTGATGATGACGGCGACCGCGAGGCCGAAATTGCCGACGAGATTCGAAAAGAAATCGAGCGGCGAAGCGTTGTTCGAAAAGAATTGCTGCGTGATCTTGCTCACCGTTCCCGCCACGGATTGCGACTGCACATTAAGGAGCGCCCCGAAACCATCGAGTGATCCCTTATCGGCACCCGAAAAAATGGTGTTCAACTGGACGACGATGACCGGAACAACGGAGTAGATGACAAGGATGAGAATGATGAGCGCGACGAGGAATATCAAAATGACGCTCACGCTGCGCGGCAGGCCGAGCCGCTCAAGCCAGTCGACGATCGCCTCGAGTCCGGATGAGATTACGATCGCAAGGAAAAGGCCGAGCAGAATCTGGCGCCCCTGATACAGGATCGCAACCATGGCGACGAAAAACAGGATCTTCCACAAGCTCCCCCATGATACTTCATATGATCGCGTCTCCATGCTAGAGTTTCAGAACTTTTTCAAAAATTTTTTTATCTTTATACGGACCGATCGCGGCGAGGTTCAATCCCTTCTCTTTTATGATATCCCTCGCGACGCTCCGAATTTCCTCTGCGGTTACCTTCTTTATTCTACCCATGAACGCCTCTGGGGACAACGTTTTTTCCGTTAAAATCTCCTGGCCCCCGTAGTAACTTGCAAACTCATCCGACGTCTCGAGTCCGATTGTGAGGCTGCCGAGCATATGATCCTTGGCCTTTTGTAGCTCCTTTTCGGGAACCGGCTCTTCGGCGAGCCGGCGGCACTCTTGAAGGACCACGCGGAGCACGTCGCACAGCTTTGCATGCTCCACCCCCGCAAAAACGCCCAAAAAGCCGTGATCAAGCGAAAGATCGGCGTCCGCACCGATATAATACGCGGCACCCATCTCTTCCCGCACCCGCTTAAAAAGGCGGGAGCTCGACCCGCCGCCCAAAATGTCGGCGAGGACCTGAATGGCATACCGGCGCTTATCGAACATGGAAAACGCCCGAAAGCCAAGCACGAAGTGCGCCTGGTCAGACTGTTTGAATTGCACCGCGGCGCGGGGCTTTGCCTGTTTTTCAACGGCTTTTTTCTTCGACGAAGACGGCCGGCGCGGCAGCTTCCCGAAGTACTCTTTTATTTGGCGAATGGCGGCGGCTTCGTCCATTTTACCCGACACGACGACAACGGTCCCCGGCATCACATACCGTTCGGTGCGATATTTCGCGAGATCGGCGCGCGTGAGGCGCTGGATGATTTCTTTTTTGCCCGCGATATCCCACCCGGCCGGCTGATCGCCGTAGAGCAGGTTCATGAAATTGCGGTGGACGCGCGTCGGCAGGTCGTCTTCATCCATATTGATTTCCTGAATGATCACGCCGCGCTCTTTTTCCATTTCCGCGGGATCAAGCAGCGGATTGAGATACAGATCGGAAACGATCTCGATGATCTTATGCAATTTATTCGCCTCAACTTTCGCCCAGTAGCCGGTATATTCCTGCGCGGTGAACGCATTCGAACGGGCGCCGAGCGACGCAAGCTCTTCCGAAATCATTCCCGCCTTCGGCCGGTTCGCCGTCCCCTTGAACGTCATATGCTCAAGAAAATGCGAAAGCCCGTTAATACTCTTCGTTTCATATTCCGAGCCAGCCCGCACGAGTATCAAAACGCTCGCCGCAAGGCTCTGCGGCATGTTCACGAGCAGCAACCGCAACCCGTTTTTGAATCGTATCTTCCGGATTTTTTTCATAATGATGATCAGCTGGTTCCGCCGATCGTCTGGATGTCCGAAGCGAAACTCTGCGCCCGCTCGACGACGGCTTCGCCGTAGGTCCACAGGTAATTACGCCAGCGGCTGCCCGCATAGTACTTTGCCGCCGTGCAGCGCTCCTGACTGGTGAGCGCGCTGTATACCGCTTTGCATCCCGTCATTGCATCCTTTAAATAGAGCGCGGTGGCGACGAATGCGTCGGCATTGTTCCACGGCGAGGCCGGGTTGTCGCCCGTGATCTTCGCGACCTGCACGCTGTAGAGATTCCATGTTGAGGGCACGAACTGCGCGGGGCCCATCGCACCGCCGTACACGCCGTCGGCATTGGGGCACGAAACCTGCATCTCATCCGGATTCAGTCCGAGCTGAGCCGTGAGCGCAAGAAAGAGCGGAATGTTCGCGGGACTCATCGCCGCCTTGTAGCTGCATTTGCCCACGTTCTGCCCGAGCGCGGATTCGTGATCAAGAATGGCAAGCACGAATGACGGATCTATGCCCGTCGCGTTCGATGCGAGCTTCGCATATTGATAGGCATCGCCGAACGAAAGCTGCCCGCCGCCGAGCAATTGGAAAATACGGTTGCGGATTTGCGCGGCCGTGGCCCGCGTCTGCTGCAGGAGCGCCTGATATTTCGATTCCTGCCCCTTTGTTTCCGCGAGCAGCTGCGATTTTTGCGATTTCGTCGATGCGATTTCTTTTGCCTGCGACGCCTGGTACGCCGCCGCGCTTGCCGCATCGGCTTTCGATGCCTCGAACTGCTGTTCCTGATCCTGCAATTGCGACTGAAGATCCGTAATCTGCTGCACCGCCGCCCTCAAGTTGCTTTGCACGAGCGCGATGTTCTGCGTGTCGCTCCAAAAATCGGAGAGGCGCGGATTTTTCAGAAACACTTCAATGAGGCTCACGTGATCGGCTTGATATAAATTATTCATCAGCCCCTGAATAGCCGTTTTTTTGCTTTGAATATCCGCCTGGGTCACCGTAATCTGGGATTGCGTGTCTGTAATTTGGCTGTTGAGCTGCTGGATCGTAAGATTCGTCGCCCGGATCTGCAGATTGAGTTTTGCGATCTTTGCATTGAGCTGCGAGATTTCGCCGTTCAGCGTTTTTCCCTGGCTTTGATAGCTTTGCACCTGCCCTTCATACTGATTGATCTGGTTTTCGAGATCCTGAAGCTGCGATTCGAGCTGCGTGCGCTCGGTTGCCGCGTCCGTCGTGGACGTTGCCGTTCCACCCGCAGCGGCGCGCGTAAAAAGCGTCGGCGCACTCACCGATCCGATTACGAAAAAAAGCACCGCAGCCAAAGCGACCGCAGCCCGCGATATGCGGGTTGCGGGCACGCGCACCATGGTGCCCGTCGAAAGATTAATACGTTCCGGAAGCGGGTTGAACGCGCTCCAGCGGCGGCCGGTTTTCGTGCGGGCGATAACGTCGCCCATCACTTTCGGCCTGGGAGGTCTTTGCATCATCTCCCATTATAACGCATATTCGTGGAATGCGGTTACGATGCGGGCAAATAAAAAAAGAAGGGGCGGTTAGGCCTCTTCTTTCGTATTCTTCTCCGCTGCGCGTTCGGCTTTCTTCTCTTCCGTTTCCACTTTCACCGCTGAAACATCGACTTCGGCCACCGGCGCCGCAACCTCTTCCGGAGCAGGCGGCGTTGCCGTCACGATCGCCGCATCGTCTTCAACAAGGAATTCGACGCCTTTGATCTTTTTCAAATCTTTTACGTAAATGCTCTGATCCAAATCGGCAAGCACCGAAACATCAACCGTAATCGAGTGCGGCAAGTCGTTCGGAAGCGCTTCAACTTCGATTTCGGTCATGGCTTTGTTGAGCACGGCGTTCTTTTCTTTCACCGCCGGCGCGCTACCCGTGAATTCGAGCGGCACCATCGCCTTGATCTTCTCGTCCATGCGCACTTCATAGAAATCGACGTGCATCACGTCGCCCGTCAGATAATCGCGCATCACTTCGTGGATGATCGCCGGGTGCTTTTCTTTGCCAAGCGACAAGTTCACGACCGTGCTCGATCCGGCTTCTTTAAAAATCTTATTGAAATCTTTCGTCGGGACACTCAAGTGCGCATTCTTCTTGCCGTGGCCATAGAGCTCAGCCGGAATGAGGCCCTGCTTGCGCAGCGCCCTCACTTTTTTGCCCGTCACTTCGCGGTTTTGTACAGCTAAATCCATAGGCAATAGTGTAGCAAATCCAGAGATTTTAGCAAGGCGCGTCCTACTGCAATCCGTTAAACAGCTTCAATCGGTCGATTACGATACTTTTTATTCCCTCGATCGCGGGCGGCAAAATTTTATATGGCGCGATCTCGTTCGGATTCTTGAGGCCCTCTTCAACGCCGCGGCGCCATGCAAGCCGGAGCTCGCTCGAAACATGGATGATCGTCATGCCGTTGTTCGCCGCTGCCGCAAAATCTTCGTCGGCCGTACCCGATCCGCCGTGGAGCGTCATGAACTTGCCGCACGCTTTTTTGAGTTCGCCGATCAGTTCGATATTCAATTTTTTGTGCGCTTCGCCCGTGATCATTTCTTTCAGAAGTCCGTGCATGTTGCCGACGGCGGGCGCCAAAACGTCAACGCCGGTTTCAGCGACGAACTTCATCGCCTCTTCGGGCGTGGAAAATTTGAGTGATTCTTCGGGCCGCTTCTCAACAATCTCCGACGACGAACCAATATAGCCGATCTCGCCCTCGATCACGACATTCGGATTTACGGCGCGGATCGCCGCAACCGCTTCTTTCGTCTGTTTCAGGTTTTCCTCGAATGGCAATTTCGACGCGTCGAAAATAATTTCATCAAAACCGGCGCGCGCTGCTTCAAGCGCTTTATCGAGCGAGTGCGTGTGGTCGGCATTCAGGTACATCGGATAATCGTATTCTTCGCGCAAGCTCTTTATAAGAGCAACTGCCGTTTTTACCCCGATGAACTCCCGCTCGCCTTCCGAAACGCCGATCAAAACCGGCAGCTGCAATTCTCGCGCACCCGCAAAAATGCCTTTCAGTGCCCCGAGCTCGGAAATGTTGAAATGCCCGATCGCAACATGCTTTGCATCCGCCTCCGTTAAAATCTCACGCAGTGTTTTCATTAAATTTTTATTAAAGATTACTTGCGAAAATCGATAACGCCCTTCTCGAAGTTCTCGACGAGGAGCTTCTCCATGTTTGATTCGCCGCCGCAATATTCGATGAACATGCGCGTCCAAATCGCTTCGCGCTGATGGTAATTCAAATGTTCGTTCTTCCCTTCCATGGCCGAAACTTCGGACATCGCATTGTCTTCAAGGTCGAAGCTCACGATTTCATCGCCGCCATCCTTGAAAATATAACCCGCCCAATCAAGGTCGTCCCACAGTTCAAGGTCGAGCTCAGGATGCTCCTCGCCCAGGCGCACAAGATCACGCTCGCCCCGAAACCAATGCACCGATTCGGGATTGATGCGGGGCAAGAAGAGGCGCGGGTCTTTCGGATCGATCTTAAAAAGATAGCGCTGCACAATAAGCCATTCGCCTTCTTCTACGGTCTTCACGTCTTTCACGTCGCCGCGGAGAAGCGCCTTGAGGCGCGTCGCGAAATCGGACAAGTCGGAATATTTGCGGAACAGCATCGAATAAAATTCGATCTCGTGGAAGTAGTGGAGCAAGAGCGCGAAATCGCGCACGAATTTCCCGCGCACATCCTCTTTGATCGGGTTCAGGAAGATAACGCCGAATTCCTTCAAATGGCTCACGTTGTGATGCTTCTTCTCAACGAATTTCTTCGCAACCTCGTGCCATTCCGGGCCGAGTACCTTAATTTCGATCTCGCGCTCTTCGAAATCGTTCGCAGTAAATCCGCTGTATGCTTTCTCAAAAGTGTCATGCATCCACTCATCGCTTTCAATAAACCGGAGCGCGCTGAAAATTTCCGTCACATCGTGATGCGCAAGCATTTCATCGACATCCTTGTAGTGCAGGAACTCAAGGAGCTTTTCCGGTTTGCACTTCCGAAGGATCTCTTCGCCGTATGATTTTTTCAGGAAAAATCCCTCATGCACTTTCGCAATGGACTTTGCAAGCGTCGCCGCCTTTTCGAACTCCGTTTCCCCCTTCACCGACTGGAGATATCCGAGCAGCCGCTCTTCGTTGCGGCGAATGAGATCGGCAAGGGCTTTCCGTACCGTTTCGGCAGAACTGTCAAAGGGAACATTCAGCTTTGTCAAAAGGTTTTTAATATTTTTTTCATCATCGAACGCGATGCGTGCAAGCACGCCCTCGCGCTCGCCGAGCTTGATCATCCCATTCTCGAGCTTTATGAGGAACTCCGGCTCGACGTTCAGAATTTTTCCAAGTTTTTCCGCAGCTGCCTGGGTGTCTGCCATGGTTATATTTAAATTTTTTTGACGTTAATTTTTAATGCTTTCCAGCGGGGCTGGCTGGTAAATTCGCGCGCGGTAAGAATCCCTTTCTGCGCGCCCATGTGCTCCACGACGGACGTAGCGTTTGCCGACGCAAGCTTCATGGCATGCAGAATGGCATCGTCCGATGCGGTGCGTGAAAGCTCGCCGTGCTTCAAAAGCCCGGCTACAAAACCGCTCCCGAAAGCATCCCCGGCACCCGTACGATTCATGATCCGCTTCTCTTTATATACTCCCGCAGAGAATATGTTCCGGCCGTTCGAAACGAGCACGCCGTTCGGCCCGTCGGTCATAACGGCAATGCCCGGCATGAGCGACTCAAATGCCTTGAAAATCCTTGCTTCGTGCTCGAATTTTTCGCCGGTTAGAGCGGCAGCTTCCTCGCGATTCAACGTGATCACATCCGTGATTTTAAGGAGCGGCGCGAGGCGTTTTGCGCCCATTTCAAGATAATGACTCGAGGGGTTCATCGCGATAAAGCTGCCCTTTTTCTTCAAAGCGCTCGCAAGTCCGTAAATCACCTTAAAATCAATGCGTCCGGGAACAATGTATGCCGCCTTCGCTTTTATTTTTGAAACCGGCACTTCGTTTATTTTCAAATCTTCTGACGCGCCGCGGTAACTCAAAATGGTCCGCTCGCCGGACGGCGAAAGCAAAATTACGGAGTACGCGCTTCCCTCCTTTTTGTCTTTGGGCATGAACGACGTGATGCCGTGCGCTTTCATATTGCCGAACACCGCGCTCCCGTTTTCATCGTCGCCGATTTTCGCGACCGCCGCCGTGCGGAATCCCTGGCGTCGGAACGTCACCGCGGCATTGGTTGCTCCGCCACCGAAAGAAAGCGTCGGCCGGCCGATTTCGATTTTTCCGCCAAGCGCGAAGCACTGAGCCTCGCCCGTGGGAAATCCGAGGCGTTCGAGGTGCGCCGGGTCGCGGACAATCTTGAATAAGTCGCTTTCTACGAATACATCTCTCGTTGCAGTGCCGATCGTGACGACGTCAAACATTCTTTTATTTTCTTTTAATGGCTTTTTTGGCAGCCGCAACAATATCCTTGGGAGCCATTTTGAAATGCTTAATGAGGTCGGCGGGTGCGCCCGATTCGCCGAACGTGTCCTGCATGCCGATGAATTCCATGGGAACCGGATAATGCTTCGCGAGCGCTTCCGCAACCGCGCCCCCCAAACCGCCGTTCACCTGATGCTCTTCGACCGAAACAACGGCGCCTGCTTTCTTCGCAAGTTCTGCAATTTTCTTTTCGTCGAGCGGCTTCACGGTGTGCACGTTCAAAACGATGGAGCCGATCTTTTCTTTTTCAAGTTCATGCGCAGCGAGAAGCGCATTATACAAAATGCCGCCCATGCCGATAATGAGCACTTCGGGCTTCTTCGATTGCCAGAAAGCGAGCGCTTTGCCGGGCACATAGGGCGTCTGCTTCGTCGTCATGATCGGCGTTTTTTCGCGCTGAAAACGGAGATATACGGGACCCCAAATCTGTGCCGCGGCGAGCGTCGCTTTTTCCGCTTCAACAGAATCGCACGGCACGAACACTTTCATATTCGGCAGCGCGCGCATGATGGCGATATCTTCCGTTGCCTGGTGCGTTGCGCCGTCGGGGCCCACCGAAATGCCGGCGTGGTGTCCCGCAACTTTGGCATTCGAATCGTTGTATGCGATCGTCGTTCTGATCTGCTCCCAATTCCTGCCGGGAGAAAACGTAGCGTACGAAGAAAAGAAGGGAATCTTTCCCGTCACGCCAAGGCCGGCGGCGACCGTCGCAAGATTCTGCTCGGCGACGCCCATCTCAAAAAACCGCTCAGGAAATTTTTTAGCAAACGCTTCGACGCGCGTCGATTCCGTAAGATCAGCGCACAGCGCTACGACATTTTTGTCCGCTTCCCCTGCAAGCAGGAGACCCGTGCCGTAGCCGTCGCGCGTGGGCGCGCTCTCAATATCATCCGCAAAGATTTTGGGATTGAGCTTCGCTTCGGGATTCAGCATATCTTTAATTGTACTACAGAACCGTTTTCACCCAGAAATCCACCGATCTTATCTGATCCCGGTGTCGATCGCGAAATTGAATACCGTCGTTTGGTTGGCTTTGATGGTAACCGCGTGCGGAACATTCTGCGAACCGCCGACGCCCGTTGCGGGGATGTTCACAGTATATTTTCCAGGCGCGAGCGAAAACTGATAGGTGCCGGTTACGCTGAGGTGCGTGCTCGCGAGAAGCGTTTTGCCGGCTGCATCATATATGTCAACTTCACGCGAGGTATATGCGTCGGGCGGAACCGGGCATGGCGAATCAACCCGCTCCACGGGGCAAATCGGACCAACGCTCACTGTTCCAGAAAGAATGCCAGGCGTTTCTTCAACTACGCAATGACCACCAGCGTCGGGAAAGCCGCCATCTAATTGGCACGCGTAACCGCCCGGACACGTGATTGCCGCAATTCCGCCGCAGAACTTCCCCGATGCCGAACCGCCGGTTGCGCCGGATGAAGCCGTAGACGAGGCTGCGGGCGGGCACGCTGCAAATTCGCAGTTCGGGCCGGTTCTGCCGACCGTCGTACCGTCGGGACAAACCATGGCATCAAGCGTGCATGCGTGCTGTACGATGGGTCCGCCATGCGATGACGCGTAGAGCAAGCCGCCTACGCCGAGCGCGGCGACAATAAGCGCGATACCGATAAGAAAATGATGTTTCATAATTTTTTAATGAGTAGTTATTTAGACTGAATGGGCGGATAGAGCTGCGGATCAATCGTACGCTCAAAGCATTGGCGGCCCTGGTTATGCATCCAGTTATCCGCATATGGTCCGCCGTACGGGGCAGGTGCCATCGGCACATTTCTTCCCGTCTGAGTATTTGAAGAAGACAGGTCGAAATTTCCGCACAACTCGAATGCAAGCTTCCCCGTTGTCCGATATTCGTAATCGGCATTTGTTTGCGGATCTTTCGGCGCCGAAAATCCGGATATCGAATCGTTCAAGTCGGCCAGCGTTTTCGGCAGGGCGCTTTTCCGTTGCCAATAATTTATGATCTGCGACTGTATCGTCTGAAGATCGGCGACTCTTTGTTCGTCAAAACGAACCAGGCGCTGCGTAAAAGGAGATCCCGCAACGAAAATACCGGCAACGATGACCGCGAGCCACACGACAAGCGTTCCCCGTACGAAGAGTTTCGCCTTTGCGGAAAAAGTTCCCGGCACGCGGCGCAAATCATAAAGGTAATACCAAAAAACACCGAGGGCGACAGCGAGCACGGCAAGCACCTTCAGGAAAAAGCGCGCAGTGATTTCGCCCCCGAGAAAGTTATATATAAGAGCAACGAGGTCGCCGATAATGAGGAGCGCCGCGAGAAAAAGCGTGAGGTACAAAAGCCACTTGCGAATTTTCAATTCGCGCTTGTTTGCGTTCGCTTCGATGTCTTTAAAGAGGAATCGCGAAACCCAGAAGTAGACCGGGAAAATAATGATAAAAAGCGCGAGCGACCAGCGAATCGCGGCTCCAGCATCGTAGTACGGATTCAATGCATCCGGAAACCCTACATTTATATAACCGAACAGAAGATCAATGACGCTCCATACCGAAAAATACAGCGTAATTGTCGCCAAAAGGTACATAAAAACGTCTCGTGGGGAGCTTTTCGGGGTCAGGGCTTCGTTTTCCATATTATATGTAACGTAAAAACCTTATTGATGTTCCGACTGTATCCGGCCGCGCAACGTGCGCAGTTCGTCGAGGGCTTTCTGGGCTTCGCCGGGCTTGAACGGCTTCGAGTGCCAAAGGTAATCGTTTTCCATAAAGTCCACGCCCTTTCCGGGAATCGTGTGCGCGATGATCACCGTCGGTTTTTCATAAATCGCTTTTGCTTCCGCGACCGCGGCGACGATATCTTCAAAACTATGCCCGTCGATTTCGAGCACGTGCCAGTTGAACGATTCGTATTTATCTTTGAGCGGCTCGAGTGGCATGATATTCTCCGTAAAACCGTCGATTTGGATATTGTTGCGATCAATGATCACGGTGAGATTGCTCAATCTATTCTTGCCCGCGAACATCACGCCTTCCCAGAAATTCCCTTCCTGATGTTCGCCGTCGGACGTCATGCAGTAGATATGATATTTTTTGCCGTCGAGGCGCGCGGCAAGCGCAATGCCTGCGGACTGCGAAACGCCGGAGCCAAGGGGTCCTGAAGTCGTTTCCACGCCCGGCAAAATCGTCCGATGCGGATGGCCCTGCAGTCGCGTGCCGAACTGGCGCAGCGTTTTTAATTCATCAACCGGAAAATATCCGGCGTGCGCAAGCGCGGCATACTGCACGGGGCACGTGTGGCCATTCGAAAGAATGAACCGATCGCGGTCGGGCCAGTTCGGTTTTTTGGGATTGTGATTCAAAATATGGAAATAAAACGCGGCGAGCATATCCGCCATGCCGAGCGGCCCGGCGATATGACCCGATCCTGCGCCGGAAACCATCGCGATGATGTCTTCGCGCAGGCGCGTGGCGACCGTTTCGAGATGTTTTATTTTCTTTTCAGTGAGCGGTTCCATGGTTTGCTTGATTGCTATATTGCTTTTAATTGTTCGTATGCCGTTTTCGGATCACTGCCGGTAAAAATGAAATGAGAGGAGACGATTGCATCGGCTCCGGCGGCGGCCACGAGCCGCACGGTATCCGGATTCATGCCGCCATCAACTTCAATTGTAGCATCAGGCGCCTGCTCCCTCAAAAAACGGATCTTCTCGAGCACCGAATCCGTAAATTTTTGGTCTGACGGTCCGGGCGAAACCGCGAGCACCTGAAATGACGCGAAGTCCGGGATGTGCGCCTCAAGATCTTCAATCGACGTCTCGGGATTTGACGCAAGCATGAGCTCGACGCCATTCCGCTCGCAGAGGTCATTCATCTCGGCGAGTGATTCTTTTGTGATCGCTTCAACGTGCACGATGCAGCGTTTCGCGCCGACGCTT